>Ga0315282_10000998_pt1 | contig 54640 bp, 46 predicted proteins | sample YL17G07_20_MG_FD_203693 | JGI IMG/M metagenome (GOLD analysis project Ga0315282, IMG submission 203693) | Sediment microbial communities from Yellowstone Lake, YNP, Wyoming, USA - YL17G07_20 | ecosystem: Environmental > Aquatic > Freshwater > Lake > Sediment | place: USA: Wyoming | collected...
TAGCTGCAGGATCTCGTTCCGCTTCTTCTCGCCCCCCGAGAACCCCTGGTTCACGTATCGGTTCACCATGGCGTCCTCGACGCCGAGCAGGTCCATCTTCTCCTTCATGTGCTTGCGGAACGCGAGAGCGGAGACGTCGCCGCCCTTAACCGACCGGTAGGCCGTCCGCAGGAAGTTCACGACCGAGACGCCGGGCACCTCCACGGGATACTGCATCGCGAGGAAGAGCCCGCGCTTCGCCCGCTCGTCGGTCGTGAGCCCGAGGACGTCCTCGCCCTTGAACAGGACCTCGCCACTGGTGACCTCGTAGCCCGGCCTGCCCATGATCACGTTCGCAAGGGTCGACTTGCCAGACCCGTTCGGACCCATCAGCGCGTGGGTCTCGCCCTGGCGCACCACGAGGTCGAGGCCCTTCAGGATCTCCTTGCCCTCGATCGATGCCCGAAGGCCGCGGACCTCGAGGGTCGCCGTCGCAACCGCAGTGTTCGTCATCCGTTCACCTCGATCAGCACGTCGTCACCTTCGGTCTTCACCTCGTAGACATCCACCGGCAGTGTGGCCGGCAGGGTGCGTGGCCGACCGGTGTTGAGGTCGAACGTCGAGCCGTGCTTCGGGCACTCGATCGTCTCGAGGTCGGCATCGACCTCTCCCTCGTCCAGGAGAGAGTAGGCGTGCGAGCAGATCGCGCTCACGGCGCGGAACCCGGCTGCACCGAGGTTGGCCACGGCGATCTCCTTGCCCCGCACCTCGAACCGGCGGGCCTCGCCCTCGGGGACATCCACCGCCGCGCACACCCTGACGAACGTCATCGGTCCTCCCTCGCGAGCTCCTCGCGGATCGCCGCGGCGGCGCCCTCCCGGACCTCAGCGATCCGCACCCGGTCGAGCACCTCCTGGAAGAACCCGGTGATGATCAGCTGCTCGGCCTCGTCGCGGGGGATCCCGCGGCTCTCAAGATAGAAGAGGGTCTCCTCCTCGACCGGTCCGACGCTCGCGGCATGACCACAACGCACGTCATTCGCCTCGATCTCGAGGTTCGGGATCGCGTCGGCCTTCGCGTGCTCGGAGAGCACGATGTTCCGAGACGTCTGCATCGCATCGGTCTTCTGCGCTCCGGGCCGGACGTGTACCCAGCCGCTGTACACGGCCCGGCTGTGGCCCCGAAGCGCTCCCTTGTACAGCAGGTCGCTCGTGCAGTTCGGAGCGCGGTGATCCTGCTCCGAGCGGTGGTCGAAGTGCTGCGTGCCGTCGGCGAAGAAGACTCCGAGCATCTCGGAGGAACCACCGGGCCCGTCGAGGACCGCCTCGGCCTCGGCCCGCGCCAGCGAGGCGCCGAAGCCCACCGCGAGCGACCGGAACTCCGCGTCGCGCGACAGGCGCGCCCGCAGGACGCCGAGATGGGTGACGCCCTCCCCCCACTCCTGGACCGAGGCGTAGCGCACGCGTGAGGCGGCGCCGGCATGGATCTCGACGATCGCATCCGATAGCGCCCGGGTCACCTTCGGTGACGCGAATCGGTCGATGAACGTCACCTCGGCGTCCTCCCCGACCACGACCAGCGTGTGCGGGAACACGGCCGCCCCATCGGCGTCGAGCCAGGTCATCGTCTGCAGGGGCTGTTCCACCGTCACGGCCGGCGGCACGTACAGGAACGTCCCACCGGATCGGAACGCCGCGTGGAGCGCTGTGAACTTCGTGCGCGAGCTCGGCACCAGCGCGTGCAGGTGCGGCTGGACGAGGTCGGGATGCTCCTCGGCCGCACGATCGAGGTCGGTGAAGATCACACCCTTCGCCGCGAGCTCGGGGGCGAGGTGGGTGGTCATCACCTCGGAGTTCCGCTGGATCTGGAGCCCTGCGCGAGCTCCGACGTTCCCCGCCGCCGCGAGGATCTCCACCGGCACACCGTCGAGGTCCTCGGCCCGGCCGCCGGCCGCGAACGGCGCGAACGAGAGATCGAACTCCGAGAGGTCCGTGTACCGCCACTCCTCGGTCTCCTGCGAGGGGATCGGGAGCGCGAGGAACTCCTCGAACGCCCGCTCGCGCAAGGCCACCACGAACGGTACCGAAGCCGGCAGCGCGGCGAGCGCCTCCTTGTCGAACCCGGTCTTGGTTCGCATCACATCCTTCTCCGCGGGGAGGGCTGGTCGAGCGGTCTGCGCCCCTCCGGTCTGCGCACACCATCGTCAGCCGACCGCGCCCTCCATCTGGAGCTCGATCAGGCGGTTCAGCTCGACCGCGTACTCCATCGGGAGCTCGCGGGTGATGGGCTCGATGAACCCGTTCACGATCATCGCGGTGGCCTCGGGCCCGGTCAGACCCCGGCTCATCAGGTAGAAGAGCTGGTCCTCGCCGATCTTGGAGACCGTGGCCTCGTGGCCGAGCGTTGCGGTCTCCTCCTCGACCTCGATGTACGGGTAGGTGTCCGAGCGCGAGGCCTCGTCGAGGATCAGCGCGTCGCAACGCACGGTCGACCTCGCGTGGTGCGCGTTCGGCTCCACGCGGACGAGGCCACGGTAGCCGGTCCGCCCGCCGTCCTTCGAGACCGACTTCGAGGTGATCACGCTCGTCGTGTACGGCGCGGCGTGGATGGCCTTCCCACCGGCGTCCGTGTGCATCCCCTTGCCGGCGTACGCAACCGACAGGACCTCGCCGCGCGCGCCCTTGCCGAGCAGATAGATCGACGGGTACTTCATCGTGATCTTCGACCCGATGTTGCCGTCGACCCACTCCATCACGGCGTCCTCGTGGGCGGCCGCGCGCTTCGTCACCAGGTTGTAGACGTTCGTCGACCAGTTCTGGATCGTCGTGTAGCGGACGCGGGCGCCGGGTTTGATTACGACCTCCACGACCGCCGCGTGCAGCGAGTCGCTCGTGTAGATCGGCGCCGAGCACCCCTCGACGTAGTGCACGTACGAGCCCTCGTCGGCGATGATCAGCGTCCGCTCGAACTGGCCCATGTTCTCGGCGTTGATCCGGAAGTACGCCTGGAGCGGGATGTCCACGCGCACGCCCGGCGGCACGTAGATGAACGACCCGCCCGACCACACGGCGGAGTTCAGGGCGGCGAACTTGTTGTCGTTCGCCGGGATGATGCTGCCGAAGTACTCGCGCACGATGTCGGGGTGCTCACGGAGGCCGGTGTCCATGTCGCTGAAGAGCACGCCCATCGACCCGAGCTCCGCGCGCATCTTGTGGTAGACGACTTCGGATTCATACTGGGCGGACACGCCGCCGAGGTACTTCTTCTCGGCCTCGGGTATGCCGAGCCTGTCCCACGTGCCCTTGATGTCGTCCGGCAGGTCGTCCCAGGTCTGGGCCTGCTTCTCGGTGGAGCGGATGAAGTAGTAGATGTCCTGGAAGTCGATCCCGGACAGGTCCGCGCCCCACCACGGCATCGACCGCGCCTCGAAGTGCTTCAGGGCCTTCAGCCGGAACCTGCGCATCCAGTCCGGCTCGCCCTTCAGGCCCGAGATCTCCTCGACGACGGCTTCCGACAGGCCCTTCTTCGGGGTGAACACCCAGTGCTCGGGGTCGCGCCAGCCGAAACGGTAGCCCTTCCCCAGTTCCCTCAGGTGTTCTTCCTGCGTGACGGCCACGTCGGGTTCCTTCCCGGAGGTCATACGCCCTCATTCCGAGGATACCCGCGGGGAGGGAGGAAGTCGACTCGACCGGTCGGAATTAGCCGGGCGTCGGGGCTCCCGCTCGCCACCCACCCATAGGCACCGGAGGGCCTAGAAGTACCCGAGAGCGGCTTTGGCTTCCTCGGACATCCTCTCCGGGGTCCAGGGCGGATGGAGCACCATCTCGATGTCGGTCGCCTTCACACCGGGGATGCCCGCGAGGACGTACTCCATCTGCTGCTCGATCAGCGGTCCGATCGGGCACCCCATCGTCGTGAGCGCGTACTCGACGTGCACGACTCCGTCCTTCACCTCGACGTCGTAGACGAGGCCGAGATCCACGATGTCGATGCCGAGCTCCGGGTCGTAGACGTTGTGCAGAGCGTCAAGCGCCTGTTCGCGCGTGGGCTCGCCGGTCGAAGCCGCTTCGGACCCGCCCGGGCGCTCGGCTCCGCTCGTCTCCCCGATCAGCTCGTCCATCTTGCGTCCCTTCCCTTGCGTCCCTTCCGCCGGTCCACCCTCTATCCTAGAGGCTGTCACCCGAACCGAAGCCTAGGAGCCGCGGGAGCCAAGATGCCGATCCGCGTACTGATCGTCGACGACCATCCCGTCACCCGGGAGGGACTGCACGCAGCCCTCGACCTCTCCGAGGACGTCGAGGTCGCGGGCGAGGCCGCAAGCGGCGAGGAGGCCGTCCCCATGGCCGCGAACCTCACCCCGGACATCGTCTTCATGGACGTCCGGATGCCCGGCATGGGCGGCATCGAGGCGACCAAGGCGATCCGCGAGGTGTCGCCCTCCACGAAGGTAATCCTGTTCACCATCGACGAGTCGCGGGCTTCGATCTCCGAGGCGATCCAGGCCGGCGTGTCCGGGTACCTGCTGAAGGACGCCTCTGCCGATGAGCTGGTGAACGCCGCACGTCTCGCCCTCCAGGGCAAGGCCGTGATCCACCCGCAGCTCACACGCGCCTTCATCGAAGAGGTCCAGCTGGCGGGGAAGGCGCCCGACGCCGCACGGCTGTCGCGACGCGAGAAGGAGATCCTCCAGAAGGTGGCCTACGGTGCGACGACGAAGGAGGTCGCGCACGACCTCGGGATCTCTCCTCACACCGTGAAGACCCACCTGGAGCGGATCTTCGAGAAGCTCGGTGCGAACGACCGCGCGCAGGCGGTCGCGATCGCGATCCGAAGCGGCCTGGTCGAGTAGCGGCCTAGGCCGTCCGGCCCTTTCCCCCCCGGCACCAGGCTCAACTCGCTTCGCCAAGGGCCGATATGACTTGTGATGACGACCAGGGTCCTGCTGTGCGACTCGGGGGACGGGCTCGCCCAACTCCAGTACGCGCTGCTCAAGACCGGTCAGGACCTGCAGATGGAGGTGGTCACCGACGGCTTCCGGGCCGTCGAGGTCGCCGCCAGGACGCAGCCCGAGGTGATCGTCGCCGAGATCGGGCTCGAGGGACTGTCCGGCACCGAGCTGGTGCGGCGCCTCCTCGCGACCGTGCCCGAGACCCAGGTGATCTGCTGGACGGCGCTCCCCTCCCCGATCACTGCGGCGGAGATGTTGGAGGCCGGCGCCTCCGGCTACCTGCTGAAGGAGGACGGGCCCGAAGCGGTCGCGCGGGCGATCCGCGCGGTGCTCGACGGCAACGTCATCCTCAGCCACCGGATGAGCGCCCACATCGCGGAGCGCCTGGCCGAGTCGGTGCATCAGCAGCGTGACCTCGAGCTCGTGCTCGCCGACACGACCGAGCGCCTCGATCGCCTCACGACGGCGAAGGCCGAGTTCCTGGCCAACATCTCGCACGAGCTCCGCACGCCGGTGACGGTCGCCAAGGGCATCGCCTACGTCCTCAAGAACCGCGGCATCCCCGAGCACGAGCAGCACGAGTTCCTGGACAAGCTCGAGTCCTCGCTCGAGAAGCTGATGATGCTCGTCGACGAGATGCTGACGATCGCCGAGATCGACCGCGGGGTGCTCACGCTGAAGCTCTCCGAGGTCGACCTCGCACCGATCCTGCGACACGTCTGCGAGCAGACGGCCCGGCAGTACCCAACGGTGGCGGTCGAGTCGTTCGTCCCCGAGACGCTGCCCGCGCTCGCCGACCCCGTGCGCATCTCCGAGGTCGTCCGTCAGCTGCTCGACAACGCGTGCCGCTACTCGCCGGAGGGCGAGCCGGTACAGATGCGCGCAAGGACCATGGACGAGGGCGTCGTCGTCACCGTCACCGACCGCGGGTCCGGCATCCCCCGCGATCTCGTGTCTCAGGCCTTCAACGAGCCGTTCTCGACCGGTGAGGAAACCCTCCGCAAGGAGCGTTCCGGCGCCGGCGTCGGGCTGCACATGGCACGGCAGCTCATCCTGCAGCACGGCGGCATCATCTGGGCCGACCCGCTCCCCGGCGGAGGTACCCGGGTCTCCTTCTGTCTGCCGAGTCGAGGAGACGAGCGGGTCGTCTCCAGGCCGCTGCTCGCCACCGAGGGATCTGCGACCGAAGGGCCCGACCCGCAACCGGCGCCGGCCGGGGCGGTCGTTCAGCCGACCTCGACGCTCACCTCGTCGTAGCTCCGCGCTACGACGGCCAGCTCTCGCAACGCGCTCCACAACTCCGTCGCGCGCCCGCCGGTGAAGTCGCGCTCGCCGATCGGCGTCTGTTCGAGCAGGACGGTGCGGGTCCCGGTCTGCGCCGCCTCGAGCGCGAGCCGCAGGTTCTCCAGGTTGCCCGGCCCGTAGGGCGCGTCGCAGACCACAAGCAGTTCGGCCGCGGCCATGAGCAGGCCGCACTCGCCGGCGCTCTCCGCGTCGATCTCCGAGAACTGCGGCACACTCACGCCGAGCAGGTTCAGCCGCTCGGCGACGACCGCGTCGGTGTCGGAAGCGTGGAGCACCCCGACCGACACCTCGTAGCCGGCCTCCGTCAGCGCGCGGAGGAGCGGTGCGCCGCGTCCGGCGCCGCCCACGACGTGAGCCCGGCGCCCGAGCGATGCCGGCGCCGGACGCGGCGGCTCGAGCCGGATGGTCGGATGCCCGCTCGTCTCATCCAATGTCACGTCGGCATCTACCGCGTACACGCGCCGGAGCAGCTCGCGCGTCACGACGCCCTCGGGGGGCCCCTCCGCCACGACCTCGCCCCTATGCAACGCAACCAGCCGGTCGCAGGAGCTCACGGCAAGGTTCAGGTCGTGGAAGATGGCGAGGACCGCCTTACCGTCATGTTCGGCGAGCCGTCGCACGATCGCGAGGAGGTCCAGGACGTGGCGGATGTCGAGGTGCGTCGTCGGCTCGTCGAGTAGTAGCACAGGCGCATCCTGCGCTAGAGCCTGTGCCAGGACCACGCGCTGCCGCTCTCCGCCCGACAGCTCCTCCACCGGACGATCGGCGAGGTGCTGCACCGACGCGGTCGCCATCGCCTCCCGCACGCGCGCCCAGTCCCCCGGCGAGCTCCCGCCCCAACGCGGCAGGTACGGCGTGCGTCCCATCAGCACCAGCTCGAGGGCCGTGAACGAGAAGGCCGGTGAGACGTCCTGCGGCACGACGGCGACCAAGCGAGCGGCCTCACGGGCGGGTAGGTGATAAGGGTCTCGGCCGCCGATCGCGACCCGGCCCGACGACGGACGGAGCGCTCGCGACGCGACGCGGACCAGCGTGGTCTTGCCCGAGCCATTCGGACCGACCAGGCCGACCACCTCCCCCGGCACGACGGCGAGCGTGATGCCGTGCACGACGGGGGCCCCATCCGCGTATCCGGCGGTGACCCGGTCGAGCACCAGTTCTGCGCCGTCAGGCACGGGCCTTCCTCCCCTCGCGGCGGAGGAGGTACAGGAAGAACGGACCGCCGAGGAGCGCCGTGACGACGCCGACCGGGAGCTCCTGCGGCGCGATCGCCGTCCGCGCGACGAGATCGGCGAGGATCAGCAGCGTCGACCCGGCCAGCAGCACGGCCGGCAGCAGCCGCCGGTGGTCGGCGCCGACGACGAGGCGCAACAGGTGTGGTGTCATGAGCCCCACGAACCCGATGACGCCTGCGACCGATACGGCCGAGGCCGCAAGCAAAGCCCCGATCGCGATCGAACGCCGTTTCAGCCGGGCTACCTCGACCCCTAGCTGCGCCGCGCGCTCCTCACCCAGCGAGACGAGGTTCAGGTCGTGCGCGGTGAAAGCCGCAGCCACGGCCCCGAGCGCGACCAGCGGAACGACCGCGCCGACCTGCGGCCATCCCTGCGCCGTGAGCCCTCCGAGCAGCCACACGTAGATATCGCGGATCTGCGAACCGGAGAACGACATCACGAGCGACATCATCGCGGAGATCACCGCCGCGACGGCGATCCCTGCCAACAGCAGCGTGGCAACGTGTACGGTTGGGCCGATCCGAGCCAGTCGATACACGAGGAAAGCTGTGGCCAGCGCGCCGCAGAACGCCGCGAGCGGAACGGCGAATGCTCCCAGCGACCCGGCGCCGACCGTCACGATCACGGCGATCGCGCCGAGCGCCGCACCGGACGACACACCGATGATCGCGGGATCGGCGAGAGGGTTCCGGAACAGCCCTTGGAACACGAGGCCGGAGCACGCCAGGGCGGCACCGACGACCGTCGCCAGGACGACGCGCGGTACCCGGAGCTGGAAGAGGATCACCCCGGTCGAGCGCGGAACACCATGCGGATACGCCGCCCATCCCAACTTCCAAGCGACCAGCCGGATCGTCGTCAGGGGCCAGATCCACACAGCACCAACCGCGACCGCGAGCAGGAACGCAGCGACGAACGCGACCGCGAGCAACAACAAGACACGACGGTAGCGGCGCGGAGCGATCATGCGAACGCGTTGGGGTGCAAGGCCTCCGCGAGCTCACGCAGACCGTCCACGATCCGGGGGCCCGGCCGGCTCACCAGGTCGGAGTCGATCGGCACGATGTGTCCCTCCGCCACCGCTCGGATCGCGTCGAAGCCGGGCCGCTTGGCGACCGCTCCCAGGCTCGCGCCGGACTGCGAGGACACCAGGTACAGCTGCGGGCCTTCGCGTACGAGGTCGTCGACCGACCACTGCGGGTAGTCGCCCTTCGCGCTCTCCGACACCGATCGGCAGCCCGCGCGCCTCAGCAGATCGGCGATGAACGTGTCGGGACCGACCGTGGTGAGCGGTGGGTAGTAGACCTCGAAGAAGCACGTGACCGGCGGCTCACCGGCGACGCGCTGCTGGATGTCCTGATCCTCGGCCCGCATCTTCGTGATCAGCGCGTCGGCCGCGGCGACGGCGCCGGTCAGGCGGCCGACGGTTCTGATGTCGCTCAGCAGATCCTCGAGGTCGGTCGCGTCGATCGTGAACACCGCGACGCCGAGATCGCGCAGGTGCTTCTTCCACTGCTCGCCGCCGGAGATCGTGAGGAGGAGGTCGGGTTGGAGCGACACGACCTTCTCGAGGTTGGGCTCGACGCCGAACTCGCCGGCGCCGCCCACCTGCTCGATCTGCTTCGCTGCCGGAGGGTAGTCGTCGTACGGGCCCGACACTCCGACGATCCGCTCCCCGCGCCCGAGAGCGAACAGGATCTCCGTCGCCGACGGCGCGAACGTGACGATGCGCTCCGGCGGGGCGTTCAAGGTCACCGAGACGCCGTCGTCGTCGACGATCGTGACAGGGAACACTGCAGCGTTGCCCGCAGCCGAGGACGATGCCGTCCCGGCCGGGGCTGGTCCCTCCGACCGAGCGCAAGCCGGAGCGAGGAGCAGCAGGGTGACGAGCACCCCAAGGAGGGAACGGAACGGTCTCACGCGCGTCTCCTTTCGTGCGAAGGACGACCGTCGCTCGCCCTCGGGGCAGGTCTCCTGGCTCCCGGATCTCCGCTCCCCCGACCCTTCCCGGGATCGCTCCCAGTGGCTGCGTCGGGCTCGCTCCCCGGTCACAGTGGCGCGACCGCGCCGGACTCACACCGGCTTCCCTCTTCGACGGCGCGGGATCCGCCCGCTCCGCCTCCGACCCAGCCGGGATGCCTCCCGGCCGGTCGCCTCGAGAGCGCGAACCTATGTGGTCCGTATGGTACTCCGCCGCGCGGAGGTGGTCCGGAGCCACGCGCCCTTTGGCGCGGGAGCACATGGCGAAAACCGGAGACCGGGGCTATGCTCCGCGTCGGGAGTCGGCCGGTTGCGCAGACTGATCGGGTGCGTGCTCATCGCGTTCGTCGCGGCGGCGTGCCGCGGCGCGGCGGTTCCACCGGCATCGGATCCGGGAGAGCCGCTCCTCGAGGTTCACCAGACCCCTTCCCCGTTCACCGAAGTCACCGCCGGGTCGATCCGCGCGATGGTGCCGCACCAGTGGCACCCGGTGCCGCTCGGTGGGAGCCGGGCCGTGGAAGAGGGATTCGTGGCGGCGCCGCGTCCGAACGACTGGGGCCGATCCGGGGATCCCTCTGTTGGGATGGCCGCTGCCTGGGTTGATGGAACCCGCGTCGGCGTCCCTTCCGACTACTACTACCTCGCCGCCACCGCTCCGGTGCTCGGTTCGCTCACCGGATCGCCGCGATGCGAGGCGACGCACGTGTCGGTGTACGCCGACCACCGACCGACCTTCGCGGAGGGGCCGCAGGGTTCCCCGGGAGACTACGTGGCTCGAGGACAGGGCGTCTGCACCATCGGGAAGCGCGCGACTCGCTGGGCCTACTTCGTCGCCGCACCGGGCTACGGTCCGGTGCGGCGGGTCGGCATCCCTGCCTCCTGCCTGTACATCGTGATCGCTGTGCTGCGCGACTCGCCGCGAGCGCCGACCCTCCTGAACAAGCTCCTGCTCCGCACGGAGTTCGGGACATCCAGCGTCTCCAGGCTCATCGCCGTGGCGCAGGCCCGTTAGGCTCGCGGGTTCCGGTCCACGAAGGGCAGCCTCACGACCCGCGCCGGGCCCCGCCGCCCTCTGACGTCGATCTCGACCTCGCTCCCCGGCTCGAAGGCATCGGCCGGCGAGAGGTACGCGAGCGCGATGCCGCGTTCGAGCGTCGGGGAGAAGGTCCCGCTCGTGACCTCGCCGGCGACCTCACCGTCGGCGAGCACGCGCTGGTGCGGCCGCGGGATGTGCCGGCGGTCCTCGGTCACGAGGGCACGTAGGCGCCTGGGCAGACCCCGCTCGCGCTGGCGAAGGAGCGCGTCCCTCCCGGTGAAGTCCCCCTTGTCGAGCGCGACCGCCCACGACAGCCCGGCTTCGAGCGGTGTGCGCTCCGGCGAGAGATCCTGCCCGTAGAGCGGATACCCCATCTCCAGGCGCAGGACGTCACGAGCCCCGAGCCCGCAGGGTTCGATCCCGAACCCTGCTCCCCCTTCCATCAGTCCGTCCCACAGATCGACGGCGACGTCCGCGTCGGTGAACAGCTCGAACCCGAGTTCGCCCGTGTAGCCGGAGCGAGTGAGGACGAGCGGCAGTCCGTGGTGCTCCGTGACCGCGCACCCCATGAAGGGGAGGCGGAGCGCGTCCGGGAAAGACGCGCCAACGACCTCGAGCGCGCGCGGGCCCTGAACGCCGAGGAAGCACCAGGCGTGCTCCACGACCTCCGCCTCGTGCGCCGCCCGCCGCAGCGTAGCGACGACCTTGCCCGTGTTCGAAGCGTTGGGGACGACGAACCAGCGCTCGGGGCCCAGTCGGTACACGATGAGGTCTTCCTCGATCCCGCCCTCATCGTTCAGCACGAGGTTGTATCGAGCGCGCCCGACCTCGACCTTCGCGAGGTCGTTCGAGAGCAGCGCCTGAAACGTCGCGAGCGCGCCGGGACCGACGACTTCGACCTTGCCGAGATGCGAAAGGTCGAATAGGCCGACCCGCTCCCGGACGGCGCGGTGCTCCGCGAGTATGCCCTCGTACTCGATCGGCATGTTCCAGCCGCCGAAGGCACCCATCTTGGCTCCGAGGGCGACGTGCTTGCCCTCGAGAGGCGTGTGCCGCAGGTCCTCGCCGCTCACGCGCCTATCCTACGGGGAGCGAGGCGGTAACATGGCTGCCTCCATGCCCGATCTCTACGACGTGGTCGTGATCGGTGCCGGCACGGGTGGGTACTCATGCGCCCTGAGGTCGGCGCAACTGGGCAAGCGCGTCGCACTCGTCGAGCGCGACGAACGGCTCGGCGGCACGTGTCTCCTCCGCGGCTGCATCCCCACGAAGGCGCTGCTGCGTTCCGCCGAGGTCATGGATACCGTCGCCGCCTCCGAGGGATGGGGGATCAAGGCCTCCGGCGAGCCCGACTGGCCCGCGATCCGAGCCTTCGAGGGAAGGATCGTCGACAAACTGGTCACCGGGGTCACGCACCTGATCGAGTCCCGCAAGATCGACGTGATCCACGGCACCGCGACGCTTCTGCCCGGGCCGATCGTCGAGGTCGACGGGCGCACGCTCTCTGCGACGGACGTCGTGGTCGCGACCGGCTCACGACCGAAGCTCCTGCCCGGGCTCTCGGTCACCGACCGGATCATCACGAGCGACCAGGCCCTCCGGTTTCCCGAGATCCCCCGATCGGTGGTGGTGATCGGGGCCGGTGCGATCGGGCTCGAGTTCTCTTCGTTCTACCGCTCGCTCGGGGCGGAGGTCACTCTCGTGGAGGCTTTGCCCCGTCTCGCGCCGCTCGAGGACGAGGATCTCTCGAAGGAGATCGCGCGAGCGTTCCGCAAGCGGAAGATCCAGGCGTTCGCAGGCGCCTCCGTGAAGGAGATCCAGGATGTGAGGGACCACGTCGACGTGACCTTCGAGACAGGCGCCCAGAGGAAGACCGCTTCCGCCGACGTGTGCCTGGTCGCGGTCGGCCGCGGCCCGGTGTCCGACGGGGTGGGACTCGAGGAGATGGGGGTCGAGCTCGACCACGGCTTCGTGAAGGTGGATGGGCAGCTGCGGTCGACCGTCGCCCACGTGTGGGCTGTCGGAGACGTGGCGGCCACGCCGCTCCAGCTCGCGCACGTCGCGTTCACCGAGGGCTACGCCGTCGCGGAACGCATCACCGGCATGCCGGTGCCCGAGATCGACTACGCCGGGATCCCGCGCGTCACCTACTCGACGCCCGAGATCGCGTCGGTCGGCCTCACCGAGGCGCAGGCGCTCGAACACGGCCACGAGGTGGACGTGGAGAGGCTCAACTTCCAGGCCGTCGGCAAGGCGAACATCCTCGGCGAGGGCGGCGTCGTGAAGGTGATCGCCGAGAAGGGCGGCGGTCCGGTCCTCGGTGTCCACATGGTGGGCCCGCACGTGACCGATCTGGTCTCCGAGGCCATGCTCATCACGAACTGGGAGGCGGTGCCGACGGAGGTGGCGGCGCTCATGCACCCGCACCCGACCCTGTCCGAGGCGATCGGCGAGGCGCACCTCGCGCTCGCCGGCAAGCCTCTCCATTCCGCGTAGGTGGCCGTCGCGAAGCTGTCTGCCTGGTGACCAGGGAGGGGAAATGACGTCCGTGAAGATGCCGCAGCTCGGCGAGACCATCGTCGAGGGGACGATCCTGAAGTGGTTGAAGCACGAGGGCGAGCGCGTCGACCTGGATGAGCCGCTCTTCGAGGTCTCGACGGACAAGGTCGACACCGAGGTCCCCTCCTCCGTCGCCGGCATGCTCGCGAAGATCCTCGTGCCGGAGGGACAGACGGTGAAGGTCGGGACCGACCTGGCCGAGATCGAGGAGGGCGAAGGCGCCGCGGCCGGCGAGGGCTCGAAGCCCCGTTCCGCCCCTACCCCGGCTGCTCCCGTCGCGTCGCCTCCGGATCGGGGCGGCCGGTCTCGGATCCTCTCCCCACTCGTGCGGAAGCTCGCCGAAGAGCACGGCATCGACCTCGCGCAGGTCGTGGGGACCGGCGCCGGAGGGCGCATCACGAAGGCGGACGTGCTGAAGGTCGTGGCCTCCAGCGGAGCCGCCGCCCCCCTCCCTGCACCGGTCACGCCTGTCCCTGCACCGGGCGCCTCGGCCGTGGTCCCGTCCCCCGTCCCCGCGAGGGTCTCCGGAGGCGAGGAGGTCGTGCCCGTCTCGCACATCCGCAAGGCGATCGCCGAGCACATGACGCGGAGCCTCCAGGTCTCGGCGCGGGCCTGGAACGCGGTCGAGGTCGACATGGAAAACGTCGCGCGGCTCCGCGAGCGCACGAGGGAGGCCTTCCGCGAGCGCGAGGGCTTCAACCTCACGTACATGCCGTTCGTTTCGCGTGCCGTGATCGAGGCGCTGCTCGCCTTCCCCATGGTGAACGCCGAGCTGCGCGGCGAAGAGGTCGTCCTTCGCCACTACGTGAACCTCTCGATCGCGGTCTCGTACGAGGACGGACTGATAGTCCCGGTCGTGAAGAACGCCGACACCATGGATCTCGTCGGCCTCGCGCGCGTGATCAACGACGTCGCTGTCCGCGCGCGGGCGAGACAGCTCAAGCCCGACGAGGTCCACGGCGGGACGTTCACGATCACGAACCCCGGGCCGTTCGGTTCGCTGATCTCGGTCCCGATCATCAACCAACCGCAGAGCGCGATCCTCGCGTTCGACTCCGTCGAGAAGCGGCCGGTCGTGATCGACGACGCCATCGCGATCCGACACATGGTCTATCTCTCGATGTCGTGGGATCACCGCGTGATGGATGGAGCCATCGCCTCGCAGTTCCTCTCGCGGGTCAAGCAGAACCTCGAGACGTGGAACCTCCTTGAGGATCTCGGCCTGTAGCCACATGACACGGACCGGCTGGCTGATCCGCCCACCCGAGCTCGTCCCCTACGACGAGGCGAACGTCGCCATGCACGAGCTCGCCGAGCGGCGCCTCACCGGCGAGGTTCCGGATACGCTGATCCTCATCGAGCACCCGCCCGTGTACACCGCCGGGCGCCGATGGAAGCCCGAGCACATCAGGTGGACCGACGACCGCATCCGCGCGGCAGGAGCCGAGCTGCGGTTCATCGACCGAGGTGGGTCGCTCACGTTCCACGGGCCGGGACAGCTCGTCGGGTACCCGATCCTCGACTTCGGGAGCACGCCCGACGCGCTCGGGTACGTACGACGGCTGGAGGAGGTCGTGATCCGCGCCGCCGCCGACGTCGGCGTCGCGCTCGAGCGGAACGAGGCGCAGACCGGCGTCTGGTCGGGCCGCCGGAAGGTATGCGCCATCGGCGCTCGACTCATGCGCGCCCGCGTCACGCTCCACGGCTTCGCGCTGAACTGCACGACGGATCTGTCCTGGTTCGATGCGATAGTGCCGTGCGGTCTCGCGGATGAGGGCGTCACGTCGCTCTCCGAGCTCGCCGGGCACGAGATCCGCGTGGCCAACATGGTCCTGCCCGTCTTGCGCCATTTCGAGCGCGTCTTCGACCTGGAGCTCGAGCCGGCGCCCGAGGGTGCGTTCGCCGTCGCCCGGGCCACAGCGCCGTGACCCACGCCATACATCCGGTCGCTGCGGCCGGGTTCGCGGTCGCCGCCGACGCCTACGAGCGAGGCCGACCCGGCTACCCGCAGCACGCCGTCGACCACGTCGTACGGGTGCTCGCGATCGGCCCGGAGCGCACGGTGCTCGACCTCGGTGCCGGCACCGGGAAGCTCACGCGCCTGCTGGAGCCGACGGGCGCGACGATCGTCGCCGTCGAGCCGGTGGACGCGATGCGGGCCGAGCTGTCCCGGCGATCGCCCAGCGTTCGAGCCCTCGCAGGCACCGCGGAGGTGATCCCGCTCGAGGACGCCTCGGTCGACGCGGCCGTCGTGGCGCAGGCGTTCCACTGGTTCGACGGCGAGCGCGCGCTCCCCGAGATCCGCCGCGTGCTGCGGCCGGGCGGCCGGCTCGGACTCATCTGGAACAGCCGAGACGAGTCCGTCGACTGGGTGGCACGACTCACCGAGATGATCGACCCGCATCGGGGCGACACGCCGCACTTCCGCACCGGCGGATGGCGGAGGCCCTTCGAGCGCACCCCGTTGTTCGGGCCGCTCCACCGCTGGAGGACGGCGCACACCCACCAGATGGAGGCGGAGACGGTCGTCGACCGCGTCGCCTCGATCAGCTTCATCGCCGCGCTCGACGATGTGCGCCGCGACGAAGTATGCGATCGGGTCCGCGAGCTGATCCGTACGCATCCGGACCTCCGTGGCCGCAGTCTCATCCCGCTTCCGTACCGGACCGACGTCTACTGGTGCGAGGCTCGGGCCACCAGGTGATCCGCCGACGCCCGCTCCGCCGATCCGAGGCCGCTCAGACGCTGAGGCCCGTGACGACGTAGTAGATGCCGAGGCCGGTCACGAGGACCGCGAGGAGGCCTTCGATGAGCCGGACGGGAAGGTGCTTCTGCAGACCGGCACCCAGATACCCCCCCACGATGCCGCCCACCCCGAAGAGCACACCGAGCAGCCAGTCCGGCCCCTGAGCTCGAGGGGACGCCGACACGAACGCTAGGATCGCGAAGCCGGCGACCCCGACCACCGACGTGACCAGGGTCGCGAGGAGCGTCGCTCCGGCCACACGGTAGATGGAGAGGCCGGCGAGGCCGACCAGGTACGGCGCCAGCATCGAGCCGCCGCCAACACCGTAGATACCGCCCACGATCCCGACAACGAACGACACGGTGACGATGCTGCTCCGTCGAGCGGCGATGCGGGTGCGAGATGCAGCCGGCCGCACCCCGCTCCGCGACCCGACACGGCCGACCAGACTTAGGGCGAGGAGCAAGAGCACGGCCCCGACGAACGGCTTGAACGCACCGGGGCCCGCGAACACCTCAACGCGGAGGAAGACCCCCACGAGCACGCCGGGCAAGCTCCCGATCGCGACGAGGCCCGCCAGCGATCGATCCAGCCGACCTTCCTGGTGGAAGCGCGCGATGCCTCCCGGAGTCGCGATCACGTTGTAGAGGAGGTTCGTCGCCGTCACGGTCGGCCCCGAGATCCCAAGGACGCTCAGCTGGAAGGGAACGAGGAGGAAGGCGCCCGATACGCCTGCGGGGGTGGCGATCAGCGCGACGGCGAACCCGGCCAGCAGCGCAAGGAAGGGTGCAGCGGGAGAGTCGAAGAGGTGCACGGCGTCAGTCTAGCGAGGACCGCCGCTCGGAAGACACCGACGCCCGATGCGACTCAGAACAGCGCGTTCGCGAGCCTCCGTCGGTAATCCGGCACGAGCGGGTCCTCGTCTCCGAGCACCGCGAACACATCGAGCATCGCCTGTCGTGCGTCGGGATCATCCCTCAGCGCACCGAGCATACCGTCGAGCGCGGCGCGCCATTCGCCCTGCGCCGCAAGCCGTTTCGCGGACGCCAGCGTGCCGGCTTCCCCCAGCGATGCCCATGAGGACACCTCGACCGACGCGAGGAGATGCTCGGCCTCCGCGTCGGGCAGCAGGGGCATCAGCGTCTGACGCGCCTCGTCGAGGTCGCCGCGCTCCGCCAGGATCCGTCCGAGCCCCACACGCGCCGGCCGATCGCCCGGGTCGGCCTCGAGCGCCTGGCGGAACCGATGCTCCGCATCGTCGAGGTCCCCCGGGGCCTCCTCTTCGAGCGCTTCCTTCGCGACGACGTCGGCCTCGGCAGGAAGGATCCGGTCGATGAACCCGTTCACCATGGGCTCTGGCAGCGCGCCGATGAATCCGTCCACCGGCTCGCCGTTGCGAAACGCGATCACCGTCGGGATGCTCTGCACGTCGAACCGCTGCGCCGTGTTGGGGTTCGCGTCGACGTCGAGCCTCGCGAGGAGGAACGCGCCCTCGCGCTCCTCCGCGACCTTCTCCAGGATCGGGCCGAGCGTCCTGCACGGACCGCACCATGCAGCCCATAGGTCGACCACGACCGGGCGCACCTTCGACCCCTCCACGACCACCTGCTCGAGATCGGAGTCGGTCACATCGACGACCCACTTCATCTCTTCCACCAGCGTCACCTCTCGATCATCCTTCCCCGCATCCTCACCGTGCCGATCGACCCGTGAACCGCCGCAGTCGCAGCGAGTTCATGAGCACTGAAACAGATGACATCGCCATTGCGGCCCCCGCGATGATCGGGTTGAGGAACCCGAAAGCCGCGAGAGGGACCGCCGCGAAGTTGTATCCGAACGCCCAGAACAGGTTCTCCCTTATGGTCTTGAAGGTCCTGCGTGACAACTCGATGGCGCTCACGACACCGCCGAGGTCGCCTCTGATCAGGGTGATGTCGGACGCCTCGATCGCAACATCGGTTCCGGTACCGATCGCGATGCCGAGATCCGCCTGCGCGAGCGCCGGGCCGTCGTTGATGCCGTCACCGACCATCGCCACGACCTTCCCATCGCCTTGCAGACGGCGGATCTCCTCGACCTTCTCCTCCGGGCGCACCTCGGCGAGCACGCGGTCGACGCCGACCTCCCGCGCGATGGCCTCGCCGGTCGCGCGGTTGTCGCCGGTGATCATGGCCACCTCGATCCCCAGGCCGTGAAGGGCCGCGATCGCCTCGGGCGCACCCTCCTTCAGCCGATCCGCGACGGCCAGCACCCCTCGAGCTTCACCGCTCCACGATGCCCAGAAGACCGTCTTCCCCTCGGCCTCCAGCCGGGCGGCTTCGTCGGCGAGCCAGCCGGGAACCTCCGCCCCCTCGTCCTTGAGCAGCGCCCGCCGGCCGACCAGCACCTCGAGCTCGCCCACCGTTGCGCGAACCCCACGCCCCGCGACCGAGCGGAAGGCCGTCGCTGGGGCAACCGCGATCCCGCGCTCCGCGGCACCGGCGACCACTGCCCGCGCGATGGGGTGCTCGCTCGAGGCCTCGGCCGCAGCCGCCAGCAAGAGCGTCTGCTCGTCGCCGACGACCTCCTCGAGATGCATCCTGCCCTCGGTGAGAGTGCCGGTCTTGTCGAACACCACGACGTCAACCTGCCGCGACCGCTCTAGGACCTCTCCGCCCCGGATCAGGATCCCGAGCTGCGCGCCGCGCCCCGTGCCGACGACGATCGCTGCCGGCGTGGCCAGACCGAGCGCGCACGGGCAGGTGATGATCAGCACCGCGACGGCCGGCACCAGCGCGGCCCGAACGGTCCCGTCTGCCAGATACCAGCCAATCGCCGTGACCGCCGCGACCGCCATCACGACCGGCACCAAGATGCCTGACACCCTGTCGGCGAGACGTTGGATCGGCGCCTTCGAGCCCTGCGCCTCCGCGATCAGTCGAGCGATCTGCGCGAGGGCCGTGTCGGATCCGACGCGGGTGGCCTCGACCACCAGCACGCCGTCCAGGTTCACGGTCGCGCCGCTCACCGGGTCGCTGACGCCCTTCTCGACCGGCACCGACTCGCCGGTCAGCATCGACTCGTCCACGGCCGACGATCCCTCGACGACGCGACCGTCGGTCGGGATCTTCTCGCCGGGCAAGACCTTGACCAGCCAGCCGACCTTCACGGTGTCGACCGGCAGCTTCGTTTCCCGACCATTCTGGATCACGCGCGCTTCCTTGGCGCCGAACTCGAGCAGCCGCTTGAGGGCCTGCGAGGCACTACCCCTCTCGCGGGCCTCGAGCCAGCGCCCCAGCAGGATGAAGGCGATGATCAGGGTCGAGCTGTCGAAGTACAGGGCCTCCACGTGGCCCGTCGCGCCGCTCCCTCGCAGTAGGGCCCACACCGAGTAGAGGTATGCGGACATGGTGCCAAGAGCGATCAGCGTGTCCATGTTCGCGGTCAAGGCTCTCGCGCGAACGGCCGCACCCCTCAGGAACGGCCAGCCTGCGTAGAACATCACGGGCGTGGCGAGGGCGAACGAAGCCCAGCGCGCCCACGGTTCGCTCATCCACCCCAGCGACAGCGCCATCACGACGATCCCTAGCGGCCAAGCCACGCACAGGCGGCGACGCCACGACCGCTCCTCGGCCTTCGCGACCTCCTCAGCCTCGTCGACGTGCAAGCGGATGTCGTACCCGCGGGACCGGACGGCCTCGCGGAGCGTTCCGAGCTCCGGCGCCTCGTCGCACAGCCGCACGATGGCCTCTCCGGTCGCGAAGTTCACCGATGCCTCGACGCCGGGCTGCTTGTTCAGCGTCTTCTCCACACGGACGGCGCACGACCCACAAGTCATACCGAGCACGTCCAGACGAAGCTCCCTGACGGCCTGAGGGGTATCCTCCATCGCCCCGTCACCCGACCCGCTTGCCGGCGAACCGAGCGACCGCCGTCAGGAGCTCCTCGACCTTCTCATCACCCGCGCCGTGCTCGATGCTCTCTTTCACGCAGTGCCGCACGTGGTCGTCGAGCAAGGCCATGCCCACGGCCCTGAGCGCTGCGGACGCCGAGCTCACCTGTGTCAGGATGTCGATGCAGTACTGGTCCTCCTCCACCATCCGCTGGATCCCTCGGATCTGCCCTTCGATCCTGCGGAGGCGTCCCTGGAGGTTCTTCTTGCTCGTCGCGTACCCGTACATGGGAACCTCCACCGGTCCGTCCCGGACCACAGTATGCCCTAGGGGGGTATGCTATCACAACCCCACCGAGCAGGCCCGATGGTCGCGCGCGCCGACCCCAAGGGCCGCCGGGGGACTCTTGGGCCGATGCTAGACTCGCCGCGGAGGAGCGTGATGTGGCGACCCGAGTGAGGGCGGAGGCGAAGCACCAGACCCTGGGACTGTCCTCCGACGACCTCCTCTCCATGCACCGCACGATGCTCACCGCGCGCCTCTGTGACGAGGCCGCGTTCCGACTCAACCGCCAGGGCAAGGCCCCGTTCGTGGTTCCCGTCTCCGGCCACGAGGGCTGCCAGATCGGAACGGCCTGGGCGCTCGAGCGGGGGCGGGACGTTTGGCTCCCCTACTACCGGGACGTCGGCGTGGTCCTCGTCGCGGGGATGACGCCCTACGAGATCTTCCTCGGCCTGTTCGCGAAGGCCGACGATCCGTCGTCCGGTGGCCGGCAGATGCCCAATCACTGGGGATCACGGCGCCTCGGCATCATCTCCCACTCCTCGCCGATCGGGACCCAGCTCCCGCACGCGTCCGGTGTCGCTTACGCGATCAAGTATCGAGGCGAGGATTCGGTGGTTGCGTGTTGGTTCGGGGAGGGAGCCACGAGCGAGGGCGCTTGGCACGAGGGGTTGAACTTCGCCGGCGTCCACGAGCTGCCGGCCATCTTCGTGTGCGAGAACAACCGCTACGCCATCTCGGTGCCGCAGAAGAAGCAGATGGCGATCGAGAACGTCGCCGACCGCGCAGCCGGTTACGGGTTCCCCGGCGTCGTGGTCGACGGCAACGACGTGCTCGCCTGCTACGGTGCCATGAAGGAGGCCGTGGCGCGGGCCAGGGCCGGCGAGGGGCCGACCCTGATCGAGGCGAAGACCTACCGGTTCCAGCCCCATACGTCCGACGACGACGACCGGGCCTACAGGACCCGCGAGGAGGTCGAGGAAGCCCGACGCCACGACCCCTTGGTCGAGTTCTCCGTCTACCTGAAGGAACGGGCACTGATCGACGACTCCAGCATCGAGGCGCTCACTGCCGAGGTGAAAGCCGACGTCGACCGTCAGATCGACCGGGCATGGAACGCGCCGGACCCCGACCCGGACACTCTTGCCCGTCACCTCTTCGCAGGGTCCTAGCGTGACCGAGAAGAACGTCGTCACCGCGATCCACGACGCCCTCCACGACGAGATGGCCGCCGACGAGCGGATCGTCGTCCTCGGCGAGGACGTCGGCGCGCGCGGGGGCGTGTTCCGCGTGACACAGGGATTCCTCGACGAGTTCGGCGAGCGGCGCGTGGTCGACACACCGCTCGCCGAGGGCGGGATCGTCGGCGTGGCCATCGGCATGGCGCTGCACGGATTGCTCCCGGTCGCCGAGATCGAGTTCGCCGACTTCATCCACCCGGCGTTCGACCAGATCCTGTCCGAGGTGGCGCGCATGCGCTACCGGACCAACGGCGACTTCGGGCTGCCGATGGTCATCCGTGCGCCCTGGGGTGGCGGCGTCCACGGTGCCCTTTACCACTCACAATCGATCGAAGCCTTCTTCGGTCACGTGCCCGGCCTGAAGGTCGTGGTTCCCTCGACGCCGTACGACGCGGCGGGGATGCTCCGCTCGGCGATCCGCGACCCGGATCCGGTGCTGTTCCTCGAGCACAAGAAGACCTACCGGCTGGTCAGCGGCGAGGTGCCCGACGAGCCGCATACCGTCCCGATCGGCCCTGCCGACGTGAAGCGCGAGGGCGAGGACCTCACCGTCGTCGCGTACGGGCTCATGCTCCACCTGTGCCTCGAGGCCGCCCGGCGCCTCGACGCCGAGCAGGGGGTCTCCGCCGAGGTCGTCGACGTCCGGACGATCTCGCCGCTCGACAGGGAGACGATCCTCGCCTCCGTCCGCAAGACTGGGAAGGCGATGGTCGTCCACGAGGACAACCGGACCTACGGCGTCGGTGCCGAGATCGTGGCCGCGATCGCCGAGGAGGTGATGTTCGACCTCGACGCACCGATCGTGCGGGTCGGAGGGCCCGACGTCCCCGCGATGGGCTTCGCGGCAGCCTTGGAGCACGCGTTCCTGCCTGATGCAGACCAGATGTACGAGCGCATGCTCGAGCTCGCACGGTTCTAGGCACGGCCGGCAAGGCATCGGGTCCGCCCAGAAGCTGTGCCTGAAGCGCTCAGCCCTCCGCCGGGCGGGTCGATAACTTGGGAGACGGACTAGGCCGCATGGACGACCGGAACCACACATCGCGCTCGAGACGGACCGGGGCACTGCGGGATCTGCTGCTGATCTCGCTCGCCGTGGTCGCTCTGCTGTGGCTCGCCGGGGCTACCGACGCGGCGAACCTGCTTCCGAAGTGGCTCCACAGACGGTTCCCCGGCAGGGAGGACGAGATCCTCGTCGGTCTCATCCTGGCTGCGGTGGGCGTCGGCATCTTCGCGATCACGCGATGGAGACATGGACGGCGCGAGCTGGCGGCCCGCGAGAGCGCCGAGGAGCGTTACCGCGAGGTGGTCGAGACGATCCCGGCCGTCGTCTACACGTGGGACCCGACGCAGCTCCTCGGTACGGCCCCGGCGCTCTACGTCTCCCCACAGACCGAGGCGATCCTCGGCTTCACGCGAGAGGAACTGAAGGCCGACCCGGCACTATGGACCAGGCAGATCCACCCCGACGACCGCGAGCGCGTCCTCGCCGCCTTCGCGCACGCAGACCGAACCGGCGAGCCCCTCAGTGTCGAGTACCGCCAGATCAGGAAGAACGGAACCGTCATCTGGCTACGCGAGGAGGCCGTCGCCGTCGAGCGCGACGAGCACGGTCGCCCCACCCTCGTCCAGGGCGTCATGTACGACGTCACCGAGCGCAAGCTCGTGCAGGACGCGCTCGACCGTAGAGACACGATCCTCCAAGCCGTCAGCTTCGCCGCCGAGCGTCTCCTCAAGACCGCGTCCTGGAGGCAGGACCTCCCCGAGGTCCTCGCTCGGCTCGGGCGCGCAGCGGACGCGAGTCGCATCTACGTGTACGAGAACGAGCGCGGACCGGGCGACGAGCTGCTGATGTCGCAGGTGGCCGAGTGGACAGCGCCGGGTGTCATCTCCTACCTCGACGATCCGGCCAATCAACGGTACCCCTACCGCGGGACGGGCTTCGAGAGCTGGGAGGGGATCCTCGGCGCGGGCCGTTCGTTCCAAGGACACGCCGCCGACTTCCCGGAGCCGGTGAGACAGGATCTGCAGCTCGAACAGGTCGCGTCGATCGCCCTCGTCCCGATATTCGCCGACGGCGACTGGTGGGGGTACCTCGGGCTGGATGAGTGCCGACGCGAGCGCACGTGGTCTCAGGCGGAGCTCAACGCACTTCGCACCGCCGCCGACACGCTCGGAGCGGCGATCGGGCGCGAGCGCGCCGAGCGCCGACTCTCGGAGGCCGAGGTCCGCTACCGCACGCTCGTCGAGCAGCTGCCGCTCGTGACGTACGTCGAGGACGTCACTGACCCGAACCTTGCGACCTACGTGAGTCCTCAGATCGAGAAGCTGACCGGCTACACGCCCGAGGAGTGGCTAGCCGACCCCGAGCTCTGGTACCGGCTCCTGCACCCGGAGGACCGCGTGCGGGCAACGGCCGAGGATGCGCGGGCCACGGTCACGGGCGACCCGCTCTCTATCGAGTACCGGTTCATCACGCGGGACGGACGCGTCGTCTGGGTGCGGGACGAGTCGGTGCTACTGCGCGACGAGCAGGGGCACCCGATCGCGTGGCACGGGCTCTACCAGGACATCACCGAGCGCAAGGGGGCGGAGGAACAGCTCCGCGAAGCCGAGAGCCGTTTCCGCACGCTCGTAGAGCAGATCCCCGCCGTCACGTACGTCGACCGCACGGACGAACGGTCGACGGTGGTCTACGTGAGCCCGCAGATCGAGACGATGTTCGGGTACACGGCCGAGACCTGGAAGGCCGGGGCCACCCTTTGGGCCGACAACCTCCATCCCGACGACCGGGAGCACGTCCTCGAGGCCTTGCAGGCGCACAAGGCGCAGGGAGCGCCCCTCGACGTGGAGTATCGGTTCCGCGCCGGCGACGGGCGGTGGATGTGGGTCCGCGACCAGGCGACCATCGTCCACGACGCCGACGGTACACGCCTCTCACAGGGCGTGATGTACGACATCACGGCACGCCGCTTGGTGGAGGAGCAGCTGCGTGAGGCAGAGAAGCGGTACCGGACGCTGGTCGAGGCGCTCCCTGCCGTCGTCTACATGGACGCCGTCGACGAGAAGGCCACGACCATCTATGTGAGCCGGCAGACGACGGCCATGCTCGGCTACACACCGGAGGACTGGCGATCGGATCCCGACCCCTGGCTCGACATAGTCCACCCGGAAGACCGTCCGAGGGTCACGGCCGCGAACGATCAGCACAAGAACGTCGGTGACATCTTCGACGAGGAGTACCGGATGATCCGAAGGGACGGGCAGGTCATCTGGGTGCACGACATGGCCGTCGTCGTCGGCGATGAGGCGGGTCGCCCCCTGTATTCGCAGGGCTTCTTCTTCGACGTGACGGAGCGCAGGCTGATCGAGGAGCAGCTCCGTGAGGCCGAGCAGCGGTACCGGGTGCTCGTCGAGCACGTCCCCGCCATGCTGTACGTCGACTCGATCGATGAGGCCGCACCCAGCATCTACGTGAGCCCCCAGAGCGAGCAGGTGCTCGGCGTCCCGGCCGAGCAGTACATGGCGGACGGCGGCCTGTGGCTGAAGCAGATCCACCCCGACGATCGACAGCGGATCCTCGAGTCCTACCGCCGGTCGCTCGCGGATGCGGAAGGCTGGGCCGTCGAGTACCGGGCGATCCGACCCGACAACGGCGAGGTCGTGTGGGTTCGGGACGAGTCTGCGTTCCTGTTCGACGAGCACGGCCAACCCGCACTCATCCAGGGCGTGGTATTCGACGTCACCGAGCGCAAGCTGGCCGAGGAGGCTCTGCAGGAGAGCGAACTCTGGGAGCGCGAGGCCGCCGAGCGTCTGCGTGCGCTCGACGAGATGAAGAACAGGTTCCTCGCCGCCGTCTCGCACGAGCTGCGGAGCCCGCTCGCATCGATCCTCGGGGCCGCGCTCACGGTCGCGCGGCCCGACATCCCTGAGGCAGACCGGACCGACCTGCTCGACCGGCTCGCGCAGAACGCGCGCAAGCTCGACCGGTTGCTCTCGGATCTGATCGACATCGACCGGCTGAACCGCGGGATCCTCACGCCGGTGCCTCGACCGACCGATCTCGGCGCGCTCGTGCGCCGGACGATCGAGACCCTCGACATCCTGGGCGACCGCTCGATCAGGGTGGAGGCCGAGCCGGTCGTCGTTCCGATCGAGGCGGCCAAGGTCGAGCGCATCGTCGAGAACCTCATCGCGAACGCGGTCCGTCACACGGGCGCGGACGTTCGCATCTGGGTGCGTGTGTCGGCGCAGGACGATGGGGCGCTCCTCGCCGTCGAGGATGACGGCCCAGGCATCCCCGAGGATCTGCGCGAGGCGATCTTCGAGCCGTTCCGCCAGGGGCCCACGACGTCGTCGTACGCTCCCGGCACCGGGATCGGGCTCTCGCTCGTCGCGATGTTCGCCGAACTGCACGGTGGGCGCGCATGGGTGGAGGATCGGCCGGGCGGCGGCTCGTCGTTCCGCGTGTTCCTCCCTGCGGTCTTCCCGCCGGACCCGGCGGCCGACGGCGGCAACGGAGCCGAGAGGCACATCGTGGATCCCGACACGGGTCGTGCCGGATAGACTGAGGCTGGATGCAGGCCCCAGACGTCCGGAATCACAACCAGCGCAAGCAGCGGCGCTACGTCGCAAGCGTCTCCACTGACGGCGCGCCCCCAGGCGAGACCCGCAAACCCCCGTGGTTGAAGGTGAAGCTACGGACCGGTCCGAACCAAGCCGAGTTGAAGGCGCTGATGCGCGCTCTCTCGCTTCACACCGTGTGCGAAGAGGCCCTGTGCCCCAATATCGGTGAGTGCTGGGAGGAGCGGGAGGCGACGTTCCTCATCCTCGGAGATAGGTGCACGCGGCGCTGCGGGTTCTGCGACGTGATGACCGCGAAACCCGATACCGTCGACGAGGAGGAGCCACGGCGCATCGCGGAAGCGGTGAAGGCCATGGGCCTGCGGTACGCGGTGCTGACCAGTGTCGCGCGGGACGACCTGGAGGACGGCGGTGCGAGGATCTGGGCGGCCACGATCCGAGCGATCCGTGAGGCCGTGCCCGACTGCGGCGTCGAGGTTCTGCCTAGCGACTTCAAGGGCCGCGGGCGCGACATCGCGACGGTCGTGGAGGCCGAGCCCGACGTGTTCGCGCACAACCTCGAGACGGTGCATCGCCTGCATCGGAAGGTCCGCCCGGCGTTCGGCTACGACCGATCGCTCGAGGTGCTCCGCGCAGCCAAGCGTGTGCGCACCAGGCAGATCACGAAGTCGAACATCATCGTCGGGATGGGCGAGACACCGGAGGAGGTCACTGAAGCGCTCCGCGACCTCGCCGACACGGGCGCCGATATCGTGACGATCGGTCAGTACCTCCAGCCGACGAAGCTGCACCTCCCGGTCGCTCGCTGGGTCACTCCGCAGGAGTTCGCCGAACACCGGCGCGTCGGCGAGTCGTTCGGCATCAGGCACGTCGAGGCCGGTCCTCTCGTTCGGAGCTCGTACCACGCCGGCGAGCAGTTCCGCCGTGCCCGTGAGGCCCGTGTCCAGGCAGCTGCGCCCTAAGGGCGGAGGAGCCGACCTATAAGCCGGATCTTGTCAGCGACCCGAAGGCCGCCGGGCGACCATCTCTCTGAGCCCCTCACGGGGCCCCGGGGCCGAAGCCCCGTGCGGCCTACCCGGGAGCTCGGACGGGCCGCCCTCGAACGCTCCCTGCTTGGCCTTGCTCCGGGTGGGGCTTGCCGAGCCGGACCGGTCGCCCGGTCCGCTGGTGAGCTCTTACCTCACCGTTTCACCCTTACCCCTCGCGGGGCGGTCTGCTCTCTGTTGCGCGGTCCGCGAGGTCGCCCCCGCCTGGGCTTTCCCCAGCACCCTGCCCTGTGGAGTCCGGACTTTCCTCGAGCTCTCGCCCGCGGCCGCCCGGCCGACTCCTCCGACATCGAGTATAGGTTCGGCGTTGCCGCGACAGGACCCTTCACCGCTCCCAGAGCCTGGGGGGCGGCTCCGCCGGCCTCCAGCTCGCGCCCTCCCTGGCGAGCCATCCGTCCACGCCTTCGTTGGCGAGACGGTCGGCCTCGCTGTTGCGCTCGCGCGGCACGTGCTCGTAGGTGACGTGCTCGAACGACGCCGCGAGATCGCGCGCCTCCTTGTGGAGCCGCTGCAATGTCGGGTTCTTCACGCGGAACCGGCCGGAGAGCTGCTCGATCAGCAGCCGCGAATCGGAACGCAAGAGCACGTGGGTCGCGCCGAGCTCCCTCGCCATCTTCAGTCCTTCGATCGCTGCCATGTACTCGGCCTGGTTGTTCGTCACGACACCGATCCCACGGGAGATGCTCGCGAGCGACCTACCTGCGGTCGACTCAATGGAGATGCCGATCCCCGCAGGACCGGGGTTGCCGCGTGCGGCCCCGTCGCAGGCGACGATCAGACGAAGACCACGATCCGCCGGCAGTACTCACACCTCTTCACGCCGTCGGTCCTCTTCAGACGGTCGAGCTCCATGGCCGACAGTTTCTCGTGGCACGCTTGGCAGACGCCGTCCACGATCGCTGCGGCACCGATCCCCTTCTTCTGGCGGCGCAGGTCCTCGTAGAGCTCGAGGAACTCCTCGTCGAGCTCGGAGGCGAGCGCCTCACGGGCCGCGTGTTGGGCGCCTAGCTCGGCCTCGATCTGCTCGAGCTCACGGACCGAGTCGCCCCCGATCGCGTCGACCTTCGCGCGAGCCTCCGCGACCTCCTTCTCCGCATCCACCGCCCGGGCGTCGAGCTCTTCACGGCACACCATGTCCTCGAGCAGCTCGTCCTCCGCGCGGGAGCGGCGCTCCTTCAGGTTCGCGACCTCGTGCTGGAGAGCCTCCAGCTCCTTCGCGTTCACGATGCTGCCGTCGTACAGGCGCTTCTGCTCCGCGCCGGCCTTCGCGGTGAACGAGTCGATCTCGTGTTCCAGCCGCGACTGTTCGCGCCCTACGGCGTCGAGGGCGAGGCGGATCTCACCGAGCGCCCCCTCCGCCTCCTCCATCTCGGCGCGCGCCGCCCTGAGCTCCTCCCCCTCCTCCAGCTGCTTCTTGCGCTGTTCGAGCCGGTCGATCCCCGTGTCGACGTCCTGGAGCTCCAACAGGCGGTCCGTGCCGCTCATGGCGCGAAGGGTATCCGATGGAGGGTCCGACCGGGTGTTCCGGGCACTCGGAACGCTCGGCGGCGCATCGAGCCTCTGCGTGCGGGTAGGATGCCGACGCTGTGGGAAGGATCGTGCTCATCACCGGGGCCGCCGGAGGTATCGGGCGGGGCGCGGCCGAGCGGTTCCTCTCGCTCGGGGATACCGTCGTACTCGCCGACATCTCCGGGGAAGGACTCCTCGCGGCCGTCGCCGACCTGACCGCCAAAGGCAACGTCGACGCCGTTCAGGCCGACGTGACCGTCGTCGCCGATTGCGAGCGTATGGTCTCCGAGACCGTTGCGAAGCACGGTCGGCTCGACGTCCTTGTGAACTCCGCCGGCGTGTGGGTCGAGGGCCCGACCACCGAGATGACCGAGTCGCAGTGGGACCGTACGGTCGACGTGAACCTCAAGGGCACGTTCTTCGCATGTCGGTACGCGATCCCCCACCTCGAGCGGACGGAGGGCTGCATCGTCAACGTCTCCTCCGACGGAGGCCTCGTCGGTACGGCGGAGGCGGCGATCTACTGCGCCTCGAAGGGCGGCGTGTCGCTGCTCACGAAGTCGCTCGGCCGTGAGCTGGCACCTAAGGGTGTCCGCGTGAACGCCGTTTGCCCGAACGACGTGGACACGCCGATGCTCGAGGGGCAAGCCCGCGACTACGGTGGCGGCGACCCGCACGGCTACCTGGATGCCCTCCTCGCGAAGTACCCGCAGAAGGAACGGGCCAGGTTCATCCGCCCCGAGGAGGTCGCGGCGCTGATCACGTACCTCGCCTCGCCCGAGGCCGCTCCCATCACCGGGGCGTGCATCCCGATCGACTTCGGCCGGACGGCCGGCTGACGGTGGGTTGCATCTTCGTCGTCTTCGCGCTCGTCACGCCGCGGTTCGTGATGATCGTCCTGTGGCTCTTCACGGGCTATCTGAGCCGCGCGTTCGATGGGTGGCTCCTGCCCTTCCTCGGCTTCTTCTTCCTTCCCACCACGACGATCGCCTACGCGATCGCGCAGAACGGCTTCTCGACGCGAGCCGGGGACATCAGCGCAGGCGGCATCCTGATCATCATCCTCGGCGTGCTCATCGACTTCGGGCTGCTCGGTGGCGCGAAGGGTCGTGGCGTGGGCAAACGTCGCGAGTGAACCGCGCGACGGATCGCCCCCCGTTCCTGCAACTACACACGCTGTAACATGCCACGCTCATGCCCTCGAACGCGACCCTTGAACCTCTCACCGCGGAACTCGCCGACCACTGGGTCGAGCTCGGTCGGTCCTTCCCGTCGCCGAAGCTCGAGTCCCCGGTGGTCCCGCGTCGGAGAACCTCGTGAGCGAGCAGGCCGTCGCCCGCCTCTCGCACCGGCAGATCCTCGTTGTCTACAGCGGTGTCATGGCGGGCATGCTGGTCGCCGCGCTCGACCAGACGGTGGTCGCAACCGCGCTGCCGACGATCGTCGGCGACCTCGGCGGGCTCGACCACCTGTCGTGGGTGGTGACCGCCTACCTGCTCACGTCGACGATCTCGGTCCCGCTCTACGGGAAGGTCAGCGACCTGCTCGGCCGGAAGATCGTGTTCCAGGCGGCCATCGTGCTCTTCGTCGGAGGGTCGATGCTCTGCGGGCTGTCGCAGAACATGCTCCAGCTCGTCCTGTTCCGCGCGTTCCAGGGCCTCGGCGGCGGCGGCCTGATGGCGATGGCGATGGCGATCGTCGGAGACATCGTGTCCCCCAGGGAACGCGGCAAGTACCAGGGCTACCTCGGCGCGGTGTTCGCCTTCTCGAGCGTCGTCGGACCGCTCATCGGCGGCTTCTTCGTCGACCACTTGTCATGGCGCTGGGTCTTCTACGTGAACGTCCCGGTCGGTGCCATCGCGCTGGTCATCACGTCGTGGGCCCTCCGCCTGCCGTTCCGGCGTGTGAAGCGCGCGATCGACTACCTCGGCTCAGCGCTCGTGATGGGGAGCGCGACCTGCCTGCTTCTGGTCACGGTCTGGGGCGGTACCAACTACGCGTGGGGCTCGCCGGAGATCCTCGGCCTCGCCGCTGCCGGCATCTTGCTGCTCGTGGTGTTCCTCATCCAGGAGAGCCGCGCCTCCGATCCGTTGATCCCGCTCCGCCTCTGGCGGGACAGGGTGTTCTCGGTCGCGAGCGGGCTCCAGTTCGTCGTGGGCTTCGCGATGTTCGGCGGCATCATCTTCCTGCCGCTGTACCTGCAGACGGTCGGCGGCGCCAGCGCGATGAACTCCGGCGTGCTCGTCCTGCCGCTGATGGTCGGCATGATGACGTCGTCGATCGCCTCGGGGCGGATCATCACTAGCACCGGCCGGTACAAGGTGTTCCCGCTCGTCGGCACCGCGACCACCGCGATCGGTCTGTACCTACTCTCCACGATGGGGGTGGGGACGTCACGACTGGAGTCCTCCCTGAACATGGTGCTGCTCGGTCTCGGGATGGGGATGATCATGCAGGTGATGGTGCTCGCGGTGCAGAACTCGGTGCCTCACAGCGATCTTGGGACCGCGACGGCCACCACGGCCTTCACGCGCTCGATGGGAGGTGCATTCGGCGTCGGCGTGTTCGGCGCGATCCTCAACAACCGGCTCGCCTACAACCTCCACGCGCTCCTGCCCGCGAGCGCGGGTGGACACCTTGGGCTCGGCGGCATCACCGGCAGTCCTGCGGCCATCCTCAAGCTGCCCCAGCCCATCAAGGACGCGGTGATCCTCGCGCTCGCGCGCTCGATCCACGTGGTATTCCTCGCGGCGGTGCCGCTCGTCGTGTTCGCGTTCGCCGTGACCTGGCTGCTTCCGGAGCTACCGCTCCGTGAGACCGCGCACATCGGCCTGGAGGAAGTCGGTGACGAACTCCTCGCCGCCTACGCGGAGATCGAGCCCGAGTCGGCGCCGGAACTCCTCACCGAGGACCCGAGACCGAGCTGAGCCTCGCGCCGGGGCGCGGCCACGGGCCGAGCCCCTCGGAACCCTCCCGCGGGCGATCAGCTCGCGCCGCTCGCGAAGGCGACGTCGGCGATATCGATGACGCCCGCCTCCGTGCGTGAGAACCGGAGCTCCACCGCTCGCACGTCCCGCAGGTTCACCCCTTGGAACAGCTCCAGCGGGAAGCGCACCTGGTTCAGGATGAAGTGGCCGGCTCCGCGGCGCCCCAACGGGTAGGCGAGCGCGTCGTTGCCGACGTCGGAGCCGACCACCTCCGCGCGATGGCCGGTCCCGTCGATGAGCGCCACCACGAGGTCCTGGTAGCCACCGCTCTGGTTGGCCCAGTAGCCCGGGTTGGTGGCCGCGCGGAACTGGAACGCGTCGAACCCCCGCACGTCGCCCTCTCCGGCAGGGATGTCGAACCGCAGCACGCCCTCGCTATCCGACCATCCGAGCACCCCCTGCTGCAGCCCAGGCGGTGCCGTACCCAGCCAGGACCAGGATAGGTGCACGTCGTACCAGGCGTAGTCCCCCGGCACGCAGGGCGTCTGCCCCGTGTCCGAGCACCACCCGTACGTGGACAGACCGGTCGCGGCCACCGCGCCGCCCGGCTGGCCACCGGACAGGCCGGCCGGGTCGGTGAACCGGTCGAGATCCATCCGGCGGGCCGGCGTGTCCGGCGCCAGGTAGCTGACCAGCGTGCGGGCCGGTCCGATGTTGACCGGGATGGCCTCGCCCGTCCACATCGGATCGAGCGACATGTCGTCCGCGAGGTAGCGACGGAAGAAGCTGATGATGTAGGCCCTGCCTACGTGGCGCTCTTGCGGTGCCGTCAGCCGCCCGTCGCAGGACACCCACTTGCCGTCGTCGAAGGAACCGGGGTAGCCGCCGGATGGCGACCAAACGGTGTTGAAGAAGTTGTGGTTCGCGCCGAACACGGTAACGGTGTCCTTCGGCGACGGGTCCCCGGGCACGAGGTAGCGGGAGTCGTCGAAGAAGTGCACCCCCTCCAGGTCTGAGACGTCGCCGTCGCAGTACGGCAACATCACCGCGAACGGGACCTCGTTGATGGTCATCCGGTCGAAATCGACCGGGGCGAGCGCCAGCACCGCGCCGATCCCATAGGGGTCGGCGCGCTCCTGATCGACGATGTTGTTCCAGACGACCCCCTCACCGCCGCGCGAGTGTCCCATCGTGCCGATGCGCGTGAGGTCGACCTTCCCGACGAAGAGCGTGCCGAACGGATCGCCGCCCGTCGTCGACCACGTCTTCCACAGGTCGATGTGCTTCTCGAGGAGTTCGCCGCGCTGACGCATGCCGGTGTCCTCGACGTAGTTGCCGAGCACGTTCACGCCGTTGGCGCTGACGGACACGACGATGAAGCCGTAGCTCGCGAGCCGGCGCGCGATGTAGTCGTAGCCGGCGTAGTTCGGCAGCGGCTCCCAGCCCTCGCGGCACGGCCACTCGTATCCGGCCTTGTCGCCCTTGTAGCAGGTGTAGTGGTTCCCGTGCATGAAGAGCACGAGCGGGAAAGGGCCGCCCGACAGGTCGGTCGGGTAGTGCACGTCGGCCGTCAGCTCGACCTTCCCGCCCAGGTCCGAGGGTTGGAAGACCTCATCGCCGAAGTCGTAGACGGCGCGCGTGACCGGGTACGGACCCACCAGTGACGGGTCCGCCGCGCCGCTCGCGTGGGCCAGCGTAGGCGTCGATGGAGCGGGACCTGCTGCCGGCGGCGCCGGGGTGTCTCCGTAGCGCGCCGTGATCGGCGCGGTTAGGACGGCCGGGTCCACCGTCACCGTCTGCACGGCCCGTCCCCCGCGGGTGGGCACGCCGTAGCCGATCGGCAGATGCCCGGCGAGCACGACGTAGCGCAGGGCTCTGGGCGGGAACTGCCCCGCCAGCGTTACCTTCCAGACGGACTCCGGGGCGTTGGGGTGCGAAGCGCGGAGCGTCGCGGGGACTCGGACCCGCTCCACGGTCAGGTCGGCGCCCTGCCGCACGACCCTGCCTTCGGCCTGCAGCGCAGCCGCGATCACCTCCGGTGAGAGCTGCTGAGCCACCGCACCGCCGACACGAGGCGGCGAAGGCACCGTCGGATCCGCCTCCGCCGATCGGGCGATCAGAGGCACCGCTAGCGTCGCTGCAACGACGAGCATGCCGAGCCTTCGCGCGAGCGAGTTGCGCATGGTTCCCCTCCCTCTCCCCTCGCCCTCGGACGGGGCGGGCCATGGGTCGCCTCGGATGCTAGCCAGAGAAGGGGAATCGCGCTTGCCCGTCGCTGTTCGGGCACGTGCGCCGCTGCGTGGTCGTGCGGGGATGCGACTGGTCGGCCGCTACACGACCGCCAGGGCCGCGTCGGTGGCGGGATCGAACAGGTACAGGCGGCCGGGCTCCACGCCGAAACGGACCCGATCGCTCACCATGATCGAGCTGTCGGCGCCCGCGTGCACCACGAACGTCACGCCGTCCGACACGCCCACCCCGATCATCGACTCCTTGCCGAGCATCTCCGCGAACTCGACCCGGCCCTCGAGAGGCCCAACGAGTCCCTGGCCGTCTTGCCACAGCCAAGCGTGCTCGGGCCGGACACCGACGATGACCTCGGATGGCAGCGGGCCCGGGTCCCCGGTCGCCTTCAGCCGGATCTCGCCGTGGGAAAGCACGAGGCCGCCGTCTCCCCGCTCGGTGTTCATCCGCGCGAAGCTCATGGCCGGGCTCCCGATGAACCCCGCCACGAAGACGTTCGCCGGGTGCTCGTAGACCGATCTCGGCTCGCCGACCTGCTCGAGGACGCCTTCGCTCATGATGGCGATGCGATCGCCCATCGTCATGGCCTCGACCTGATCGTGCGTCACGTACACGGTCGTCGTCCCCACCTGCTTCTGCAGGTGCTTGATCTCGCTCCGCGTCTGGACGCGCAGCTTCGCGTCCAGGTTCGACAGCGGCTCGTCCATCAGGAACGCCTGAGGCTCGCGCACGAGCGCCCTCCCCAGGGCAACGCGCTGCCGCTGGCCGCCCGACAGCGCGCGCGGCTTGCGCTGGAGCAGCTCCCCGATGTCAAGCATGTCGGCCGCGCGGTGGACACGGCGGTCGATCTCGGCCTTCGACATCTTCCGCATCTTCAGACCGAACGCCAGGTTCTGGTAGACGGTCATCTGCGGATACAGCGCGTAGTCCTGGAACACCATCGCGATGTCGCGATCGCGCGGCGCGAGTCGGTTGACGACGCGATCCCCGACCCGTATCTCGCCCGCGGTGAGCGCCTCGAGCCCGGCTATCAGTCGGAGGGCCGTCGTCTTGCCCGATCCGGAGGGGCCGACCAGCACGACGAACTCGCCGTCCTCGATCTGGAGCGAGAAGTCGCGGAGGGCCGTGACCTCGCCGAACCGCTTGGTGACGTTCTCGTACGTGACCCGTGCCATATCTCAGCCCTTCACTGCGCCGGTAAGCATGCCGCGGATGAAGTCCCGCTGGAAGATGATGAAGACGATCACGATCGGCAGCGCGACGATCACGGCGCCGGCCGACACGAGGGCGATGTTCGTCGTGTAGCGTCCCTGGAAGCTGGCCAAGCCCATCGGCGCCGTGAAGCGGCTGGTGGTGAACACGAGCGCCAGGAAGAACTCGTTCCAGCTGTCGGCGAACGTGAGCACCGACAGAGTCAGGATCGCCGGCTTGGCGAAGGGCACCAGGATCCGCCAGAGCGTCCTCCAGCTCGACGCGCCGTCGATCCGGGCCGCCTCCAAGAGCGACCTCGGGGCCGACATGAACGCCGCCCGCATCCAGTAGATGCCGAAGGAAACCTCGCCCGAAACCTCCAGGATTATCAGGACCCAGTACGTGTCGAGCAGACCCAGGGCCTTCATGTCTTCGTACAGGGGCACGATGGTGGCCTCGGTGGGGATGATGAGCCCGAGGATGAACAGGTAGAAGATCACGTTCGCCCCGCGGAACCGCATCGTCGCGAAGGCGTAGCCGCCGAGGATCGACAGGACCACCGATGCCGGAACCATCACGACGGCGACGATGACGCTTGTCATGGAGTACGAGGAGAAATGCCCCTGCGTCCAGGCGGTCACGTAGTTGTGCCATTCGAAGGTGGGAGGGAGCTGGAAGCCCGTCGGCTGGCTGGCAGGTCCAGGTGGGTAGAAGCTCGCAAGCAGCACGCCCACCAGCGGATAGATGGCGACGATCGAGACCAGAACGAGCAGGAAGTAGTTGAACGCGATCTGCATACGCGAAGCGGCGGTGTTCAATCCCCAGCTCCCCGCTCCAACAGCTTGTTGAGCGTGTACGTCACCGCGAAGACGATCACCATCATGATCAGCCCGAGCGCGGCGGCGGACCCCACCTGGCCGGTGTTGAACAGCCGGCTCCATATCTGCCAGGCGGGGACCGAGGTCTCCGTGCCCGGCCCGCCGCTGGTCAACACGTAGATCTCATCGAAGGTTCCGAGCGTTCCGATGACCGACAGCACGAGCACCACCTGAAGCTCGTACCTGAGCCCCGGCAGCGTGACCGCACGGAACTCGTGCCAGGCGTTCGCCCCGTCGACCCGGGCCGCCTCGTAGAGGCTGGAGGGGATCTTCATGATCCCCGCGAGGAACAGGATCAAGGAGAAGCCGAACCCTCCCCACATGCCGAACACCCCGACCGCGGGAAGCGCCGTATGGAAGTTGCCCAGCCAGCCCTCAGTCGGGATGAAGCGGCCAAGTCCGACCGCCTTGAGCACGACGTTGAGGGGCCCTTCGGGATGGCCTGGGATGTTGGCGCTGCTGCCATAGATCCAAACCCACGCCACTGCTGTCACGATGTCGGTGATGACCATCGGGAGGAAGAGCAGCATCCGGAAGAACGTGAGACCGCGGATCCGGATGCGTGACAGCATGACGGCGAGGGACAAGCCGATGGCGATCGGCGCGAGTGCGTAGAAGACCATGAGCTCGAGCACGTGCATGTAGGTTTCTCGTATGGAGGGGTCGGTGAAGAACTCACGGTAGTTCGCGAGGCCTACCCACGTGCCGGGTGTGAGCCCGTCCCAGTTGTAGAAGGAGATGTTCACACCCTGCCCGAGCTGGTAGAGGTTGAAGGCCGCGTAGATGATGAACGCGGGCGCGACATACAGGTAGCCGATCCGCCGCGATTCCCCGGGCAGGTACTCGGGTTTGCGGCGGCCCCTGCGCCGGCTTCCTACCGCGACCGCTGCCGCGATCTCCGTTTCCTGCTGCACTAGGCCCTCGAACTCTGGAACTTCGAGTAGTCCTCCTCGACCTGGGACACGAACTCCTGGGGCGTGAGCCTCATGGCCATGAGCTCTTGGATCCCAGCGACGAGCGTGTTGTAGAAGGTCGGGGTGGCCCAGTCCTCGTAGGGAACGATCGCGTTGCTCGCGCTGGCCGACGCCGCGGCGTTGATGACGTCGGAGAGGACCGTGCCGGTCGGGATCGACGTCGTGACACCGGTGGCCAGAGGGATCTCGCCGGTCGGCACGAGCATCTGCGCCGCGTGATCGGACGTCATCCAGTCGATGTAGGCAGCCGCGGCATCGGGATGCTGGGAGCCGGCGGCGATCGACAGCGGGAAGCCCGCGCCGCCCGTTCCGACCGCTGTCCCGCCCGTCTGCATCGAGGGCATCAGGAAGAACCCGAAGTTGGTGTTCTTCGCCCCCAGGTTCTGCACGATCCAGTTGCCGGTGATCATGAACAGGCCCTCGCCCTTGGCGAAGAGGTTGACGGCATCGTCGTAGCCGGCCCCACCGAACCCGGGCGTGAAGTAGCCCTTGTTCACCCAGTCCTGGATGGTCGTGGCGGCTTGGATGTTCTCGGGTGTGTCGAAGGAGAGCTGGTTGCCCTGGAGCCCGAAGATGAAATCGGTCAGGTAGGTCTCGGTATCCGTCTGGTCCTGGATCGTGGCAAACTCGTGGATGCCGGGGAACCCGTCGGAGTTCGCGAACTCGATCGGGATCTCACCGGCCTGCTTGGCGGTAGCCAGGGCCTGCTCGAACTCGGCGAAGGTGGTCGGCAGGCTCAGCCCGAGCTTGTCCAGGATCGTCTTGTTGTAGTAGACGCCGACGATCTCACCCATGGTCGTGTACCCGAAGAGTTCACCGGTCCCGAACTGTGTCCCGTCGGGGGTCCATCGGCTCACCGAGAGCACGTTCTCCGAGACCCTCTGGTCCCAGCCGTAGGCCTTGGCGTAGTTATCGAGCGGCAGCAGCAGCCCTGCCTTGACGAGCTGTCCCATGTCCGGCCAGCCCTGGTTGGCCTCAACGACGTCGGGGGGGTGAGGTCCAGACATCGCGAGTTTCAGCAGCGTCTTCAGTTCCCCGAAGTCCCTGTTCACACGCTTTATGGTGACGTTCGGGTACTTCTGCTCGAACTCGGTGTTGAGCTGGTCCCAGATCCTGCTCACCTGCCCGGACTCCTGGTCCCAGATCGTCAGCGTGATGGGCCCAGTCTCGGTGACCCCTGTGATGGTGGGTACCGGAGGGGCGGACTTATGCGTGACTTTGCTCCCGGGTGTGCAGGACATCGCCGCTAGGGCCAAGGTCGAGATCAAAGCCAGGACGCCTGCTCGCCGCGTGAACCTCACCCGCTGCCTCATGGAGACCTCCCAGATCGTCCGCGCGATCGCGGGCCCCTGGGAGCCGGCGACCGCGCGGATTCTAGTCACCCTGCCTGAGCACCGCAAGTCCATGGTCTGTCCTTGGTATGGACATGGACCCCACTCGGTCTATCATGCGGGCCATGAGTATCGAGAGGAGCGAGGGACTGGCGCTCGACAGACTCAAGCTCCGCTACCAACGCGTGCAAGAGTCGTTGGCGGAGGAGCTCAGGAGGGACGGGAGGCCGCCGGGTTCGCCGCTACCGCCCGAGCGGGCCTTGGCCGAGCACTTCGGTGTCAGTCGCGTGACGCTCCGGCGCGCCCTGGCCGAGCTCGAAAGGACGGGGGTCGTCACTCGAGCGGCCCCAAGAGGTTGGGCGGTCGCCGAATCGCGGATCGGCGAGCCCCCGAACGCGCTTATGAGCTTCTCGAAGATGGCTGCCTCCCGCGGTCTGGTGCCGGGAACGCGAGTGATCGGTAGGCGCGTGCGTCCGGCGACGATCGACGAGGCGGAGACCCTGGGCCTAGCCCCGGGAGCAGCCCTGTTCGAGCTCGAGCGACTGCGGCTCATGGACGACGTGCCGATCCTTATCGCCGACGCGCGGATCCCTCTGGCACTGGCACCGGATCTGAACGAGATCGACTTCTCGACCGGATCCCTCTACGACGCACTGGAGGAGCGGTACGGCCTGCGGCCGGCAAGGGCGCATCTGACCGTCGAGGCCTCTGCTGCGGGCGAGCGCGAGTCCGCTCTCCTGGGACTGAAGCGGGGGGAGCCGCTCCTTCGGTGCCACCAGCTCACCGAAGACGACACCGGGCGGCTGATCGAACTGTGCGAGATGCTCTACCGGGGAGACCGCTATCGGCTCCGGACCACCCTCGTTCAAGGCGGGACACCGGGATTCGGGGGCGCGCAGGGTACGGGGCCTAGGTTCGCCGGACCGAACATCGCCTGAAAGCACGACCGCCCTCGGGATCCAGGCACGATTCCCCGGACAGCCTAGGGTGTCCCCCTCCCCCGGGATGACCTGCGACCTGGTCCTAAGTCCAGCCCCCGAACGACCGATACCCTTCGTATGAAGCGCCGGCTGTGGCTTCTCTACCTGGTGATGGGCGTCCTCCTGAGCGCCCTCTACCTCCTGGTACCACGGGTCAACGTGGGACCGGTCTTCAACGCCATCGGGCTCTCGGCTGCCGTGATGATCATCCTGGCGGCACGGATGCACAAGCCGGCGCGGCGGTTGCCTTGGTACCTGTTCGCCGCAGGCCAGGTGCTCTTCGTGTCCGGAGACGTCATCGCCTACAACTACAAGCGACTGTTCGGCGTCGATCTCCCCTACCCCGCGATCAGCGACCTCCTGTACCTCAGCGTGTATCCGTGCTTCATCGCGGGTGTCCTGATGCTCATCCGCCACCGCAGCCCGGGCCGGGACAGGGCCAGCCTCATCGACTCGATCATCATCTCGGTTGGAGCGGGAACGCTCTCCTGGGTCTTCTTGATCGCGCCCTACGCTGACGACCCGAGCCTCACGCTGCTTCAGAAGTTGATCTCGATCGCCTATCCCTTGATGGATCTCGCCCTATTGACCGTCGTTGCAAGGCTCGCCGTGGGCGGAGGCCGCCGCAGCCCCGCTCTCTACCTGCTCCTGGGCAGCGGTGTTTGCCTGCTGGCGACGGACGCCATCTACGGGTGGATCCTGCTCAACGTTCCGGGTGGCTACACGACCGGCGGACTGCTGGATGGAGGCTGGGCCCTCTTCTACCTGCTGCTCGGCGCAACCGCCCTTCATCCGACGATGCTCACCCTCGACACGCCCACCCCTCAGCCGGAGACCGCACGCCCCGGCCGGCGTCTTCTGGTCCTGGCCAGCGCCTCCCTGATGGCGCCCGGCGTTCAACTCTTCCAGGCCCTGCGAGGCCGACCCACCGACGTGCCGATCCTGGCGGGAGCCTCGGCCGTGGTCTTCTGTCTGGTGTTGGTCCGCCTCCACGGGTTGATGATCGACGTGAGCGCCGAGAAGGAAGCGAGCGAGCGCCTGCGGGCTCTGAACGACATGCAGGACTCGTTCTTGCTCGCCGTCTCCCACGATCTCCGGACACCTCTCACCGCGATCCTCGGAAGCACCCAGATGCTGACGAACCGCTGGGACCAACTCGAGGCAGCGGAGCGTCGAGAGGTGCTCCGGGGCTTGGGCAAGAACGCTGACAAGCTCTCCCGCTTGCTCACCAACCTCCTCGACCTGAACCGGATATCCAGAGGCATCATCGAGCCGAAGCGGATGTGGACGGACCTGAGCGAACTCATCTCCGCCGTGGCCGAGGAATACGAGGATGGTGGACATCCCATCCGCACCGACGCGCGGGGGCCGGTCATGGCCGCCGTGGATGCAGGGCAGGTCGAGCGGATCATCGAGAACCTGATCAGCAACGCCGTGCGGCACACACCGGCGGGGACCCCGATCTGGGTGAGGGCGGAGTCGCGGGCCGAGGGGGTGCTCCTCGTCGTGGAGGACGAGGGCCCGGGGGTCCCCGAGGAGCTTCGACAGGACGTGTTCGAGCCCTTCCGGCGGGGGAACGGCACCGGCGTGCAGTCGCCGGGCGTCGGGGTGGGTCTCACGCTGGTGACGCGATTCGCCGACCTCCACGGAGGGAAGGCCTGGGTCGAGGAGCGTGACGGGGGCGGTGCCTCCTTCAGGGTGTACCTGCCCAGTTCCGACGCCGACGTGGAGTCCGCAGATCCGGCCACGGAGGCCGACGGCGGCGATCACGGTTCGTCCGTTCCTCTGGACCTGCTTCACTCCGCTTGAGCCGTCCGATCCCGCAACGCCTTCCTGAGACGGGGGTGTGGCGGTCGTGGTCACGGACGGGCCCGACCGGGACGGGACCCTCGGCACCGTCGAACCCTCTGCACGAACACCATGCTTGCCCGAACGAGGGTGCCTGTAACCTGGACCCGCGAAGCCGGGAACGTGCGACCCTGAGGGGAGGAGCCACCTATGCGGACCGAGGAGCTGTTCCAGGCCATGGCGCAGAGCGTCATCGACGGTGACGTGGATACCGCGACGGACCTCGCGAAGCAGGCGATCGGGTCGGGCGTCGATCCGCTCGACGCGATCAACGACGGGTTCGTGCGCGGGATCAACTACGTCGGCGAGGAGTTCAGCCGCGAGAACATGTTCCTCCCCGAGTTGGTGTTGGCCGGCGAGGCCATGAAGGCCGCGATCGGCGTCCTCGAGCCGCAGATGGCGAAGGAGGGCACGGTTCGGCAGGTCCACGGGAAGGTCGTCCTGGCGGCCGCCCCGGGCGACATCCACGACATCGGCAAGACCCTGGTCGGGACGATGCTGTCGGCCTCCGGATTCCAGGTCTTCGACCTGGGTGTCGACGTCCCGATCGCCAGGGTTGTCGAGAAGGCCCGCGAGGTGGGCGCCGACATCGTCGGGGTCAGCGCCCTCCTCACCACGACGATGGTCGGGCAGCAGGAGGTCATCGAGGCGCTCCAGGCCACAGGCCTTCGCTCGAAGGTGAAGGTCATGGTGGGTGGAGCGCCGGTCACTCCCGAGTGGGCCGAGCAGATCGGTGCCGATGGCTTCGGTCAGGACGCGGTCCAAGCCGTCACCATCGCGAGGCGGCTGGTGGGTCTCGAGGTCTGAGCTCCCGAGAAAGGAAACCAAGATGCAGCCGAAACTCGAACTCCTCGACGCCGAACTGGTGCGTCGCATCCTCGACGAGGCACACCAGCTCCTGTCGGAGCATGGCGTCAAGGTCCAAACGTCCGAAGCAAGGGACCTCCTAGCCGGAGCCGGCGCGAAGGTGGACGACGAGGTCGTCCGGATCCCCGAAGCGGTGGTCGCCGCAGCACTCGAGACGGTGCCGCGGCGATTCTCACTGCACGACCGCTCCGGCGAACCGATCGTGAGCTATGGGGGCGACGCGGTGCATTTCGACCCGGGCTCCTCCTGCGTGCACGTCCTCGACCCCGAGACGCTGGAGCACAAACCCTCGACCGCCGCCGACCTGGCGCGCATCGTGAAGATCACCGAGATGCTGCCGCAGCTCGATGCCCAATCCACCGCGGTCGTCTGCAACGAGATCCCCAAGGAGATCGGCGACCTGTACCGCCTGTACGTCGTCCTCCTCTATTCCGCCAAGCCCATCGTCACCGGCGCCTTCTCCGTGAAGACCCTCCAGGCCATGATCGACATGCTGGCGGTCTTCGCCGGCGGACGCGAGGCACTCGCGGCGAGGCCTCAGGCCGTGTTCGACGTCTGCCCCTCGCCTCCGCTCGTCTGGAGCGAGTTCGGGGCGGAGAACCTGATCGAGCTGGCGCGCGCCAGCGTTCCCGCGGAGATGGTCTCCATGCCGCTCGCCGGAGCCGCGGCGCCCGTCACCCTGCTGGGTTCGGTCGTTCAGCACGCGGCCGAGAGTCTGGGCGGGATCGCCATCCACCAGCTCGCACAGCCCGGGGCGCCGATCGTGTGGGGCGGCGCACCGGCTATCTTCGACATGCGCAAGGGCACCACGCCGATGGGCGCGATCGAGACCGCCATGATCGACGCCTCCTACGCGCAGGTCGGGAAGTCGCTGGACCTCCCCACTCACGCTTACCTGGGCGCCAGCGACGCGAAGATCGTGGACGCGCAGGCCGGCCTGGAGAGCGGCGTCTCGGCGGTGGTCGGCGCTCTGGCCGGCATCAACATGATCTCGGGCGCGGGGATGCTCGACTTCCTCGCCTGTCAGAGCCCAGAGAAGCTGGTCGTCGACGCGGAGGCGATCGCGATGGCAAAGCGCCTGGTGGACGGCGTGCAAGTGCGCACCGAGACCCTTGCCACGCAGATGTTCGCGGACATCGGGTTCAGGGGCGACTTCTTGAAGCAGAAGATCACGAAGGAGCTGTTCGCGACGGAGCAGCACATCCCCTCCAAGGTGATCGACCGCGACTCGATGCGCGGGTGGCAACAGTCGGGCAGCCTGGACACCTGGAGCAGGTCGAGAGAGCGCGCCCGTCAACTGCTCGAGGAGTACCAACCCCCGCAGCATGATCCAGCGAAGGTCACAGAGCTGCGCACCATGGTCGAGCGGCTCGCGCAGGGAGCGGGCATGGACCGTCTCCCCGAACCCGCGTAGCGACGCCGGCGCAAGATACGTGCCTGAGCGCCCCCAGCGCTCCTATCATGGATGAACGGTTGGGGGGCTCGCCATAGAGACATCGCGCTCCGCGCTGCGCAGATCGGGCCGCCTGCTGATCCCGTTCCCGGTCCGATCGGAGCTCGTCAGGACGCGCCGCCTTCCGCGATGGCTGGCAGAGCGCCACACCATGGCCCGCCGCAGGCTCGACGCCCCGGAGCTGGCCGAGTACACGTGGTTGCTCGCTGCCCACTCGTCGCCCCTCGAGCGGGTCCCCGGATCCATCTCCCCCGAACTTCAGCGGGGCAAGGAGACGAACGTGCGGCTGGCGGCATCGAAGCTGGACGGCCTTGTGGTCGAACCCAACCAGGTCTTCTCTCATCACCACGCGATCGGTCGGGCCAGTCGTCGCCGGGGCTTCCGCACGGGACTGGAATTGCGCGACGGGGAACCGAGCTCCGGTGTCGGAGGCGGCCTGTGCCAGGTGTCGAACAGCTTCCACTGGGTGGCGCTGCGTGCAGGGATGCGGATCGTCGAACGGCACCGCCACGGCCTCGACCTCTTCCCCGACCATCAGCGCACCGTGCCCTTCGGGTGCGGCGCCACCGTCGTCTACAACTACGCGGACCTGCGTTTCGAGAACCCGTTCCCTCAGCCGGTGGTGTTGCGTGCCCGCGTCGAGCGCGGTGCGTTCGTCAGTGAGCTGTGGACCACGAACGACCCTGGGGTTCGGATCGAGGTCGAGGAGGTCGGAGACCACTTCTTCCGGGAAGGCGGGGGGTGGATGCGGGAGAACCGCCTGCGGCGGCGCATCACGACGCCGGAGGGAACGGTGCTCGTCGATCAGCAGGTCGCCCACAACCGCGGCCGAGTCCTCTACGAGCCGACCGAAGAGCAACTGCGATGTGGCGGGGGCTAGCCAAGGGAGCGCTGCTGACCGCCTTCGGGCGGGTTCCGGGTGGGGTGCGCGCCTACCGCACGGTCACCCGGGAGTGGATGGGAACCCAGATCACGCACGTGGACAAGCAGAGACGGGTGTGGCCCGGCTACGTTCGCGCCTGGCAGACGCATGCGGGGCTCGAGCTCGACGGCACCTACGTGTGGGTCCATGAGGGCGGCTGGACGCCGTTCCCCTTCTTCGCGAATCACCTCGTCACCGGCAGGGCCGGCGTGGTGACCAACCACGAGGGACGGGTCCTCGACCGCTACCTGGCGGCCGCGGTGAACGGGGCAGTGAGCTGCGAGCTGCCGGACACGCCCGGGATGGCGATGCGCCGAGCCGAACTGGACCCGCTCCGCTGGTCTCCGACCGCGGGCGATGCGATCGAGGCGATCGGTGGACAACTCCTGGAGAGCATCGAGCTGGGGTGCATCCCTCTCGACGACGGATCGGTGGACCTATGCCACTCCGCGGGTACCCTCGAGCACCATCATCCCGATAGCGTTCGCGCGTTCCTGGAGGAGTGCCGGCGCATCCTGCGGCCCGGAGGCGTGATGTCGCACGTCTTCGACCATCGAGACCATCTGCACCACGCCGATCCCGACTGGGGCTTCCTCGCTCACTTGCGGCTGTCGCCGCGTACGTACACCGCTCTGTGCGGGCACCCGCTCCTGTATCACAACCGGCTGCTGCCTCCTCAGGTGGCCGCCATGTTCGAACAAGCCGGATTCGAGCGCATCGCCGTGCGCAGGATGCTGCTGCCGTCCCGCCGGTACGTGGACACCGACGAGGAGGCGCTCGTAGGGGACCCGGGCATCGAGCGTGCCCACCTCGCGGCGTGCTTCCGGCAGGCCTCCGATGCCGACCTCAGGACTGCCGCCGCCCACTACCTCTACCGCAAGCTGGCCTGACGGGAGCCGACGCTCTACGCGAACTGCGGGAGCAGCTCCGCGTGCGCGGCGAGCAGTTCCTCCAGCATCGCCTCCGCCTCGTCGGCGTCGTGGTTGCTCACCGGATCGAGGAGCAGGGCCTGCATGGCGGCCTTGCGGTCCCCGTGGACTGCCGCCTCCACCACCCGATCCTGGACCGCGATCTGCTCGTTCAGCACGGCGGTCAGCCCCGGGAGCAGTTTACCCATGGCTACCCCCTTCACCCCGTAGGAGCCCACCACGCCCGGCACCTCCACGACCGCCCAGTCCGGGAGGCCTTCTATGCAGCCCCCGTTCACGATGTTCACGGCCAACTCGTACTGATCTCGCCCCTCCACCACCTCCGCGATGATCGCGGGGGCCCGATCGTGGCTGAACGGGTCGTGCTCGATGAGATCGGTCACGGGGACATCGCCTGCCACGGCTGCGCGCATCTGCTCCTTCAGATCGGCATCGTTCTGGAGCCACTCCGCCACGTGGTCGACGTGCGGCCACTCCTTGTCCGGGTAGGTGTCGGCTCGCGCCCAGGCGAGGTACTCACCGGTGTGGTTGTCGACCAGGGTCGGATAGAGGCCGAACACGTCGTGGAAGCGCTTCGAGGCCGGCTGATACTTGGGATCGAAGCTCGCCAGCCGCTCTCGGAACGCAGGGTAGAGGTCCTCCCCCGTGCGCTTGTCCCTGAGATCCGTGATGAACGTGAAATGGTTGAGCCCGCAGGCTTGAACCTCGAGCAGCCCTTCCACGGCTCGCACCTCGGCCTCCCACTCATCCGAACCCTCCGGCGCCGTGACCCAGCCCATGATGGTGCCCACCTTCTCGTAGGCCATCGCGACCCCATGGCAGAGACCGACGACTTGGAGGTTCGTGTAGCGGGTGAGCCCGAGACAGACGCGCGTCATCGGGTTCGTGTAGTTCAGCACGATCGCGTCCGGGGCAAGGGCTTCGACGTCACGGCAGATGCCGAGCGTGAGATGGACCGTCCGAAGCGAGTGTCCCAGGCCTCCAGGGCCGCCGTTCTCGCCGAGCACGTGCACCATCCCGTGCTTCACTGGGATGTCCCAGTCCTTCCGCCACGAGGGGTATCGGTCTTCCTCGACCGAGAGGACCACGAAGTCCGCACCGGGTAGCGCTCGCAGACGATCGGGTGTCGCCTCGACGGTGAAAGGCTCGCCGAAGTCGGCGTTCGCGCGGCGGACGAAGGCGGCCACGGTCTCGAGGCTCGGCTCGTCGATGTCCACCAGGGAGAGGGTCGCGCCCTGCAGCGCCTCCCGCTCGCTGAAGAGCCCTGCGAGGGTGTCAAGTCCGAAGTCCGCGCTTCCTACACCTACCAAGACGATCTTGGCGTTCGCCACGAGAACACCTCCCTGTGCGGTCGTTCCTCCATCGTCGCGTCGAGAAGTCAACCAGAGACACCGCGCCATGACGAGTCGCGGAGACCCCACCAAGCTGCACTTCGCGGTGGGCGCTGAAGGATTCGAACCTTCGGCCTCTGCCTTGTAAGGGCAGCGCTCTCCCGCTGAGCTAAGCGCCCGACGACCACGCGGGCTCGACCGACCCTCCGCGCACGAACCCGCACTCCCGGCAGACGACCTCACCGAGCACGACTGACAGGCGCGTCGCGCCGCACGACTCACACCGGTCGAACTGCACCGCCCAGTCGGGCCGCTCCTCCTGGCACCGCGGACAGACGAGGACCTGGTGGCCGGCGACGCTCGCCTGCACCCACGGTCGCTCGTGCTTGCCCGGGTCGGAAGTGGGACGGCCGCAGAGGAAACAGCCGGGACGCGGACCGTCCAGAACGAGAGGGGGTTCGTCGGTCGAACTCACGGCGAACAAGGATAGCCAGTGTCGGGGCAGGCGACCGGGTCCTGCGCCCGGTCGAGCCTTCGGCTGGTCGGCACCGCGGCAGCGCACCTAGGATGAAGGGCAAGGACGAAGGAGGACACGGGATGGAGGAGTACAGCGGGCGGGCTGCAGGTCTCATCGAGTCGGAGCGCGACACGAACGTCACGAAGAGTCTCGTCGGCGTGATGAAGGCACGCGACGTGCACCTCGCGCTGTCGGCCGCCGGGCCCGTCATGGCGAGCGGGAACGTCTCGATCCAACGCGGCGGCTGCGGGCCGGTGATGGCGAGCGGAGAGGTTTCTATACGTCAGGGCGGCTGCGGACCGATGTTCGTCGGCGGCGCGGTCTCGATCGAGCAGGGCGGCGCGCAGAGCGTCATCGCGGGAGGCGCGGTGACGATCCGCGATCGGTCGGGCGTAGGGCTCGTCCTGTCACCGAGCGTCACGGTCGAGGAGGGCGGCCGTGTGCTGATGAGCACACCGCAGGCTGCCGCGTTCGGTGCCGTCCTAGGTCTCGTGATCGCGCTTCTCGCGAGGCGCAAGAAGCGGTAGGAGCGACTAGAGCCCTTCGCCCTCCGCGCGCGGCAACCACTCCCGTGTCTCCGGCCCCGTCGGCCGCGCTCGGTGCTTGCCCCCCGTGGATCGCGCACGCCACGTCGCGACCGACATCGCGCCCACCCCGTACAGAGACCCGGCAGCCCACGCGATGCCACCGACATACGGGATGAGCGCCACCGCGCGCAGAATGAGCCAACCGAAGGCCAGGGCGAGCGGACGGTTCCTCGGCGGGCGCCAGAGCATGCGGCCGATCGCCCAGGCGGTCCACACGTAGCCGACCGAGCAGACGAACGCGAGCGCGAGCAGCACCACGAGGCCGAGCGGCAAGCCGAGCAGCGTCGCGACCGCCGCGACCGAGAGAACCGGCACTCCGACGAACAGCGCCGCACCCCAGCCGAGCGAGGCCCAAGGCGCGGTGCGGACGGCTTCGTGCACGGCGTCGGCGGCCCGCGGCACGAACAGCAGGAGCAGCAAGCCGAGTGCGAGCGTCGACACGGTCACGGCGAGCCACGTCGCGAACCGGCCGACGGCCTCGACCGAGGCACGCCACGTGAACGGCGTGTGCTGACGGATCGCGCCTTCGACCTTCGCGCCCTGCTCGACGTGTACGTCCCCACCCGCCATGACGTCGCCCCGGACCTGCGCGTTGGGACCGAGGTGGATCGAGCCGTGCAGCGCGATCACGCTCCCGCTCACCTGGCCCTGGACGACGATGGAACCGTCGAGGACGACCACGTCACCCATCGCTATGCCTTCGATCACCACCATTCCGTGGAGCACGACGACCTCGTCCGCGGCCTGCCCTCGGGGCACCGTCACCGTGCCGGACAGCACGATCTGATCACCCTGCGACGCGGTGGTCCCTTCCCCCGCCAGCGAGCCGGCCGGGGCGGCCAGGAACGCCAGCGAGAGGAACGCGAACACGAACAGGCGGTGAGCGGTCGTCACGCCGAGCATCCTACCGGCGCGTGCGACCGGGTCCGCGGTTCGACGTTCGGTTGAGCCGTGACGCTCGACGTGTTCTCCCCCGCCGTCCGCGTCTGGTTCGAGGCCACCTTCGACATGCCGACCCTAGGCGCAGCTCCGGGGCTGGCCGGCCATCGTCGAGGGACGCCACGCCCTGGTCCTCCCGCCCCGGTCGTATCCTGCGCCGGGGGAGCTGGGATCTTGACCGAGCGACGCCTGTCCGCCCGTGGGATGCGGTTCGCGATCGCGTCGCCGCATGTTGCGGCGACGCGAGCCGGCGCCGCCGCGTTCGACGCCGGCGGCAACGCCATCGACTCGGCCCTTGCGGCCGCGATCACCCTGGCCGTCGTCTACCCGCACATGTGCGGCGTCGGCGGCGACCTGTTCGCGCTCGTGCAGGAGCCCGACGGACAGACGATCGCGCTGAACGCGAGCGGCGCCGCCCCGCGCGAGATCGACGTCGAGGCCGTGCGGGCGCTCGGGTCGGTGATGCCGGCCTACGGCCCGCTCTCCGTAACCATCCCCGGTGCCGTTTCCGGTTGGGCCGCGCTGCACCGTCTCGGCGCTGTGCTGCCGTTCGCCCGCGCCTTCGACGACGCGATCCGCTCGGCGCGCGACGGCACACGGGTCGCCCCCTCCCTCGCCGGGAACCTCGCGTCGAGCACCGAGCGGCTGCGCTCCGACCCCGGCATCTCGGCCGTGTTCTTCCGCGACGGTCGACCGCTCGGCGAGGGCGACCTCCTCGTCCAGACGGCGCTCGCCGGCACGCTCGAGGCGATCGCGGGGAGCGGCCCGCAGGCCGTGTATGGCGGTCCGGTCGGTGAGTGGCTCGTCGAGAGCCTGCGCGCGGCCGGTTCCTCGATGAGCCTCGACGACCTCACCGCGCACGAGCCGGAGCTTGACTCCCCCATCACGCTCCTCTACCGGGACCTCCACGTGTCGGTCGTGCCGCCGAACTCGCAAGGGTTCGTGCTGCTCGAGATCCTCGGCGCCGTCGAGCGCCTCGGCATCGACCCCGATCCGCTCGGCCCCGATGCGGCGCGCCTCGCCGATGTCTTCCGAGCGACGTCGGCTGACCGTGACCGGCACAACGCCGACCCGCGGTTCGCGCGCGTGCCGGTCGGCACCTTGCTCGACGATGGGCACCTCGCGGCCCTCGCGGACGAGGTGCGGGCGACCGACCATGTGCTTGGCACCGGACAGGTGCGCACCACCCAGTCGTCGACGAAGCTCGACGGGGACACGATCGCGCTCGTCGTCGCCGACGGAGAGGGCCGCGCCGTCTCGTTGATCCAAAGCTTGTCCGACGGGTTCGGCTCGGGGATCCTCGAGCCGTCGACGGGCGTGATCCTCCACAACCGCGGGTCGCTGTTCTCGCTCGACCCTGCGTCGCCGAACGTGCTGGCCGGCGGGAAGCGGCCGGCGCACACGCTGATGCCGGTCCTCGTTCACCGCGACGGGCGCCTGGCGGCCGTCGCCGGCTCGATGGGTGGAGGCGCCCAGCCGCAGATCAACTTCCAGAACCTCGTCCGGGTGTTCGACCTCGGCATGTCGCCGGAGGCGGCGCTCGACGCGCCTCGCTGGCTCGCCGGGGGGATGGATGTCGACAACCCGGAGCGCTTCGTCGAAGCCGAGTCCCGCGTGCCCCCGCACGTCCGCAGCGCGCTCGAGGCCGCGGGGTACCGGCTCGAGCTCCTCGGCGAACGTGATGAGGGCGTCGGCCACGCTCATCTCATCACGGTCACCCCCGATGGCACGATCGACGTAGCCTCGGACCCGCGGGCCGACGGCGGGGCGGAGGCACGCTGACGGGCTACAGTCTGCGGGCACGAACGAGCCTGAGGAACCGATGACGAGTAGCCCCGGAAGCGAGCTGCGCAGGTTGCGGGCGCTCATCGCCGACCTCGACGCAGTCGTCTGGGAGGCCGAGGCGGCGAGCGGGCGGTTCACGTTCGTGAGCCAGGGCGCGAACGACCTGCTCGGTTACCCGCTGAGGCTGTGGACCTCCGACCCGAGCTTCTGGTCCGACCACATCCATCCGGACGATCGCGACGCGGTCGTCAAGGAGTTCCTCGCGTCCGCGACCGAGGGTCGCGCCCATGACTTCGAGTACCGGTTCCAGCATCGCGACGGCCACTACGTCTGGCTCCGCGACATCGGCCACGTCGTTCTCGATCACCGAGGTCAACCCCACCTGGTCCGCGGGCTCATGGTCGACATCACCAAGCAGGAGCTCACGGAAGAGCGGCTCCGAGAAGCGGAGGGGATGTACCGCACCCTCGTCGAACAGACGCCGGTCGTCACGTACCTGGAGACGCCCGACGGTTCGAACGTGATGTTGTACATCTCACCGCAGGTGGAGTCGATGCTCGGCTACCCACGCGCGGAGTTCACGGCCGAGCGGCCGCTGTGGCCGGAGCTGGTCCACCCCGACGATCGCCGGCGGGTGATGGATGCGAGCCGACATGCCGACGAGACGCTCGAGCCGTACGACGTCGAGTGCCGGATGGTCGCGCGCGACGGCCGCATCGTGTGGGTGAACGACCAGGCGGTGCTGGTGCGCGACGAGCAGGGCCAATCGAGCTTCTGGCAGGGCGTCTGGGTGGACATCACCGAACGCAAGCGTGCGAGTGACCTCGAGCACGCCCTCCAGGCCGAGCGCGAAGAGGCCGATCGACTCCGAGCGGTCGACGAGATGAAGAACACCTTCCTGCAGGCGGTCTCACACGACCTCCGCACGCCCCTCGCGGCGATCCTTGGGTTCGCGGTGACGCTCGAGCGTGAGGACGTCCAGCTGCATCCCGACGACGCGAAGGACCTCGCGTCGCGGATCGCGGTGAACGCACGCAAGCTCGACCGGATGGTGAGCGATCTCCTCGACCTCGACAGGCTCGGCCGTGGGATCGTCGAGCCGAACCTGGCCGAGACCGACATCGGCGCGCTCGTGCTGAAGCTGGTCGCGGGATCCGAGATCGTCTCGGCGCGCGAGGTGAGCATGGAGGTCGAACCCGTCCTCGCGGAGGTCGACCCCGCGAAGGTCGAGCGGATCGTCGAGAACCTTCTCTCGAACACCACCCGCCACACACCTCCCGGCACGCGCGTGTGGGTCAAGGTGCAGCCTCAGGACGACGGCGCGCTGATCGCCGTCGAGGACGAGGGCCCGGGCGTCCCGGCCGAACTCCGCTCGGCGATCTTCGAACCGTTCCGCAGAGGACCCGAGGCGCTGGACCGCTCTCCAGGTGTCGGCATCGGTCTCGCGCTCGTCGCCAGTTTCGCCGAGATGCACGGCGGTCGCGCGTGGGTCGAGGAGCGCGAGGGGGGCGGCGCGTCTTTCAGGGTTTGGCTACCAAGGCGACGCCCGTCAGGCGTGGTCGACGCTCGGTAGGCCAACGTCTCCGCAGGTAGGTCGGTGGGGCGGGCAGGACTCGAACCTGCGACCGGCGGATCATGAGTGCTGGCCCCCTGTGAGTTGGCTAGGCGGATGCTGCCGGCATCGCAGCCCGGCCTCGACCACGCCGGTATTGGGCCAGCGCGAGTCCGGTGAGCCCAGCCGCCACCAGGACGCTCGCGATACCGATCTCCAGCCGTTCAGCCAAGTGGGGATCCATGACCGTGGCGTAGCGGGGGATTCGCACACCTGACGACGGGGCTATGTGCGTGGCGTAAGAGGTACAAGGGCCTAGATTCAGTATGGGGTCTGTCTCGCTCGGACTCGTCGAACCGCTGGCGTTCCGATAGAAGCCGCTCGGGCAGGATGGACCGATCGCGACCGCTGCCACCGTCAGACCACCGAGCAGGACGACTGCTGCCGATGCGAGCAGCACCATGATGCGAGCCTTCATCCGTCCGCTCCCCGTCGGCCTCTCATCGGTGCATCGGCGCGGAGTGCGACGAGGCCGCCCACCAGGGACACGGCGCTCCCGATGAGTCCGAAGAACATGGCCCAACCAACCGTGCTATCGAAGTCGATCCATGCGAACAGGTAGGCGACGAAGTGGAGAAGCACGACGCCGGCGACGCCCATCGCGAGACCACCAGCCATCGCCCTCAGCAGTGGGCCCGAGGTGAGCGCGAGCACTCCCGCGACAAGCAGCAGCGCGACTGGCCCCCACCACATCAACGCGGTGCCGATCGAGTACAGCAGATGCCCGTGCATGAAGTTGACTGGCCCGCTGGGGGAGATCGTCGCGACGAAGACGAGCACAGCTCCGGCGAGCGTGAGGATGCCGCCGAGCATCGAAGAGGCCGACCTGTGTGCATGGTGCTCCGCGACGGCGGCTTGGTGAGCCTTGTCGGCTTCGTGAGTCTTGTGAACCTGCTCCGCTTCCCGATCCTTGTGAAGCTGCTCCGCGAACTCCTCCAGATGCTCTTGCTCCGCCTTCTCGCTGATCTCCGACGGCTCTGAGGGATAGTGGAAACCCATCGAAACACCTCCCAAACCGACTATATGCCTGCGACGTGTGGGGTGCGGGCGTGCGAACTGAAGGGTGCGTTCACGGTGCCAGCAGGTCGCTCTTCTCAGCTTCCTGAGTCTCTTTGGACCGGACTGGTGCGCGCTCGTGGCGCTCCTTCCATCCCCCTCCGAGCCTGAGGCAGCTTTCCAGTGGCCGGTCATCTCCGGGGAAGGCCGGGAACGCGCGCGTGAGCCGGGAGGATCCTCACTTCCTCCCCTGGAGTGCCGCGCGAAAGCTGCCGCGGGTCGGTGGTCGGTCCTTCGCTTCGTCGGTGATATCCCGGCCACCGGCCCCGCCGGCAACCTCGACTTCTCAGGGCCCTCAGGTCTATGGTTCGTGGGCCAGCGAACCTAGGAGTCCCACGTTGGACCGGAGAGCGTTCCTTCAGGCGAGATCCGAGGAACTCGAGCGGGAGAACCGGGACCTCCGCCGGGAGAACCAGCGGCTGCGGGAGTGGATAGCCGAGCTCCTGCGGGATGGGCCCGCCCCCGAGCTCGATCAGGAGCACGATACGTCGATCCCGTAGCCGGAGACCACCGACGAGGTGGGCGCGGGCCGAGGAGGACCCGGAACGCGGGTGTGAGAACTCGGTACCCGTGTCTCGAAGCGGCTCCGGCTCCTATGCGACATCTCGAGCCCTCCGCGACGTCAGCGGACTTTGCCTCGCTGTCCAGATCCCGGACAAGGGACTTCGGGGCCGACCGGAACGGCTGTCCAACGAAGCATCGAGATCGTTTCCTGTTGGTGCGAAGACTACCTGCATCCTTGTACTCGATGTCCATGGAGCTCGGTCTCGCGCTGTCTTCCATCCCTGGTCCTCTCTTGTTGAACGGCGGCGCGGAGGGGCGTCCTCGGCGGATTGATCGACGAGTACCGCTGGGCGCATGATGCCGACCGTGCTTCCTGAACCCTTCAGGTCCGGGCGCGGACTCTAGGGGTGGGCACGACGAAGGATCGATGGGACTCTCGGGAAGCTCTCAGCCCGGTCACAGGTTCACATGCTCGACTGGGGATGAACGGAACGCGGGACGGGCACAGAAGGAAGGTGGTCGAGGATGTTCCAGCACTGCGATTCTGGATGGCCGGGTCACTGTTCGGGGTGGTGGGGGCTGGGCGGCGTCGTGCCGCTGGTCCTGTTTCTCGTTCTCATCGGCGTCGTCGTGTGGGCCGTCCTGCGTCTGACGCCTCGAAGTCACGCGGGACCGCCCGCACCACCCCCGCGAGACCCGGTCCTAGAGGAGGTGCGCCTCCGGTACGCTCGTGGTGAGATCAACCGGGAGGAGTTCTTGCAGCGATCCCGAGATCTGGGGTCCCGAGATCCGGCGGCGGGTGGCGCGTCCGATACCGACGAGGCGCCGCCCTCCGACACCGGATAGGAGGCCGCGGTTCACGGTGCCATCGGCGTCGTCCTCCTCGGGAGTCCCGCCCTCGCAGGATCCCGCGCGCGTCCTGGTCGTCGACGACGAGACGTATATCACCGACCTCGTGGCGACCGCCCTGCGCTACGAGGGGTTCGAGGTCGCGTCGGCTGGTGACGGCCGGAACGCGCTCGCGCTGGTCGAATCGTTCCGACCCGACCTGATCGTCCTCGATGTGCTCCTCCCCGACATCGATGGATTCGAGGTTCACGAGCGGCTGGTCGACCGTGGCCGGCGGGTGCCCGTCCTATTCCTCACCGCCCGGGACGCGACCGAGGACAAGATCCGTGGGCTGACCATCGGCGGCGACGACTACGTCACGAAGCCCTTCAGCCTGGAGGAGCTGATCGCGCGGATCCGCGCGGTCCTCCGCCGCGCGAAGCCCGGTCAGGCCGAGACCGGAAGGCTGCGGTTCGCGGAACTCGAGATGGACGAGGACACACACGAGGTCTGGCGCGGGGGGCGGCCGATCGAGCTCGGCCCGACCGAGTTCAACCTGCTCCGGTTCCTGCTCGCCAACCCACGACGGGTCCTATCGAAGGGGCAGATCCTCGACCA
>Ga0315282_10000999_pt1 | contig 54635 bp, 40 predicted proteins | sample YL17G07_20_MG_FD_203693 | JGI IMG/M metagenome (GOLD analysis project Ga0315282, IMG submission 203693) | Sediment microbial communities from Yellowstone Lake, YNP, Wyoming, USA - YL17G07_20 | ecosystem: Environmental > Aquatic > Freshwater > Lake > Sediment | place: USA: Wyoming | collected...
CCCTTGCTGTGCTGGGGGTTGACCTGCTCTGGTTTTTTGTGGGGGGGATGACCTGGCCGGTCGAGCTGGGCGCACGCATCTGGCTGAGCAGCGGGATCGTAATTGTTCTGCTGGGAGCCACCCTGTGGCTCATCCCGCACCGCCTGGAGCTGGCCCGCCTGGCCTTGCTGGTCAGTCTGACGACCGGCATCCTGGTCAACCTGGCGCTCTTCCAGCAGCCCGGGATTGGCTTCCTGCTGGCGCTGCTGCCGTTGGTAGGTTTGACCATCGCCGGCTGGCCGGTAGGGGTTTTGATGGAGCTGCTGGTCGCTTTTTGCGTGCTCGTGCCGCTGCGCGGCCTGCTGGCGCCGGGCGGCGCCGGTTTAGCGGTTGGCATCATCGGCGGTGGGGCGTTTACCGGCCTGATCGGGTTTATGACGCGCCGGACGCTGTTGTTCGTCACCGAGCGTTCTCTGGTCAGCTATGCCGAAGCGCGCACGAATATGGAAGAAGCGCGCGAACATCGCGGCAAGCTGGTCAAGGCCCTTAAAGAAGTCGACCTGGCTTACTATCGCCTGGAGCGCGCCAATTCGGCGCTGATGATCGCTTCCAAGACCGCCGAACAAGCCGAGCAATTTAAGGCAAACTTTGTCACCACGGTCAGCCACGAAATGCGCACGCCCTTGAACCTGATCATCGGCTTTATCGAGGTGATCATGACCTCGCCGGAAAGCTACAGCGGGGTGGAGCTTCCACCGGTATATCGCAGCGACCTGAATGCTATTTACCGCAGCGCCCGGCACGTGCTGGAGCTGGTCGACGACGTGATCGACATGGCGCGACTGGACGCCGGTCGCCTGGGCATGACCTATACGCTCGTGCCGCTGCAAGAGGTGATGGGCGAAGCGGCCGGCATGGTGCGCGATTACACCAACACGAAAGGATTGGCGCTGGAATTGCGCGCCGCAGAGGGCCTGCCCGACCTGTGGATCGACCGGCTGCGCATCCGGCAGGTGCTGCTCAACTTGCTGGTGAATGCGGCGCGCTTTACCAACCGGGGCAAGATTACCCTGAGCGCTGAGCCTAAAGGCGATACGGTCGAGATCAAGGTCAGCGATACTGGCAAAGGCATTTCTAACGACGAGTTGCCGCACGTCTTCGATGAGTTCCAGACCAGCGGACCGCCGGAGACCACCTGGCACAGCGGCTCGGGCCTGGGGCTGCCGATCAGCAAGAAAATCGTTGAGGCGCACGGCGGGAAGATGGGTGTGGAAAGTATCTATGGCCAGGGCTCGACCTTCTGGTTGACTTTGCCGGTCAGGCCGGAAAGTGAAGGCAAAGAAGCGGGAAACTGGCAGCCCAAACCGGCTTACATCTACCGGCCGGTTGAGCTGGCTGATCCGGCGGTGCCCGTGGTGGTGGTCGATTTCAGCGACCCCAGGGCGCAGGCGCTGTTTCAAAGGCAGATGGAAGATTGCCAGATCTATAAAACTGACAGCCTGCTGGAGGCGCTGAGCCTGGCCGAGCAGTACGATGCCCTGGCGGTGATCACCGAGCACGGTCTGGACGCCCTGCCTGCCGGCAGTAAACGCCTGTTCATCCGCTGCCCCATCCCTTCTGGACGCCGCTCGGCAGAAGCCTTTGGCGCGCAGGATTTACTGGTCAAACCGGTAACCGTCGAGCTTTTGTGGGCGACCATCGAGCGCCTGGGCATCTCTCCCCACAGCGCCCTGGTAGCAGATGATGACCAGAACATTACCAGGCTTTTCCGCCGCATGTTGCGCCCGCGCATCCCCAATGACCAGATTGTAGAGGCGCACGATGGAGAAGAAGCGCTGGCCGCCATGCGCCAGCGCCATCCCGAACTGGTGCTGCTCGACCTGGAAATGTCGGAGAAAGATGGCTTGGGTGTGTTGGCGCAGAAGAATGCCGAGCCAGAGCTAAAGGATATTCCGGTGATCGTGATCACCGGTCACGAAGAAAAATTGTTGCAACATGACCTGCAGGGGAAGATTGAGCTGGCCCGCCCGGCCGGTTTTCGGCCAAATGAAGCCATCCGGGCAGTGGATGCACTGATCAAGAGCCAGGCGCCGCAGTATAGCTGGGCTGGCTCCAGCGGGCCAGCGCCTCGATCAAGGCCTGCTGAGACACGGGCTTGGGAAGATACGCCGCCGCCCCCAGGTTAAGCGCCAGGGCTGGCGATTTAAGTACCGAGCAGACGATCACCGGAATATCCCGCGTAGCGGGATTGTTCTTGATGGCCGCCAGCAGCTCCCAGCCGTCGACCCGCGGCATCATCACGTCCAGCATGACCACCGCGGGACGAATGGTTTCGATGAGTTTAGGCGCCTCGGCTCCGTTCGCAGGGGCCAGCACCTGCCAGGGATAACCGGTCAGGTAGCGGCGGAAAAGGGCCAGGATGTCTACGTCGTCGTCTACCACCAGCACGACCGGCTCGGCATTGCTCCATTCCAGGCTGGCCTGCCAGGCGCCGGGCTGTTCGGTGATATTCAATTTTCCACCCAGGGAGGCCAGAAGCTCGCCTGCGATATCCATCGACCGGTCATCCGCCGTGCAACCCCTGCTTGCCGCCCCGCTCACCTGCACCCGCAGGGCCAGGCCCATGCTTCCGGAGCGTCGGAAAGTCTCCAGGGACAGCTCGCCGTGCGGGTAACGGCTGGCGGCCCAGCCGGACAGGATCAGCACCGCCTGGCGCAGCATAACCCGGTTGGCGGATGGCAGCAGCACGTTCTGTTTCGCCCGCATGCCGGCCTTCCAAAAACCGGGCTGGCCGAGCATTTCCAGGGTTGAGTGCAGGTCTTCGACTAGTTGATCCAGGTCGACCATCTCGCGCGTGGACTGGTCGGAGAGGCGTTTCGCCTCCGCCTCGGCTAAATTCTTTTCGGTGGGGGGCATCTGATCAGCCGGGAGATTGGCCAGCGCTTGGCAGCGGTCCCAGGCAATATCGGCCAGCAGGTTGACCGCCCTGGCCTGGTCGCGGAAAAACTGGCTCTTGCTGATTGACAGCTCGATGGCAATCTCGTCCACCGGAAGACCGTCGAGATAGCGCATTTCCAGGATGCGGTAGGCCAGCCAATCCGGGGAAGAGTTGGGAAGCTTCGTCTCGCCCAGGCTTTGAATGCATTGCAGGAGGACTTTCCGCAGGTTTTGCCCTTTCAGCAGGCGCGTCATCTGCTCCTGGCCGAACAAATCGGCCAGTGGGTTGCGCTGGATGGCATGCGTGTCGTAAAGGTTATCCAGGGCCTGGCGCAGCCACTGCACGAAGACTTCAAACGTGGGAGCGGGTGGTTGGTCGCTCATCATGGCCTGGGAACACTTTTTCGAGCCGGTAGGGAAAGCGCCCTCTCGAAAAGGGCGGTCAGGTGAGTTTTAAGAGGAATGGATTGAGAGTCACATGCGAGTCGGATGAGAGTAAACCCATTGTTCGGCTGAAACATATCCATTAGAATTTAACCAGACTACTTCCATCAAGCTGACACACATATCATACCACTATCCCCATGGTGTTAACAAACGTTGACGCCGGTTCTCTGGGAATTGCCGTGGTGAACTCCCAGATTTTGGGTTGTCATGACAACCCAAAATCTGGGGACCTTCCACGGTAACTCCAATGAGGCTTGCCGCCAATGCCGCACTGGTGCAAAGAAAACCGCCGCCAACGGGTTGATTATTGGTAATAATTTGCAGGAGCGAGTAGTTTTGGTCTATGGTTGACGGTCAATAATTAAGGAGGTGGAAAGGGCGCAATAACCAAGGGTTGTTGTCTCGTTTGTGCTGTTTTCCCCCGCACCCTGGGAGGTAAAATTAATCTATAATTCTCAAGATGGAGGAAAAGAAAATGAAAAAGATCAATCGACGTGATTTCTTACGACTGGCCGCTTTTTCCGCGGCAGGAGCCACGCTGGCGAGCTGCGCCCCGGCTCAAACTCCAACCGCTGCGCCCGTTCAACCGGCTGCCCCGACCGCTACCACTGCGCCCACTCAGCCGGCTGCCCCGACTGCTACCACTGCGGCGGCTCAGCCGGCCGCGCCGACCGCTACGACTGCGGCTGCCGCGCCTGCCGAGGCAAGCCTGATGACCCAGAAGGCCGCCGGGCAGTCGATCACTGTGTGGGGCTGGGACAAGCCCGAGTTCAACAAGGTGGTGGAAGACTATATCAAGCAATCCGCCGGGGTGACGATCAACGGGCAGACCTACGGCGGCGATGACGAGTGGAAGAAGATCACTACCTCGGCTGCCGCCGGCGTTGGCTTGCCGGATGCCTTCAAGAGCGGCACTTATAACGTCCCGCGACTGGTTGAGATGGGGGCGGTCATCGATCTGACCCCCCTGGTAGCGCCTTACAAGGATTTGCTCCCTGATGTGGCCTGGCAGATGTCCACCTACAACGGCAAGATTTACACCGTCCCGGCCAACAGCCCGGCCAGCGGCTTCTTCTGGCGCTACGACGTATGTGATAAATACGGCATCGACCCGGATTCGATCAATACCTGGGATGATTTCATGGCGGCTGGCCTGAAAGTGCAGCAGGACAGCGGCGGCAAGAACCACTTCATGTACACCCCAGCCACCGGCCCGCACGGGATGATCTTTACTGCCATCCAGCAGGAAAACCGCGCCCAGGTGTTGACCAGCGACCTCAAAGTGGCCATTGGCCCGGATTCGCAGCCCTGGAAAGATACCCTTGACCTGAACAAGAAGCTGCTGGATGCCAAGTTCAGCATCGTCATGGATGAGTGGGCCGAGCCCTGGTACCAGGCCATGAAAGATGGCAGCGTGGCCTGCTACCCGATTGGCACCTGGTTCGTAGAGACGATCATCCAGCAGGCGCCGGACACCAAGGGCATGTGGTATTTTACCCCCTTCACCGCGGTGACAGCGGGCGGCGACCGCTACACCAACTCCGGCTCGGCCTCCTGCTTCATCAGCTCGCAGACCCAGAAGATCGACGCTTCCTGGGAATGGTGTAAGGCCTGGTGCCTGGATCCACACGGCACGCTCGACCTGGGCCTGGAGACCCTCGGCATTTCCTGCATCAGCAATGCCGCGCTGGACAACAGCTACGTCAAGGCGCCCCACCCGTACTTCGCCAAGAACCAGGCTTACTGGCTGGCGGCTACCGAGGCCTTCACCAAATCCACCTACGTCCCGCCCGCCACCAAGCTGGACGGAGACGCAACCACGATCTTCAACACCGAGATCGAAAAGTTCTGGAAGGGCTCAGTTTCGGAGGCTGATTTCCTGACGAACGTCGCCAACCAGCTCCACACCCAGTTGAAGATCTGAGGTTCTGTTTTTTGCCTCAGCGCATCTAGACTGCTCCCCTTCCCGATGAGAAATGGGAAGGGGAGCTGCTCCTGTATTTCGCAGCGTGGTTTGAGCGTGAAAGGGCACAGCCATTGAGAACTGTAACCAGTAAGGGATTGCCCGTGACTTCTGCGCATAGCCGGCTTTTGGCGGCTGCCAGGTATATCAACAAGCATCGCTCGGCTTACCTGTTTATTTCCCCGTTTTTCATCGGGTTTGCCGTGTTTGGCCTTTATCCGATGCTGTATTCGATCTACCTGAGCTTCACCCAGTACAAGTTCAGGGCGCCCAGCCTGTGGGTGGGGCTGGGTAACTACCAGGATATCTTTAACGATCCCACCTTCTGGATCAGCCTCAAGAACACGCTGATCCTGTGGTTGGGCACGCTGCCGCTGCAACTGCTGCTGGCTTTCTTGGTCGCCTCGCTGATCAATGCCTTCATCGGCCAACGCTGGAAGGGGGCGCTCTCCGGCATCTATTACCTGCCTGAAGTCACCAACCTGGTGGCGGTGGCGCTGGTCTTTCAGCTTATCTTGGATAACCAGTATGGGATCGCAAATTATTTGTTGAAGCTGGTTGGCGCGCCGTCTGTTCCCTGGCTGATCTCCGAGGGCTGGACGCGGATTTCGACCATCTTGCTGATCACCTGGCGCGGCACCGGCTGGTACATCGTCTTCATCCTGGCGGCGCTGCAGGCTATCGATAAGGAGTATTATGAAGTGGCCTTGATCGAGGGCGCCAACGTTTTTCAGAAAGCCTGGTACATCACCCTGCCCATCCTGCGGCCCATCCTGCTCTACCTGGTGGTGTTGGGCACGATTGCCGGCTGGCAAATCTTCACCGAGCCGTACCTGCTGACGCGCGGGGTGTCGAACGTGTTGGGTGGACCCGGGCAGGCTGTGCTCACCCCGGCTATGCTGGTCTACGACAAGGCTTTTGTCAGCCTCAAGTTTGGCTATGCTGCGGCGGTGTCCACCCTGCTCGGGGTGATAATTGCTTTTTTCTCGGTGATCTATTTCCGCTTTTTCCGGGAAAGGTGATCGTCCTGGAGTGGATCTGGTAAGGACACACAACCTATGTTCATCAGAAGACCTGTCAAATTCTTGGTTTACCTTATCCTGGCCTTGGTGGTGCTCATCTCGCTTTTCCCGTTCTACTGGACCTTCATCTCCTCGATAACCCCGGTCTCCAAAATTTTTTCTTACCCGCCCACGCTCTACCCGCAGGAACCAACGCTGATCAACTATATACGCCTGAAGGTCTACATTCCCACTATCTTCCAGAACATCATGAACAGCGTTATCCTGGCGATTTTCACCCCCATCGTTGCGGTTTTTCTTGAATCCCTGGCGGCCTTCGCCTTCAGCAAGCTGAAGTTCAAAGGGCGCGATTTTCTGTTTGGACTGGTCATCTCCACCATGCTGATCCCTGCCTCGGTAGGATTTATCCCGCTATTTATCATCGAGGTGAACCTGCATTTGATCGATTCGCTGTGGGCGGTCTTTTTACCGGGGGCGGTAGGCGCTTTCGGCATCTTCCTCTTCCGGCAGGCCATGTATGCGGTGCCGGACGAGCTGATGGACGCGGGTAAAATTGATGGGGCTTCCGATTTTGTGCTCTATTACGCCATTACTATGCCTAATGTGAAACCTATGGTCATCACGGCTTACATCATGGGCTTTATTGGCAGTTGGAACAACTATTTCTGGCCATTGATCGTGCTGCGCACCCAGGATAAGCTCACTTTCCCGGTGGCGCTCTCGGCCCTGCAGACCCAACTGTTTGAATCGCCGTGGGGTTCGATCATGGCGGGGGCAGTGCTTTTGATCCTGCCCGTACTGTTGATCTTTGCCCTGCTGTCGCGCTACATTGTGCCTGAGATCGGCGGGGCGATCAAGGGGTAACCAGTGTTGAAGGAGAATATCACATGGCATCGGTTGAAACGATCGAGAAATTAAACGCGCATCCGGAGTGGATTCCTCCCCGTTCGGACGTGCGTGTCTTCCTGGGCGAGCCTGGCGCGCCCGAGGCGACCAAAACCACCGTTGAGCCCGGCAACGTCTTCTCGCCGGGCATGCTGACCTTCGGGGTCACCTGGTGGATGCGTTTCCCGGCGGATGGCGGCTTTTTTGCCACCGAGACGGCTCCCCTGGAGGTGCTGCACTGGCGCTATGAGGAGGGCTGCCTGCCGCTGATCCACTGCGAAGCGCAGGTGCACGGGTTGGATGTCCAGCACAGCCTGTTCCAGGATGGCACGGCGGCGGATTACTCCGAGGCGGTCTGCGCCCGGCTGCGCCTGTCTAACCCCGGGGCGCAGGCCGCCAGCGCACAGGTCTTCATCGCCCTGCGTTCGTTGGGACCGGCTGGTGGGCCGCTGTCTGATTTGGCCGTCGACGCAAACCGGCACGGTTTCTGCCAGCCTGAAGGCAGCCTGCCGCTTCTGGTGGTGGACCGCCCTCCGGATGCGATCGGCTGTGGGGTCGGCGATCCCTCGCCGCTGGCCCGGCAGGGCGCAGTGCCTGCCGCGGCCGCCTGTCAGGATAAGGATGGTTGGGCTTACGGCCTGCTGCGCTACGACGTGCTTATTCCGGCCGGCGAAAGTTGGACGGTGCGCCTGGACTGTCCGCAGCAGACGCGGCGCCAATGGCAGCACCTGGCTAACAGCCGCGCCGTGCCCCGCCCGGAGGCGTTCGAAGCGCGTTGCCAGGCCCACCTGGAGACCTGGCGCGCCCGCTTTGCCGGGATTGAGCTGGACGTGCCTGACGTCGACTTCCGCAATGCCTTTTTCGCCGGCGTACAGCACTTACTCACCGCCATGGTTGGCGACCAGGCGCACATCGCCGCCCTGTCTTACCCTTTGGTATGGCTGCGCGATGGCGTATATATCATGCGATGCCTGGACCTGGCCGGTTTCCACGAAGAAGCCCGCCTGGCCACCGAGTACTGCGTGCGCAACGATTTCTTCGGCGGGTTCGGGGCCGAAGGTGACGCCCCCGGTCAGGGCATCTGGGCGCTGGTCTCGCATTACCGGGTGACCGGCGACCGGCGCTGGCTGGAGCAGGTCTACCCGGCCATCCGCCGCAAGGTCGAGTGGCTGTTCAGGATGCGCCGGACGACTACACCCATCCAGGTTGTCATCGATAACCCTGTCCTGGCTTTTTTACAGGCCGATCGTTTTTTGGGGTTGATTTGTATGCCCGCCAGCGAGGGGATCATCCACGGCACGATGGACCACGGGATTGCCCACTCAGTCGGTTTCGTCAACCATTGGGCGCTGAACGGTCTGCGCAGCGCCGCCTTTGCGGCCGTCGAGCTGGGTTACCTGGCCGACGAAGCGGCTTATCAGGCCGAGGCGGCTGACCTGGAAAGCAGCCTAGTGGCCTATATCCAACGCCACCCCGATTATTTTGAGTTCGAGCGCACCGCCAACAGCCTGCTGTGGCCCACCCACGCCTGGGAGCATAGGCTCGATTTCGTGGAAGAACCCTTCAACCGCTGGTGGGCGAAGAATCGCGGCTCCGGCGACAGCGATTACCAACCGGAAGATTACTGGCTGTACTTCGAGTTCGCCCAGGCGCACAATGCGTTGCTGCTTGGCCAGCGTGAGCGCGCCTGGCGGGTGATCCAGTACCGCTTGCAGCACCAGGACCTGCCCGGCCTGTACGGCTGGCGCGAAGGCAAGGATGGGGTTGGGATGGACAACGCCATCAACGGCGTTACCCTGATCCGCCAGTTGCGCGGCTGCCAGATTTTCGACTGCATTACTCCGCATGGCTGGTCAGGGGCGGAAATGTGGCTGCTGCAGCGCGCCGCCCTGGTGGAAGAATGGCAGGATAAACTGGTGCTCTTCTCGGGTATCCCGGACACCTGGTTGAAGCCTGGGGCGCAGTTTGGTTTCCGCGGCCTGCCTACCTGGTACGGAAAGGTGTCCGCCAGCCTGCAGGTCAGCCAGGATGGGCGCTCGGTGCATGTAGAAATCTCGGGCGCCGCCCCGGGGACGCTGGTGCAGGTCAGCCTGCCCCATGTGCAGAAGGAAGCCCCGATCGACCGCCAGGGGCGCCTGCAGATTACCGGATTTTAAGGTATGAGCGGGCGTACGCACGCTCATACCTCAAAATCCGAGGTTTTCCACACATCCATATAATTGAAATATAGGAGGAATCATGACCACATTCAACGGTTTGGGAATGAATTTGGGCAACCTGGCTTACCTGGCCAAAGCGCACACCCGCTCGATCAGCCCGGAAAACTTTACCGGCGAAAAGGGCAAGGGTGGTATGGCGGTCGAGGGCTTGGGCTCCAAGGCTGCCCGCGACCTGGGTGTGGGTTGGAAAATTTCCCCGTGCGTGCAGATCCAGCCCGGCGAAACCTTCGTGATGGGCGAGGTGAACGGCTCAGGAGCCATCCAGCAAATCTGGATGACGCCCACCGGTCACTGGCGCTATAACATCCTGCGCATCTATTGGGACGGCTTGGACACCCCGGCGGTCGAGTGCCCGGTAGGCGATTTCTTCGCCTGCGGCTGGGGGAAGTACTGGCAGGTCAACTCGCTCCCGGTATGCGTCAACCCGGGCTTTGCCTTCAACAGCTACTGGGAAATGCCCTTCCGCAAGGGCTTCAAGGTCACCATGACCAACATCGCTGCCGAGCCGATGACGCTCTTCTACCAGATCAACTATGCCATGGTGGCGGAAGTGCCCGAGCCGGCGGCCTATTTCCATGCCCAGTTCCGCCGCGCCAACCCCCTGCCTTACAAAGAGGTCTACACCATCCTGGACGGGGTCAAGGGACAGGGGCAGTACGTCGGCACTTACCTGGCCTGGGGCTCGAACAACTGCAACTGGTGGGGTGAGGGTGAGATCAAGTTTTACATGGACGGCGACCGGGAATTCCCGACCATCTGCGGCACGGGCACCGAGGACTATTTCTGCGGGTCGTACGGCTTCGACCTGGGCAAGGAGAACGGCGGCTACCGTGAGTTCAGCACGCCCTACGCTGGCTTCTCGGTCATCCGCCCGGACGGCCTGAACCTTTCGCAGACGCGCTTCAATATGTACCGCTGGCACATTGCCGACCCGATCCGCTTCGAGCAAGACCTGCGCGTGACCATCCAGGCCCTGGGTTGGCGCAGCGAGGGGCGTTACCTGCCGCTGCAGGACGACATCGCCTCGGTGGCCTTCTGGTACCAGACCCTCCCCGCTGCGGCGTTCCCCCGGCTGCCGGATAAGGATTATCTCGAGGTGGTGTAGGAAAAAGACAGCTTTCAGTATCACTTCCAGTGATATAATTATCACTGAAAGTGATAATTAAAATGACCATATTAGAGGGTCTCTTTTCTTCAAGGGTGAGGACAAAAATACTGGCAGCCTTTTTCATGTCTCCGGGTGAGAGTTATTATGCTCTTGGCCTGGCGCAACGTCTGGGCGAACATTACAATGCGGTCTGGAAAGAGCTGGTTCGCCTGGAAAAATTCGGTTTGCTGTCCAGTCATGCATGGGGCAATGCAAAAGTCTATCAGATAAACCCGGCTTGCCCGATCATCCCCGAGTTGCGCTCGATAATTTTAAAGACGGAAGGGATCGGTCAAGTGATCCGCTCTCGATTGGCGGGGAGAGACGAGATCAAATCAGTCTTTATTTACGGTTCCTATGCCGGGGGAGAGGCAGACAGGCAATCTGACCTGGATTTGATGGTGATTGGCGACGTTAAATTGTCCCAATTTTCGCCGTTGATCGCCCAGTTGGAGGGGGAGTTGAATCGGCCAATCAATTATGTCTGCTTTACCGAAGATGAATGGAAAACTAAGGTGGATAACAAAGATCCTTTTGTCCTGAATGTGAAACAATCGCCCAAAATTATGTTGCTAGGTGGTGAGAATGCCTTATGAGCGTCTGATCAAACAGGGGCGGATTACACCCTATAAAGCACATCCCGAGGAGATTCAGCAACTACTAAAAGTCTCATTGCGGGATCTGGCTGCTGCGACCAGGAACCTCGAAGATGGTCCAGATTGGGCTTACAGTATGGCTTACAATGCAATTCTGCAGGCCAGTCGCGCTTTGATGCTGAGTGAAGGGTACCGTCCCAGAGGTAGCGAGCAGCATGCCGCAGTAGTTGAATTCACGCAGGAAAAATTGGGGCCAGCGTTTGGTGAGCAGGTTTCCCTTTTTGACCAAATGCGAAGAAAGCGACACCGTGTGATTTACGAGGTCGCCGGACTGATCTCACAGCGTGAGGCATACCAGGCCGTCGAGTTTGCGAAAAGTTTTGTGGCCAAACTTGCCGAAGAAATATCGCGCCAACCGGGAGTGGGGGTTTAGTAGACCATTGGGCCGCTGGTAGACCTGTATCGCACCGCAGTTTCATCTCCATAAAAATCCAGTGCTTGAGGACATCGCCGGTGATTTCACTGCTCGGATAAGGTTCAATCTCTAGAAAACAGGCGCGGCGATAAAGCTGTTGGCGGAATTGAGCTAGGCCAGCCGTCCCTGCACCGGCGGGTAGTCTTTCGGGCCAAAGGCCACGTTCACCCCGCCCTTGAGTAATAACCTGTCGCCGTCGAACTGGAAGGTGTGGGTGTCGTAGACGGGCGTTTCGTAATAACGCAGGGTCAAGACGAAGGTGTCCGCCGCAGTCCATACCCCGCTGGCGGCCACCGGCCGGTCGCCCATCACCCCTTCGATCCACGCCCCGCAGCCGGCGGAGATCACCTGCTCGCTGCCCTGGGTGCGCAGCTTTACCGCACATCCGTTGGCTCCAAAATCAAAGCTGACCGCCTCGACTTTCATCGCGTTGGGCTCCAGCAGGAAGGTTTTTCCAGAAATGGCGGCTGCCAGCGGGGTCAGCGCCTGGCCTTGCGGAGGTTTGAGCGCCAGCCCGGACAGCTTGTCCGCCAGCCTGGCCTGAGCAGCCGTGTTTTCCGGCAGGGGAGCCGGGCCCATGGCGGGCAGCAGGTGCTGCCACACCACGTTCAGCACAGCCTGCATATCGTCGACCGCGCTGGTGATCGCCAGCACGGCGCCCTGGGCGGGCAGCACCACGCAGAACTGTCCGAAGGCGCCGTCGGCCCGGTAGGCGCTGTGCCGGCAGCGCCAGAACTGGTAACCGTAGCCCTGTTCCCAGTCGCTGTTGGGTTTCTTGCCATTCATTACCTGCTTCGAGGTGGCCTCTCTCACCCAGGCTTCGCTGAGGATGCGCTGCCCCTGCCACATGCCTTTTTGCAGGTACAACTGGCCAAAACGGGCGATGTCCTCGGTTTTGACGCTCAGGCCCCAGCCGCCGAAATTGATCCCCTGCGGCGAGGTTTCCCAGGCGGCGTTCTCAATGCCCAGCGGGTCGAACAGGCGCGGCTTGAGGTAATCCATCAACTTCATGCCGGTCAGCTTCTGCACCACCGCCGAAAGCATGTAAGAGGCGCCGCTGTTGTAGACGAAATGCGTGCCGGGGGCGTGCTCGACCGGCAGGGCCAGGAAGGCTTTGATCCAGTCCCCGTCCGGGTTGGCCCTGAGCTGCTCGGTGGTGTCTTTATCATGCCCGGTGGACATGGACAGCAGGTGGCGGATGCGCATTTTGGCCAGGTTGGCGTCTGGCCCTTCGGGTGGCGCTTCGTCCGGGAAGAAAGTCAGTAGCAGGTCCTCTACCGAGAGACGGCCTTCTGCCACTGCCAGGCCGACCGCCGTGGAGGTGAAACTTTTGCTGAGTGAGAAGAGCATGTGCGGGCGCGTCGGCCCGTAGGGTGACCACCATCCCTCGGCCGCCACGCAGCCGTGGCGCAGCAGCATCAGGCTGTGCATCTCGGGGATGCGCTCCAAGGCTTCGATAAAGGCCAGCAGGGCAGCCGAAGAAATTCCTTGCGCTTCTGGGGTGCAGCGGGGCAGTTGTTTAATAATCATATAGAGTTACTCCACCTAAAGTAGATTGAGTCGGGATTCCACAAAGGATTGAATGCTTTTTGCTATTTTAACAGCCGTCCGCGCCTCTTCTTTACTGGAGCTCTGTCCAGGGTAACGAACGCGAACCGCATAACTATCCAATCCCCTCAAGTCGGGTTCAAGAATGGCAAAGGTCCCATCAGTTTCAATGCAAAGAGACACAAGTTCAACCAGGTTGTGAATACGAGGTACGTCTTTTCCATTCTCTTGAAGCCAGGCTTTCAGGTACTTTTCGGCTGTTTGTTGGGCATGAAAGCAAGCGGCATCATAATTGGGCCTGCGACGGGCACGATATTCCCGTAAGGCTGTATCCAAATCTCCTTCAGCCTTGGCGATCCACTCAAGCGTCAGCGGATTCATAAAGGATGACCCCCTTGCTGACGACTTCTTTTAGAAACGAATCTCCCCATTCCAGGCGCTGCGCCAGACGCTGCGGGTTACATACGATAAGGTCTAGCCCGAACCGGTATTGGATGCTTCTGCAGATCGTGGCTGCCTGTTCTGTCTCGGATAACGGCGTTTCCATGATCACGCACAAATCCAGGTCGCTTTCGGGACGAGGAGTTCCATAGGCGTAAGAGCCAAATACGATGATCTTCTTTGGCTGGAAACCCGCCACGATTTGGTCGACCACACTTTGAATGGCCGCCTGCGGGATGCGGGTGCGATTCGGGATGGTGGGGACCTGAAGAGCCGCGTTCATGGCCGGCCTGAGGAAATGCTATTGGTGACTATAGAAGTATTCACAAGCAAATTATACAGCGGTTCAGGCGATAACGCCGCCCAGGCGTTGGCCGTTATGCACTTTTTTACGCTTTCCTCGCCATAATCACGTAGTCGAAGAACGGCTCGCGCAGCCGGCCGTCATCGGCGATGCACTTCAGCTCGGATTCCAGGGCGGCACTGAAGTCGGCCTGGTCTGCAGGAGAGGCAAAATGGCGCTGCCTGCGCTCCTGGGTGCCACGCAGGTAGCCAGCCACGCTCAGTTCTGGCGTGTGCGCGAAGACGGTGTGTTCGTAATCAGGGTAACAGATTGCATGGGATCTTCTGCTTTCAGGCAGTAAGGACAGTTCTCTTTTTTAGATTAAAGTAACCATTTATCAAGGTTATGGTGAAAACTCATTGCAGGAATCCTGAATGAAGGAGGCGAATGGCGGTACACCTGAATACTTAATCTTCCGGGTTGTTCCCGGCGGGGGGTTCCTCATCGTCGAATTTATCCAGCAGGTGGCGCAACTGGTCCTCCCACACGTCGTCCAGCGGGATAAAAGGCGTTTCCTTGAAATTGGCGGTGATCTCCTTCAGCTTCTCGCGCAGGCCGAGTTGGGGGGCTTCATTCTCGATCTCATCCACCTTGGCGTCCATCATTTCGACCAGGTGCTTGCTGCGCTTTTCCAGGTCGGTCAGGTCGAGGTGCAGCTTGAGCATGAAGTCGACCCGGCGCATGACCCCCAGCCAGGCCATGTAGTCGTTCTCCAGGCGGATGGCGCTGTCGATCTGGGCCAGTGAGGTGAGCTGATAGGAAGGCACAAAGGCGTAGAAGCTGGCGTATTCGATGCCCTGGTCGAACGCCCGCCGGCAGACGTACGAGCCGATGCTGGCGCCGCCCTCGTAATCCGACAGGTCGACCGCCATCTGGCTCATCTCCTGCTTCATCCCCGGCAGGCTGTAGTTCGAGGAGACCATGCGCTCTTTGTTATAGGGCAGCTCGGCATACACGCCGCCCAGGCCGACGATGCGCTTCACCCCTAGTTTTTTGACCGCCGAGAGCAAGGTGGCGACGTAGCGCTCGATATCCATGTGCGGCTCGTCCCCCACGAAGATAATCAGGCCGCGCTGCTCGTCGCCGGCGTAGAACAGGTCGTTGCGCTGCGATTCCAGCGACTTGAGAAAGCCTTCCTCGAAGCGCACCATCGGGCGCACCAGGTCGTAGGTACCGGGGACCTGGAAGAGGTAGAAGCCGTCCGGTTTGATCTTGCCGATCGGTTGGGCATCCAACAGAGTGACCAGGTATTCAGGCAGGCCGGAGGAAACCGAGCCAGCGTCGGCCCACTGGCGCCAGCCGGCCAGCAGGTTGATTTCTTTGGCCGCTGGTTTTTTCCACAGCTCTAGGGCATCCGGCATAGACAAATCCTCTTTAAAAACAGCATGGCAGCCCCATCCATCTCAATCGTTATGGCATACCTTAAAAATTATCATACCACGCAACCCGGCGCCTTGCATATAAAAGTGCTCATTGGGATTTATCGTGGAAGGTCCCCAGATTTTGGTGTGTCATGACACACCAAAATCTGGGAGTTCACCACGGCTATTCCAAGAGAACCCATAAAAGTGAGCTGACAGTAGACAGAGCAGATAAAAAGTGCTATAGTGTGACTGCATATATAATTCAGTCACACGGTCATGAAGGTGCGTTATGCCCAAAGGATTTACGCAGAATGAAAAGAAATTGATCGGCGAGCGTCTGCTTGAGCAGGGTTACCGGCAGTTTTCGGCCTATGGATTGAAAAAAACCAGCGTCGAAGAGCTTGCTGCGGCAGCCGGCATTTCGAAAGGGGCGTTTTACCTCTTCTACGAGTCTAAAGAAGCCTTGTTCATGGACGTGATCGAACAGGTCGAAAAGCGCTTTCGCCTGGAGTTGCTGGAGGCTATCGACCTGCCTGGGCCGTCGCCGCGGGCGCGCCTGCTGGGGGTTTTCCAGAAGGCTTTTGACCTGTTGAAAACCATCCCCATCCTGAAGTTTTTTACAAGCAGTGATTACGACCTGCTTTTTCGACGCGTCCCGGCCGAAAAACTTCAGCAGCACCTGTCAAACGACCAGGTTTTTATCGCAGAGCTGCTCGACCGCTGCCGCAGGACGGGCATACCCATCCGGGCGCAGGTGGAGGAGATCAGCGGTCTGCTGTATGCGCTGGTGCTGACCACCTTGCACGAGGACGATTTTGAGCCGGGTAATTTTAAAAGTTCGGTGGATACGCTTATGGAGCTGATAGCGGCGTATTGTATAGGAGAGATTGAGGTGGGTAAGCTGGTTGGTAAGGAGAAAAATGAGCCAATATCTGATTGAAACGCAGGGCCTCGGAAAACGCTACGGAGATGTACAGGCGGTCGAAAACCTGTCGATACGGGTCGCCGAGGGAGAAATTTATGCCTTTCTGGGGCTGAACGGGGCCGGGAAAACCACCACCATCCGCATGTTGCTGGGCATGATCAGGCCCACCAGCGGTTCGGCTTACGTGCTGCAAACCCGGGTGCGCATGGGCAGCCGCCATCCGTGGGACAGGGTCGGGTATCTGGTGGAAATCCCGTACGCCTACCCCGAGCTGACGGTCTACGAGAACCTGGAGGTGGCGCGCCGCCTGCATCCCGGTACAGCCCCCGCCGCCGTTGGCCAGATCATTGAGCAGATGGGCCTGGCTCCCTATGCTGGCCGGCGCGCCGGGAATCTCTCCCAGGGGAATGCCCAGCGGCTGGGATTGGCCAGGGCGCTGCTGCACGGCTGGGGCCGTCCCCGCCTGCTCTTTTTAGACGAGCCGGCCAACGGCCTGGACCCGGCCGGGATCGTCGAGATCCGCCAGCTCCTGCTTGAATTGACCCGCCAGCAGGGCGTGACCGTGTTCATGTCGAGCCACATCCTGGCTGAGGTGGCGCGCCTGGCCGGGCGCATCGGCATTATCCATCAGGGTCGCCTTCTGCAAGAGCTGGATGTGGACGAGCTGGAACGCAGCCGGCGCCGGCGGGTGCTGCTGCGGGCGCGCGATGGCGAGGCCGCCCGCCGGGCGCTGGCGTCTGCCGGATATCCGGCCGAAACCCTGCCGGATGGCCAGCTCCAGCTCAATCAGCCAGCTTGCATCGAACGCCCGGACGACATCGCCAGCTTGCTGGTGCAGGCGGGCGTCCCACCCACGCAACTGCTGGTCGAAGAAGAAGAGCTGGAGCAGTATTTCCTCCGGCTGGTAGGAGATGTAAAATGAGCGCCTTTTCGGACATGCTTTGGGTCGAGTTTCGTAAAACCTTGCGCTCGCGCATGCCGCTGTTTACCGTCCTGGGGTCCTTGTTTATGCCGCTGGGGATCTCTTTTTTGATTTTCGTTTCCAGAAACCCCGATATTTCACGCAAGCTTGGCCTGATCAGCGCCAAGGCCAACCTGATGGCGGATACGGCGACCAACTGGCCGGCCTACATGAACTTATTCGCCCAGATGATCGCTCTGGGTGGTTTTTTGTTTTTTTGCCTGATCGTGAGTTGGGTGTTCGGGCGTGAATTTTCCGATGGCACGCTGAAAGACATGCTGGCCGTTCCGGTGCCGCGTGCGAGCATCCTCCTGGCCAAATTTGCCGTGTCCGCCGCCTGGTCGGCTGGGCTGAGCCTGGTGATCTTATTCCTTGGCCTGGGGATGGGCGCTCTGATCGGGCTGCCAGGGGGCTCGACCGGGGTAATTCTGCAGGGCTGCCTGAAGGCGGCCATCACCGCCGGCCTGGCCATCGTGGTGGCCCTGCCTTTTGCGCTGCTTGCCAGCATCGGGCGGGGTTACCTGCTGCCGGTCGGTGCGGCGATTCTCACCATGATCGTGGCCAACGTGGTGGCGATAGCTGGATGGGGTGAATATTTCCCCTGGGACGTGCCGGGATTGTATTCCCAACCGAAAATTGTCCTGCCGGCGGCCAGCTATTGGATTGTGATGCTGGCCGGTCTGGCCGGGATGGCGGCGACTTACCTGTGGTGGAAGTTCGCTGACCAGAGCCGCTAGCCGGGTGGGGAAGGCGCGCCGGCGTTTCATGGCGGGGTTTGACGTATAATCGTAATAGCTTATGAATCCTGCTACCGACGACGCGGCTTTGATGGGCCAGGTTGCTCAGGCGCACAGCGCCGCCCTGGGAGAACTGTATGACCGGTATGGCCGGATGGTCTTCAGTCTGGCTTTCCGCATCACCGGCAGCAGCGAGACGGCTGAAGAAGTTACCCAGGATGTTTTCGTCCAGGTGTGGCGCTTCGCCCGGCATTACGACCCGCAGCAGGGCCGGCTGACCACCTGGTTGAGCAGCGTCACCCGCCACCGGGCCATCGATATCCTCCGCCAACAAAACGTGCGCCCTGAGGGGCATGCCGACAGCCTGGAAGATGACCTGTTTTCGCTCAACGATTTTGCCGGTGAAGAGGCGGTCGAGCCATCTGTCGAGCTGCACCAACAGCAGCAGCAGGTGCGCCAGGCGCTGGAGCAGTTGCCCGAAGAACAACGCCAGGCGTTGGCGTTGGCTTATTTTATGGGTATGACACAACAAGAAATTTCCGAGACGCTAAAGCAGCCGTTGGGCACCATCAAGACCCGCATTCGCCTGGGGATGATCAAGCTGAAGGATCTGTTGGGGTAAGAACCTGTCGAAAAATCAATCCCAACCCTTTCCCAGTGTCATTGCGAGGCGTCTTAGCCGACACCCTTGGTGCACCCGCAGGGGTGAGCAATCTCCACAACTGGGCTGAGATTACTTCGCTCGCGTAAGAACACTCGCTACTAAGAAACTTCGATCCAGTTTCTTCACGAAGGAAAAGCGCTGGCGCTGTGGATTTCCTCGTAATGACATTGCAAAAATTTCGCGAAGTAAATCCAAACCCCCACTTTCTGCGTATTATCTCTTAGAGGCAGACCCTGTGATTGGAGCGCACGTTACTGAACAGATTCCGGCGTATGCCCTCGACTGCCTGGATGAGGAAGAAGCTTTCCAGGTCGAGGCGCATCTGGTCGTTTGCGCTGCCTGCCAGGCAGAGCTGGAGGATTACCAGGCCACCGCTTCCCATCTCGGGCTGGCTGCCCCGCAGGTGCCGCCGCCTACCCGCCTGAAAGTCAGTATCCTGCGCAGTGTCGAAGATCCCCAGACTGCGCCGGGAAAGACGCCCCAGAAAATTGGTGCGCCCGAGTCCTGGCTTCGGATGAAAATCCCCGTTCTGTGGGGGTTGTACCACTCGCTCGCTGCGAGTGTGCGCAACACCGGGCCAATCTGGGTGGGGGTCAGTGTGCTGCTGGTGATTGCCCTGGCTGCCAGCAACCTGGTATGGTGGAACCAGGTAAAAAGGGTTCAATCTTCCGAGTTTCACCTGGTGGCGCTGAAAGGCACCGGCAACGCCCCCAATGCCAGCGGGATTATGGTAATCAGTCAGGAAGGCATGGCCGGGACGTTGATTGTGGATGGGCTGCCTGCCCTGGGTACGGCGCAGCAGTACCAGTTGTGGCTGGTGAAGGATGGCAAGCGTTTCAGCGGCGGCCTGTTTTATGTTGGGCAGAACGGCTACGGCATGCTGGCCGTGCAGGCGCCCGGCTCGCTGCTGAATTTTTCGAGCTTTGGCATTACGGTTGAGCCCACCGGGGGCAGTCCCGGGCCTACCGGGGCGAAAGTCCTCGGCGGGAATCTGTAGGGAGTGAGAAGGATGTCAGAGGTGCGCTAACGTGCCCCTGATTTTTTATTTACGCTGGGCCGCCCGCGTCCAATGGCAACTTTCATTGCCTGTCATTGCGAGCCGTCTTCGGCGACACCCTTGGTGCACCCGACGCTCGGCAGCGCACCTGAAGGGGTGAGGGGTGTGCACCAAGGGTGTCGCTCGCGTAAGAACGCGCTACTAAGAAACTTCAATCCAGTTTCTTCTCGAAGGAAAGCGTTGGCGCTGTGGATTTACTCGCAATGACATTTCGAGGTAATAAAAAATAATATCGGATAATGTAAATCCAAATAGTCAGCTTATCCGTATATATTGTTAGACGATAAAAAATAACTTAGATAAGCAAAAAATGGAGAAAGAAATGAAACAGTCTAAATTGTCGAAAGTGACCGGCCTGAGCACATTTTTCACCATCCTGGCGCTGGTGCTGGCAGCGTGCGCGCCTGCGGCGCCCACAGCCGCTCCGACTGCCGTAATCCCCGTCGCCGTGGCTACCAGTACTCCCATGCCGCAGCCGAGTGCGACCATGGCTCCCGCTGCTGCCGCCACAGTGATGGTGAAAAACGATCCCAAGCTGGGTGACTACCTGGTGGATGCCAAGGGCATGACCCTGTATCTGTTTACCAAGGATACCCCGGGCGTGACCAACTGCTCCGGAGGTTGTCTGAAGGCCTGGCCTGCCCTGGTTGCCGCGGGCGATTTGGTCGCTGGCCCAGGTGTGGCTGGCAAACTGGATGTGATCACCCGCGCCGATGATGGCTCCAAACAGGTCACATATAACGGTTATCCGCTGTACTATTGGGCGAAAGACAAGGCTCCTGGTGATACCACCGGGCAGGGCGTGGGCGACGTATGGTTCGTGGTGCCTCCCACCGCTACAACTACTCTACCCACTGCGGCTCCTACAACGGCCGCTGCTGCCACAGTGATGGTCAAGAACGATCCTAAGCTAGGTGACTACCTGGTGGATGCCAAGGGTATGACCCTGTACATGTTCACCAAGGATACCCCGGGCGTGAGCAACTGTTCCGGCGGCTGCCTGACGGCTTGGCCTCCGCTGGTTGCCACGGGCGATTTGGTCGCCGGCCCTGGTGTCACCGGTAAGCTGGGTTTTATTACCCGTGCCGACGGCACCAAGCAGGTTACCTATAATGATATGCCCCTGTATTACTGGGCCAGCGATGTGAAACCCGGCGACGTTACCGGGCAGGGCGTGGGCGGGGTGTGGTTTGTGGTGCCTCCCACCAAGCCGGCCAGCAGTGCTGGCTCTAGCTATTAAGGTTATTCAGAGTATTCCCCAATATTTATTGAATGAAAGCCTGGCGCTGGCGCTGCCGCCCCAGGCTTTCTTTCCGAAAACCTGATGGACCGCCCCGCACAAGAAATCCAACCAGAAGCCTATCCAAACGAGCCCTGGATTTTAACCGCCACCATCCTGGCCTCCAGCATGGCCTTTATCGACGGCACGGCCTTGAACGTGGCTCTGCCATCCCTGCAGGCCAGTTTACAGGCCAGCGCCGCCGGGCTGCTGTGGGTCATCAACGCCTACCTGCTCATGCTGGCGGCCCTCATCCTGGTCGGGGGCTCGCTGGGCGACCGGCTGGGGCGGAAAAAATTGTTCATGGCTGGTATCAGCCTGTTCGGGCTGGCCTCGCTAGCCTGCGGCCTGGCCCCGACCATCGGCTGGATGATCGTCTTCCGCTTGGCGCAGGGTATTGGCGGGGCGCTGATGATTCCCGGCAGCCTGTCGATCATCACCGCCTCGGTCGCCCACGAGCGGCGTGGGAGGGCCATCGGCACCTGGTCGGCGGTCACTACCCTGGTGACCGTGATCGGTCCGGTCTTGGGGGGCGCCTTCTCCGACGCTGGCTTCTGGCGTGGCGTTTTTCTGATCAACCTGCCCCTGGCGGTGGCGACCCTGCTGGTGCTGTACTTCAGAGTCCCGGAAAGCCGCGATGAGAGTCGTTCCACCGGGCCTATCGACGTAGCGGGGGCCGTGCTGGTGGCCATTGGGCTGGCAGGCTTGACCTATGGGTTCATTTCTGCCCCAGACAGAGGCTTTGGCGACCCACAGGTGTGGGGAACTCTGCTGGTGGGGGTGCTCTGCCTGGTCGCTTTTGTGATCGTGGAAGCGCGCTTGAAAAACCCCATGCTGCCGCTGAAATTGTTCAAATCGTCCACTTTCAGCGGGACTAACTTGCTGACCCTCTTCCTATATGGCGGTTTGAATGTTGGCTTTTTCTTTCTCTCGCTCAACCTGGTGCAGGTGCAGGGCTACAGCAAAACCCAGGCCGGCCTGGCAACCCTGCCCTTCGTCCTGCTGTTGACGGTGCTGTCGCGCTGGGCGGGCGGTCTGGTGGATAAGCGCGGGCCTCGCTTACCGCTCATCCTCGGCCCCAGCCTGACCGGGCTGGGCTTCTTCTGCATGGCCTTTGCCGGGCTGACCGGCGGCCCGGGCCACTACTGGACTACCTTTATGCCGGGCGTGGCCCTTTTCGGGGTTGGGATGGATTTTACCGTGGCGCCCTTGAGCACTTCAGTGATGACCTCGGTGGAAATGCATTATTCTGGGGTGGCCTCGGGCATCAACAACGCTGTCTCGCGCACTGCCGGCGTGCTGGCGATTGCTATGGTTGGTTCGATTGCCCTGATCACTTTTGCCGCCACGCTCGACGGGCAGACGGCCGTCCTGTCTCTGTCGCAACCCGCTCACGCCGCCATGCTGGCGCAGGCGAGCCAACTGGGGGCGGCTGCCGCCCCCGAAGGCATCGGCGCCGGGGTCAGAGAAGCCATCACCACCGCCATCAAGACCTCTTTTGTAGATACGTTCCGGCTGGTGATGTTCATCTGCGCCGGTTTGGCCTGGGCCAGCGCCCTTTGCGCGACAGTCTTGATCAAACCAGGCGTTCAACCGGTTGACTGACAGTAGGGTGGGTTTCCGAACCCACCATTTTCCAGGCGCATGAAAACCAGGCAAGGTGGGTCAAGAGACCCACCCTACCACTTCCGATGGTATCGAAACTGTCAGTTGGCAGGGAATAAATCATCCTTTATATTGATAGACACATCCAGTTTAATTTATTATAATGATTACGTTATACGTCTCATTTGGTCTTGATTTTCCATAGTTGACCTATTGCAGGGATTGACTGACAGAGGGAGAGGTGCCTATGAGATTGAAGACCGTTTCGCCGGCCGGCTGGCGCATCATTGTAGTAATCGTCGTCATCCTGGTTGTGGCCACCGCCGCAATCCTCCTCTTCGTGACTCAAGCACGCGCTGCCCCAGAGCAGCCCATTGCGTTTAACCACCAGGTGATGGGGCAGCTTGGCATCCAATGCCTCTACTGCCACAATACCGCCCGAGAATCTCCGGCGGCGGGTATGCCCAGCCTGGCCAAGTGCATGGGCTGCCATAAGGTGATCGATCCCACCAATCCGGTGATCAAAGAAGTTGTCGCATACTGGGATAACCAGCAGCCCATCCCCTGGGTGCGAGTCAACGTGATGCCCCGCTTCGTCTTTTTCAGCCATGAAGTGCACGTCAACGGCGGCGTGAACTGCGAGGCCTGCCACGGGGATGTAGCTCATATGACCGTGGATCGCCCGGTGGTCAGGATGAACATGGGCTGGTGTCTGGACTGCCACGAGAAGCAGCCTAACGCTTCCCAACTGATGGACTGCGTTATCTGTCACCGATAGGAGGGAGCATGCCACCTAAGATCACGCGACGAAATTTCCTGAAAATCGCCACGCTCGGCGCCGGGGCGACCATCCTGGCCGGGTGCGCCAACCCGCGGCGCTGGGTGACGTTAGAGCCTTACGTGCGCCCGCCGGAAGAGCAACTGGCAGGCGTAGCTACCTGGTACGCCAGCGCCTGCCGCATGTGCCCGGCCGGGTGCGGCATTATTGTGCGCATCATGAACGGGCGGGCGCTCAAGATCGAGGGCAACCCGGAGCACCCGCTTAACCAGGGCAAGCTGTGCGCCCGTGGGCAGGCTGGCTTGCAGTTATTGTATAACCCCGACCGCCTGAATACACCGGTGACGCAGTCAAGCCGGGGCAGTCACCAGTTCAAGGCTATCGCCTGGGAAGAGGGTATCAATACCCTCTTTGAAAAGCTCCAGGGCGCCGGCGACCAGGTGGCTGTGCTGGGCGGGTCGAGCATGTCGGGCCACCTGTACGACATCCTCGGGCGCCTTACCGGCGCCATTGGCGCCAGCCCGCCCGTGATCTATGACCCGCTGGTGAGCATGAACGGCTATACCGCCCTGAAGGATGTAGATATGGCTTTGTTTGGCAAAGCCGCCCTGCCCACCTACGACCTGGGTAACGCCGATATTGTCATTTCCTTCGGGGCCGACCTGCTGGGCCCCGGTCTTTCACAGGTGCGCTACGGCATCGAATATGGCAAATTTCGCAGCGGCAGGCTGGGGCAGCGCGGCTACCTGGTGCAGCTCGAACCGCACATGTCGCTGACCGGGGCCAAGGCTGACCTGTGGCTGCCTGTCCAACCGGGCATGGAGGGGCTGGTTGCCCAGGCCATCATCGACCTGATCGCCAGCCAGTCCTTTGCTTCGCCCGATCCCCTCCGGCTCGAACGGGCGAAACTGTTCGCCGGGCCGGTGGACCTGAACAAGACTGCCGCGGCGACCGGCATCAGCCCTACCGAACTGCTGCACCTGGCGCACATCTTTGCCGAGGCCGAGCACCCGCTGGCCATTCCGGGTGGTGGGCTCAGCGGTCTGCCGGACGCCAATGCCTCGCTGACTGCTGTGCAGGCGCTCAATTTCATTGTCGCCATGGCAGCCGGAGGGACGGGAGGTATGTCGCTCTCCCCTGAGGCGCAGCTCTCCAAACTGGTTGTAAAGCCGCAGCCGTCCTCTTTCATCGATATGCTCGCCTTGTTGGGCAAGATGAAGGCCGGGGTGGTCAAGGTACTCCTGGTGGTGGGCTCCAACCCCGTCTACGAGCTGCCCTTACAGGCTGGCTTGGCCGAGGCGCTGGCCAAAGTGCCCTACGTAGTTTCGTTTGCTCCAATTGTGGATGAAACAGCCGCTCAGGCCGATCTGATCTTGCCCGACCGCACCTACCTGGAAAGTTGGGGCTACGACGTGCTCAGCCCGGCCTTCGACCTGCCGGTTGTGAGCAGCCAGCAGCCGGTGGTTACGCCGCTGTTCGACGCCCGCTCTGCGGCCGACGTACTGCTCACCGTCGCCAAGGGCATCCCGGCCGCCGCCAAAGCCCTGTCCTGGACGGATGAGGTGGCGTTTTTGAAAGAGGTTATCGGCGGGCTTCCGGCGGGAGTCGCCACCGGCGCAGGTGGGGTGATATGGGAGCGCTACTTGCAGCACGGCGGCTGGTGGCCGGCTGCCACGGCTGCCCTGCAAGCCGCGCCTGCCGGGGAGAAGCTCAAACCACAGCCTCTCCAGCTCGCCGCTCCCCAATTCCAGGGCGACGCCGGGCAGTATCCTTTCTTCCTGCACCTGTACGTCTCCAGCCTGCTTTCAGATGGGCGCGGCGCCAACCTGCCCTGGCTGCAGGCCTCGCCCGACCCCCTTACCACCGGTTCCTGGCAAACGCTGGTAGAAATCAACCCGGCCACCGCCCAAAAAATCGGTGTGGTGGACGGTGAGGTGGTCAGGGTGGCCTCGCCCTACGGGGAGATCGAGGGCTATATTTATACCTACCCGGCCATGCGCCCGGACACGGTGGCGATTGCCACCGGCCAGGGCCATACCGATTACGGGCGCTACGCCAGCCAGCATGGCAGCAATTCGCTCCTGTTGGTTGGAGCGCAGCCGGCCTGGGCGAGTGTGCGGGTCAACGTTACCAGCACGGGCAGAAAGGGTAAGCTGTCCATCTTCGAGTGGAAGTTGGGCGTTGAGGAAGGCTTCCCCAACCAATCCTTTCCCGGTGGATAATAGAGGAGGGTGACAGATGGCATTGCCTGTACATAAATGGACTATGATCATTGACCTGGATAAGTGCACCGGCTGCGGTGCCTGCGTGGTGGCCTGCCACGCCGAAAACAACGTGCCTGTCCAGACCGAACGCGAGATCACCCGCCTGCGCGCCATGCACTGGATCCGAATCGAACGCTACTGGGCGGGCGCCTACCCCGGCGTCCAGGCCCGCTTCCTGCCGGTGCAGTGCCAGCAGTGTGGCAACGCCCCCTGCGAGCCGGTCTGCCCGGTGTGGGCTACCAACCACAGTCCGACCGAAAACCTGAACCTGCAAACCTACAACCGCTGCGTCGGCACTCGTTACTGCCAGAACAACGATCCCTACAAGGTGCGTTTCTTCAATTTCTTCGACCCCACCTTCGAGGACAGCCTGACCAACCAGCTCAACCCGGACGTGACCGTGCGCTGCGCGGGTGTGATGGAAAAGTGCACTTTCTGCGTGCAGCGCATCCGCCGGGCCGAGGAAGACGCCCTGGCCCAAGGGGGCGCGCTGAAAGATGGGGACGTTATCCCCGCCTGTGTGCAGACCTGCCCGCCTGGCGCCCTGGTATTCGGTGATCTGAACGATCCCTACAGCCAGGTGGCTGCCATGCTGAAGGAGCAGGACCAGCGCAGCTTCCGCCTGCTGGAAAACCTGGGCACCGACCCGGCGATCTATTATTTGAAAGGAGGCCCATCCCATGCCTGAAGAAAATGCAAGCCGGCCTTCCCCCACAGAACGGGGATTGCCATATTGGGAACAACCTCTCCCTGAAGATAAAGAGCAGGCCGAGCAGGAAAACAAGGCCCGCAAAGGCAACCTGCTGCTGGACATGCGTGCGCCGGCGGACGTAAATCGCTACATGATGGACCCTATGCGCCGCCAGAGTCGGCGCTTCTGGGTTTTATGTGTCATCCTGGCCGGTGGGGTATTCATGTGGTGGAGCGCCTGGCTTTACCAGGCCATCAACGGCCTCGGCGTCACCGGCCTGGGCCGCCCGGTCATGTGGGCGGTCTACATCGTCAACTTCGTCTATTTAATCGGCATCGGCCATGCCGGCACGTTTATTTCAGCCGCTCTGCGCGTGCTCAAGTTCGAATGGCGGCGCCCCATCAGCCGGGCAGCCGAAACGGTGACCGTCTTTGCCCTTTCCATGGCCGCCATGTACCCGCTGATCCACCTGGGGCGTGTGTGGAAGTTCTACTGGCTGCTGCCTTACCCCAACCAGCGCCAGTTGTGGCCCAGCTACCACTCGCCTCTGCTGTGGGACCTGACCGCCATTCTGACCTACTTTTCCTGCAGTATCCTCTTTGCCTACGTCAGCCTGATCCCCGACATCGCCATGATGCGCGACCATACCACTGGGCGCTGGCAGGCCTTCTACCGCATCTTTGCCCTGGGCTGGCGCGGCACTGAGAAAGAATGGGCCCACCACGAGACCACCCAGAACGTGTTCAGCTACGGCATCATCCCGGTCATGTTCTCGGTGCACACCATCGTATCGTGGGACTTTGCTATGACCATCCAGGCCGGCTGGCACAGCACCATCTTCGGCCCGTACTTTGTGGTCGGAGCGCTGTTCTCCGGCACCGGGGCGGTGATCATTGCCCTGATCATCCTGCGGCAGACGATGAACCTCAAGTTTTTCCTGCGCCCGGAGCATTTCAATGGCATGGCCATGCTCATGCTGGTGCTGTCTCTCACCTGGGATTACTTCTACTTCAATGATTACCTGGCGCCCTGGTTCGGGCAGGCCCCGGTGGACAAGACGCTTTATCAACTGTTCCAACATGGGGCTTACGCGCCTTTCTGGTATACGATGCTCATCTGCAATGCGCTCATCCCGGCCCTGACGTTGTGGTCGAAGAAGATCCGCACCTCGCTGCCAGCGCTTTTCATCGTGGCCGTGCTGGTGCAGGTGGGCATGTACCTTGAACGTGTGATCATCGTGCCGCTCACCCTGGCGCGCAACGAGCTGCCCTTTAGCTGGGGTGTCTACACCTTGCAGGCTCCAGAGACAATCATCACCATTGGCACTCTTTGTTTCCTGATCCTGGCCTACATTATCTTTACCCGTGTCTTCCCCATCATCCCGCTCTGGGAAGTGTACGAAGGCCAGGCGCTGCATGGCCTGCGCAAGGTGGGCCGCTATTTGCTCCATCTTAAATCGGCGGAATAAGGGAGAAAAATGGCAGACATACACTTGCTTGGCTTATTCAATAATCTAGGGGCCGCCGCCGACGCCATCGACCGGTTGCATAAACAGGGCATTTCCGACGAGAAGATCCTGGTCCTGTCAGGCTTGCCTTACAAGCCGGAAATGCTTGGTCGCCCGCATCACCACGGAAAGGTAGGCCTGGCGTCGCTGGGCGGCGCCCTGCTGGGCGTGTTGCTGGCCGCTTTCCTGACCGCCGGAATCTTCCTGCTCTACCCGCTGTTTCAGGGCGGGCAGCCCCTCATTCCTATCCCGTCTTCGCTGATCGTCTTCTTTGAAATGACCATGCTGGCCACGATGTGGACGGCCTTCTTTAGTATGCTGGTTTTGAGCGGTATGCCGGTCTTCAAGTCTCAGCCTTACGACCCGCGTATCACCGAAGGCTACATCGGCGTTCAGGTTACCCTGGATAATAAATTGGGCGACCAGGTGGGGCAAGCCTTCAAAGACGCCGGGACGGTGGAAGTGAAGCGGCAGGCCCTGGCGCCTGCCATCGACCTCAATTTCAGGCGCTTCTGGGGGGGTGTGCTGGGGGTGTTGACCGTCGGCGCAGTCATTTCGCTGCTGTTCTTTTACGATGTCCTCCACATCGATTTCCCCACCAATATGAACGAACAATTTTCTTATGGTTTCGAGCAAGGCCCTCGACTGGCTGCCCCGGCGGAGTCTGTGCCGGTGCAGGGACCGGCTTTAATCGCCGGAGAACCTGCCAGCCTGCCGGTGCCTTCCAGCCCCAATTCGCTGCAGCGCGGCAAGACCCTGTTTGGCATCAACTGCATCATGTGTCACGGAGCCGACGGGACGGGCAACGGGGCGGTCGGGGCCTTCTTCAATCCGAAACCGTTCAACCTGACCAGCAGCGCCGTGCAAAGCCTGCCAGACAACGAGCTGTTCTTGGTAATCTCACAGGGGTTCGGCGTCATGCCGCCCTTTGCGGAAAATTTGAGTCCTGAAGAGCGCTGGGACGTGATCAATTACGTTCGGACGCTTAAAAAATAACGGAGGGGTACATGTCCACACGAAACTGGATCTTCTTACTGGGCGCGGTTTGCCTGATCTTATTCCTGGGTGCATGCAGCCCCAATCCACAGCCAGCCGGGCTCACGCCTGTGCCTTCCCTGGCGCCGGGCGCCACGCTGACCCTCAACCCGGCCATTCAAAGCGGGTTGGCGGCCGGTGCACAGGCCAGCGGCCCGGGTGACCCGGCCGCCGGCGCGGCCATTTTCCTGCAGCACTGCACGCCCTGCCATGGTACGCAAGGCGAAGGCGCCTCCACGGCAATAGGCCAGGGCACGGCCCTGCGCAACAATGCCTATATCGCCGGCGCCAATTTGCAGGCTGTGATCGATACGATCTCCAATGGCCGCCCGGGCACGCTCATGCCGGCCTGGCTGATCGCCCAGGGCGGCCCGTTGAACGGCGCCCAGGTGCAAAGTGCCGCCACCTACCTGCTTTCTCTCCAGAACGTTCCATCCATTCCGGCTGCCACGCCGGTGCCGGCCGAGGCCACCGAGACGCCCCTTCCGCCCGGCCCTACCGAAATACCCGAGGTGGCCGTTCCTTCTAACCCCGGAGGTCCGGGCCCGGCCGCCAGCCTGGCGGGAGATGCCGGGCGCGGTAAGCCGTTCTTCGGCGCCTACTGCGCTGCCTGCCATGGCCCGGAAGGTATCCTGGGTTATCCGAACCCTGGCACGGACGACATGTCTGTCCCGCCGCTCAACCCGATCGACTCCACCATTGCCGATCCAGACATGCAGAAATTCATCCAGAACGTGGACGTGTTCGTCGAGCATGGCTCCATTCCGGGGGGTGATTCCCCGCTGCTGATCATGCCTAACTTCGGCGACGACAAGCTGCTCACCGCACAGCAGATCGCCGATATTATTGCTTACGTGGTCCAACTGAACACGCCGAAGTAATCTTTCTTAGAAAGCCGGGTTTTTCTTCAAAACCCGGCTTTTCTCTGTTATCTTTTTTATCTCTCACATTTCATCACCAGCAGGGTGATGTCGTCGGACTGGCTGGCGCCGTCAATGAAGGTGTGCAGACGGCGTTCGATGCTATCCAGCACCTTCCTGGCGCTTTTCTTCTTGTGCTCGCGGATGACTTCCTCCAGGCGCTGTTCGCCGAACTGTTCCTCCTGGTTGTCGAAGGCCTCGGTCAGTCCGTCGGTATAGGCCACCAGCACATCGCCGGGGGCAAAGGTCACCGCGGCATCTGACAGGCGCACTTTGGGCAGGATGCCGATCACCGGCCCGCCCTTCGGCAGGCGCTCCACCTGATCCTGCGTCGCGCGTCCCAGGAAAGGCGGGTTGTGCCCGGCCAGGGAGTAGATCAGGCTGCGTTTGGCAGGGTCGATTACCCCGTAAAAGACGGACACGAACATGCCGTTGGGCGACTGTTCGATCAGCGCCCGGTTGACCTGCACCAGCAGTTTGGCCGGGCTGGGGTTTAGCTGGGCGCCGGAGCGAATCAGGCTGCGCGCCAGCACCATATACATGGCGGCCGGCACCCCTTTATCACACACGTCGCCAACCAGGACTCCCCAACGCCCGCCGGGCAGCGGGAAGACATCGTAAAAGTCGCCGGCCACTTCGCGCACCGAATGCCAGCTTGCCGCCAGGTCGAAGCCGGGAATTTCGGGTAGGCGGGACGGCAGCAGGTTGATCTGCAGCGCCCGCGCCATCTTCAGCTCACTTTCCATGCGCTGGCGTTGAGTGTTGGCCTCTTCATACAGGCGAGTCCGGTCGAGCATCACCGCGATCTGCACGCCAAAGGCCGAGAGGAGTTGCAGGTCGGAGGCATTGAAGAGCTGCCACTCGTCCGTGGCAACGTTGAGGTTGCCCAGCGGCTGGTCACCCATACCATCCCCAGGTTTTGGGGGGATACCATCCCCCGCTTTTTGGGGTAGCATAATCGGGACGGTGGCATGGAACAGCAAACCGCCGGTGCGGTTGTCGCCGGGCGCCTGGGAGGCCTCCTGCAGCCGGGTGCATTCCACTATGTTGACTGCCCGGCCCAGCCGGCCCTGGCGCAGCAGCGTCTGGCAGTGGCATTCAGGGGACTTGCATAGGAAGTGATAGTTGTCCTGTTCGAGGGCCGGGGGCAAGTTGCAGGCCGCCGCCAGGACAAATTTCGATGAAGAGGCGATGGCAGGCGAATATTGGGCCAGTCCAGAGTCGGCCAGCAGGGAAATCCAGGCCGTGCGCAGCCCCATTACCTCGACCAGCGTTTTCAGTGAAGAATCAAAAGCCATCTTCACGTCCACCGAGTGGTTCAGGTGCGCCATCAGGCTGTTCAGGGCCTGCAAGCGGGCAATTTCACGGTCTTGCCCGTTGGCGTAGGCATCCCGGCGTACGCGCACCTGCTCTGGGGTGAGCATTGGATGGTCGAAATTGAACCGGTCGAAGGGTGATTGAGGGATCAGGCCGGCCTTGTGAGCCCATTCGTAAAAGCGTTTAAGTGAAGAGGCTTTGCGCTCCAGGCTATCTGACTGCATCCCTGTCTCGCCGGAAATGCGCAGTTCGAGGAAATAGGTACGCAGGTCGACGTCGTCCAGCGGGCTGGGGGAGAAATCAGCATGCTGCTCGACCTGCCAAGCGATGTACTCTTCCACATCGCTGAGGGTCTCAGTGTCATGCACCCCCAGTTTCTTAGCAAAGCGTTCCAGCAGTCCAATCATTCATGTACCTGGTAATATTTTAATATCTATAAGGATTAATATTACCGTAATTCTAATATATGTAAAGCATGAAGTCAACTGCGTTTGCACAAAAATCGTCTCGCCGGTACAATTCCCCTTTGAGGTATATTCAGCGTTAGGAGCGATTAGCGTGCCGGTTCAAAACACATCAAATGATATCCTAGCCGGTTGGCTGGTGGACGAGATTGAAGTTAATGCCTCTTTGACGCGCCCGGAAGGGGCGGGATCCTGGTTCTGTCAGAGCTGACGCCAGCCGAACTTATGGTGTCTCATAATGCTGAGAATGCCCGGCTGGACAACCAGGCCATGGAAATCATGCTTTCATGGCTGAAGTCGCAATTGTAGTCAGCCGCTGTCATTGCGAACGAGCGTTCTTACGCGAATGAAGCAATCTCAACGCCGGCCAGGAGATTGCTCACCAGTTACTCAGAGATTGCTTCGCCGAAGACGTCTCGCAATGACAGAGAGCGAAGATGCCTTCGCAATGGAATCGGAAGTGGTTTGGAATGAGATTTCCCTACTGCCCAAAGGTAACGTCGACGCTCATGCCGGGGCGCAGTCCGTCCGGCTGCGTTTCCAGGTCGATGGTAGTCTGGTAGACCACATCGCCGCCCAGGGTATCAGACAGAGGGGCGATTTCGCTCACGCGCCCGGTCACATTCTGGTTGAGCGCCTTGACCAACAGGGTGACCGGCTGGCCTACCTTGACGCGTGGGACGTCGCGTTCGCTCAGGTCGGTGGTCTGCACACGCAGGTGAGACAGGTCGGTCAGTACCAGCAAAGTCTGGCCCGCCGTGGCCCATTCGCCCACATGGATATTGACCTTGCTGACTGTGGCATCCAGCGGCGCCTTCACCTCCAGGCTGGCCAGGTTGGCCTTCCCGGCCTCGATCTGCGCCTGGGCGTTCCTGATCTTTTCCTCGGCCAGGGCCACCCCGTCTGGGTCGGGACCGTTCTTGAGCTTATCATATTCGGCCTGGGCAGCGGTCGCCTCGGCCTGGGCCGACTCCAGCTCGGCTTCCACCTGGTTGACGTCAATCACGTTCGGCATGGCCAGCAAATAGTTCAGGTTGGCGACGGCATGGTCGTAGGCGCTGCGCGCTGCGCCCAGGGCGCTCAGGGCGGCGGCCCGGTCGACGTCGTCTGCGGCGCGGTCGGCCACCGATTTGTAGGAGTCCTGGGCGTCTTCGAGCGCATTGGTGGCCAGGATCAGGTCGGCCTGGGCGGTCTCGATGGAGCTTTCCGAACCGTTGCGGTACTGCTTCCAGGCGCGGTGCTTCTTGGCGTCGTCGAGCGCCTTCTGGGCGTTGGCCAGGTGCAGTTCGGCGGCCGCGGTCGCCTGAGCGGCATTATCTTTGAGCGTTTGCAAAGTCTGCTGGGCGGTGAGCAGTTCCACGTTAGCGGCCGCAATGGCCGCTGCCTGGGTCTGACTGCCGGCCAGTTTTACTAGCACCTGGCCAGTCCTGACCTGGTCGCCGACTGCCACGTTGAGCGCTTCGACGGTATCTCCCCCCGCCGAAGCGATCTGGACCTCCTGGGCGGGCACCACCACCCCCGAGGCGGTCACTCCCGCGCTGCCCTGGGGGGTGGGGTTGTTGCTGCCCAACACGACCGTCGGCAGGGGGGTGGGAGCAGCCGGGGCGAAAACACCGCAGCCGCTCAACAGGCAGGCAGCCAATGCTGTAAGCAGGATTAAACCCCCAGAAAACGGGGTTAGGACCGCCCTGAATTTCATCTTATGCTCCTGGTCTTAGCATCTCCGCTTCGTGATTCTCTACAATGATACCATCCCGCAGGGTGATCACACGCCGGGCATAGTTGAAGACACGCGGGTCATGCGTGGCAAACACAAAAGTGACGCCGGTCTCCTGGTTGAGGCGGGTCATGGTCTCCATCACCTGTTTACCGTTAGGGGTATCCAGGTTAGCGGTCGGCTCGTCGGCCAGGATGAGCGCCGGTTTGGTTGCCAGGGCGCGCGCAATCGCCACACGCTGCTGCTGCCCGCCGCTCATCTGGTCCGGGCGGTGGTTGGTATGGTCGGTGAGCTCGACCCATTCGAGCAACTGGTTGACGCGCTCTCGCCGTTCGGAGGCGCCTTGCCCGACCAGCAGCAGCGGCATTTCGATGTTCTCGTAGGCCGTCAGGGTCGGGATGAGGGCAAAAAATTGAAAGACGAAGCCGATCGTGCCCCGGCGCATGTCGGCGCGCTGGTTGCGGTTGAGCTGGCTGACGTCCTTGCCGTTGATATAGACGTGCCCGCTGGTTGGCTGGTCGAGGCAGCCGATAAGCTGCAGCAGGGTGGTCTTGCCGGAGCCGGAGGGCCCTATCAGTGCGGTAAATTCACCGCTTTGGACGGAAAGACTGACCCCGCGCAGGGCCTGCGTCTCGATTTTACCAATCTTATAAGTGCGGGTGACATTTTCAATTTTGGTGACTTCCATTGTATTCTCCTTCCTTTATTTCTTGCCGCCCCGCAACGCTTCGACAGGTTCCATGCGCGCCGCCAGGATTGCCGGATAAAGGCCGGCCAGCAGGGTGATGATAAAAGCTACGAGGGTCAGGGTGATGGCATCCCCCGGCACCAGGTAGGCATAAATCCGGTCGCCCAGGGCGAAGCCGGTTATACCGAGATTGCCAACGTAAAAGCCGTATTTGGCGGATAGGCCGACCAGCACCCCACCCAGCGCCAGCCCCATGAGGATGCCGCCGATTGCCAACAGGCTGGATTCGGCAAAGAACATGCCCATGATGCTGCTGCTTTTCATCCCAATGGCGGCCAGGATGCCAATCTCACGCGTGCGCTCGAAGACCGACATGATCAGCGTATTGATGATCACCGTGGCGGTAATGCCCAGGATGATCAAGTAGAGCAGGGCCATATACGCCCGAGAAAATTGATTGAACTCCAACAGCAAGGTGTTCATCTGCTCCCAGGTGACGACCTGGTACTGGGTAGTGCTGAGCGCCTTCGCCACCGCCCCGCTCTGGTCACGGTCTTTGAGCAAGACATAGACAATCGTGGCATGGTTCTGCGTCTGGGTGATGGCCTGCGCCTTGGCCAGCGGCATGAAGACCGTGCTCTGGTCAAAGCCGGGGGTGTGGGTCGTATAGATGCCGCGGATGAAGAACGCCTGCTGATCCACGTCGCCGTTCGAAGTATTGATCAGCAGGTTGACCTTGTCGCCCGGGTTGAGACCCAGCTTATCGGCCAGCGGTTGGCCAATAACGATGCCTTCGCTATCGTCAGCCGTAAGAAATTGGCCGCTGATCATCCCGTTTTGAAAGGGGGCGTTGGCCGGGGAGGCCGGGTCGATGCCGAAAATGCGCACGCCCAGCGAGTTGTCGCCCGTGGCCACAATTCCGCTGGCGTACAGGCGTGGTGTGGCCACCTGCACCGGGGCGAGGGAAACGATCTGCGCCGCCACCTGGTCGGGGTTCCCGACCAGGTCCTCCCAGGCCAGGCTGGTTTTATTTTCATCGTAGGTTTTGGCGCGCACTTGCAGGTCGCCGCTTTCCAGCTTAATGGAAGCGTCCATCGAGTTGCGCAGTTCTCCGGCGATAAAGGAGGCCATCAGCAGCAGCAGCGCCACCCCGATCGCCAGGGCCAGGGCGGAAAAAAAGGAGCGCCGGCGGTTGCGCCCGAGGTCACGAAAAGCCATTTTGTAAAGTTGGATCATTGTGGGCCTCACACGTAATGCAGAGATTGAGCGGGTTCGTTCTGGGCCGCTTCATGCGCCGGGTAAAAGGATGCCAGAACGGCGATAATCAGGGCGGTCAGGGTGCGTTGGGCCAGTTTTTCCAGCCCGAGGGTCGGGTAAATCTGCCCGCTGATTAGGGCCATATACTGTGATACACTGGAAAACTGGCTGTAATCCAACCCGTATTGCCTGAGGAGGATGTTAAACGCCAGCCCCAGCCCCACGCCAAAGGCCACGCCTATCAGGCCGAGCAGGGCGCCTTCCAGGATAAACAGGGAGGAAATCTGGCCCGGCCTCATCCCCAGGGCGGCCAACAGGCCGATCTCACGCGTGCGCTCGTACACGGCCATCATGAGCAGGTTGAGGATGCCGATCCCGGCGATGACCAGGATAATGACTCCGAAGACGTCCATCACTGCGCCCTTTTCCTCGATGGCTGCCTGCAGGTCAGGGTAATTGGTCTGCCACGAATCCATTTCGTAGCCGGGCAGGCTGGCCTTCAGGGCGTTAATTACGGTGGGTTCCTGGCCGAGTTGTTTCAGCGAGACCATCACCTCGGTCGACTGCCCGGACAGGCCGTACAGGTCCTGGGCTTCTGCCAGCGAGATGTAGATGGTTTGCCGTTCGATGTCGCCCATGCCCACATCGTAAATTCCGCCCACGGTCATCGTGCGCTGGCGCAGTTGCCCGTGAGTGGCGCTCCCGGCCAGGGTGAAGCGGTCTCCCACCTTCACGTCCATGGCGTCGGCCAGGCCTGCACCGATAAAAACCACGTCCTGGTCCGAGGCGGACAGGTACTTTCCTGAAACAACGTGCTGTGACAGCAGGCTGACCGGCTGTTCTTTCTCCGGCTCGATGCCGACGATGCTGATGCCAAAGGCGCCCTTGCGGTCAGTGGCCAGCCCGCCGGTAGTGATGCGGCGTGAAGCCGCCACGACCTGCGGCTGGGCCAGGGCAGCCTTGATCACTGCCTGATCGTCGGTCAGCGGCAGCAGGGGGTTCAGATTGGTTTTATCGTTATAGCCGCTGGCGTGGATCTGGATATTCCCGCCCAGCACCTTGATGGCATTGCCGTAAATAGCCTGCTCGAAGCCGGCGATGAGGCCGTCGTACATCATCATCATTGCCAGCGTCAGCCCAATAGACAGGACGACGATCAGCGTGCGGCGGCGGTGGCGCCATAGGTTGCGCCAGGCCAGGCGAAGATATAATCTCATATTTGGTATTCCTTTCTGTGTTTTGGATGTTTTGCAGTTGCACTGCAAAACAGCAGTGATTTATGGAGCAACCCATTCCTCCAGTATTGTGGTATCAACGAACTGGATTGAGCCTGGTGGGAGGCCCAGGATACGTTCGAGCGCATCGGTATGGACCGCCAGGGTGGCTTCAAGCTGCGGCAGGTCGCCGGGATGCAGCCCGTCCGGGAGGAATAACCCGGCCATGGCGTCGCCCATACCCAGCATGAGTCCCAAAACCACCTCGCCGGCCTGGTCGGGATAGGGGTTATTCATCACACCTTCGCGGATGCCCTGGCGGATAATCTCGGTCAGCAGGGGCGCGTACCATTTAATCCCGGCCGCGCTCACTTTCTGGCGCACGATGGCGTTGCCGTCTGAATACCAGCCTTGCAGCAGGGCCAGGATAAAATCCTTGCGGGCGGTTTTCCAGCGGGCGATGGTATCAAAGAAACGTTGGAATTTTACCGGGGCGGGTAGGTTTGGGTCGTGGACGATGGGGGTGAGCACCTGTTCGGCGTCTAACATCATGCGCTCGATCAGCGCTTCCAGCAGGGCTTGCTTGGAAGTGAAGTAGTGGTAGAAGGCTCCCTTGGAAATCTGCAGGTTGTCAAGGATATCCTGGATAGCCATCTTTTCGTAGCCCCGGGTGTATACGAAGCGTTGGGCGGATTCGAGGATTTCGTTGCGCCTTACGTTGTATTCGTCTTCTTTGACTACTCGGGCCATAATACCTTCCCCACGGAACGGGGATTTCCATCTTTTTATAAACCGACCGTCGGTTTATTTATCCACGAGAGTATACAGTGAGGGTAAGTGGTTGTCAAGGGGAATGGAGCGCGCAGAAATCGGGTTTTTTCGAAAAAGCCCGATTTCTCTATGGAAAAACACGCGCCTGTCATCTTCTTTTCCTCAAAATCATTTCTTTGCGTTCTTTGCGCCTTTGCGGTGAATCCTCTTCCCTGGGGTTTCTGTTGTACAATATTCCTACACCCACATGCGTAAAATTATCCCTTACCTGCTGGTGGCGTTGGCCCTGGCGGCGCGCTTCATCCCCGGTCCGCGGCCCATCGATGATTCCTATATCACCTATCGTTATGCCCGCAACCTGGTAAGCGGGGCCGGCTTCGTTTTCAACCTTGGCGAGCGCGTGCAGGGCACCACCACTCCCTTGTACACATTGCTGATGGCCGGGCTGTCCCTGCCGGCCGGCGGGGCGGCGCCTTTCCCGGACATGGCGCTGGCGGTCAATGCCCTGGCGGACGCCGCCACCTGCCTGCTGCTGTGGCAGATCGGGCGGCGCCTGGGGGCGGAATGGGCCGGGCTGGCGGCGGCCCTGGTGTGGTGCATCGCTCCCTACAGCGTGACCTTCGCCATCGGCGGCCTGGAGACCAGCCTGTACGTGTTCCTGCTGACCGCTATGGCGGCGGCCTATCTATGGAAGAAGCGCACCCTCACTGCCCTGTGCGCGGCCCTGGCGCTGCTCACCCGCCCGGATGCTATCCTGCTGGTCGGCCCGCTGGTGCTCGACCGGCTGTGGTGCGCCTCCCGCACCCCTTCGGGTGGCCGAAGCGGCGGGGGCGGTGAAAAGCTGGAATGGGGCGAGACGCTGGCCTTCTTGTTGCCCTGCCTGGCCTGGGGCGCCTTTGCCACGGCTTATTTCGGTAGCCCCATCCCGCATTCGGTGACGGCCAAGCTGGCGGTGTACCGCCTGGACGCTAACGCCGCCCTGATCCGCCTGATCCAGCATTACGCCACACCCTTCATGGAATACGACGCCATTGGCGTGGCCGGGATTGGCCTTGGGCTGATCCTTTACCCGTTCCTCTACCTGGTGGGGGCGCGGCGCGCCTGGCGCAGCCAGCCGCGCCTGCTGGCCTGGCTGGTCTATCCCTGGCTGTATTTCGTGGTGTTCGCCCTGCCCAACCCGCTGCTCTTCCGCTGGTACCTGACGCCCCCGCTGCCGGTTTATTTCCTGTTAATCCTGCTGGGGGCAGAACAGGTGCTGCGATGGCTGTTCAGTTTGCGCGCCAGGCTGCCGTTGGCTGCCTGGCGACGTTATGCCCCGCTCGTTTTGCTGGTGGCGCTGCCGCTGGCTTCCAGCCTGAACGCCTGGACTCTGCATCCTGACCACGGCCCTGACCGCCCGGCCCCGGCTATGGCCTGGTTCAAGCTGGAGCTGCTCTACCACCAGGCCGCCGATTACCTGGCGCCGCGCCTGACCTCTTCCAGCCGGCTGGCGGCGGGCGATGTGGGCGTGCTGAGTTTCTATACCCCGGCGCGCATCCTCGACACGGTTGGGTTGAACTCGCCCGAATCGCTGCGTTATTATCCCCTGGATAAACAGTACTACGTAATCAATTATGCCATCCCAACTGACCTGATCCTGGACGAGCGGCCGGATTACGTGGTGATCCTGGAAGTATATGGCCGGCTGACCCTGCTGCAGGACCCGCGTTTCAGCCGGCAGTACACCCTGCTGCGCACCCTGCCGACGGATATCTACGGCAGCCGCGGTATGCTGATCTTCGCTCGCAATCCCTGATCTTAGGTATAATTAATCGATGCAGGGAACGGGAGCCGATGGTCCAAAAACCTTTTAAGCACAAAGGCACAAAGCATTTGAAGGATGTAAAAAGCACAAAAAGAGCCTATAAAATTCTTTTTTGTGCACTGTGTATCTTTATGCTGGGCGCTTTATCCGGCGCGCCTCTTGCCGCCAGAGCGCAGCCGGCCAATGTCCCGGTCGCAGATGGCCCCACCGGTTACGTCCCTGACGAGGTGCTCGTCAAAGTGAAGGCTTCTGCCCCCAGTGCCCTGCGTAAGAACCTGGGCAAGCTCGGCAAGGCGACCGACAGCGGTCTGCCTGTGAGCGGTGGCAGCCTGCTGGTGCTCAAAGTGCCGGAAGGCACGGTGCAAAAGGCCATCGACGACCTGAAAAAACAGCCTGGGGTGGTCTACGCCGAGCCAAATTATTACGTCTACGCCCAGGATGTGATCCCCAACGACCCGGAATGGCCCAGCCAGTACGGGCCTCGCCACATCCACGCCCCGGCGGCCTGGGAAATTTCCAAAGGCTCCACGGGTGTGACCATTGCCATCCTCGATTCGGGTGTGGATTTTTCACAGCCCGACCTGGCGCCCAAGCTCGTTGTGGGTCGCAGTTTTGTCGTCGGGGCTGATACCCCACAGGATGACTACGGCCACGGCACCCAGGTGGCGGGGGTCGCCGCCGCGGTGACCAACAACCACGAGGGCATTGCCGGAATCTCGTGGGGGGCGCGCATCCTGCCGGTCAAAGTGCTCGACTCTACTGGCTCGGGCTGGTCTGACGATGTAGCCGCCGGGATCTACTTTGCTGCCAACAGCGGCGCCCGGGTGATCAATCTCAGCCTGGGCGGTGCAATCCCACCCGAATATACGCATACTCTGTGTAATGCGGTGACTTACGCCGTCGACCTGGGGGTGGTGGTGGTAGCCGCCGCCGGCAACAGTTACGGCGCCGGCGTCTACTACCCGGGGGCCTGCCCGGGGGCTCTGGCGATATCCGCAACCGATCAGACCGACCAGTTCGCCTTTTTCTCCAGCCAGGGGCCTGAAGTCGCCCTGGCCGCCCCGGGGGTGGACATCATCTCCGTGGGATGGCTGGCCGACCCCAATCCGCTGGTCCCCGGAAGCGGCACCTCTTTCTCTGCTCCGTTCGTTTCGGGCGCGGCCGCCATCTTGCTGGGTATACCCGGCAACCGTTACTCGAGCGACGTGATCCGCCAGTTGGAAACCACAGCCAAAGATTTGGGGCCGGGCGGCTGGGACGAATTTTACGGTTATGGGCTGCTTCGGCTTGATGCGGCGCTGAAGCTGGCGGTCAAGGAACACCCGCAAAAGGAAAAGGCCGAAAACGAGGCGTCGGCCACGCCCGAGCTGGCCGGAGGATTTATCGGCGGGGCAGCTTCTCCCACGCCTACACCGACGATGACGGCCACGGCTACCGCCACTGCCACGTCTACTGCCACACCCACGCTGACTTCGACGGCCACTCTAACGGCTACCGCCACCGCCACGCCCGGCGGGGCGCTGGCCGCCAAACCGACCGGCCGTCCGCTGGCCGGCCTGCCGATGCCGCCAACGCCCGTAGTGGCCGGGTTCTTCCTGCTGGCCGGCCTGGCGCTGATCGGCTACGCCCTGGCGCTGCGACGCAGCCTGTAAAAAGTAAGAGTTTTCTTATAAACCGCTCCGGCTGACGGGTGGTTGTACTATAATTAAAGGGGTTCTTTTCCGATCTTTTAACACGGCAGCATTAGACATATTGTCAGGGGATCCGGCAACTTTTAGTGGGAGGAAAAATGCGGGCTTACTTCAATTTGCAAGGCAGGCGATGGATTTACGGATTGGTGCTGGCGCTGATGGTGTTGTCAACCGTGTTTGGCGGGACTGCCCAGGCAGCCCGCGGGCAGTCGCAAACGCCTCCCCCTCAAATCGCCCCGCCTGGCCAGGGCGGCGCGGGCGATCTTTCCGCCCAGTGTACGCCGCCGCATGCGCCACCCGTCCCCAAGCTGGTTGCGCCTGCCAATGGCAGCATGCTGATCACCACCGTCCCACAGCTCTCCTGGAAAGGCGCTTCAGGCTATTGTATTAAATATTACAACATCCAGGTCTGGGTGGACGGCGGCAGTATGGTTCTTTCCGCCTGGCCGACAGCCACAAATTTCACCATTCCTGCCCACAAACTGGCCTGGGGCGTGAAATATAACTGGTATGTGTGGGCCTACAACATTATCTATGGGTTTGGTGGTCCCCTGATCGCCTCGTTCAGCACGACCACGGTGAGCAACGATGACTTTAACTTCCTCACTGCCATCACCGCCACGCCGTACACGCTCACCGAAGGCACCACCGCAGCCACCACGTCGAGCGATGACCCGAAGTTGCCCGCTATCTGCGGCACAGCGCAAGGTACCACGGGTACCAAGAGTGTGTGGTGGAGCTTCACCCCCAACAGCACGGGCACCCTGGATGTCAACACCGCCGACAGCAATTACGACACGCTGCTGGCTATCTGGACGGGCAAGCGCGGCGACGGCAACCTGGATATCAAAGACTGCAACGACAACGTATCCCCCCCTACTGATACCACTTCGGCGATCAGCGGGCTGACTATGATACCCGGGACGACATACTACATTGAGGTGGTCCAACCTGGGGGCCTGGACACGGGCGGCAGCCTGACCCTGTCGGTCGTCTTCAATACTTTCGCCGTATCTACCACGTATGTTTCTGTGGGCGCTTATGACGGCTGGGTGCTGGAAACCCGCGACGGCAGCAACAAGGGCGGGACCCTCGATTCGACCAGCTCGCTACTGATCGTGGGCAACACGCCCAACGGGCGCAGATACCGCTCGTTCCTCTCCTTCGATGCCGCCAACCCCCCAGCGCCGATACCCACCAACGCTGTGATTATTTCGGCGGTGGTCAGCTTAACTGTCTCCAGTATTTCCAACCCTGACCCGTTCGATATATACCCTGGCCTTAAAGTAGATATGCGCAAGTCCTATTACGGCAGCAGTATAAAGCTGGCTACATCCGATTTTCAGGCCTCAAGCAACCTGACTTCTGCCGGCACCATTCTTAAACCTTCAGCCCCTACCAGCGTGTATTCAGCGTCGCTCCTTCCGGCGGCGTTCCAATACATTAAGCGGAACGGCACGACGCAGTTCGAGCTGCGTTTTCCTGGGGATGACATCGATAATGATTTGTACGATACCATCAAGTTCTACAGCGGCGACGCTCCCACGATTTCATTCAGGCCGAATCTGGTGGTGACGTATTACATGCCGTAAGCGTTGCGCAGGGCCCCGGCCAGGTATAAACCCTAAAAGTTTCAAAAACTTTTAGGGCTTGTATTTGATCTTCAGGGATTTCTTGTCGCCTGCTTACAAAAGTGATAAGCCTGCATGTGGGCAGGAGCCTTTCCATACTCCCTTGCTAACAAAAGTGAAAAGTTTCACATTATCGCCTTGGGCTACACTGTAAGCATGCCCATTTCTCAATATGCCAAAAAACTGCACTTTTTAACCATCATCCTGCTTTTTAGCCTGGCCTTTTCCAATTTATTTCCCATCCGCGTCACCCCTGTGCACGCCCAGGCCCCAGAGACGGCCACGCCAGAGGCAGCCAGCATTGCCACGGCCCCGGCGGACGAGGCGCCCTCGCCCACGGCGGGGGCTCCTACCGGGACCTCCACCCCGGCCGACACCCTCACGGCTGCGCCGGAGAATACGGCGACCCCCGCCGATACGCCAACCGCCGCTGCTTCTCCCACCGATACGCCATCTGCCGCCGATTCTCCAACCGTCACGCCCACCCCCGAAGCAGTCACGTCCACCCCCGAAGCAGTCACGTCCACCCCCGAAGCAGTCACGCCCACTCCTGAAGCAGTCACGCCCACTCCTGAAGCAGTCACGCCTACCCCGCCGGCCCCGCCCGCCCAAAATCCGGCCGGGCTGTCCCCGCCGCCCGCCGATTACAACCTGCTCTCCGACGGGCAGTTCGTCTACGGGCCCAACGTGGGCAGCTTCACCATCGCCGATTTCACGGCGCGCTCGGCTCCCCAGCTTAGCCCCTACGCCGATGCGCTCTACGGGCGGGCCGAATTCAACAGCATCAACCCGCGCCTGTACTTTGCCCTGATGGAAATGGCCACCGGCCTGGTCTCCAACCGCTCTGCTGCCTCTCAGCAGGTTGAGAATCCCTTCGGTCTGGCCGAGTCGGGCTTCCTGCCCCAGCTCGACGCCCTTTCCAAAAGCATGTTCAACGCCTATTACCTGCACCTGTACAACTATACGGCTCTGCCGGCAGGCCAGCGCAATCTGCCCGCCCTGACCCTCGCTGACGGTTCGACCTTCGACGTGCCCGGGGCGGTCAACGCCGGCAGTTACGCCGTCCTGTCCGGGTTGGCCAGCTTCAAAGACGCGGCTGGGATGGCAGCCGCCCTGGACAGCGCCAATCCGTTGAGTTTCGCCCAGACCTACCGGCGTCTATTCCCGGACGATGACCCGCTCAGCCAGGCCAACCAGGTCCTTTATCCCGGCCAGTTGGCCGCCCAGGCTGCCCCGGCTAACCTGCTTCAGTTCCCCTACCCGCGCGGCCAGGCGTGGACCTTTAACGGCGTGCACAGCAATGACGGCGTCAGCTCGGATATGTCGGCCATCGATTTCAGCAACGGCTGGCCGGCCTGGGGCGCTGACACCAGCAATATGTGGGTGGTAGCAGCCGCCGGCGGTACGCCGACAAAAATTTCGAGCTGCAACTTCCACGTCGACCATGGCAATGGCTGGATGATTGCCTACTATCACCTGGACAACATCCAGAATTATTCCGGCTCGATTCAGCAGAACGATCGTATCGGTGTTGTCGCCAATAACCAGACCCAGGCGCTGTGCAACGGCGGCAGCTCGACCGGCCCGCACGTGCATTTTGTGCTCAGGTACAACGGGGCGCTGGTGGCGATCAACGGCGCGGCGCTGTCCGGCTGGGTGATCCACGCCGGCACCTACAACTACGATTACGACCACAATGATATGTGGCTGATCCGGGATGGGGTCAAGAAATACGCTTATGTAGACCCGATCCTCAACGATGCTACGGTCGGGGCGACCTGCCCGGCCCCGACTCTTTCGTCGCCGGCAGATAGCTACATCTCGCCCAGCCAGGAGCTCACCTTCAAATGGTCGGCGGTCAGCGGCTGCAACTTCAGCGGCTACACCTTGCGGATTAAAGACACCAGTGACATGGACAGCGGCGGTAATATCATCGTCGACAAGAGCGTGAGCGATACTTCGCAAAACAGGACAATTGCGGCGCAGTGGGACGACATGGACCTGTACTGGGGCGTGCAGGCCGCCAACCCTGCCAACGGAGCGGCCTGGTCGGTGCGGCATTTCCAGATCCCCTCCCCGCCCAACCCGCCTACCCTGCTCAGTCCCGCCGAGAATGGCACCATTTACAGCCGCCAGTTGACTTTTACCTGGCAGAGTCCCAACGCTCCCAACCAGAACGGCTACACCCTGCGCCTGAGCGTCTCATCCAACCCCGATACTTCTCCCTGGCTGGTGAATACCAGCCCCGGCAACAGCCTGACCAGCTACAGCTATACCTTCGCCAGCGACGGGACGTATTACTGGCACATGCGCACCCTGAATACGTACGGCACGATCGGGACGTGGGTGACGCGTGCGTTAAACGTGCAGGGCAAGCCACCCGGCACGCCCAGCCTGTCTGCCCCTGCCAAAAATGCCCTGCTGTACGTTTACACCCCCACCCTGGACTGGAGTGACGCGGCCGACGCAGACCACTACCGGGTGCAGGTATCCACCGACAGCGCCTTCACCCCGGCCAACCTGGTGCTGGATACGACAGTAATTCCCTCCACTTATCCTTTTACCAGCCCGCTGCCGCCCAATGCTACTTATTACTGGCGGGTACAGGCGATCAATGTCCATGCGGTGATTGGCGCCTGGGCCGCTTATTCTTACTTCCGCACCGCCTTGAATCCGCCGGCCCTGCTCTACCCGGCCAATGGTGGGGCGGCCCTGACTACCCGCCCGACCTTCGATTGGGGGGACGTGACGGGCAACGCCGGCTACGCTTTCCAGCTTTCCACTTCGACTACCTTCAGCTCGAAAACGGTTGACACTACAGTGATCGCCTCTGCCTACACGATGACCTCCAACCTGCTGCGCAGCAGGCTTTACTACTGGCGCGTCCGCGCCAATGGCAGCAACCAGAGCGCCTGGTCGGCGGTGTTCAGCTTCACCAGCGCCAACCCGCCGCCCATCCCTTCGCTGTTGTCGCCCGCCAGCAATGCCCTGCTGACCAATTATGCTCCCACCCTGGACTGGAACGACGTGACTGGCGCCGACCACTACCAGGTGCAGGTGGCCACCTCCAGCAGTTTTTCGACTGCCAGCCTGCTGTACGACGACCCGAACCGCGATTCTTCAGATTTCCCCATCCCGGGGGCTTTGCCAGCTAACGCCACCTACTACTGGCGCGTGTGTACCTTTGACGCCGCCGCGCAGTACAGCCTGTGGACAGCTTACCGCACCTTCCGCACCGCCATGACGCCGCCCGATCTGCTCCTCCCGGCCAACCCCGGCCAGGCGCTGACCACCCGCCCGGCCTTTGATTGGGCAGACGTGAATGGGGCCAGCGGCTACGTGCTGCAGGCCTCGGCCAACCTGGCATTTACCAAGCTGGTGGTCAATACTTCTCCCACCGTTTCCGGCTATACCCCCGGCAGCGATCTGCCGCGCAACCAACTGCTGTACTGGCGCGTGTCCGCCAGCGGGAAAAATCCCAGCGCCTGGTCGGTAATTTTCAGCTTCACCACCGCGGATCCGCCGGCGGTGCCGTCGCTGCTGGCGCCCGCCGACAGTGCCTCGCTGTCGGTTTACACGCCCACCTTGGATTGGAACGACGTGACCAACACGGCCCAGTACCAGATCCAGGTCGCTACCTCCAGCTCTTTCTCTGACACGAGCCTGGTGTACTTCAAGTACGTCCCCATGGAGACTTCCAACTTCACCCCACCTGACCCGCTGGCCTCGAATGCGACCTTTTTCTGGCGCGTGCGCGCTTACAACGCCGCCGGTCAGTACAGCCTGTGGTCGTCATCGCGCCATTTCCATACCAAACTGCCGGCGACCGCCCTGATCAGCCCGGGCAACGCCGGGGCGGCCGCCGCCCCCGTCACCCTCCAATGGGGAAGCGTGAGTGGGGCTACCGGCTACACGGTGCAGGTGTCGACCAGCGCCAGCTTCAGCTCGACGGTGGTCAACAAGACCGTCACTGCCGCTTCCTACACCGTTACCAGCAGCCTGACCAAGGGCAAGGTGTACTACTGGCGTGTGCAGGCTAAGGGCACGTATTCCAGCGACTGGTCCGCAGTGAGGACGTTTACGGCGCGGTAAAGAAGTTTTGCGGTTCAGCTTGGTGGGTTCAGAAACCCACCCTACCTGGATTATCCTCCCCACGGCCAGGGTGGGTTTCCCAACCCACCGAACCAGATTATCTCAACCCCACGGACAGGGTGGGTTTCCTAACCCACCAGATCAGTAGTTTTCCCGACCTATGCTCCTCAACATTTGCTGTAAAATATACATATGCCTGAATACCGGCGATCTATTCTAGAGGGAGGCACTTTTTTCTTCACCGTTGTTACATACAACCGCCGGCCAATCCTCACCACCCCTATCGCCAGGGAAATACTTCACTCTGCCTGGATAACTGTTCAGGAAAGGTTCCCTTTTAATACCGATGCGGTCTGCCTGCTGCCAGAACATATCCATTGCATCTGGACATTACCTGAAGGAGATTCCAATTTTCCTGTCCGCTGGAAGGAAATCAAAAGGCTGTTCACCCGCGATTATTTGTACCAGGTCGGGCTAGGGAAATTTCGTAACAAATCCCATCAGAAACAGGGGGAAGCGACTATTTGGCAACGACGTTTTTGGGAACATACCATCCGGAATCAAGAGGACTTTGCCCGACACATAGAATATATTTTTTTCAACCCGGTGAAACATGGTCTTGTAGAACGTGTTTCCGAATGGCCATGGTCAAGTTTCCACCGGTTCGTGAGGCAGGGGTTTTATCCGGTTGAGTGGGGTGGATCAGAAGTACGAGAAGAGAGGGATATGATATTCGGGGAGTGAAAAATTTTGTTGATTAGGATTTGGCAGTAAACCTTCCCCGGTTTGTGGGTAGGTTGAGAAACCCGCCTTTGAAGTTGGTAGGGTGGGTTTCCTAACCCACCAGGTTTATACTTTACAGAACCCCGACTCTGGATTACAACCAAAGCATGCCACGTTTCAAGCTGTGGGCTGGCCTGTTGCTGCTCCTGGCCCTGCTGGTTATCGGGGCGCTGGCCTGGCTGTTCCAGGATTTGCCATCTGTAGACGCAGTCAACCAGGGTCTCAACCTGCCCTCCATCCGCATCACCGACCGCCAGGGGCGGCTGCTCTACGAAATGCTGCCTCAAGGCGGCGGGCGCAACGCCCCTACCCCGATCGAGCGTATCCCCCTGGCGCTGCAGCAGGCTACCATCGCCACCGAGGATGCCAGCTTCTACCACAACCCCGGCGTCGATCCGGTCGGCATCCTGCGCGCCCTGTGGATCAACCTGCGCGGCGGCGAAACCCTCTCGGGCGGCAGCACCATCACCCAGCAGGTGGCGCGCAGCCTGCTGATGAGCCCGCAGGAGCGCAGCCAGCGCTCGCTGCGCCGTAAGCTGCGCGAGAGCATCCTGGCCTGGCAGCTCACCCAACGCTACAGCAAAGCCGAAATCCTCGCCCTCTACCTCAACCAGACTTATTATGGCGGGATGGCCTACGGCGTGGAAGCCGCTGCCCAGACTTACTTCGGCAAATCCGCCAGCGACCTGGACCTGGCTGAAAGCGCTCTGCTGGCCGGGTTGCCTCAGGCGCCGGCCCTCTACGACCCGTTTACCGACCTGGAGGCGGCCAAAAAACGCCAGGCCGTCGTGCTGGGGCTGATGGAAAAGGCCGGTTATCTAGACGCCGGCCAGGTCGGCCTGGCAGAGCGTGAGCCTCTGGTGTTGGCCGGCACGCCCTACCCGCTGGAAGCCCCCCACTTCGTTATGATGGTGCGCTCGCAGATCGACGCGCTGTTCCCTTCGGCCGAGCAGGTGCAGGCCTACGGTGGGTTGGTGGTGCGCACCTCGCTCGACCTGGACGACCAGAAAAAGGCCGAGCAGGCGGTGGCCGACCAGTTGGAGCGCCTGCACGCCAAAGAAAGCGGCACCCGCGGCCACAACCTGAACGACGCCGCCCTTGTGGCGCTCGACCCGCACACCGGGCAGATCCTGGCCATGGTCGGCAGCGCCGATTATAACGACCGCGCCCACGCCGGGGCGGTCAACATGGCCCTGGCCCCGCGCCAGCCGGGCTCGGCCCTCAAACCGTTTATCTATGCCTCGGCCTTCGACCCCGCCCGGGCCAACCCATGGACAGCCGCCACCATGCTGCTGGACGTGAGCACTAACTTCGTCACCCACGACCTAAAACCCTATACCCCGGTCGATTACGATGGGCAGGAGCATGGACCCGTGCTGGCCCGCGATGCCCTGGCCTCTTCACTGAACATCCCGGCCGTGCTCACTCTCGACCACATCGGCCTGCCGGCCCTGTTCGAGCTGGCTGGCCGGCTGGGTATGTCCAGCCTGGGCGACCTGGACCAATCCGACCTGTCGCTGGCCCTGGGCGGAGGGGACGTTCGCCTGCTCGACCTGGCCGCCGCCTACGGGGCCTTTGCCAGCGGCGGCTACCGCGTTACCCCGGTTTCGATCCTGGACATTCGCACTACCGCCGGCCAGGTGGTTTACACCGCCCCCGCCCCGCCCCCACAGCGCGTGCTGGACGAAGGGGTGGCTTGGTTGATCAGCGATATTCTTTCCGACGACAACGCCCGCATGCTGGGTTTCCAGCCCAACAGTGTGCTGCGCCTGGACCGCCCGGCGGCGGTCAAAACTGGCACGACCACCGACTTCCACGACAACTGGACGGTCGGTTACACGCCCGACCTGGTGGTGGGGGTGTGGGCAGGTAATGCCAACCACGAAGCCATGCGCGATATCACCGGGTTGACCGGGGCGGCCCCCATTTGGGCCGAGGCGATGCGCGCCCTGCTGGCCGGCACGCCCGAAAAAGACTTCAACCACCCGGCCGGACTGATGCAGGTAGAGGTGTGCGCCCTATCCGGCCTGCTGCCAACCCCGGCCTGCCCCTACCGCAGGCTGGAATGGTTCATCGATGGCACTCAGCCTACCCAACCGGACCACTTCTACCGCTCGGTGGAGCTGGATGCGGCCAGCGCTGTCACGCCAGGTGGTGCGCCCACCCGCCTGGCGGATGCCGCCACTCCGCCCGAGCGGCGCGTCACAGCCACGGTGCTGGATCTGCCTCCTCTGGCCGGGCCGTGGGCGCACGGGCATGGCCTGCTGCTGTTGAGCGACCTGCTGCCGCCAGGGTCCGTGGATGCTCCCTTGCTGGCAACCCCAGTCAGCCAGGGCACGCAGGCCGGTCCTGCCGGGATCACCCCGCCGCCTCAGGAGGAGCTCAGCCTGGTCTCGCCCGGCGACCGCACCACCTTCCAGATTTCACCTGGCCTGCCGCTGGCCGACCAGCAGATCCGCCTGTTGGCGCTGGGCGCCGGCGACCTGCGCCTGGTGACTCTCTACGTCGATGGCCAGGCTTTGGCCAGCCTGGCTGCCCCACCTTACCAGGCCTGGTGGGTGCTGGCAGCCGGGCCTCACGAAGCCTGGGCGATTGGCCTGCGCCAGGACGGCTCGCGGGTCGAAAGCTCGCACGTGCAGTTTGTCGTGAAGCCATAGGTCATATGTTGTGTTATAATAGATCTGAAATTCGGATTTTCCGGAAAGGAGAATTTCAGATATGACTGTGAATACGATACAAATTCGTAAGAAGGGCAGCTTAACCCTGCCAGCTGAGCTGCGCGAAAAATATGGATTGAATGAAGGCGATATCTTCACTCTGATCGACCTGGGTGAGGGTTCATTCTTAATTACCCCACGCCTCTCGCAGGTCAACCGGTTAGGCGACCGGGTAGCTGAGGTTCTCAACGAGGAAGGAGTTTCTTTGGATGATCTTCTGAGCACGTTGGATGAAGAACGCCAGCGCTACTACCAGGAACATTATGCCAAAGATTGACCTTTTCCTTGACAGCAGCACCCTGATGGCTGGAATCATTTCCGCCCAAGGGGCAGCGCGTGCTCTGCTCTTACTCGGTGAGGACGAGAAAATTATTCTGACCGTTTCAGAACAGGTCATCGTTGAATTGGAACGCAACCTTGCCATCAAGGTGCCAAAAATACTGCCGTATGCGCGAGAGATGATTTTGCATACCAATCTGCGCATTTTAAAAGATCCCTCTCCGGAGGAGGTGCGCAAACACCTGGATTGGATTAATCATGCGGCGGGCGCGCCAATCCTGGTTGCTGCGGCGCGGGCGAAGGTTGATTTTTTGGTGACTCTGAATACTCGCCATTTTATCGAGGACGCAAACGTGTCCCGCCGCAGCGGACTGCGTATAGGTACGCCTGGCGACGCTCTGGCCTGGGTGCGCCAGCAGTTGTCGAAATAAAAGATCTGACTATTCTCCTTACTCCCACTCGATCAGATCTGTTTCCATCACCGGCTTGTCCGCCTGCTGCGGGATGCGGAAGGTCTTGATCTCGCACGCCCCGAAGTGCGCCTCGAAATCCCGCCCCCAGGCCGGCAGGTGGATGCACGCCGCCGTAACCTGGCCGGCCGTTTCGTAAGCGCGCACGATCAGGCCCTGGCCGTCCTCGGCCTGCTTGATCACGCTGATCACCACGTTCTCCGGCTCGACAGCCGCAAACGAGGCGCTGGGCGGCAGCGGCCCGGTGTGGCAGGTGGTCGCCAGCGTCACAGGCGGCTGGTTCAGCTCGGCTGCCCGGCGCACGGTGCCCGCCTCGGCCCAGTCGCCGGTATGCGGCAAAATCGTATAGTGGAAAACCTGCTCGCCCTGGTCGAGGTAAGCGTAGCGCTTGCCCGGCTCAGGCATGGCCGGGTGATGGTGTGCGTAGATCGGGCTGCGCAGCACGGTCAGCCCCAGGCTGCTGCCGGTTACATCGTAGCTGTACTTGCCGTCGTTGAGAAGGCTCACTCCCATCCTCTGGCCGGTCTCAGGCGATACGCCTTCAGGCGGTAAGCCTGACAGGTCGATCCAGCTCTGCCCGGGCTCTTCCTCGCCGTTGGCCGGGCGCTGGATGTGCCCGTAAGGGATTTCATAGGTGGCCTGCCCTTGCGTGACGTTGACCGGGAAGCGCAGCTTGAGCATCTTTTGCTGTTCGCGCCAGTCTACCCTGACCCGCACAGCGATGCCTTCCATCTCGCTGTATAGGCTGAACTCCTGGACGAGGGTCGAGCGGTTGTACTCGCTGGTCACCCGCAGGGTAGCTTTTACCGGGCCGGCTTCCACCAGCTCTACCTGGCGGGTGATAAACTGGCCGGCCGCGGTATTGAAGGCCAGTACGTCATGGCTCCAGGTGTCGGACGGATCGTCCAGCACCATTGGGGCGGCCGCCTCTCCGTTGAACATCTCGCAGCCGGCTTGTTTATCCCACAGCGAGCGGACAGCGCCTTGGGCCGAGCCGCTGGCTGGGTTTAATTCCAGGCGATAGCGGGCATTTTCCAGGCTGTGCGGGCTCGCCCGAAGGGCGGGTAGGGCGTTAAACTCCATTTTGCCCGTCTGCGGGGGCAGCGGGGCGATGCGGTACAGTCGGTAGCCCAGCGGGGGTAGCTCAGCTATGAAGCTCAGCCGGTCGATCCAGCCGCTGGTAGAACGCGGCTGCACGCGCTGTATGGGTTTCTGCTGCCCGTTTTCGTCCAGCAGCGCCTCGCCGCCCTCGAGCATGCGCGCTTCCACCTCGACGTTGGCCTTCACTTTCCAGGCGTGCGGGTTGAACACCACCACCGGCGTTACCCCCATTACTTCGGGGGTCACCTCCCTCCCTTCGGGGGTCACCCCTTCCTGCGGGGGTATGTTGATCTTCCAGGCCAGCGTCTGCACGGCCTGGTTGAGCGCTCGTCCGGCGATCGCCAGCGCCTCACCGGACTGCTCGCGCGTGTCGGCGTAGGCCTCTTCCAGGCAGGTGCCGGCCAGGTTGTCGTGGAACTGGTTGAACAGCACGTTTTTCCAGGCGCGGCCCAAATCGGCGGGGTAGGCCAACCCGGTCACCTGCCTGGCGACCGAGGCCCATTTTTCCGCCGCCAGTAGGCGGTTTTCCGCCAGGCGGTTCCAATGCTTGGCCCCCGAATGGGCCGAATAGCAGCCCCTGGAGTGGTGCTGCAGGTCGTCGTGCACGTGCGGATAGTCGACCGCCGGCTTTTCGATGGCAGTAAAGAACTCCTCCGGCCCGGCGAAGACCAGCTCGGGCAGGTCGCTCTCTGCCTGCATCTGCCGGATGCTGGTGATGTTTTCCCGGGTTGGCCCGTCGCCGTGGTCGCCGACCCCGTAGAAGAACATGAGCGCCTCGCCGGGCGCTTTGAGCTCGCCCGCCACCAGGGTGTGCACGTCGTCTTTCAAATCGCCGCCCCACGAGGCATAGGAATAGGCGATGCGGAAGGCCAGCACGCGGCTGCCGTCGTCTGCCTCCCACCAGAAAATACGCCCGGGCAGCTCCTTCTCGTAGGGGGAAGGGCGCATGAAAACGTAATAGGGCATGCCGCTTTTTTTGAGGATCTGCGGCAGCATGCCATTGTGGCCGAAGCTGTCCACGCAGTAGCCCACCTTGCAGGTCACCCCGAATTTCTCCTTGAAGTAGCGCTGCCCGTACAGCCCCTGGCGCACGAACGACTCGCCCGCCGGGATATTGCAGTCCGGTTCGACCCACCAGCCGCCGGCCAGCTTCCAGCGTCCCTCGGCCACGCGTTGCCGGATCTCAGCGAACATGCCCGGGTCGGACTGCTCGATCCATTCGTAGAGGGCCGCCTGGCTGGCGGTGAAAACGAACTCCGGGTCCTCCTGCATGCGGTCGAGCGCCGAACGGAAGGTGGCGTGCGTCTCGTGGAAGCCGTCCTGCCACTGCCACAGCCACACCGGGTCGATGTGGGCATTACCGATCAAGAATATTTTGTTAGTTTTGTCTGCCATAAGCATCCTTTCCCACCGGTTGTTTACCATTTTACACTGAACTATTTGCTTTTCCTACATTTTGATGGTCAGCTACCTGGCCATCACGGCTGCTGCCATTGTCGAGGGATTAATCGGCGAGGATGACCTGGTCGACCGGCTGGACGAAGCCTTCATCATCCTGCTGGCCATCGCCGGGCTGGTCTGGTATTTCAGCCGACGCAACCGCTACCAGCATTCCTTTACGCCCCTGGCGCTGTTCATTGCCAGCTTCGTCGTCCAGACCGGTGGCTTGATGGCTAAGCTGAGCGACCCGGCCGCCGCTGGCGACGATTACGGCCTGGTGATCGCCTACACCATAGGCATGATCGTATCCATCGTGATCTACGCCCGCTCGCGTGAAAGAGCCGCCCTGCCCGAGCCGCTGCCTATGGAAGGTATGGAACACCCGAAGATGTAAATATTCTCGAAGTTGCATTTCTATATAAAAAACAACTTGCGAAGGTTTCCCCCCTTGGGGGTCTTCGCAAGGTGTTTTAAATTATTTCTTTATCGCCTTACAGCGGGGTGAGGTCGAGACTATCCAAATCCAACCCAGCATTGGGATCGGCTGCGGCCTTCTTCTTAGCCTCCTCGGCTTTTTTAGCCGCCGCAACCTTGACCGGGTCCAGCTCCGCCAGTTCAGGCACCCGGCGGAGCAAATCGTCGTATTTTTGCTGCGCCACCTGGTCTTGAGGGTTGATCGCCAGGGCGTGCTGCAGGCAGTCAGATACCTCATTCAAATCCTCGACCACCCCGGACAGCAGCAGCCAGGCCTGTTTGTTGCCCGGCTCGTTGAAAATCAGCTCGTCCAGCAGGTTTTTGGCTGTGAGCTTATCCCCGCGCGCGGCCGCTTCACTGGCCCGGGTGTATAAAGATGGGCTGTCTTCCATTTTTCCTCCCAATGCATGCATTGATGGCCTGCATAAATTATAGGTCGGATTGGCTGAGATTCAATATCGAAAATCTCCCGGCTTCCTCTGCGGTCCGTTTCAACCGATTCGAAAACCGCGCTGCTCGCTGCAGCCGTAGGGGAGGGTCTGGAAGATTGAAAGTTTTGGCCAATAGCAACCCAGACCCTCCCCGTCACCCCGTGATAATCGCCAGCTGGAAAAACACCAAACCCAATCAAATGGGTTGTGGATTGGCAAACCCCGGCTACCATCCGGCAGCCTGTTTCAAAGGGCTTGGGAGAGTACTAGCTGGGCGTTGCCACACCTGCCAGCATGCGTTTTTATCGGATAGAACCGTGCGAGTAATATATTCCAGTCCTAACCCGGCTTGTTCCCCGGGGGAGTGATCTGTTTTAACCGATCATCCAACCACAAATTTTGCATCCGCTCATACAGTTTGCTGAAGAGTTCAACGTGATGCTTCTCCGATTTGGCAATCCGCTCGAATATTCCGGCTATCTCTTCCATATCCTCGTTTCTGGCG
>Ga0315282_10001000_pt1 | contig 54614 bp, 57 predicted proteins | sample YL17G07_20_MG_FD_203693 | JGI IMG/M metagenome (GOLD analysis project Ga0315282, IMG submission 203693) | Sediment microbial communities from Yellowstone Lake, YNP, Wyoming, USA - YL17G07_20 | ecosystem: Environmental > Aquatic > Freshwater > Lake > Sediment | place: USA: Wyoming | collected...
GATTTATTTGTAATCTTGAAAGTGTTTCAGAGGCAAGATTGTTTGCTAAACTTCCTGGAACTCTTTCTATTTGATATAAATAAACTCACAAGGCCTCCTTCTTTCAACTTCTTCTAAATTTCTTTATATTTCTTCATCTTTAATCCTTTGTAATTGCGATCTTTTCTGCGATTATTTTGCCTCCTCACTCTAGTAGATCCTGAAATGAATTCAGGACTAAAGATTTTTGAATAGATTGCCATGTGAGGCAACGATACTGTTTAGTATAGGTTTTTGGTGAAGAAATTCGAGCAGTTGTTGCAAAACCTCAAATCGTGTAAAATAGTGCAAGTCAGTAATTTAAATAATGAGGTAAAGAGAATGGACATTAAATTGTATGAATTTGAACTCGGAAGAGCGGCAAAATTTTTAACAGAATATATGCTTAACATAAAAGCGGGGGAGACTGTTATTATAACAGCAGATACAGAATCTGATTTTAGAGTAGTTAATGCAACTGCAAGAGAAGTTTTTACACTAGGAGCAAAACCAATGGTAATAGCTTTTCCTGCGCCAAATGGTGTTGGGAAAGCAGCAGATCCTGAGATACCTCTAAAAGCGCTAACTGGTGCTCTTCAAAATTCTGATGTCTGGATAGAATTTAATAACAAATGGTTATTATATTCTTCAGCATTCGAAAATGCATACAAATCAAACAAAAGGCTCAGATATATTTGCCTTGTCGGTATGAACGCAGACATAATGATAAGAACAATTGGAAAAGTAAACATGCCAAAACTCGAAGAATTCTTGATAATGATTGCAGATATTACACATAAGGCAAAAACTGTTAGAATGAAAACTCCTGCAGGGACTGATGTATCTTTTGAAAACCATCCTTTAAGATCCATGAATATTCATTCGGGAAAAGTTCCGATTGGAACCTATGAAATGCTCCCAGGACAAATCTCTTGGTCCCCAAATTTTGAAACAATCAATGGAACTATAGTTTTTGACGGATCTATAAATCCTCCCATTGGGCTACTAAGAGGGCCAGTTCTATTGAAAATTGTAAAAGGAAGGATCACGGAAATTGAGGGGGGAAGTGAGAGCAAAGTCTTCGAAAGCTGGTTAGAAAGTTTTAACGATCCTCATATGTATCAATTGGCTCATGTTTCCTATGGATTTAATCCTGGTGCAAAACTTACTGGTAATGTACTTGAAGATGAGAGAGTTTGGGGGGCTACAGAATGGGGAATTGGATATATAGGTCCTAAGTTAGCACCAGATTTAGGTGGAGTATCAGCAGTCTCTCATACTGACGGCATATGCCTCGACAGTTCGGTTTGGCTTGGCGAATTTCAAATTTTAGATAAAGGAAGGGTAATTGCTCCGCCAGAGCTTGTTAAGCTTTCAAAAGAGGTAATAAAACTGGATTAAATTATGAAAATAGGTGCTTTAACCATAGGACAATCCCCAAGAACAGATATAATGGTAGATATTGAAAAAATCTTTATTAAAAATACCAAGATAATTGAGAAAGGAGCTCTTGATGGGCTCTCAAAGAAAGAAATAAATGATCTTTATCCAGAGGAAAATGACTATATTCTTATTTCAAGATTAAATGACGGTACATCAGCAAAAATAAGTGGAAGTTATGTTGAGAAAAAGCTTCAAAATATTATAAAAGAAATGGAAGACGAAGTTGATGTATTTCTAATTCTCTGCGCTGGACAATTTTCAGATTTAACATCTAAAAAACTAATAATAAAACCGGATGTGCTTCTAAATAAACTCATTCCAGGAATAGTCGAAAGAGGTACAATGATTGATGTAGTCCCTCTTAAAGAACAAATAGAAGAACTTAAAACACGCTGGACTTTTACGAATATCATAGTAAAGTACGAAAGCCTTTGCCCCTACACTGCTACCAGAGAAGAAATAATATCTAAGGCAAGAGAAATAAGAGGTATGAAACCTGACCTTGTTCTTTTAGACTGCTTTGGTTTCGGAATAGATACTAAAAAGATTTTTAAAGAGATAGTAGATAAACCAATAATTTTGGTTAGAACACTTGTTGCTTATATCCTTAAAGAACTTTTAGAATAATTTTTAATATAAGAATTTTGCCTTCTTTTAGAATCAGCTTGCTATCATTCATTACGATGAGGACTCTTTCCAAAAGCTTGGCTCTCATACAGGTTTCTATTATTTTTTATACTGTAGGCAAATAACCTTTTCAGTATAGATTTATCTTCCATAACTAAATAATTCTGCGGTTATTCGAGCAAGGACAGTTCTGGGAAGAACTACGGGCTTGCCCGTTGCCTTGTTAAAAAAGTTCTTCATTTCTAAATTAAAACCCATACAATCTAGTATCACTAAATCTGGATCTACAGCTTTAACTCTTTTGGAACATTCTAAAAAATCAACTTTCGTTCCCGAATAAGGCGATACGTGAAATCCTATAGATTCTACACCTTCAAGGGTCCATTTATTCTTTGAACAGGACACCTGTTCTTGGAGAGGCACCACATAAGCCAGTTTGCCACGACTCAAAACTGATTTAACAAAATTTGTTAAAATTACATCGGGTCTCAATAAGATTTTCGATGACCTGAACTCAGGAAATTCCCCGGTACAAAGGAGCATTATTAAATCAACATTTTCTTGCTCTAACTCATCAATCTTTCTCTGTATTAAAGGAATTATCTTGCTCTCCGGAAACTTTACGGAAGTGCCATCATTCAGCCTAGAAGTTAAGATAAAATCATTGGCTTTGGATTTAAATGATTCAATTGTTTCTCTGGAAAAACCATCTAATGCTCCTTTTTCTACAATATCAGCATCCTTACCAAGAATTGCCTTAATGTCTGGTATAATATCAATCCTTGGTGATTGCCCGGCAGTAATTGTACCAATTTTCATCTGTTCTTGCTAAGAGTCTGAAGGTGTTTCATTGAACCATATAATCCTACTAATTTTTGGAATTCATTATGGTCATAAAAACTAAGCCTACCAGTCGTATACTCTTTTGCTACTTCAATACAGAACCTTGAAGCTTCTTCAATGTCTATTTCTCTACTTGTACCCGTACTACAACCAGGAACAGCTGTTACTGCTGTTATAGCAACACCAGCAACTGGCGAGTCAGTAACAGTACATGGTTGCATTATACTGTTGAGATGAGAAACGCCATTCCCGTAAGGTGTAATATCCTGCATTGTAATAGGGAGAACTTTGACTGGCTCTCCAGAGACCCATTCCATTATACGAATTAAATCATCACTAATTTTTAATATAAAACCTTCTTTAACGATCGGTGATATTGCAACTCCTCTCCAATTAGCTATTTTATTTCCCTTTGTAGTATCCACTGTAAGTATAGCATCCATATCTTTATCAACTTCATATTTGTTCATAGTTTCCATATCGACAGGTGAATCCATAAATGCGACAGGTTCATGTGGTTGAATAGGTGCATTTGGACAAATATGAGTAGTCACTATCACGTCGCCGGGAAGAATGTCTCCATTTTTTTGCATTTCGCCAAGCTTATAGGCACAAGAAAGAGCACATACAGCACCATCCGAGTCCGAGACAATACCAATTCTTTCAGGCCTTGCTCCAATTCCACCGAGGCGACCAATGATACCAAGCGTAGGTGCTTTGCCTCCTTGAGACTTACCTGAGAAGCCTGCAATTCTAATTCTAATAAAATCAGTAGATCCTTTTTGACCTTTTATAGTCATAACTTTAACATCTTTTATACCTTTATTTAAGAAGAAATCTTTCACGGCAAAACCATTGATTTTAGAATTATCTAAAAGTTCAGTTATCTCACAAACATACTTAAGCATTTTTGCCTCCTAACTATTGGAAATTTTTTAGAATACAATGGTGGGCGATCAAACCAACCGCCATTACTGGATCCAAAACAGGAATACCAGTAAACTTTTCGAGCTCTTTAGCAATCCCTATGCTTGAAAAACCCGTACATGCAAGTGCTATAACATTGCATCTCGCTTTTTCTAATTCCTTGGCAACCTCAAAAGCACTTTCTTGGATATCTTTTGTGGAAAGGTCAAGGGTAGAATTTACTTTTGCAGGTCTCTTATAATATACATTGTGATTTGAAAAAACCTCTTTCATAACTGGCGGTAATTCTTCAGAAATACCTATTACCCCAATTCTTTCTCCATAAGACAATGCAAGTGAAGCAACTGCACTTCCAGCTCCAAAAACAGGGATAGAAAGGCCTTCCCTAAGTTCTTTAACCCCGGGATCTGCTGCACAGCTCACAATAACTAGGTTAACATTGTCTTCTTGCTCTAATCTTTTTCCTAACTGTAAAATTTTAGGAATGGCAAGCTTTTCTGTTTCATCGTCATGGATTCCAAATGGTTGATCAGGAATAGACTTTGAGAGCACCTCCAGATCTGGGAAATACTTTTCAATTAGTCCACCATGTTTATTAAGTTTCTCTTCATCATTAAGAGTAATTACTCTTATTAGGCCGATTTTGACTCGCATTTTTTCACTCTATGCATTTAAAAAGTCGATAATTGTTCCTAAATAAACCTTTGTTGCAGCTATAATATCATCAATTTTTACCTTTTCATTGAAAGAATGTATTCCTTCAAGTAAAGAAGGGCCAAACTGAACAGTAGGTGTACCAGCTCTTCTAAAGAATCTAGCGTCTGAAGTAGCCCACTGGTATGTTAAATCTAAGTCTTTATTTTCAATCTCTTTAAGATTCTTTTTAAGAGTTTGAATTACTCTTGATGAATTTGATGTGTAATTAGGCTCACCTCTTTCAATAATCTCAAGGCTTATACCAACTTCATCTTTAATAATCTCTTGTATAGCACTTATAACTTCGTCTGTGCTTATGCCAATGGGTACTCTCATATCCCATATCATTTCAGCCATTGGTGGGACAATATTAGGTGCGTCCCCGCCTTTTATCATTCCTATGTTTACAGTGACATGATTGAGTACATTTTTAACCTCGGGATTGTTATAACTTTTTGAAATATGTTCTTTAGAGATTTCCATAACTACCTTAGCGTCATCAGGTATATTAGACTTCATTGATCTTATTCTGTCAGCCCTTTGAACTACTCTTATTAGTTTCAGAATGGCATTATCACCAACATAAGGAGCTAAACTCCCATGGGCAGATTTTCCTCGTGCAATAAACTTGACCCAGAGATTTCCTTTTTGTCCAATAGTAGCCTCTCCGTCTCCAGAACTCGAAGGTTCAGCAATTATACATCCATTACCAGCAAGCAGATTTTTATGTTCTTCAAGCAACCAGTGTGAACCATATTTCCCTCCGGTTTCTTCATCAGACACAATTATTAGTCTTACTGTGCCATTTAATTTGTCTTCAATTTGTTTTACAAGTGCAATGGCATACATTATGACAGCAACCCCTGCTTTCATGTCACTCGCACCTCTTCCAAAAAGAAGACCATTTTTCACTTCTCCTCCAAATGGGTCAAATTCCCACTTCGATCTGTCACCGATCTGAACTATATCAGCATGACCATTCAAAATTAATACAGGGGTGCCTTTTCCTACTTCCACAATAATGTTAGGCTTAATTGGATCAACTGAAAGAATTTTTAAACTATTAACACCGTTTCTACGAAGCCAACTTTCAATGAAAGACATAATTTCTCTCAAATCTCCAGGAGGATTCTCTGAGGGGATTTTAATCAAATCCGAAGCAAGTTTAATTATTTTTTCTTTTTCTAATTCGCATCTATTTATCAAATTTAACTTATAATCTTTCATATTTTTCTTCTTCCTTATTTAGTCTAATTATCGATAAAGCTTTGGATCCATTGCGTCTCTAAGGCCATCACCAAAAAAGTTAAAAGCTAGAGTAGAAACAAAAATAGCAAACCCCGGCCACCAAACCAGCCAAGGCGCAGAAATAAGATACGCCTGCGCTCCATTAAGCATGTTTCCCCAACTTGGCGTCGGTTCTCTTATTCCGACTCCAAGAAACGAAAGCGAAGCCTCTGTTATTATGTTTGCAGAAACAGCTATCGTCATTGTAACAATAAGAGGAGCCAGAATATTGGGAAGAACTTGAACAGCAATGATTCTTCTGGTAGATAAACCAATGGCATGTGAAGCCTGTATAAAATCTTCATTTTTAACTTTCAAGGTTTCTCCTCTTACAAGTCGTGCTCCTTGCATCCATCCAAAAGCACTTATTATAAGTATTATTGTGAATAAAGATCCTCGTATTACCGCAGAAAGAACGATCATTATTGGAAGAATAGGTATCGAAAGCATTATATCCGTGAATCTCATTAAAAATTCGTCAATTCTACCTCCAAAGTACCCACCTATCGCTCCAATTAAAAAGCTAAATAACCCGTCTAAAAGGCTACAGAATACGCCTACAAGAAGTGAAATCCTTCCACCATATAAAAGTCTTGCCCAAACATCTCTTCCCATGCTGTCAAATCCTAAGATATGCCCAGGCCCGGGTGGCGCAAGCTCTACTCTTTCTGACCATGGAACCGAAGGTAGGTATGTATAAGGATCGTTGCCAAAAGAGAGAGGCTTTGCAAGGACTGTCATTGCAATAATTATAAGCAAAAATATAAAAGAGATCATTGCTATACGGTGTTTTCTAAGTCTTTTAAAAACAATTCTCCAGTAACTATAAGTTTCTCCAGTTTTTACACATTCTATAGTTTCTTCTTGTACCACCTGAATCTCTCCTATTGATATCTTATTCTTGGGTCTAATATCGCATACAGAATGTCTGCAATGAAGCTTCCTAGAATTGTAAATATTGAAAGGAATAGAATTGCTCCCATTGCAACAAAGACGTCTTGAGACATTGTGGCGTCATACGTCAAACGCCCTAGGCCTGGTATTGCGAATATGGTTTCTGTTATTGTTGCTCCTCCCACCAGAGCAGGAAAAGAAAGACCAAAATACGTTACGAGTGGCAAGATTCCATTTCTAAAAATATGTTTATAAATTACTTTTCTTTCACTCAATCCTTTTGCTCTTGCAGTTCTTATATAATCCATATTTTTAACCTCGAGTATTGAAGATCGAGCATATCTTAACCAACGACCTATTTGAAATAGTACAAGGACAGTTACAGGTAAAACTAGATGCCATGCATAATCAAAAAGTTTCCTAAACCAAGGAGCCTGAGAAAAATCAACTAAATTATTACCTGCATTTAGAAATAAACTATGAACTTCGCCTGTTGGAAAAATTCTTATTTTATAGGAAAAAAAATACAATAGGATTAAGCCAAACCAAAATACTGGCATGGACATGCCAAAAAACGAGAAAAAAGTTACTACATAATCTGTTTTTGAATATTGATGAAGAGCGGAATAAATTCCTAAAGGTATAGATAAGATTATTGCAATTAACATCGATAGTCCCGATAAAACCAATGTAATTGGAAGTCTTTGAATTATTAAGTCCATGGTTGTTGTTCCTATTATACTTGTAGAAAATCCCCCTCTCAGCGAGGGGGAGAAAATTGACTTTAACCAATAGAGAAACCTAATAGGCAATGGCTCATCCCAATGCCAAAGATGTAGTAATCTCTGAATATCTGCTTGTGTCACTCCTGGCATTTGCATCATTGATGCAAATGGATTTCCCATTGCAGACACCAAAGCGAAATTTGCAAAAGAAATAACTAATAGAAGCGGGATGAGGAATAGAAGCCGTCTTATTAGGTATTCTCTCATTTACTTTTCTTTATACCAGTACATTAAGTTCCAGGTTCCAACAATAGCTCCATCTACTGGATAATTAAATCCAACAACTCCTTTTCTTACAACCGCCACAGAAACGAAGAAGTTTAAGTATATCTCGGGTACTAGTTCATAGACTCTTGCCTGTAGATTTTTTGATGCCTCATATAGCTTTTCTTTGTCGTAGAAATTATCATTTCCTATTGTAGTCCATTTGTCAAGCTCTGAGTCCTTTATCCTCGAGAAGTTTTCGCCTGTCCACCCGTTTTCTGCTGTTGGAACTTTTGAAGAGTTATAAGTTGGATAGTCAATTACATCTGGAGGAAGCGTAGGGTGAGCAAAGATTGTGCCTTGAGATCTTACATATACCATATCATCCCACATCACTGACCAGGTTTTTGGTAGATAATAAACAGTTATTCCAAGATTATCTTTCCAATACTTAGAACAAAATTCTATTTCTTGAGCTCTAACTTGGTTTCCAGCAGCTCCTTCTATAGTTATTTCCACCGTTTTCCCGTCAGGGTTTATTAAATTACCATTTTTATCCCATGTGTAACCAGCATCTTTTAATATTTCTTTTGCTTTTGTAGGATTATATTTATATTTACCTATTAAACTTTTGTTAAATGCAGGACTCATTTGTGATATATACCCTTCTGCCACTTGCCTTTTACCCATAAAAATCTTTTGGGAAAGGAGGTCTCTATCCAGTGCATATAACATTGCTTGTCTAAGTGTTTTATCTTTAAGTATTGGATCCTCAGTATTTAATGTTATATGCTCCATATAATAAGAAGGAATGTAATAGAAGTTAAAAGTGTTTTTTAAGCCTTTTTGTTCTGCGGAGTAAGCTTGTGGTACTTCAATACCTAATCCAGGAACAGTAAAATCGAGTTGTCCAGTTAAAAGTTGGAGTAACATAGTGTTTTGGTCCGGAATTATGTGGAATACTATATTATCAAAAAGTGGTTTCCCAGCCCAATAATTTTCATTTCTCTTAAGATAGATATAGCCACCTTTTTTCCATTCAGCAATTTTGTAAGGACCAGCATATACTGGGTTATTGTTAAAGTCACACGTATTTATATCAGCCGGGTTTTTGTCAAAAATGGGTTTAAGAATATGAGCAGGATATACTTCAGCAGCATCACCAAATACAGCTCCAAGAGGCCCATAAACTGCCCATGGTGTTAAGCTTTTCCAATATACAATAATTGTGTATGGGTCTGGTGTTTCTATCTTATCAATCATCGGTATAACACCCTGGTTTGAAACTTGAACCTGAGGATTAGTTCTCATTTGATAAGTAAACAGATAGTCCTCTGCAGTTAAGGGTTCTCCATCTGACCACTTAACACCTTTTCTAAGTTTCCAAATAGTTTTCATAGTTTTCGTAGCTGAATCTATTTGCCAAGTTCCATCTTTAGCATTTGGGATGTATTCTGCTCCAATGGGATATACACCACCCGAGGGGGTAACGCCAACTGCTCCCTCTCTCATTGGCCACAAGACAGCTGTAGTTGCTGTAGTAAACCAGATCATCTTGAAGAGCGTTTTAGGCTCCTGTGTGATTCCAATATTGAGTGTTCCACCTACTACAGGTGGTTTAAGAACCATATAAATTGAATATGCACACTCTGCTCTAGAGGCGGCACTTTTAGGTCTGAGATTCATACTATCATCCCATTTTAGGAGCTGGAGTTCAGGTTTAACAGCCAGAGTTGCAGCACCTTTTGCCCACGAGGAGATTTCTCTTTCATCATTCGAAAAAGTGGCTATAACAAGTTTTGGATCATTTGCCATATTTTCTTTACCTAAAACCCGAATTAACAAAACGGCAAGTTGTTCTCTTGTGATAGGATCGTTGGGGCCGAAATTACCGTTTGTATATCCTTTTATATAACCTGCCTTTGCGGCAGCTTCTATAAATCCATAAGACCACATATCTCTTGACACATCTTTAAATGTTTGTTTTGAAGGTTTGTATTCGCTTAAACCCTCTGCTATAGTAATCATCTTAGCAAATTGTTCTCTAGTAACTCCTTGTTCAGGTTTGAAACTTCCATCTGGAAAACCAACTACAATCTTCTTTGACACCAAATACTCAATCTCTTTTTTTGCCCAATAATCTTCAGGAACATCAGAAAATCCCCCAGTCAGCGATGCTACTGGTTTAACTGTTAAAAAGGCCAGAAGCAAAGAAAAAATCAACAAAAACGACAAAAATTTTTTCATTTCCTATTGCCTCCTTTTAAAAAAATTTAAACTAATTTTTCATAAATTTTTTCCCCTTTATCCTCCTATAAAATTAATTTAATAAATTTTAATTAGCTTAATGCAAATTATATCTAAAAATTTAAAAATTTCAACATTTTGTACAGGTTACATACATTTGAGATACTATGATTCATGTCAATAGGAAGAACATAAACTTTTATTATCTATGTAAAGAGGCTTGTATTCTGATTTCTTTACATAAATTTGATGGGCTATCAGAAGAATTTTTCTCATACAGGCTATTAGGGCAACTTTAGGTTTCTTGTGATTAGTAATAAGGTGCTCATAAAACACTCTTATGCGGTCGTTATATCGAATGCTACTCAAACAAGATACATATAGAATCTTCCTAAGCGATGAATCACCTGCCTTGCTTATCTTCCTTCCTCCATTTATGGAAGAGCCCGATTGTCTCTTTACAGGATCTAATCCTGCAAGGGCCGTTATTTCATTTCTATTTGCATCAGGATATTTTCTAAAGAGATACAAAAGAGCTGTTGCAGAGATTACACCTATTCCTTTAATAGAAAGAAGGTTTTCAAAGTCTTCTTTTATCTCCGGGTTATCTCTTCCAAATGCTTCCATCTCCTTTTCTAAAGCTTCTTCTATCTGCGTGAGATGCTTTGCCTCCTTCTTTATCGACTCTTTCAATTTAGAGTCAACGCCCTGCACATATTCCTTAGAGTATAAATGGTTTGAGAGCATTATCCTTGCTTTCTGGATTATCTCGTAACTCACAATGTACGATCCCAACTGCTCTGTTGCCTCATCAATCTCTGGGATATTTAAGTCTTCTTCCTTTAGCAAAAGATGAAACCTGTAAAGCATTTTAGCATCAATAGAATCTGTCTTAGACCTATTACCTAATGCCTTTGCAAAATTAGCACTTTTCTTTGGGTTCATTTCATAAACTCTCAGTTTATTTTTAGAGGCAAATTCACGTAGGTAATTTGAATAAGATCCCGTTGATTCGTAAATTAGTTCGGCTTCATTCCATTCTTTACCATAGTTCTTCTTAATTAACTTCTTAAAGGTTTTTAAACCTCTTTCGTTTGGAACCTCATACTCTTTAATTCCGTCAAACACTTTTAATGATTGCTTTGAAACATCAATTCCTGTATAATAATACATAGGAAACCTCCTTTTGTATGAGGAGAGTTTGTGTTGGGTTGCCCTCCCATAAGCGTTTCGTCTCGTAAGAAACCCAGGCTGGAAGGTAAAACTTCCGCCTCTGATACTATACAAACTTTGAGAGGGCGATCCATCTCAAATACAAGCTGATGAATAAATTTCACCGCTTTTACTCTGGAATGATCTACCCTGTCCACATTCTCACTCATACTATTTTCTAATATTATATGACTATGTATATTGTACGAGACTCCGGATAACATTTTAGCAAGAAATCTATCGGTGTCAAATTGTTAAGACTTTCATGAGGTCTTTCTGTGTTGTACCACACAAGATGATTCATCAGTTCCCTATTAAATTTATCAATATCCTCCACCAGAAGATTAAGGTGCAAGTCTATGAATTCATCCTGAAGAGTTCTGTTTGCTCTTTCAATATAGCCGTTTATCCTTGGACATCTTGGGTAAATAAAGTTATGTTTAATGTTTCTCTTCTTAAGATAATTATCGAACTCCCCAAGGAATTCAGGACCATTATCGGTTTGAACAACTTTGATCCCTGTTTCATAAGGATAGATAGTTTCAAGCTTCTTGAAAAAGGCAACTGTATTCCTGCTGCTTAATGCTCTAAAGGCATATGAAAACTGAACCTTGCCAGATATATCAATCGCATTGAGGATGTATCTTTTTATCCCCTGGATAAATTTAGTAATTGTATCTATCTCAATGTATCCGGGTTCAGTACTTTTAGGTGAATGTCTTACCTTGGACTTGTAGTTTACCTTTCTTGTTGCCCATCCACTCTGAGGATTATGGTAGCCTAGCTTTGAAGGAGCAAATGTTAAGTCATACCTTTTGATGATTTTCCCAATGGTTGATACTGAGACAGTCTTTATTCCTCTTTTACTGCAGTATTCATCAAGAAACTTTTTTATCTTTTCTTTGCCTATCCTTGGGTGTTCTTCCCTAATATCTCTTATGAATGCAACAGTCTTAGAATTTACCTTCATGCTTCTCACTCTCCTGGGTCTCCTTGATTTAGGGATAAGACTATCAAGCCTCCCCTGTGAATCTTTTAAACACCTCCTCCATCTAAATATTGTGGCCCTTGAAACTCCAAAGGCTTCTATTGCAACTTTTACTCCATATACCTTCGAGAATTCTATTACCTTTAACCTGAATTGTGCTTCTTCGCTCTTTGAGAATTTGGAAGCACTTATCAATCTTTCCATGGTTTTATTATACATAGGTAAGATTTTCTTCTTCAGCATATTTCACTCTCCTTTTACTAAGATGGGAGTATCATATGTATCGTAACTTATTCAGAGCACGAATCGCTTCATCAAAATTCCATGAAAAATTTAAATGATAATAAAAGAAAATAAGAATGGAGAATTGAGGGTGAATTCTTGAAATATAAGTTTTTCTAAACATCTGATTTTTTGGTATTCATAAAATCACTTCCCTATAGCAAAAAGCTCTCCCAACTTTTTAAGTCAGGAGAGCCTGGGTAAGGATATGGATGAATTAGTTTAGTTTTGCAATAGTTTCAAAATGAGTCTCCCCATTTCATAATTGCTCCATTTTAGTTTTGCAGTGCCTTGATTATCCTATACGCAATCAGCATTGCCTCTTCTCTTGTGATGTAGTCCTTTGGTTTGAGATATCCTTTACCATCGCCTTTCACTATGCCGAGTTGTTTGAGAGTCTTTACTTCATTAATGTAAGGGTAATCATCGCCGATATCAAAGAACGGTTCGCCGTCTCTCAAGGCGTCAAGCAGTGACACATAAGGGAAGTTTTTACCAGGACATTCTGTGGAGTTTGAGGTATGAGTAATGTCTGAAACGACGTCTCTGTGTCGTAAAACATTTATCAGAGGGACATTATATTCTTCCATAAGTGTTTTTATGAGTGTTACGCCAGCATTAAATTGTTCTGTAGGCATTTCAATGTTTTCAAAGTTTCCAAGAAAACATATTCCCATGCTTGCAAGGTTTGCCTGGTAGTTCGTGCAGTGCCATCCTGGCTGTTCAATTGGTTGTGCTTTAAATACTTCACCCGTGTGTCCAATGATGAAATGATAATCGCATTTGTAATCAGGAAATTCTTTTTTCCATTTCTCTTGTGCCCTGTCGCAAATAGTTCTTCCGATAAGTTTGCCTGTAGCATCCCCGGCGTTTGCCTGATAATTGGTTGCAGAGTGATGAAGCACAATGTATTTTAATCCTCTGTAATCCGAGCTCTTTTTCATCGGATTTATGTTTCTCATTTTTTGTTCAATCCTTCTACAAACCCGGGGGAGAGTCTCTCTTACCCAACCCTTCAACATATCTTGAGAGTTTCTCTACTGCATCGGAAAGTCTATCAAGTTTTTTGCCGAATACCATAAGAAGATAAACAGTAATAACAATTGGGAAGCCTACGTCTGCAACTGCTCTTATTATATCGTTCATAATTCAGTTGGTTTATTGAATAAATCCTTGAATACCTGGTCATAAAAAACTTGCGAGATAGAGAAGCTAACGGCAATCGATTGTAATACTGAAACTGTATTGAACTGTCCTGAAAGAAACGCAGATGCAAATCCTATAACAGTTGATATGAGTATTGCAATGAGACTCTTCCATCTCCTTGAAAGTCTTGCGCCTGTAATAAAGCGAACAATTAAAGGAGCAATAACTCCAATTAAACCTGCAAGCCATTGTGGTTCAATGTTCATTTTAAATCACCTCTTTTGATATTTTTTAAAAAAATCATCTCCTATAAGGCACCGCCATTAGCGAAGTGAGACCCCGAAGGTAATGATATACCCCCAGAACCTGTCCTGAATTCATTTCAGGATTCAGCAGGCTAACATTGTCATCCTGGTGAACCTTTAGTCCCGGACTTGGTTCGGGATCGTTTCAGGATTGTTCAGAGAGTCTTAAGCGGGGGGTTTATCCCCCCGCATTTGAAAGAGGAGTTATGGAAGAATGAACTAAAAAAACAGGAGGGCTATGCTATGGAACTAAATCAGTGAAGCTTCTTGTTACGATTCCGCCATCAACAATCGTTGTGAGAGCACCGTTCTTAGTGTTCACAACATTCTTTGTTATGATTAGGTTCATAAGAGCCTGTACTTCTGCCTGTGTTACAGTTGCCTTTGGGTTGTTAAACTCCATTGAAGCAGTCTTACCGTTTTCAGTACCAAAAACTAATCTTAAAACTGTTGCACTTGTATCAGCCATCATTCACCTCCTTATGCAGCGTAAACCTTAGTTACTACACGCCTTATATCAGATAGCGTGTCGGTTAGAAGGTTAGCAATAGCAAGTCCAATGTCATACAGATCCTGGTCGGAAGCTTCAGGTCTAATGTTCCTGATACTTTCCATTCTTGTCGAAGTGTCAGGCAAGGTAAAAACAATTTCCAGACTTCCTGGATTTTCTACTACAGTCATCTATGCACCTCCAAGTGTTAGATTTTTGCGAGGACGGGAAACGTGCACATTTTACGCTCAACCCTTCCTCATATATAAATATGCATGGGGGGGCGAAAGATTTTGAAAAGAACATAAGTGTTAATGCGATAAAAAGATTTTTTAAATGAAAAACTTGAACAAATTGAAAGGGAAAACAATCTGCTGAAAAAGAGCGCAGATTTAATCTTCTGTAACTTGCAATCTTTTCAGCAAGTTCCAAAGGAATAAAGTTCAAAAAGTTTTATTAAATAATCTAAATTTATTTTAAACCATCTGTGCTAATGTTTTTAAAAAATATGGGAAAGTTTTTTATTTGACACAGGAGAATCTCGAAAAAACAAAAGAGGAAATTCTAAAAATTGTAAGTCAGAAAATTTCAGGTTTCTAAAGTCTGTAACTGAATATTTCTAAGCTTAAGACCTCCAAGTAAAACAAATAGCAACAGCTAAAATTATTTTTAAAACAATGGATAAAAATTTAAATACATTATTTAATCCTGAACTACCATAGAATTGAAATATTAATATAATCCCAATAAAATACAAAGTATCAATAATAATTTCTCTTTTTTGTTAACGATTTGACTTATGTTTATTAGCCACCAGATGGCGAAGATTATTCAAAACAGGGAATATCTGTGAACTCGCCCTGAAGAATTTGAGAAATGTCTTCTACTTTTAATTGATAAAAGTTTCACGGTACAGGCTTCGTTAATGAAACGCTTGTTATTTTTACACCAATGTGTTTAAAGTTTCTAATGCAAAATAAACAAAAGAACAGCAAATAATATAAAAATCCTTTTACTTTTAAAATAGCTCTAAATAAATATTATTCCAATTTCGATTAGTCTAAACCTTATTGAGAAGAATGTTAGTTAAAAGAATAAGGGGTTGCGTCGCTGCAACCCCTTAAAAGTGAGAGTTAATTTTATCTAATTGAATCGGCTGTTAATTTGAAACTACATTGAAATTGTCGCTTATTAGAATTGTTGCTCCTACATTTATCCATACCGAAAGAGTATAAGTTCCAGGTCCCGTAAAGTTCGCATCCGTCAGATTTATGTGCCAGCTCCCTGAACCATAAGCATCAGTTACAAAAGTGAATGGTTGCACTGTGTCAGTGAATAGTCCAGGCCAACCGGTGCTGCCGGTATGTGTTTTAATGGCTTTGCCCGATATTGAGTACCATGGATGACCATATCCCTGACTATCGTTGCCCCAAGTTCCAGTTATAGTCCCATCGGGGTTTATTATTCCTGTCGCTTTAGCCCAATAGTTACTGTTGTCGTAGTCTGTATAGAATAAAGTTATGTTCCCACTCATTGCATCTATAGTTCCTGTTACAGTTTCTGTAATAGAATATGGTGGACCGCTAGCTGGATAACCGCCAGTGCCACTGAATGTACTACCAGTTTGCGTAATAGTATAATCATGGTCATAATTGTTACCACCGTAAACACCACGGAATATCCAATTACCCGTAATGCTCCATCCAGTATCTACATACGGTGTGTATTGTTTTGATAGATATACAGTGTAGGTTGTATTTGAAGTTAAGCCATTCATTACTCCGGTGATTGTAACTTCTGTATTTCCATTTGGCTGGTTAACAATGAGTTTTGATGCTGTGTCTGAACCAGGGATGTCCCTTGACCCATACGGTGGAACTGGCATAACATCAGCAGAGAGATGCCAAGCATATGTCTGCGCTCCACCCAGGCCTGCAGGTTTTGCTGCCATTGCTGTTCCAACTGCTGCAAATAAAAAGACAAATACAACTGCAACTAAAACTAATTTTTTCATTTTCTTTACCTCCTCTTTCTCCTTAGTTTAAATTTCGTTTTCACGATCTAAGGAGAAAAACCATTTAATAACTCTTTTCCTATATCTTACTCTTTAATACCCTATATCTTCTACTCTCTGAACAATCTTTTACAGACCTTTTCAAATCTTTAAGCTCTGATCTCTCACCTCCTTAAAACAAAAATGCCACTTCGAAAAGTAGCTTTTGGGTAAAAATATAATAAAAAACAAAGGCTGATAACAAATGTCAACACTCAACTGCTCCATCTTACTTTACCCTCCTCCATTAAAAATAAAAATCCCTGCACTTAATATTATGTATAATTTTTAAATTTGTCAAGATTATGTACGCATCACATATATTGTACGAGACTGCTGCCTATACAGCAATTTGATACCGATAGATTATTTGCTAAAATATTATCCGGAGTCTCGTATCTATGCAACTTATACAAATGATTGATATAAAATAAAAAATGATTATAATAATTCAAGGGAGGGATGAAATATGAAGAATAAAGCAATCTTTCGTTCTGCTCTTATACTTTTTGTAGCAGGTGCAATGTTGGTAGGGACCGCAGGGACGATAGCTGCGCCCTTAGGGGTCTCGGAGAGCCCAAAGATCGATGTCTTCGTATCTTTTGACAGGAACCCCGGTCATGCTGAAGAAGAGCTTGTGCGTGCTTTTGGCGGAATTGTTAAATACAACTATAACATTGTTCCGGCAATTGCAGCGAGTATCCCGGAATCATCCATTCAGGGCCTTCTAAATAATCCACGGATTACCAATATTGAACCTGATGGAATAGTGTATGCCATTGATGCTGAATTAGATAGGGTATGGGGTGTAAAACGAATTGGCTCTGGTACGGTTCATGACGGTGGGAATAAAGGTAAAGGTGTAAAAGTAGGCATTATTGATTCGGGCATTGACTACTATCATCTTGATTTGGACGCAAACTTTGCAGGTGGTTATGATTTTGTGAACAAAGACACCGATCCGCTGGACGACTATGGACATGGCACTCATGTTGCCGGAATAGTTGCAGCCGAAGATAACGACTCTGGAGTCGTTGGCGTTGCTCCAGAGGCAAGCCTTTATGCACTCAAGGTTCTCGATTCAAGCGGAGGTGGTTCGTGGAGCGATGTGATTGCTGCTATGGACTGGGCAGTAACCAATAACTTACAGGTTGTTAACTTGAGTTTGGGAAGCTCGCAGGATCCTGGTGCAACCGTTAAAGCCGCATTTGATAAGGCAGAAGCCAAAGGTTTAGTGATAGTAGCAGCGGCAGGAAACTCTGGAAATATTAAAGGTAAAGGCAATAATGTCATCTATCCTGCCAAATATGCCTCGGTGATTGCAGTAGCCGCAACTGATTCAAACGACCAAAGAGCAAGTTGGTCAAGCACTGGAGATGAAATAGAACTTGCTGCTCCCGGTGTTTCTGTGCTTTCTACTTGGAATGACGCAGATAGTCCTCATGACCCACAACCATACATTTTGGATGGCGACTACTACAAAGAAGGAAGTGGCACATCAATGGCGTCTCCTCATGTGGCGGGTTCCGCAGCATTAGTGATAGCAGCTGGCATAGGAGATGCTAATAAGAATGGATTTATTAACGATGAAGTTCGTCAGGCGCTTGATAACACAGCTCTTGACCTCGGTGATACAGGGCGAGACCAACTCTATGGCTTCGGATTGGTAAATGTTGCTGCGGCCGTTGCATACGTTCCTCCTGTCACCGGAACAACAGTTACTGTTAAATCTATTGCCTACGCAACTTCAGGAGGCAAAAATCACGATAAAGATCTCTTAATAACAGTTGCTCTTGTAGACGACCTTAGTAATGTAGTGCCAGGCGCCTCGGTTTCAATTGATCTTTCTCGTGATGGAAGTGTTATTAGATCCGGAACAGGGACGACAGGTTCGGATGGGACAGTAACATTCATTCTCAGAAATGCCTCGTCAGGACATTATGTGACTGAGGTTACTGATGTAAGTGCTGCAGGATTGACATGGGATGGCTTGACTCCGACAAATGAATTTTACAAGTAAGCACGCAGCCATTCCAAAGAAACACCTTCTACCATAGAGGGTGTTTCTTTTTTATTTCACTCATTGGTCAAGATAAGTATTCTTGGCAGGTATAAGTTGAGATGGTAGCATAAAACGAGAAAGTATATGGCACTTACTCAATCTTTCGTAAAACTGAATCTGGGAGACAAGATTCCAGTTTTTCTTTGCAAGAGATTGATGGATGGCGACAGGAACGATACTGGATTTATATTGAGTGGCGGGACAATGTTTAGTTTCGTCGCTGGAAGAAAGAAAAAAGAATCGAACAAATGGGACAATTATTTGATTGATAAAAGAGATTCAACCAATTAAATAATTGCTCAAATGAAAAGAATTTCGTATTTCACTTCACGAAATGCGCCACCAATAAAGAAGTTGTATTTCCCCAATCCGCCCACACACACAACAGATTTACTTCCTTATTATTTACCTATTTCTGATTTTTGGTGTAGCATTAAAGTAGTTGAAAGAAAATATTACTGATACTTTAATTCTACTACCAAGATATTAGTATGCCGAACATTACAAAAACACTTAGAAAACTTAGAGAAGCAAAGGGTTTATCTCAAGAAAAATTGGCGAGATTAGCTAATGTCGCCAATAACACAATTATTAAAATTGAAGCTGGTAAAAATCAAAATCCAACGCCTGATACACTTAAGAAAATTGCCAAAGCTCTTGAGGTAAGCGTTGATGATTTAATTGGGCAATGCGTGTTGCCTCATATAATTTTCTATACGAAATATTATCTGCTAAATTTCGTTATGTTTTAGATCCTAAAATCTCCACTTTTTATTAACTATTTTTAAAGAAATCTCTCTTTATCCTAATGAATAAGTTACGATACATACGAGACTACTAAATTCTGCGTATAGATTTGATGAGGCAATTTACCCTCTTAAAGCTTTTATTATCCAGAAAATGATTGTCAAAATTAGGCTAATTAAAATACAAGTTGTTAAAGGAAAATAGACATGAAAATTCTCCCGCTGAATAATGATATCGCCTGGAAGCTTTCCCAAAAAAGGAATCTTTCCTCCAAAAGTGAAAAACAATCCCAGCAGGATTAAAATCCCACCAAAAATCAAAAGTAATTTACCAATTTCACGAAAAAACGGCATAGTCTCTCCTACCAATAAATTATAAGCAAAAAGCTTTTATATTTTACTTTTTCGCCTAGGTTATATAAAATAGCGTTTTCTCCTCGAAGTTAATCTTCATAAAGCTAAAGATTTTAGATCTCTTAGAAATATTTTTGTTGTCACTGGGCCAATCCCTTTGAATTCTAAAAGTTTTCTTTCTAGGTCCTTTTTATTTTTTGCTGATTTCAAAAGATTCTTTATATTTCCGTATTTCTCTTTTAATTCCTTGCAGATTTCTAGTAATTTTGTCGCTGTTGAAAAATCATATCTCACATAGTGGCCTCTATCTAAAACTTCAACTAATTTATCCCATCCGGCTTTTAAAATTTCTTCAGAGCTCAATAATCCTTCTTTTTCAAATTCAAAGTATGTCCTCTTAGCAACTTCTTGCTGAATGGGCTTTCCAAATAAAAGACAAGCCAAAAACCATTTGAAAATTTCAGATTCTTTTCCAGATTTTAAATCGATTCCCAGGTCTTTCGAATAAATCTTCCCTTCCATTTATGCTTATAGCCCAATTTCTCTAATTGATTTTCCTTTAGTCAAAGATTAGCTCTCCGGGGGGTCTTTGTAGTGTAGCCTCCTTCTGGATCTTTTTCAATAATGAAAAATAACTCTTTCATACCTTATACTATTATACTATTCTTGGGACTGTTTAAGAAGCCTTTGCGGGAAACTGAGCAATTCCCGATGCATATGAGACTAGTCCTTAAATTTTTATATAGATTGTGTGATGAGAAATATTATCCATTTGAAATAGGTTTTTTGGAGAAGAAATATGCGATATTTGATGGTATTGAGAGTTTTTTGATGGTTAATCCTTGCTATATAAATTTTGAGGGCTTAAAAGTTGCTCTAAATCTGAAAGCAAATCAGAACTTGCGCTTGTGTGGTGGCGGCGGGGGCTATCTGCCCGTATAAAGACGAAATTTTTTTTAAAACCTTAGATAACACTGTCTTTTGTATGACATATTTTTTACCAAACTTCCAATAAACAAAGATTTTATCGTGTCTGACTTCAATTTTATCAATTAAAGTGTGCCAAAATCGAGACTGCTCCTCTCGAGTCATAAAAGAATACAGGGGCCTGATTTGCTTCAACCTATCAGAAATAGAAGAATAGTCCAGTTCAATAATACGGGATGCCAGCAATGCGGCCTTTTGTTCTTTCAAACGTTCAATCTGGACCTTGCCCTGTTCGTAAGGCATGAGTTCATCGGAAATAAGACGCAGAATTTTATTTATACGACGATCCAGAGAAGCAACTTTGTCTTCAACATCGATATCATGACGAGGAGCAGAGATGCGGAACTGATACCCTCGGTCTAGATACCTCAAGAGAAGAACAACTAGCGGATCCTCACGGATGTATTGGAAACAAGCAACACCGCCAATTTTAACAGGGTTACACTGATAATAAAGAATGGTTCGATTTTTTATAACACGAGTTTGGAAAGTAAGGTTATGCTTACAGTAAGGGCAATAGACTAAATGAGAGAACAAAGAAACGTTTTTTTTAAATACCATTTTAGCCTTGCTCTTACGAAGGCCAGCAACCCTACGCCAGAGCTCCTCAGGGATAATAGGTTCCTGCTTCCCCTTGAACCACTCCCAGCTGCCCTCCTTAATACGGTGGTCGAACTTGTCTCTTTTACGAGCAAGATAACCACAATAAAAAGGATTACGCAGGACGCTTCGAATATGGTCACCAGAGAAACCCATTTGCTTTGCAATCTGGTTCATAGAGAGGCCCTGAGAAGAAAGAAGGAACATCTTCTTAACCTGTTCAGCTTCTTCAGAGACAATAACAACGTCCTTCCCTTCACGACGATAACCGAAAGGAATAGCGCCAGAATTAACTCCGTCTTGAAGTCGTTTCAAGTACGAATCAATAGCACGGTCCACGTTAATCTCCCGCTCGAAATTGGCAAAGTCAACGAGAATAGCGAGCATGAGACGACCCATGGAATTGGTAGTGTCGAACTGCTGGGTGATAGAGACAAAGGAGATCCCGTACTTTTCGAGAGATTTCATGGTGGTATGAAAGTCCAGAACAGAACGAGAAAGACGGTCGATTTTATAAACCACCAGAACGTCGAACTTCTTCAGGGCGGCATCTCGCATCATCTGTTGAAAGGCGGGTCTGTTTGTGTCCTTCCCAGAGAATCCACCGTCCTCGTATGCTTTAAAAAGCTCCCATTTTTGATTTTTAACGTATTCGAGAAGGCGGTCCTTCTGCATATCAAGGCTTTCACCATTGATAGCCTGGCCTGGTGTGCTAACTCTTATGTAGATAGCGGCTTTCATTTTTTTTAACCCATATTTTTAAAATAAATTAAGAATCATCATTTTTATTTGAATCTTTTAAAAGATTTTTACTCAGACAGGGTGTGTAAAACGTGCTTGACCACTCCACGGATTTCAAACTCTTGCCTACCAAGACGGTCGACGGGCTCAAGCCAGGATTCAGATCCAACCTTACGCAATTTTTTAATCACAAAAGCATCGTTGATTTTTGCGACAACAACTGCCCCATCTTCAGCGGTTGTCTGCGCTTTTACAAAGATAAGGCTGCCTTCGAAAATACCAGCTTCCAGAAGAGACATACCCTTTACCTGCATGGCGTAATCCACGCTGTTCGCAATTACCTTTGGCATTTTGATGTAGTCCAAGGCGTTACCTCCTAATGATATCCCTGTCTTAACAGAAAGAGGTGGAGATGAAAAGATGGGAACCGGAACCATGTCAGAGATTTCAATAAGAAGGCCCCGGAAAAATGTCTTCATGTCCTCGTTTTTCTGCGTAGTTTGTTCAGGGAGAGATGTAAAATTTAAAAAGGAATTGACGTCGACTTTCAGTGCTTGAGCTAACCGACGAAGAGTAGATTCATGGGGGATAGTCTTCCCATTTTCAAGATAACTTATGGCGGTTCGGTCGACCCCGCTCACTTCCGAAAGCTTTTTTTGGGTCCATTTTCTTTCTTTTCGTAATTTTTTAATCTTTTCGCCAATAATTTTGAAATTGTCCATAATTCTCCTCCTTTTTGCATATTTTTAGCTCCTGTGTCTAAATATTATCTACATTTTTTAAAAAGTCAAGAGGGGAAATATTCAACAAAAGATGAGAAATTTCGAAATTTTTTAAATAAAGTCGTTTTTATCTGTTGATTAAAACGGAAATATCGTTATAATCAAGACAACCATGAAGAAAATAATCGACACAGAAGAAACAACGGAGTTGCTAACAGAAGTGATAAGGCGGCTCGAGATAGAAAACCCACAGGCTTTAAAATCAATTTTTAAGGAGGAGAACCGTGATTACGCAAAACGTGATCGAAGACCTGCTGGAGCAGGGCAAAGTCAATTTATCGAAAGAGAGCGAGAAATCGCTCCTTAAAGACCTTGAGAAATTCAAGTATGGGACAATCAGGAACGGACTTTTAAAAGAGCTTTTTAGACGAACAGACACAACATGGCTTCTTAAAATCGACAAATTCGAACTGTGGTTAACGCCAGAAGGATGGTGGAAAGAAACCTGCTTTTTGGGTACATTCCCGACATCAACAGGTTGGAGAAGATTACCACTTCCGGAAGAAGTAAAAGATAGATTCCAGAAATATGGTCCGCAAATAAAGCTGTTTGAAATCAGAGCACAAATACAGGGACTCGAACAGAACATAAAAGACATAAGGTTTGAACTTACAATGCATCCAGAAAAAAAGCCGATGCTTTTTGGCAGATTCCTTCAGAAGTGCAAAGAACTGCGGAACATAGATCCAGATAACGCAGAATTGAACCCTGGAATGAATGGAAGGCCAGGAGAGCTTATCGCATTATTAAGCAAAAACCAATAACCTGATGAACAGATTACAGGTTACAAAGGATAAACCCACGGAAATAATGTGGATTACAGAAGATTAAAGGAGGCAAAGATGAAAGAATTAGCAGTTGCGTACAGCGACGAAAAAGGTCAGGAGATCAAACTCACAGGCCAGGACATTGTGGAATACATAAGCACAGACAGTTCAGTAACTGAAAAAGAGGTGTTCGCATTTCTCAACATGTGCAAGTACCTGAAGCTCAACCCTTTTTTGAAAGAAATCTATCTAATCAAGTACAAGGATTCCCCGGCTACATTTGTGATATCTTATCAGACACTTCTTAAAAGGGCAGAAGAAAACAAAAACTTCGACGGCTACGAAACTGAAGTGAATGGAGAGATCCCTAACATGACCGCAACGGCAACGGTTTACAGGAAGGACAGGAGTTACCCGGTGAAGATAACTGTTAATTATAGCGAAGCGGTGAAAACGGTAATGGACAGACAAACCGGGGAATTAAGACCCACAAATATGTGGAAGAATATGCCTGGGTGGATGCTCCGTAAAGTCGCTCTTGCAAGGGCATTGAAAGAAGCCTTCCCCTCTGCAGTAGGCAACGCTCAGGTAGCTGAAGGTGAACCTGTTGATATTGATAGTGGAGACAAACGAATCACGAAAGAGATGGCAGGCATTGACGCAAGCAAGGTAAACAAGGACTTGTACGGCATACCTGACGAGGAAACAGGAACAGAGGTAAAGGCTGAAACAAGACCAGAAGAAACAAAGGATAGACTCTACGAAATCCTAAAAGAGGAAAAGATAGACACAATCGCGAAGGTAAAAGAACTTCTTAAAGGGGCACTTCCAGATGAAAACTGGTCTAACATAAAAAAAGATGTGTTCGAGAAGATGGATCCTCTGAAACTTTCAAAGGTGCTGGAATACCTGGCGAAGTAAGGCTGATGAACGGAAATCCTGAACTTAAAGAAGGCTTTACCCAAATAGCAAATGAACTTCTCACAGCCCTTGCAAAGGCACAAATGCAAGGAACTATAACATCAAGAGAAAGAGCAGTTATTGATTTTGTTATTCGCTACACTTATGGATACCACGAGGAAATCGGAAACTTAAGAACTTCATTTATAGCCAAAGAACTTGAAACAACCCCAAACTATATCACGCACCTTCTTAAAAGGCTCATTGAAAAAAATATTATTCTTAAAGATGGGAATGAAATTGCCTTTAACAAACACTATAACGATTGGGAAACAGTTAAACTGCCTTATCATAAATCTAAACTCTTTAGAGAAAAAGTTGCCGCTGATGGCAATAGTGGTAACAGTATCACCCCAAAAGTGATAACAGTATCACATAATAGTGATAACAGTATCACTATCGACCCCAAACAAGAGCAATTAAAAACAAATCTGATTAACCCCCTAAATAAAACTAATAAATATAACATAAATAAAACTATAAAGAAAGAAATTATTAAAGAAAGAAAAATCACTTTCAACAGATCAACCTTTAAATTCGAAAACATACCTAAGGAAAAAATAGACAAATGGAAGGAAGCTTTTCTTAACTGCAATGTAGATTTGGAATTAAAGAAAATGGAAGCGTGGCTTATGGCAAACCCTACGAAGCATAAGAAGAATTACGAAAAGTTTATCGTTAACTGGCTCTCAAGAGCGAAAGGAGAAGAAAATGCAAAGAATAAAGGAAACAATGGAAGGTATATCCCAATTACAGGAGAAAGAAAATTCACGGGGCTTGATGCAAATGCTGGCGAATGGTAGACCTCCATTAACTGAAGAAGAACGTATCACGGTAGAGGAAAAAATAAAAGAGATGGAAGAAGAGGAGGGGAGATACAGGGAAAGCAGAATAAATACATCGATAAGGGATTTTATAGGAATTCATTACCTGAAGAACTTCGTTGAATCGAAGATAAGAGACGAAGGAAAACTTGATAAAAAGATCAATGAGATGATTGAAACAGGTCGAGGGCTTATCATACTTGGCGATATTGGCGTAGGTAAGACAATGGATCTTGTTTACATATTTAAAAGAATATGCAGCGAGCAGAAAGATTACGAAGAAATACCCATATCCTATTATTTTATGCCTGCACTTTTTAAGAAGCTTCACCAGGGGGAAGAGGTAAGCGTTAGAAAGTTTGTAATGCTTGACGACTGGGGAAGGGAATATGCAGAGCCTTTTGCTTTATCCCAGTTTGAAAGTTTAATTGAAAAGATATACAGCCGTGAGATAACGCTAATTATAACGACAAACCTCACAAAGGAACAGTTTATAAACCGTGAGGGTTGGTTCAGGATAACCGATAGAGTAAGGGAAATGTGTGCAACGCTTGAAATATCAGGAAATAGCATGAGGCATGGATGAAAGAGATACAAATGGTTGAAGCTGAGTTCAACGCCTGGCTTGAGGAAAGGGAGAGAACATTGTGGATCCTTATGAAACATGCAAAAATGGAGGATAAACTACGCTATCAGGCGCAGATAGACTTCCTGAGCATTGTTAAGATAAACATGTCAAAGATCCTGAAACAGGTTCAGGACAGGTCATTGAGGGAGGTTAAGCAGTGAAAACAAAGCTGATTAGGCGTTTAAAAAAGAAAGGTGGCTCAGTAAAAACTAAAGAAGCAAAAGCAATGAACACCGTATTTTTAGATTTGCACACAAGCATTGAAGACTGCACTGCGATTATAAAAGTATTTGAGCAGAAAGGCTACACGACATACTACGATAGCAAAACAAAAACACTGAAGACTACTGCACCTAAAACAAAGATAAAAGAGTTTTCAAAACTTTTTAAGTGTATTCAGAGTTACAACACGAAATGAAATCCTGGAAGAAACTTGAGCAGAAGATTGCAAGGTTAAGAAGTACAGAGCGAACCCCTCTCTCCGGTGGAAACTCCAAACAAACACGGAGCGACACATTGGACGACACCTTTTTTATAGAGTGCAAACTCCGCAAGGATCCAGCAGTATGGAACTTATACGAACAAGTGGAAGAACTTGCAAAGAAAGAAAATAAAATCCCTGTGCTTGTCATAAAAAAGAAAGGCAGACACGGGGAACTGTTTATTGTAAACGACAAATACCTAAAGGAATTTATAGAAAAATGGAGAGGAAATGAAGAGAGAAGAAGCCAAAAAAACTGCTGAGAAATATCTTAACATCTTAAAGCTGTTTTGCCAGAGAATTGAAATCGCAGGCAGTATCCGAAGGGAAAAGCCAGAGGTTAAAGATATTGAAATTGTATGCATCCCGCAAGATTTAACTGGATTTTCGGCGGAAGTTAATAAACTCCAGAAAGTTAAAGGAAAACCTTCAGGTAAATACACTCAAAGGATTTTACCGGAAGGAATTAAATTGGATTTGTTTATAGCAAATGAGAAAAACTGGGGGCTGATATTCGCTATAAGAACTGGAAGCGCAGATTTCAGCCACAAAATACTTGCCTGTGGCTGGGTTAAAAAAGGCTGTCATTCAAAAGATGGCAAACTAAGTGATAAACAGGGCAGAGAAATAATTTTAAGAGAAGAAGAAGATTTATTTGATTTTATTGGTATTCCATTTGTAGAGCCAAGATTAAGAGTTTAGAAAATATTAAAACAAGGAGACGAATAATGAAAAAGACAAAAGTAATAATCAAAACCAATGACCCAAAGGAAGCGGAGTACCTTGCAAAGGTGCTCATAAACGATGCAACTGAAAGAAAGCTAAGCGTTGCATGCACAAAGTTATTCAATACGCTTTTCGGTATTGAATACAAAAAAGAAGTAAAAATAAAAGGTAAGGAATGACCCTTGAAGAACTGTATTTGAAAGAAAAAGACAGGATTGCAAAACTATCCAGGCATTATGCAAGGATGTTCAGCACCGAGAAAGAAGACCTCTTCCAGGAAGGCGTCCTTGCTCTTGCAGAAACTTACGCAAAGTATGCGTATAAACTTCCCGACGGCGAACTCCTTAAAATATCCCACAGGATAGTAAATAGGAAGATCTACAAATATGCTAAAAATGAATACAGGCAGAAGGTACAAAACAAATACAGGCAAATATAAAATGTATAATGCAATGCTCGAACTTAAGAAAGAAGACTATGACATCCTTTACGAATTATATTTCAAAAATACTTCAATTCATCAGTTATCAAAAAAACTTGGTGTTTTCCGCTCAACAGTAAGATGGCGAAGAGACAAAGCGCTAGAGCACCTAAAAAAAGTTATTTTAAAGCAAGCAAAAAATTAGCAAAACAAGTTTGTAAATATTTGTTAAGAGAATACAATAAAAAGAGGATATATAATATTGATGTCAGATATAAATTAGTTAGGTTTAATAAGGCTGTACGACTTAAAAGCATTCGTAAGAGGTGAAAACTATGAGCATTGAAAAAGACGAAGGAATGTCTGTAGAAAAAGTAAGTAAATTTTTGCAAGGGAAGATAAGAAGTGAAGATTCGGCTAAATTACTTGCAGTTCAAGTTTTGAGAGGTGCTGCAGAAGCACTTGAACTTAACGTCGGCTTTGAAAAGTGGTTTGAAAATAGGTTTAAGTACCAATTTACGTGGTTGGATAAAGATGATTATTCAAAATCCTTAGTAAGGGCACTTTGGCTTGCTCCTGTTTTTGCTGGCACTGACTTTGGAAGTTCTCGCCAGCGCGACTTGGCACAGGTTTGGACTGATACTGCAAGAGGTTTTTTAGGGGAAATAGCTGTCTCCAAATTCTTGTCTGAAAAATTTGGTATTCAAACAAGCTTAGATACGAGAAGAGGTAAATTAATGGATTTTCTTCCAACGGATATCGCTAAAGTGAAGCTTTCGGAAGGCGATGAGAGATCTCCTAAATTAAGAATGAGCATTAAAACAACCAAGTTCAACGGCAGATGGCTGGATGCACCTGGGGCTCAAATTGAGCATTCAGATGTTTTTATTCTGGTTAAGGTCGGAATTTTAAGAAACCATTTCTTATCATTCCTTAAAGCAATAAGTTTTTTAAAAGACAAGCTTTTTCCAAATGCTGTAAATTTAGGAGAGCTGGATAATGAAGAGGCTGAAAAACTTTGGGATGAAATACCTTATTTTGATCCTATTCCTGCATACATAGCGGGATACTTAAATAAAGGAGAGCTAAAATTTCCCATAGATAATCTAATTTGCAAAAAGCGACGAGGAAAGTATCCAAGAATAACCATAACTCAAGGGGTAGGTTTATTTTCAAAAGAAAACATCAGAGATAACATTGAAGTAAAGAAATTAGATCCGGAAGGAGAATTGAGAATAGAAATAGAACCCATAATCGATTCGTTAACCTCTCCTCATTTTTTTGCACACTCAGGAGGTTTAAAATGGGGCGAAAAAGACTGGACTGAGCTTATCAGTAGGATTTAGGAGAAATATCTATGGCAAATAAGAAGTTTTCAGTTATCTCGCTCTTTTCTGGAGCAGGCGGGATGGATCTCGGCTTTAAATCAGAAGCAAGTTTTAACATGCAGTTAGCAAATGACATACTTTCTCCACCTGCTTCTACTTATGCAGAAAACTTTGGTCATGAAATAATAGATGTAAGTGAATTCAACAAGAATCACCGCATTAAGTTGCCTATTTATCTTCTAGGTGATATTTCAGAAATAGACTTCAGCAAACTTGGTGAATTTGCAGTTGATGTTGCTGTTGGAGGGCCTCCTTGTCAAGACTTTTCAGTGGTGCGCGGCGGTGAAAAAGAGAGACAGGGAATAAAAGTTAAAAGAGGACGCCTTTATTCTTACTTTATTAGGGCATTAACGCATTTACAGCCTAAGATTTTTATTTTTGAAAATGTACCTGGATTGAAAAGCGCAAATAATGGAGCCGCGTATGAAACCATATTAAATGACTTTTCTAAACTAGATTTAAACTGGCAGGAAATTAAAAAAATTGTTGGCAATAATGCTCTTTTTTCTATTAAAAACTACTTCATTGTATTTTCTGGAATTGTAGATTCCGCCAACCTAGGAGTCCCGCAGAGAAGAAAAAGATTGATAATAATTGGAATCAGAGAAGATTTGGTTAGTGGTAATTCGACGAAAATAAATGAGCTGAAGCAGAGGATTAATTTTATTCTTAATGGACAAAACTCGCTGTTTAAAAAGTACCCTTTAACCCCGTTGGAAGTGTTCGAAGGAAAACCGCTTCCGGAGCTCCATAAGGAATATAAAGAGATAATGAAAGAATACAGCAGTGTTACAGAAGATGTTAACACTAAAGGTTCTAATAAGTGGAAGTGTGAAGTTTGGAGCAAACTGAGCTTTAACGTAATTGAGGATTATCTTAAGGCTAACAATGCAGTAACAGCAGATTCGAGCGAACTTGAAAAAGCCTTTGAAAAACATACCGAACTTTTAAAAGAATTAGGATATTATCAGAAAAAGCTCGAAGGAAGGAAATTCCAAGATAACAGCAACATTCCTTCAATAGAGATTAAAGATGTTATAGAAAGGTTAAAAATGATTCCTCCAGGAGAAAACCACGAATTTGTCAGAGGAACAAAGTGGGAAGTCGAAGGAAGGGGAATCAGCCTTATTTACAAAAGAATCCATCCACTGAAGCCTTCTTATACAGTTGTTGCTTATGGAGGAGGGGGAACATGGGGCTATCACTATAAAAGAAGCCGCGGAAAACTGACTAATAGAGAAAGAGCGCGGCTCCAGACATTCCCAGACAATTTCTTATTCAAAGGAAGTTCAACAGAGGTTAGAGCACAGATTGGAGAGGCTGTGCCACCTTTACTTGCTAAAAAAATAGCAGAAATAGTAGAGATACTTCTTAAAGGAGAGTAATTTGGGAGGCAAGTTTAAAAAACTCAAAAGGAGAATGGAACTTACACATCAGGACTATGAAAGCGCTGTGAAATTTGCTATGAAGCTTTGGTACGCAGGGAAACCAAAGGGAGATTGGCGCAGTACTGGGACCAAACGAGATATTGGCAAATACATAACTGATCATTCATTAGGAAAACTTGCAGAACTTGGATTTGCAAAGTTCTTAGAAGCAAACTGGGGAATAAAAGCAGTATTGGATTTCAAAATTCACCCAGGAATATTTAACGTCGACAAGGGGGATTTAGTAAAAATAAAATGCGGAGGAAGAAAAATCAACCCCAGGATTAGTATTGATATAAAATCTACAAAAAAAGGGTCGTTGTGGGCAATGGTTGATTTAAATGAATTCAATAATAGAAAATATAATGCATACGGCTGGGTGAAAGTGGATCTTCCTTTAAATCATTTAGCACGCCCAATATTTGAAGCAGTACGGAATGGAAATATGGAGGAGGTAGAAGAATTAATTCCGTCATTGGAAATAATTTGCGCAGAAGTTATTGGCTTCGCATACCGAGAAGATGTGGAAAATTGGGAGGAAATTAATAAGGGTAGTAATGTGTTTGATCCCGATAATCCAAGAAAAAAATTATTTACTGCAAAGACAGATAATAAAGCTAATTCTACGGCGAAGTTAAGAAATTCAAAGAAAGAATGGGAGAAGCTTATAAGAAGATTATGTGGTGAATAAGATGTACAATGCTGAAAATTGTTTTTCTAAATTACTTCTGGACTGGTGGAAAAAAAATAAAAGAGACTTCCCATGGCGCACAACTGAAGATCCTTGGAAAATAATGATAGCCGAAATTCTTCTTCAAAAGACTAATGCAGAAAAAGTTGTAGAAGTGTACGAAAAGTTGCTTGCAGTAGCGCAAAACCCTCAACAAATTTTAACGCATTCAGCTAGCGAAATTGCACAAATTATAAAGCCTCTCGGTCTAGAAAATTCAAAATCTCGCAGGATAAAGGCACTTTCAGAGATTCTAATTAAAAACTTTAATGGGAATGTTCCGATGGATAAAGAAAGCTTGCTAAAACTTCCTGGAGTAGGCGCATATACCACTGCTATGGTGCTGTGCCTTGCGAAAGGAGAACCTGAACCTGCTGTAGATGTAAATTCAGTTAGACTGATTCAGAGATTCTTCGGCTATAAAAGCGGTAGAAGCCGCCCCAGAACTGATCCAAACCTTCGAAAATTTATCAAAAGTCTTATGCCCAGCAAGCACTGCAAAGAATTTAACCTTGCTTTGTTAGATTTTTCTCACAAAATATGCAGAGTTAAGCCGAACTGCCTCAACTGCCCGCTAAACATTATGTGCTCCCATTTAATTTAGTTAAAAACTTATTTCTGCTTCATTTTTTTCCATTTCACTCCTCCTTATGTTTTTGGAAGCACTTTTTTAGGTCTTAAGGTTAACACAAACAAGGTACCAAAAACTGCCGTGATCGCGATAAGTTCAAGGATAACTCTTACAATATCTATTGCAAAAGAAAATTCAAGGTAAGATGATTCCTCTGTCATCTTAAAATCTTCTACTATCTTCCAGATTAGAGAATATCCCGATGGTGATGAAAAATAAGGAAGACGAGATTGTTTATCAATAATTCTCCACGGTACATAAATACAAACTGTTACAACTAAAATGCCATAAACAACGATGATAATTTTTTGTATTGCTTTCATCTTTTCCTCTTTTTTACCATTTATTAGGATTTGGTCTTCAAAACTTCTCCAACATGGCTTTTATAAAGTATTATTATTACCAAAACTGATACAATAAAATATATTATTTTAGTTACATTTAATAGAATAATGATTACACTTCCGTATCCAGGTGAAGTAACTTCTTTAATTGCCATTAATACAAAAAGTAAAATTGTCGAAGACATAAATATTATTGATATATCTTTCGCTTCTCCTCTCCATAAGTGGACTGTTGCCATAACTATAAACATTAATGTTATTATTCCCGATATCACAATTAAAATAGGCGGTGTCCTTCCTTCAGGAAACTTAACAGATGTTATAACTGATAATATATAAGATATTATCCCGATAGTCGCGATTGTTTTATTTTTCATATTATTTTTTTAGGTCTCAAAGTTAATACAAAAAGGATAGCAAAAACTGCAGTAATGACAATAGCTTCAAGAATAAGTCTTTTATAATTAATATAATAATCAGCCTTTAAAAAATGATAGGCTGAATAATTATGAAAAACTAACTCATCCATGGGTGGAAAAGTTGGAAAATGTCCCACTGATTTAAATTGTTTGTATTCAGAGAGAGCTATCATCCATGGTGGCAGATAAATACAATCAATCATAACTACACCAACATAAGCAAGGAGAATGCCTTCTCGTATTCCTTTCGTCCTTTTGTTCTCATCACTCGTCTCTGTTTTCTCATATAGAAAATAGGCTATAAGTCCCGCACACAAAAGAATTATATATATCACTTCTTGCCTCCTTTTATCCCTTATTGTAATTATATGAAATTGAAGTTTCGAAGTCAAGGATTATTTACTACTCATTCTAAAACTATCAGGAATGCTTGCAGTATTATTAGAGGTACTGAAGAGGCAAGGCGCTGGAAAAATTGAGAGAGATAATTTTAAAAGAGAAGAAAAAAGTTAGCAAAATAATTCACTGAAAGAAACGCGAATTATAAAAGAGTAAAGTTTTGAAATATTTGTCAAGCGGATACAATAAAAAGGATAGGAGGCTTAGCATAAAAAAGTTAGTACTATTTTTTGTAATCTTATTTGCTTTATCTCTCTCTTTTTCTTTATTTACGCTTGGTCAGTCCAACGTAAGCATCTGGTTCCCGCCTGCGCAAGGCAATGAAGTGAAAAGTGAAATAATAAACCTCATTAATTCTGCAAGTAAAAGCCTCTACGCTGCGGTATATGATATAAACGATTCAGATATCGTATCTGCACTTCTTTCAGCACACAAAAAAGGAATAGATGTTAAAGTCGTAATGGACGATGCCCAGGCAGAAACTGAAAAGGACATTGTTTCTCCATTAAACAGTGCGGAAATACTTAAAACCGATAATGACAAAAGCGCCTTGATGCACAACAAGTTTGTGGTTATAGACGGGGCTAAGGTATTAACTGGTTCAACAAACTGGACCGAAAACTGCCTCTTTTATAACAATAATAATTCACTGTTTATTATCTCAGATAAACTTGCGGCAGATTACACGACTGAATTCAACGAAATGTGGAATGGTAAGTTCGGCTCAAGCTCTCCTGCAAATACTCCCTATCCTCAGATAACTGCCGAAAATATTGAGTGCTATTTTGCTCCTGAAGATAATGTTGAGGATCATATTGTCTCTGAAATAGGCAGCGCTAAAAGTTATATAGACTTTGCTACATTTACATTCACGAGCATTCCGATTTCAAACGCAATCATGGAGAAGATGCAAGAAGGAGTAAAAGTAAAAGGGATTTATGAAACACGGCAGGCATCCCAGTACTGCACTTATGATACTCTTAAATTAGCGGGTGCAGATGTTATTTACGACGGCAATCCTAAAACTATGCACGACAAATTCTTCTTGATAGACGGACAGACTGTAATAACGGGAAGCTACAACCCGACAAAACAGGCCAACACAGAAAACGACGAAAACCTTCTTATCATAAAAGACAGTTCAATTGCAAAAACATATGAAGGCGAATTCAACAAACTTTTCAGCATGTGGAGTAATTCAAGCACGAGTGATAGTTTTACCATTGTTTTGAGTCCTGGTAATCCGTATATGATTGTTAACGACTTAAAACAGGAAATAGATCCAGGTAGAGGAACTACTCCTGTAATCATAAAAGAATGGGGAAGGACAGTTGTGCCGATTAGGGCAATTGTTGAAGCGCTGGGTGGAACAATAGCTTGGGATGGAAATATAAGAAAAGTAACAATTAATTTTAAGGATACAACTATTGAGTTATGGATAGATAATCCAAAAGCAAAAGTGGATGGAAAAGAAACTTGGATAGACTCAGACAACCACAATGTAAAGCCTGTAATCCAAAACGGCAGGACTATGCTTCCTTTAAGGTTCGTTGCAGAATCTCTCGGCTGTGGTGTATGGTGGAATGATACGGCTAAAACGATAACGATTAAGTATCCCAAGGAAGAGCAGGCAGCAGGAATTAGTTTAAAAATCTTGAACATAAACTACCATGGAGAAGGCGATGATAATAAAAATCCTAACGTAGAATGGGTGGAAATAAAGAATACGGGCTCAACTTCAGTGAACTTAAAAGGATTCATATTAGAAGACGAAGTACAACATAAATTTATATTTCCAGATTTTGTGCTTGATACTGGAAAAACCGTCAAAGTTTATTCGGGAAGTGGAACATCAAACTCGAACTCTCTTTATTGGGGTTCTAAATCCGCCATATGGAATAATGATGGAGATACTGCTTACCTATATGATAATAACGGCAAGCTAATTGATACTTATATGTATCAATAATCTTATAATGCGATAGGTGGAGATAGCAGAACAAATGAAAAATAAAGCAAAAACTAAGATGATACCAGACCAGTTAAAACAAGCAAAAAAAAATTCAAATAAGGTATTCAGATTAACTGTATTAAGACACCAAAAAAGGTTAGAAAAAATAGACAAAATAATTGAGACCTGGAATAGTCTAACATTTTTTTTCATGCACAGAAGAAACAATAGATTAGCTGCAGATATACTGGCAGAGTGTTATTGTTCAGCTGTTGGAGGTTCAATTTCTACCTTACATGGTTATTATAGGGCTGGTTTCTTTTATCTTAGAGATATGATCGAAATTACAAAAGCAGGAATATATGCAAAGGAGAAGAACTTAAATACTTTAGATTATCTTCCCAAAAGAAGAATATTAGACCCAGTTATTAATAATTGTAGTTTTATACGGAAATACAATGATTGGTGTAAGACAAAGAGAGAGGGAGAATGGCATATTAAAAAGATACTAAACTTACCAGAAGATGTTATAAGTAAATATGCCATTCATCTTGGATCAGAAGCCATTAGTTGGCAAAAGTCGATTCCTTCTTATAGCAGAGGAAAGTTTTCTTTATTTGCTGAGGCATTTGAAGATATGGGAAAAGTTCTTCTTTTTTTGTGGATACTGTATGATATAGATTCGCACACAGACAGCGATGCAAGTAATTTGCTTGCTTCTTTTTGGTGGATGTTATATCCATTTTATCGGAAGTACATAAAGAGTGAATATAAAAATGTCCATGATAAGATGCCCTTAACAAGAGGTGGAGTATGGTCTTGGAACAAAGAATAGGGGTTTTACTTGAAATATTGTCGGAGCATAAACGAGCTTATTCTCTTATACCTAAGTTATATGAAATTTTGACGGCCTATTAGGAACAAAAATCATCGGCATGTATGATGTATATAGAAAGCGAGGACAAAAATGGGAACAAATAAGAAAGAAGAGAGTAAAGAGCAATACGGAATAGACACAATCCATTATGGTTTCACAGAAAATCTAGAAAGCTTGGGGGTGTTTATAATTAATTTAAGCCCGATAGCAGAAAAGTATGACAAGGTAATAATGCAAAGAACGAAGGAAACACTTGAAGAGGCATTAAAAATAATAGACGTATCCAAAAATGAGCTGAAGAGGAAAGGAAAGAAAAAAACTTCTGAATTTAAGCTGACTGAAGAACAAATAAGTAAACTTGTTTCCGTTTTTGAAGGCTTGCACCACTTAGCTCCGTTTCAGATTGAATTGCTTTATAAAAGTTCATTTGTTATGTTAGTGAGTTACTTTGACTTTTTGATTTCAGATTTAATTCATTATTTTTACCAAATACATCCTGAAAATTTATCTGGTAAGGAACTGTCCATAACATTAAACGAATTAAAACTTTTTGATAACCTTACCGAAGTGATAAATTATGTTGCAAGCAAAGAAGTTGACAGGGTGTTATATGGTAACTTAGAAGATCAAAGGGGGTATTTCAAGAATTATTTAAAAATTGATTTAGGAGAAAGCATCATACATTGGGACAGAATAAACGAAGCAATAGAGCGGAGAAATATAATTGTGCACAACAATAGTAAAATTAACAGACGCTATTTGAGGAACGTGGATTTATCGGTTATTCCTGGGAAAACAAAAAATTTAAAGGAAGGTAAAGAAATTGGTATAGATAGAGATTATTTCACAATTGTCTTTGATGAAATCCTTATTGCAGGCATTATATTGACTCAAAGTTGCTGGCGTAAGTGGAGAAAGGACGATATTGATGGTGCGGATTCTCAATTAGTCGAGGATATGTACGATGCACTTTTGAAAGAAAAATGGACAGTGGCAGAAAGATTGGGACTGTTCACGAAAGAGTGTAAAGTTTCCAATGAACGTAATCGTTTATTTTTAGAGATAAATTATTGCCAATCTCTAAAATGGCAGAATAAAAAAGACGAGCTAGAGAAGGAGCTCGAAAAATTTGATACATCGACTCTTAGCCCAATATACATACTTGCATTATCCGCGTTAAAGAGCGACAGAGATAGTTTTTACAAAAATGTTGAAAAAGCAATTATCGTAGATAAGATGGAAGAAGCGGATTTTATGAAATGGCCTTTATTTAGAGAGTTGAGGAAAGATCGAGACTATGAAGAGAGAGTAAAAGCGGCATTTATATCGGTTTCTCAAAAAAAGCAAAAGTAAATTCCAAAAATTCAGATTGTTTAAAAATAAGTAGCTGATTCTATTTATGAAACTGAAGATTATTACATAATAATATTTGACAGAAGGGACATCAAAACTTCATATAACACGATGTAAAAGACTACGCTTCGCTCCGTCCAAATACCCGGCTTCGTCTCCTCGCATTTCGTATGTCCACAGCCGTTATCTTAAATTCTGAACCTCTCTTTAAAAGAAAGAATTACAGAGTAAAGATACAAATAAATTAAAGACTAAAGAACCCTCCTCCCACCCTATTAAAGAAAGTTACTACAAGCCGTATGCAAAAAGAGCGCATACCGCTTGAATAATTATATTGAGATGATATGCAGGTGTTTGGCGATGCAAACGGACTTTTCATTCGCAAGCTCATTTCAAAAACCGTTTAAGAAGCATTGCACACCAGCATACTGTGAGAATGAACAAAGAAAGCTATAAAAGAATCCTGAAATAAGTTCAGGACAAGTTTTTACTTACGGCATAGAAGTGTTACGCAAGGTATCAGACTACTCGCACAAGACACTCGCAGACTGATAAAGCACCTTGCACACTACTATACCGTGATGATAAAATTGACCAGGGATAAAAGGATAGAACCTGATGAAAAGAGCACAGGTTACAGAGGATTAAAGAGAAAGGAAAAGAGGAGAAAATTAGGAGAGGATAGGGAGAAGATTAGGAAAAGACAAACCATAAAAGAATTTTAGTCACGGCATTAGAAGTCTTACGCAAGCCCACCAAACTATTCGCTATGCTCATAGATTGGTAGAACGTCTTGCAGACTACTATGCCGTAATAATAAAGTTGGCCAGGCTAAAAGGACATAGAAAAAGGAAAAGAGGAAAAGATAGGGAAAAGATAGGGAGAGGATTGGGAAAAGATTTAAGTTACCTGCAACAAAATTGAGATTTATAAACCAAATCCAAAGATAAAAATATGATTTATAAAACTCAATTTTAAGAGCGTTGCAATATAAGCGAAAGATGATTAAAGGAAAAAGATTAAGTAGTGTAGGCGGTAATATCGCACCAAAAACTTTTCATTTCGCAAGCTCATAAACCAGAAAAGTTTATCGTGTACCGCCTGCACAACACATTTATTGAATAAAAGAAATTTTACTTACTTGCCTCAAATTTAAAAGTGATTATTTGAATAAGACAAAAGCACAAATAAGCACCTTAAAATTAAAGAGCGAGGCAAGTGATAATAAGTCATAGTCAAACCCTACACACTGAGGTTCGTTATGTGAGATGGTTTTGATATAAATTTACCCACCCTCAGTTAGTTATTCGCCGTGCGTAATATTAGAAGAAATACTGGCAGGCTAACCGCCTGCTTTTTTTAATTTAGACTTGTCCTGAATTTATTTCAGGAGGGCACGGCTCATAATAAATATGTTCCCACCCTGAAAATGAAAAAGATTATCCCGTTGTGAAAACACGGCACGTAGCAGTGCGACTTTCATTATTGCATTCCTGCGCTGACTTGTCCTCACGGCTCGGAGAAGACCCGCAGCCGTTCGTCCAATGGCTCGGAATGTGACGGCTTCAAAAGAACAAATTGAATTTCTAAAAAGCCAAATATAGTTAGCCAGGAAGTAAAGAACAGCAAAAGATTAAAAAAGAAAAAGAATTAGAGTTTTTTTCTTCTCTTACTGGCTCAACAGTATACGCAGGTTCAGGGGACTCCTTTGACAAGGTAGTATTCCTATTTGCAGAACGAATTACGGCTTTCATTTTGTTAGACACTCCGATTTTCTTAAAGACGAAGAAAAACGGCCTCTAAAAAACGAACCTTCCGTAATTCTAAATTTTCTTTAGTTTGAAGACTATCTTTTAGTTAAAAGAAAATTATCTGCAAACAGTCATCTCCACCTTGCAAAGCACCCTGAACTGCATTACTGAGCACTGAAGTAAGCCAGAATGTATCGGCTTAAGGAGGTGCTCTATGGCACTAAATGGTAATGTTTCACAAGTGAACGTCTCAGAGAAGACTGAGAGAGAAAGGTTAGTAATCGCCAAGGAAGTTGTAATCAAGGCATTACTACCCGTTGTATTTGATGATGTTCCCGAAGATGCAAGGGAGCGAACCTTTGACGATTGGTATGACAAGCTCCTCAAACTCATCACAGGGATTGAAGATGACGCACAGCCTGTGAAAGTTCTCAGTGCTCCACCAGAGGAAACTCCAGGCACTTCAAAGAAGGCTTCAGGGCAGTATGTTCATCCTGACAGTCCTGTTGAGAATAAGGCTACCGACAAGCAGATCAAGAAAATCTTTGCCCTGGGACACAATCTCAACATGGGGAAAGAGGAACTTGAAGAGGAAGCATTCAAGGTTTCAGGAATCGATAGTTTGAGCCAGCTTTCCAAATCACAGGCAAGCGACCTCATCGATGACCTTTCCGCAAAGGAAGACCTTGTGAGGCTTTATGGATAAGGGGGAGACCCCCTACCTTTTGGAGGCTTGAAGATGAAAGAGATAAAGGAAATGAAAGAAGAAGATTTGATAAAGACACTCAAGGCCTTAAGAGTTGAGTTGGACAGGCGGAGAGCTGAAGTCTGGGGAAGGTACACAGGCGTCAAGTACCCTTTGAAGAAGGAGGCAGACGATGGAGAGAGACGAAGATAATGAAGTAGAAAGAGATGCTTTCATTCAGGCAGTTGAGAGGATGGTCCTTCAATACCAGTGCATAGACTTCCATCAGTGGCACTACTGGAGGAGCATACTTGAGGAATTGGATCCGCACAATCCTCTTCTTGAAGTTGGCTTTCACGGCTTGCCTTACTTTGGTGGTTTAAAGGATTGAGCAGAGGGGGAGAAATCCCCCTCTTTTTTTGTTCGATTAATTTTGTCCGAAGAATCTCATTATTTTGTTATGGTTTCTTTTGCTCGCTCGGTATCGCTCCACCTCGCAAAATACGCTCAGTTTTGTTTTACCTCGCTCGCCGGGCTAAAGACAAATATCCCCCCACCCTTTCATTAGTAGCTCGGCGTGCGGTTTTATACGGAGATAAAACAAACACTCCTCATCAACCTTACGCCTCGCAAACCTCTCAAAGTTCCCCTGACGAGTGCAAACATCAAAAAGTGAACCACCTTGAGAGCGATAACGTAAAAGACTTATCATTATTTATTTCAGGAGATCATGCCGAGCAAAAAATATCAAGTCTCCTACCAGAAGAGAAAGAGGTTTTGAAAAAAGAATTTTGAAAATTGATTCTTTTCTGATATATTTTAATGTGAAATTTTGAATAATTGCCCAATTAAAAGTATTGATGTCACATACTCAACCTGTCGGCCACTGATTGAAGATGCTATAAGGTTTATAAAGAAATATTCCTTAGAATTTTTTGGTTTCGATACCTTTATTAAAAACAATATTTATTAATCTTAATATTCGCCAACAAAATTATATAATTATCAATTAGCAAAATTTTTAATCAAGTTTGTTCATTATTTTAAGTATAAGTTTTAGTGCAAATATCTTTTTATGAATTGAAATATCAGGATAAATGAGGTAATGGAATGAGTAATAGAGCAATGATGCTGAGTATTCCAAATTATTGATTTCTGGATAAATTTTTTTCAAAACCTTCCTCAAATTACATATGAAAGTGAAGAGTTTGATAATTTCTTCATCCTTAGAACTTGAAATGGCCTTATTATCAAAAAATTTTTCTATTTCAAATAAACTTAAAAGTGTTTCCCAGTCAGCAATTCGCTCCCAACTATAGAATTTTTCGCTATTACTGTCTAATACTGAAAAAATCATATCTGTTTCTAATTTAGCAATGTCTCTTGCAATATGATCTGGTTTGTAATTCGCAAAATCAATAAGAACTATATTTTGATCATTTGGATTTATTAAAATATTAGTTGCATTGAAATCCCCATGAATTTTTGCAACAGTTATAAGGACAAGTTTTTCATAGAAATTTTTCTTATTTTTTCCTTGCAGCCTGGGAAAATCCTCTAATTCTTTGAATTCATTTTCATTAAAGTACATTCTAATTAATTTCTTTTCTCTTTCAAAGAAAGAATCCAATTTCAAAATAACTTGATTCTTAAACTGATAGTAGTCTTCCCATAACCTAACAGATTCTTCCTGCGAATTTCTATAAAGACTTCTTAATACTTTCTCTAAATTTGTAAATATGTTGTCGTTCAAGGGATTATTAGGGTAATAATCCCTAAATGTTTGGGACTCTTCTTTTAATTCAACAGCAAACGCCGCTAAATTTCCATAACTTACAGGGCTTTTTATGTTCGCCGGCAGGTTCTCTTGTGGCAAATATTTTATTACTTCCTTATAATTGTTTACCTCTGCTTCTATTTTTTTAATTTCACCTATTTTCATTATCCAAGATTTATTAGAAGAACCATACTCGTTTACTCTAAATAAGTAACAGCCTGAAAAACCTGGTCTAAAATATAAGACTCTTCGGTCCATTGGAGGAACAGCTGTATTCAAGTAAAAAAGCTTATCCATCAGATGTTTGAACACTGTAAATCCTATATCCTCTATTTGAAGCTCACTTTTATAGCAGGGCTTAAATACTGTTGTAACCATTTTTTTAGATGCTTCTTCTATATCAGAATTAGGTTTGTAGGAAGCACGATACACAGCTCTTTTGCTCTGCGCACGCTCGACTATATCTTTAATACTTTTTTTGTCAAGAGGAAATATCTTATTGTAGTTTTCGTCATTCGGATACTGTAAGTATTGTTTAATAAATACACCATCCACATCTTCTAAAGAAAGCCATGATAACGCCGGCAGGTACTTATTTTCAATAAATCTTGTTATCATAATTATCGGAATATCAGGGAATTCTATTCTTACATTTTCTATAATTTCCTTGCAACTATTAAGATCAACTTCAGCATTTGAACCAAATACCTTACTCTCAAATATTACAATATCTATCATTACTAAAGCTAAAGAATCTGCTACTTTTTTAAGCTCATCAATATATTTTTTTGAGGAAAGCTGCTCTTTATCATTGATTATTGTAGCTTCTATACGAAATTCTTCTTTTAAATAAAGATCTTCTAGAACTTCCTCAAAACCGATCTTAAATTGTTCGTCTCCGTCAATTATTGCGATTACTTTTGTCATTTTAACTCAAGTTTTATAAGAGAAATTGTAGTTTTTACTTTATAGCCTTCTTGAGCTATATTTTCCAACGGGTTTATTTCCTGCAAAGGTATGAATCTTCCTCCGTACTTTCCAACATAATCATAAATACGACGATGTCCCTCACGATCAATTCTTCGTTCATTAAGTTTTCCGTTGTTCAAAATTTGCAATTGAACTACATTAAAATTAGATTCTTGCCAGGTTTCTTCTATTAAAATCTTAACTTTATTATCCTCCTTTTCCCTCCCATGAAAAGCATGTTCTAAATTATTAAATATTTCTCCTAGCACAAACACTATATCTTCCCACTTTATAAAGGCAAACCATTTCTCTCCAAGATAAGACTTCTCAACTTTAATATTAAATTTACTAAAAATATCCTTCTCTTTCTCTTTTATTACAGAGTCAATAGTTTCGGTTAGATTGCACTTAAAAATTTTATCCATAACCTCTCGGAGGTGCATTAGATGTTCATAAAATGCTTGAATTCTATTTTTGTATTCTTGATTGTAATCATTAAAGGTAATTAACTTGTAAATAATAGGTTCTAATAGTTTTGTCAAATATTTAATATCTGAATCAATTTCACCAGTGACTTCTTTAATTGCGCTTTCTGCTCCAGAAGCCAGAAGCCCCGAGTCTAAAATATCCTTTACACCTTTTAAACTTTCATTCTGATAAAAGTTTATGGAGTTTTCAATAATAGGTATCACGTCAATTATTGCTTGGCTTTCCTTAATTTTCCTGTAATTGTTGTCAATGTCATAAACTCCTTCCCTTGCGACTAAATAGAAAAAATATAGAGGTGGACGTATTAAAATTTTTACTCTTGATTGAAGATAATCTCGCGTTTTCCCTAAAAGGAAATTTAACTTTAAAGATAATCCTTGCGAAGAAAGCAGGTTATTTATTATATATGCAAGCTTGTTAATAGTCTTGTCCTCTTTTAGATGTTCTCCTATTAAAATAAAAGTAACAACTTTCCAAAACAGGTCTTCCTGCCCATCTTTAAGGAGTTTAGACAAATGATTCTCTATATTTGTATAAAAATATTCACTATCAAGATAATACCAAACTAAGATTATTGGACCTGTATTTCCCTCAAGAATTTTTTTGTCATTACAAAGAGCATTACAAGCGCTTTTAAGGGAGTCTGTGAAATAGAGAATCTTATCAAAATCTTTGTTTTGATTGTCGAAAAAGTACAGAAATTCATTGTAAAGTATAGCAAGAAAATCCACTGCTCTTTGGTCTTCTTGAATTTCATTTTTGAGTTGTTTTGCTGCTCCTATCTTGGTTTTAGCAACTTCTAAAAGCCATCGCAAGCAAAGTATGTTTTTTATATTTTCAGGATTTAAGGATGGAAAATTACTTTCTCCCCTTCTAAGCTTTTCAATTTCTTTATCTAAAAAGCCTAAGCAGTACTCATTCTCAAAATTCAAATCATTAAAGAGCCTTTTTAGACCTTTTAGTTTGTTTAAATACTTACAAATTGGACAACTATCTGAATCAAAGGCAGGAATAGGGAAATTAACAAGGTATTTAATTGTGATCTCGGAACTTCCACTTTTTCCCCTATAGGATGAAAGGCTGCTAAAAAATTTTGTAGAAAAGTTATCAGCCCTGTTTGTCAAAACGTAAATGAAGATGGAATTAGCCTTATCTTGAGCAATAATATTAATCAGACTTTGAAGAGTAAAACCTGTGGCCATAAAATCGATAAGAAGTACTACTGATGAAACATTCTTAATGCCTATATCTCTGAGAGAAGAAGTATCATAAACGGCATCGAGAGATATAGATTTACATTCGGGTTTATCCTTCTCAAGACTATTTGAAATTCTATTTGCCAATTGTTCCAAAGAAGATTTAGAATCAGTTTCAGGATACAAAATATGAGATATCTTAAGGCTCTCGTTTTTTTCTTTGCTTGTATTTAAGTCCTTTATTATACAATCAGCAATTTCTTCCCGAAACTTATCTAGGATATTTGAAATCTCAAAACGGTATACAATATGTTTATTTCTATTTGTAATAAAATGACCTATAGACAAGCTATCTTTTGCTTCAGAAATTTTTTCTATGAAATCGTTGCTGAATTTTTCTTGCTTATCTCCTTCTATTTCGAACGTTTCTTTTTCATCCTTTATCCATATAGGTTCTTCCGGAAGAATTAATGGTTCTAAAAGAATAGAATAAGTTTGTGAATCAACCTTCCTAATTGAGCTATAATCCCAATCATGTGGTTTGTCTTTATAAAATTTCAAGGGTTTGCATATAATACTTTCTAGGTCATAAGAATGATTATTGTAATTAAAGTTTTTTGGGGAAATTCCTGCTTTTGTTTCCTCGCTTCTGGCATCTACTATTGAAAAGATCTTAACAATATTTTTATTTTTAATGAGTTCTAAAATTTTCATAACAGACTCTCCACTTCCAATTACACCACAAAACATACAAATTCTATCTTCTTTATTTATATTTGCTAACTCAGAATAAGGGAGGGCTATAAAAGGATCACTAATCTTTATCCATTTTGTTTTTTCGGTGATTGATTCATCAATTATTTCTTCTAAATTTTTATTAGTTGTAATAAGTACTGAAGGGTTATCCAAAAGGATCAATTTGTAAAACAGCCATTTTTTTATTTTTCTTAAAATTTCCTTATTTCGTATTAGTTTCCCTAATTCAAAATATCCCTCAGCATAATAATGCTTAGGTATAAGAACCTTTACATTCGGATTAAAAACCCCATTAGACCCATCTAAAATAAAATTACCAACTTCTTTCTTTAAATTATCTGCAACATAACGAAGTATCTCCTGCTCAGGGTTAATTAAATAATACTTACCTTCTAAGAGTTCTACCAAATGGGTGTTGCTTTCGATTAAAGTCCTTTCGTCTTTAGAAAGATCTAAATTGGAAAGAGGATTTTTTCTTAATTTTTCGATGAGTTCCTTTTCCCCATCTCTTGTTTCTATAAAATGAAATCCAAATTTTTCGTCATAAACTATCAAGGAACTTGCTTTTCTTCTTTCAGCCTCTGAAGTTACATCTTCCATTTCAGAAAGTAAATCATTACCTACATTTATGCCTATTATGGCAATGGGGGGATCTTGCATCCACATCATATTTAGGGTTAGATAATGTAATACTTTTGTGAGTAAATTTTCTTTATTAATACCTTCAAAATCCATTAAAAGAATGCCTCTTATAGAAGATTCGCCTTTCGAAATTGTCCTACTTTTAAGAGAGAATAGTTTTCCGCTCATTTTAGGCAAAACTTTTGCAAGGGATTCGCCTTGAGACGCAAGATCTTTTTTTTCAGAAAAATACTCTTTCAAAGATATTTTATCGAGAACATATTCAATTTGAGATGGATAAATTCTCAATCGGCCAAAAAAGCTTTCTTTTCTTCCAAAATAAGAGGGAGGGGGCAAAGGTAAATAAATTTTATAATGGGTTCCCTTAAAATCAACGGAGGTTTGTTCGGGTGTTAACTTTCCTTCTGGTCTACCCAGATCTGGATAAGTTAGAAAATCATAAGATACTAAAGCCTTTCCACTTCTAACGATTAAAAAACCGCCAAGTTTTTTCAAAAGCTTTTTTACTTGATACAACCCTGTTGGTGGAGGGAATTTGTAGTATTCTTCTACTTCCTGAGGAGAAAAACATTGCATAAATGCTCTTAGTCTACCTTTAGGGTCGCTCGTTGAGCCAAATTCGAAAGCATGATCTACTATCTGGACTTCGCTCATTTCTCTACATTCTACAATTTTACCAAGTGTAGCAGGGATGCCGGGTCCCCCGTCGCCTATAACTAACTCAAGAAAATTTAAGTTACCAGGGTACCTTGGGGAGCTAAGCGTTTCAAAAAAACTTTTTTCCCATTCAGGTCCATATTGTAAACGAATGAAAACCGGACTAAATTTTTCATCTTTATACTCTTTTTCTAATGTTGTTGTTTTGCTCCTTCTAAATACATCCATAATAATGTATGGATTAGTGTCGTTGGCATACTTTTGGATATTTTCTCTGAGTTCGTATATAATAGTATCTCTTAATAGGTTAACATATTCATAATCTTTTAAGTCATAATCTAAATTTTGGAGTTTTTTTTGTAAAAAATATTCTTTAAATTCATCCTCAGAAGCAAATATTAGGGGAGTGAATCCAGATTTTTGGAGATCAGGATAAAAGGAAGAAACCTCAGACTCCTTTTTGCTTACTATGTTTTCGTTATAAATTATATCACTTTCCGTTAAATTACTTCTCAAAAATTTTTCAAATCCGTATTTACTGAGAAAAGCAAAAGCAGAATTCTCTTTATCAGTACCTGGTATTTTCTTAAAAGGAAAACGAACTTTTACGTGGATCCCAGCATTTTTAAGTTCCAAAATCCAAGTTGCAATTAAGCCTACTTCAAAAGTATCAAAAAATATAACATCTGAAAAATCAAATATAACTTCTTTAACTCTCTTACTTTTCTTATAACATTCTTTTAAGAGGGGCTCAAAATAATTTGATGATACGTAAGTTGGAAAAGTGATTGTGTAACTTTCACTAATTAGTTGACCAAATTTTAGATTTTTTTTAGAAAATGAATTCATTTTAACCTCCAAACCTAATTTGTAAATTAGGCAATTTTTCCACTTAATAATAATTTTATCTAGTTTTAGAATTTTGGCAAATTCTTGAAAAAATGTTTCCCTAAACATTTAACTTTTGGAAGCATCTGTAAAACCACTTCTCTATAAATAAAAACTCTCCTACCATTTGCGGCAGGAGAAAAAGGAAAATAAATGAAGAAGATTATTATATCTATATTGTACTCAGTTTTGCAGTAATTTTATAATCCTGTAAGCGATAAGCATCGCCTCTTCCCTTGTGATGAATTCGTGAGGCTTGAGGTTTCCGTAGCCGTTGCCTTTCACAACCCCGAGCTGTTTAAGAAACTTAACTTCTTTTATGTAAGGATAATCCTCGCCGATGTCAAAGAAAGGCTCACTGTTTCTCAAAGCGTCAAGTATTTGAACATAAGGGAAGTTTTTGCCAGGACATTCTGTTGAGTTTGCAGTATGCGAAATATCAGATACAACATCCCTGTGCCGCAGAATATTTATCACTGGTATGTTGTATTGCTTCATAAGAGATTTAATGAGTTCAATGCCTGCATTAAATTGTTCAATAGGCATTTCAATATGCTCAAAGTTACCAAGGAAACAGACCCCCACGCTCACAAGGTTTGCCTGGTAATTCGTGCAGTGCCAGGCAGGTTGTTTAATTGGCTGGGCCTTAAATGTTTCTCCAGTGTGCCCTATGATAAAGTGATAGTCGCATTTGTAATCTGGATAATCCTTTTTCCATTTCTCCTGCGCTCTGTCGCATATGGTTCTTCCAATAAGTTTACCGCCAATGTCATCTTTGTTTTGCTCATAATCGGTTGCGGAGTGGTGAAGTATGATGTATTTAATGTTTCTCATTTTGTCCCAAATCCCTCTACAAACCCGGGGGAGAGTCTCTCTTACCTAACCCTTCAACGTATCTTGAAAGTTTTTCAACGGCGTCGGAGAGCCTATCGAGTTTTTTGCCGAATACCATAAGAAGGTAAACAGCAATAACAATTGGAAATCCTACATCTGCAACTGCTCTTAATATATCGTTCATTTTATTTCTCTGTAAGCCACGCTCAATTCAGTGGCTTATTAAACAGATCCTTGAATACCTGGTCATAGAAAACCTGGGAGATAGAGAAGGCAACTGCAATTGATTTTAATATCGTTCCTGCGTCAAACTGCCCCGAAAGAAATGCTGATAGGAATCCTATCACAGAAGAGATAAGTATTGCAATGAGACTCTTCCACCTTCTTGAAAGTTTTGCGCCTGTAATCCACCTTATGATTAATGGAGCGATCACTCCGATAAGTCCTGAAAGCCAAACTGGCTCTATATTCATTTTAAATCACCTCTTTTAACTTTGTGTATTTAAACTTAGCGGGGGAACAAAGTCCCCCGCATTTTAAGGAGGAGCCTATGGAACTAAATCAGTGAAGCTTCTTGTTACGATACCGCCGTCAATAATTGTTGTGAGTGCACCGTTTTTGGTGTTCACAACATTCTTTGTTATGATTAGGTTCATTAAAGCCTGCACTTCTGCCTGTGTTACAGTTGCCTTTGGGTTATTAAACTCCATTGAAGCAGTCTTTCCGTTTTCAGTACCGAAAACTAATCTTAAAACTGTTGCACTTGTATCAGCCATCATTCACCTCCTTATGCAGCGTAAACCTTAGTTGAAACACGCCTTATATCTGATAGCGTGTCGGTTAGAAGGTTAGCAATAGCAAGTCCAATGTCATACAGATCCTGGTCGGAAGCAGCAGGTCTAATGTTCCTAATACTTTCGCTCCTTGTCTTGTCGCCAGGCAAGGTAAAAACAATTTCCAGACTTCCTGGATTTTCTACTACAGTCATCTATGCACCTCCAAGTGTTAGATTTTTGCGAGGACGGGAAACGTGCACATTTTACGCTCAACCCTTCCTCATATATAAATATGCATGGGGGGGCGAAAGATTTTTGCGGGGAAGCAAGGTATAATGCGATAAAAAGATTTTTAAACGAAAAACTTGAATGAAATAGAAAAAAATTGACTACAAAATTTTTCAAATTGATTTTTATATGAGGCAACGACTCAATTTCGAATAGCCCTAATTAATTTAATGCTTGACAAAATAAGCGAGAGTATATAATTGAAAGTGAATAGATGAAAAATTAATAAAATATATCTTCAAAAAATTTTACTTATAGGGTTACGGAACTTTTGATGTTAAAATAAAAGTGGCTTTATACACAGAATAAATAAAGGAAGTAGCGAGTGATAAAAATTTTTAAAGAAGAAAGAATTTTTAGTCATTATAATCGAAGTATTTCGGCTATCCTACCAATTTGGGAGCATAAGCGAAGTAGTTCATCTATGAACGAGTTAGGCGAAATCGAATTAGAGGATGCTCCCTTTAAGCGGTACGGAGGTGAATGTGACCATGAGCGACAGACACTATATTGAGGAACTGCGGGATATGCTTAGTCGTTTAAAACATGATTCTGAGTTTTTATACCAGTACGGTAGCCCAGGAAGTTCTGTTGATTTTTTCAACAGCCTTTCCCTGGATGATCGAAAAAGGCTTATCTATTTGGCTTTAACTGAAGGCGATAAGGATGTGCAGAATGTTGCTCATTACCTTATGCAAAAGTTGAGTCCCGTCCCTCGGAACCTTAAGGAACTATTTGCACAGTTAACTCCTGAGGACAAGACAGAATTTGAAAAGCTTATGGAAGATAAGCAATTGAGACCAAAACTTTTGACAATAATTGACCAGCAGAAAATTACTGAGGAGTTACAAAAGATCTGTAATCAAATTGGCTTTCTTGAAGTAGAAGAAGCCTTTTGGATATTAATCCCAAACGATCCCGGGGAGGAGACACTCTGGATTGAAGCTGTTGGAGGAAAAGAAGATGGTTTAAATCGGGTTAGACTGCCTTCTCAAGTAATGTATGACCCCACAAAAGAAGAAAAGCATGATCTGATAACAGCTATGCGTGGAGCGTTGTGGGTACTTCATGTCCACAATCACCCAGAATTGGCTGGCTACATTAACTCTTGCGAACCGAGTCGTAATGACCTCATTTTCGCATTAGAGTGGAAATCTGTCAGGCCAGAGATAAAAGGTAAGATGAAGTTTTTTGTAGTAAAAGGAAAAAGTGTTGTGGAGTATTCGCTACCGCTAGGTGAAAAGAAACAGTGGCAAATTTGAAGCATCATCAAATTATTCTATTTGCCTCACGGCCTGATTGGCGTTCAATAAAAATAAATTTACTTATAGATATGCAGATGTTTGCAATGCAGTTGACTTTTTCTCTTCACTGCGTTCATGGCTTTGGCTCACTAGTTGTATATAAATACGCATAGGATGGAGGAAAAAAGAAAGAGGATTTTGTGTAAAGAGGGTTTTAGGTGAGAGAGCAATTCGAGAATTTTATGTATTTCCTAAAATAGCTAAAATTTTGACGACGGTAAAGAAATAGCTCAATTCAGGTATAATAAATTTAAGTAATAAAAGAAATAAATGGGGAAAATTAAGGGAGGATAATGATTAACAATCATGATTCTTGGTATTGATTTAGGAACTTCAAAGTCTGTTGTTGGTATTTGGTTAGGTAATGGAATTTCTATCATTCCAGATAAAGTTGGGCATCAAAGTATTCCTTCTCTGGTCCTTGTTACTTCAGATGAAAGAATACTCGTAGGTGAAACAGCCAGAAGGCATCGAGAATTTTACAGTGGCAAAAGTGTTACTGTAAGTTCAGTAAAAAGATTGATGGGCAGAAAAGGAGAAACTGGATGGGGCTGGTGGAAGACTTACCCTCAGGAAGTTTCAGCTCTTATATTAGCAGAGATTAAGAATCAGGCAGAAGAATATCTTGGCGAAGAAGTTAAAAAAGCTGTGATAGCTATTCCTTCACACTTTGACGAAAGCCAACGACGAGCTACAAAAGAGGCTGCTGAAATTGCTGGTTTAGAGGTAGTTAGCCTTTTGAATGAAGCAAACGCTGCAGCCATTGCTTATGGTCTTTACCACGCAGGAAAAGATGAAAAAGTTCTGGTCTTTGACTTTGGTGGAGGGACATTGGATGTTTCTATTTTAAATTATGGCGGCGGCGTGTATGAGGTGAAATGTATTGAGGGAGATAGTAAGTTGGGAGGTGATGATTTTGACCAAGTTATAATCGATTATATTTTAGACTCAATTCAACAAAAATGTGGAATTAAACTTGAATTAGACTCGCTTCAAAAAAGAATATTAAAAGAAGCAGCTGAAAAGGCCAAAGTTGAACTAAGTAATTCATTAAATACTACCATCCACATACCCGGGTTTTTGCACATTAACGGCAGATATAATGATTTAGATGTCTCAATGGAAAGAAAAACTTTTGAGTTACGCTCAAAAAACTTATTTGATCGTGCTTTTGAAATTCTTGAAAAAGCTCTTAAATCATCAGGGTTGAAACCAAATAATTTGGACGCTTTACTTCTACTTGGTGGAACTAGTCGCATCCCTTATATCAAAGAAATGATAAGAAAAAACTTGCATATCGAGCCTTATGCTGGATTAGACCCCGAAACTTGCGTTGCCCAAGGGGCAGTTCTTATGGGGGGAATACTTGAGGGTAGAGTAAAAAATTTTGTCTTAGTTGATGTTGTTTCTACTTCTTACGGTGTGGGCTTACAAGGAGATATTTTCGACAAATTAATTGCGAAAAATAGTCCTATACCGACAACTAAGTCAAAAACTTTCACTACATCATCTGACAACCAAACTGCAATTTCAATACAAATATATCAAGGGGAAAGCCCTAAAGCATCAGAAAATCTATTCTCAGGCATTATTGAATTAACTGGCATTTTGCCTGCTAAAGCGGGCATACCCAAAATTGAAGTTACTTTTAGTGTTGATGAAAACTCGATTGTTCATGTTTCAGCAAAAGATCTTACAACCGGAAGGAAACAGAATATTGTTGTAAACTCCCCCTATGGATTAAATGATGCTCAAATTAAGCTAATGAAACAAAAACTTAAACTCTGGGCTTCCGAAAGGCATGTTTTAGAATTAAAGTATTCTATTGACTCGCTGAAGTCTTCCATTGAAGAATTAATAAAAAGAGCTACAAATGCTTTAGAATGGAGCGATATCATGTCGTTAAAAAAGTGCATTGAATCACTCGATTTGCTTGCGAAAAGACAAGTATCTTATAAGGAAATGGAGGATTCAGTTTCTTCTATACGTTTGATTTATGAGAGAGCACTGCAGAAAATATCTGAGTATGAAAGAAAGATGGAGGATGCCAGTATCCTAAAAGAAAAAATAGAAAAGTTCATTCCTATTCTAAAACAGGTTAATGACAGCGAAGCTAATATTTTGGAACAGGGGATAAAATTATTAGAAGATGTTTTAAACCAAAAAATGCCTTTAGAGATGCTTGAGGGGATATTTTTAAGCGTGTGTTCGGGTTATGAGGAAGCTAAAGCAGTGTTAATTGTTAAGGCATTAAATGATTTAGCAAATTCTATAGACTTGAAAATGTGGTTAACTGAGTTAAAAGATAAAACTTTTAGCTACTCTTCGATACGCAATCATTTATTAAAACTGAGTGAATTAAAAGAAGTTGATTTTTTTGCAAATCTTTTGAGAGCTGAGAATGCTGAATCTCAAAAATCGATTCAGCAAAATGTTATTAACAAAATTAAAGATGACTCGCTTCTTAAAGCATATTTCTTTTCAACCATATTTGTAAGCTTTAATTTCCAAACAGTATTCAGCATTGAAGAATTTGTAAAAAATGAAGAGATGAATGATTTTTCTAAACTGGTTTTGCTTTACGGGCTTGATGAAAAAAACAATCCTAAGCAGAGACAAGTGCTTTCAAGGATTTTAGCAAAAGAATTCCATATTAGCAATTATCTTCCTTTGGTCGTTGACTTGATTTTAAATGAAAAGGATGAAATTGTAAAAGGGTGTTTATTTGATTGCTTAGATAAACATCCTGAAGGTACTCTTCAAAATTTCTTGTCAACGGTAGACTCTGGCACTAAGTTAAAGATAAGTAAGGAAAGAGGATTGTTAATAAGATTAGCAAAAGAGCCTAATGAAGAAACAGATTTATTTGCTTTGAAATCGCTTACAGCTTTTTACCCAGAAGAAGCTTTTTCCCTTTATGCCTCTTCTTTTAAAAATAAAAATTTGGATGTTAGAGTTGCAGCTTTACAATTACTAATTAGTGTAAAGAATAATCCTTCAGTATTTGAGATTGTAAATCAAGCTCTTGGAGACGCTTCACCTGAAATTCAGCTAACGGCTTTAGAGTTTATAAACAAAAACAAAGAAGTTTTCTTTATTCCATATTTATTAAGTTTACTCCAATCAGAAAAAAACCAGAACATTAAAGAAAAGATAATTATTACTTTAGGTAATCTTAAGAATAAAAGAGCTGTTTATGGTCTTTTTAAATTACTTATGGATAAAGACCAAAACATTTGTAATCTTGCATTATCTTCTATTGAAAAAAATTTAGATCTAATGGATAAAGATTTTAAAAAATTATTCGATATAATAATAAAAGTCACTCATAAAAAGTCTTCTTTAAGCTTAATAGACAAGTTTTTTCTAAGAGGATTTTCGAAAACTCATCCAGAGATAAGTGAGATTTTGCAAATACTAAAAAATTATGGGAGTGAAGCAGATTAAAAAACGATGAAACGCGAATGGATAGATGAAAAGTTGAATTTACTTTCTATTAAACTTGATGGTTTTAAAACAGATTCTAGTAGATTCTTTTTCGAACCCACCGAAGAAATTTATAAAAATTTAGAATCCGGAGACGAGAACGAACTTCATTTTGTAGTCGCTAAAATAGCAGAACATTTAGAAATACCTGCTCCAATCGTGCGGTATGATTGGGGGTTAAAGGTGGACTTGGAAGTAGCAGGGCAAATCCAAAATATATACCAATTAAAAGCAATAAGAATACCTTTTTTCTACGTAGGAAAAAAATATGCCTTAGGAAGTATTCTTGCCCATGAAATGACCCATGCTTTTCTTTTTTATAAAGGAATATTTCTGAATGATCAAAATGAAAATGAAATGTTTACAGATCTAACAGCAGTCTTTATTGGATTAGGAAAATTAGTGCTCAATGGTTTAACCGTTGCATCTAACCAATATCTTGCCGAAGTACAAATATTAGGTTATTTACCGTTAGATTCCATTGTGTATGTTTTTAAAAATATATGTGAACGCAGGTCTATTAGCTTAGAGCTATCAATAAAAAACCTTATTTCTGAAGCGATAAGCAAAATTAATGCTTTTAATAAATAAAAGTCCTTAATTATCTTCCAGCCACCAAAGCTTCTTTTATCTTCTCTGTGTAGAATATTTCTGTTTGTCGTCTTTTTGCTTCATCACGAGCCCTCGGCACCATCAAAAACGACGACAGAGTTGAGTCTGGAAGCACAAAAGTAAACCTTACAGTCATCTCCTCAGAGGTCAATTTTATGGTGCGTATTAAAAACTTTAGATATGTTTTTGGAGAAGAAATATGCGATATTTGATGATATTGAGAGTTTTTTGATGGTTAACCCTTGCTAGATAAATTTTGAGGTCTTAGAAGTTGCTCTAAATCAGCAAGCAGGGAACTTACATTCGTTTTTATGGTGGCGGCGGGGGGATTCGAACCCTCGACACTCCGGGTATGAGCCGGATGCTCTAACCGCTGGGCTACGCCGCCATTCCTCTGCGTCTTTGCATTCTCTTTTTTTGATCTGTTTGGGTATCCTGAGATTCTCTGAGAAACTTCTT
>Ga0315282_10001001_pt1 | contig 54578 bp, 52 predicted proteins | sample YL17G07_20_MG_FD_203693 | JGI IMG/M metagenome (GOLD analysis project Ga0315282, IMG submission 203693) | Sediment microbial communities from Yellowstone Lake, YNP, Wyoming, USA - YL17G07_20 | ecosystem: Environmental > Aquatic > Freshwater > Lake > Sediment | place: USA: Wyoming | collected...
CGCGCGATCGCCTCGGCGATCGCGCGCGCCAGCCCCTTCACCTCGTCCCACGAGCGCGTTGCCGCGATGGGCGCCACGACGTGCAGACCCTTGCCGCCGGTCGTCTTGACGAAGCTGCGCAGGCCGAGCCCGTCGAGCGCCGCGCGCACCAGGCGCGCGGCGTCGATCACGCGGGCGAACGGCAGCGCAGAGTCGGGATCGAGGTCGAAGACGAGCCGGTCGGGCCTCTCCAGCGTCTCGATGCGCGACCCCCACACGTGGAACTCGAGCACGTCCATCTGCACCAGCGAGAGCAGGCCGGCGGTCGACTCGATGGCCATGTAGATGCCGGTGCCCTCCTCTTCCTCGATGGGCACGCGCAGCACGGTTGCGGGGAGGCCGTCGCCGGCGTGCTTCTGGAAGAAGCACGCCCCGGTGGAGCCCTCGGGGCAGCGCACGAGCGTGAGTGGGCGCCGCGCCACATACGGGAGCATGCGCTGGGCGACGCTGGCGTAGTAGCGCGCCAGATCGAGCTTTGTGACGTCAACTTCAGGATAGAAGACGCGATCCGGGTTGGTGACGCGCACGCCGGCGACGACGACCGAGCGCTCGCGGCGCCGTGAATCGCCTGCGCTCGCGGTGTCAATCACGCCCTTGCTCGCTCGCAACGGCGCTGATCAATCACGGCGCTCATCTTCGTCGCCAGTGCCGCGCGCGTCGCCGAGCGCGCCCCCGCGCTGGTCGGCGATCTGCTCCATCGTCCGTCCGCTCTTCACGCTGTTCGGCGCGCGCACCGTGATGTCGCCCTCGGCGCCGCCGGCCGCCTCGCTGTCGCGCTCCTTGATGAGCAGCCAGTTCTTGCCGTCTCGGTCGCCGGGCCGGTTGCGCAGGCGGACGAGCACCCAGCCGCCGTGCAGCTTCTCACCCTCAAGACGGAATCTGAGCTTGCCGACGCGGCAAGAGGCTGCGGGGTCCGCAGCGCCCTCAGCTATCCGCCCGCCACCCTGGCCCTCTTGCCCGCCGCCGTCGCTTTCGGGGAACCAGCGGCCGCGATCCCACACCATCACCGTGCCGGCGCCGTACCGACCCTCGGGAATAGCCCCCTCGAAGTCGGCGTAGTCGAGCGGGTGGTCTTCGACCTGCACGGCGAGGCGCTTGTCACCGGGGTCGAGGCTCGGCCCCTTGGGCACCGCCCAGCTCTTCAGCACGCCGTCCATCTCGAGCCGGAGGTCGTAGTGCAGGGCGCGCGCGGCGTGCTTGTGGATCACGAACAGGTTACCCGCCGCGCTCGACTTGACCTCGGGCCGGGGCTCGGGCGTGTCGCTGAAGTCGCGTTTGCTGCGGTACTCGTCGAGGGCCATACGCCTCTGCAGTCCAGCGCCGCCGCGGGTTTCGGGTGGGAAGCGGCTACTCCTCCCCTCCTTGTGCCGCGAATTGCTAGAATGCTAACGACGGCCACCTTCGTACAAGACGGTCGTCGCCCATCCACCATGGACCGGGGGGTCGTCTCATGGAACACCTGCTGGTCGGCGCCGCTCGCTCTCTCACGCTGCCCGACGCCCAGCGCGCGCTGTGGGAGGCGCTCGTCGACACGCTCGTGGCGGCGGTCGAGAGCGGCAGCGACGCGCTCTTCCTGGATGCCATCGAGGCGCAGTCGCGGCTCACGGGCATCGAGGGTGACCGGCGGCTGATCGAGGTCTTCCAGGCTCTGCAGGATGGTCTCGAGGGGCTGCGCGCGGCCGTGCTGGCCGCGCAGCCCGGCGACGAGGCCGAGGCCGTGTCGGGGCGGCTGCGCGAGCTCGAGGGAGAGGCCATCATGCGCGCCGGCGTCGGGTACGCCGAGGGGCTCGAGGAGCGTGTCGACAACCTGACCGGGCAGATCGAGACGCTCTCGCCGCACGACGAGCTGACCGGCGCCATGAAGCTCCCCCAGGTGCAGAACCAGCTCGTGCTCGAGATCAGCCGCTGCCAGCGCATGGACCTCTCGCTGGGTGTGGCCGCGCTGGTCATCGAGGGCCTCGACGAACTTAGCCGGCACAACGGCGGACACGCCGCGGAGAAAGAGCTGAGCCGCGCCGGGCGGCTGCTGCGCGAGAGCCTGCGCCGCTACGACAGCATCGGTCGGCTGAGCGACAACGAGTTCATCGTCGTGTTGCCCGACGTCAGCCGCAGCGGCCTGGCGAGCGCCATGGAGCGCCTGCGGCGCAGTCTCGAGACCGGCGAGGAGCGGCCCGCGAACGTCCAGTTCCTGTTCGTGCTCTTGCACCTCGACGTGGTCGACGTGGGAGCAGCCGAGATCGTCGCTTCGATCCGTCGCGGCCTCACCCAGGTGCGCGGCGGCGAGCGCTACGTGGTGTGGATGTGAAGCGGGCGGGGCGCCCGGCAGTCGCGCGTCGCCTTCAGGTCGCGGGATCGCCGGCGAGCGCCCGCATGGCCTTGCGCACGATCTCGCGCTCGTTCGGGTAGGTCATCAGGTCGAGCGCTCGCTCGACCGGGAGCCAGCGCGCCTCCGAGACCTCGTGGTCGTGGTCGTCGGTCGATCCGTCGGTGTAGCCGACCAAGAAGAAGTGCACCGTCTTGTGCACGCGCATCTTGTCTTCGCGCGAGTAGAACCAGTAGTCGATCGTCCCCAGCTTCTGCCGGATCTCGCCGCTGAGCCCGGTCTCCTCACGGATCTCGCGCAGCGCCGCTTCTTCGTCGGTCTCGCCCGGCTCGACCCAGCCCTTGGGCAGAGCCCAGGCGCCACGCCCCTTGGGGTTGATGAGGCAGAGCTCGAGTTCGACGTCGTGGCGCACGATCACGCCGCCCGCCGACGTCTGCCGCTTGACGTCCACCGGACTCCCTCGTAGCTTCTACGGCCCGCCGCGCCAGCGGCGCGACGCCTGCGCGCGAGACGTCGTTTCGCAACGATACTCCGGCGGGCCTCGTCGGCGGCTAGTATATCGTTGCTCACACAGTCCCCGCAGGTCCCCGGAGGTAGAGGTTGTTCGCGGCCATCGGCAGGTTCTCGTATCGGTATCGCTGGGTCGTCGTGGCCGTGTGGGCCATCGCCTTCGTCGGTGGGCTTTACGCCACGACCAAGCTCTCGAAAGAGCTGAAGGGGGGCGGCTTCTCCAACTCGCGCGCGCCCGCTCAGCGTGCGCTCGACGCGATGCAGGCGAAGCTGCACACGGGGCTCTCGACACTCTCGGTCGTGTTCACGAGCCCCGACGTCGAGGCGCGCAGCCCACAGTTCCAGGCCGCCGAGGCCGCGGCGCTGGCGTCGATCACGCCGGCGACCGTACCGCACCTGCAGGGCGTGCAGACCTACGCCTCGACGGGCGACCCCAAGCTGATCTCGCGCGACGGCAAGGCGTCGGTGGCCCTGCTGGTCTTCAGCTCGAGCCTCGAACAGACACAGACGCAGGTGGCGCGCATCCGCGACGAGGTGCGCCGCGCCGCGCAGCGGGCTCAGGCGGGAGGCGCTGCGTCGACGTTGCGGGGCTCGGTGAGGTTGCGTGGTTACGTCACCGGCGAGCCGGCCGTGTACGCCGACCTCGAGAACCTCTCGGCCTCCGACTTGCACAAGGCCGAGTCGTACGCGCTGCCGTTCGCGCTCGTCGTGCTGTTGCTGATCTTCGGCAGCGTGGTCGCTGCGGCGCTGCCGGTCATCGGCGGTGGTATGGCGGTGACGATCACGCTGGGCGTGGTCTACGTCCTCGCCCAGCGCTTCAGCATGTCGATCTTCGTGATGAACACCGCCTCGATGCTCGGCCTGGCTGTGGGTATCGACTACTCGCTCTTCATCGTCGGTCGGTTCCGGGAAGAGCTGGCCGGTGGGGCGACCGTGGCCGACGCAGTCGAAGCCACGGTCGCCCACGCCGGCCGGGCGATCTTCTTCAGCGGCATCGCCGTGATCGTCGGGCTGCTCGGCCTGGTCGCCTTCCAGTACATGGGTCTGCGCTCGATCGGCTACGGCGGCTCGATCGTCGTCTTCTTCTCGGTCGCCTCGGCGCTCACGCTGCTGCCGGCGGTGCTCGGCATCCTCGGGCCGCGCGTCGACTCGTTGCGCATCCTCGGCCGCGGCGGTCACGAGGGGCGCTTCTGGCAGCGCTGGTCCGATGGGGTGATGGCGCATCCGTGGCTGGTGCTGGTCGCCACGGTGACGGTGATCCTGCTCTTCGCGCAGCCGATCGCGCACATCACGGTGAACGTCCCGACGGCGACCTCGTTGCCGACGAGCCAGGAGTCGCGTCAGGGGTACGACATCCTGCAGCAGCGCTTCAACCGAGGCGCCCTGTCGCCGATCGCCGTGATGGTGACCTGGGGAGGCGGCGACCAGCAGCCACTGGCGTCCGTGAACTTGGCGGCGCTGTACGAGTTCGGGCACGAACTGGCGAAGCAGCCCGGGGTCGCCTCGGTGAGCTCGGTCGTGAACCAGCAGGGGCTCGGTTCGGCGCAGCAGGTGATCGGCTTCTGGCAGTTGGTGCAGACGGCCCATCTGGTCAAGGGCTCGGGCAACATCAACCAGGGTCCGGGGGTGAAGCCCCCCGGCACGCCGCCACAGCCGTCACCCGCGCAAATCAAGGGTGCCAGGCGGTTGGCGGCCGCGTCGACGGCGCCGGGCGCCGTGCTGTTCACCGTCGCGCCGGCCGCCGACCCGACCTCGACGGCGGCGCAGCGGCTCGCCGTCGACATCAGCAAGCTACGGCCGCCGGACCGCCTCGGCGTGAGGGTGACGACGATCCGCGACCAGACACCTGTCGCCGCGCCGGCCCGCGTCTGGGTCGCGGGCCTCTCCGCCGGCGTGCACGACTTCCTCACGGCCCTCTACAGTCGCTTCCCCTGGGTCATCCTGTACATCGTGGTGGTGACGTTCATCGTCTTGCTGGTCTTGCTGCGCAGCGTCGTGTTGCCGCTCAAGGCCGTGCTCATGAACACGCTCTCGATCCTGGCGAGCTTCGGCGCTCTCGTGTACGTGTTTCAAGACGGCCACTTCGAGAGGTTGCTACAGTTCACGAGCGCCGGCGACGTCGACGCGACGCTGCCGGTGATCATGTTCTGCACCATCTTCGGCGTGTCGATGGACTACGAGGTGTTCCTGCTCACGCGCATGCGCGAGGAGTGGCTCGAGACGCATGACAACCTGCGCGCGGTGGGGTTCGGGCTGACCAAGACGGGGCGCATCATCACCAGCGCCGCGCTCATCATCGTCATCGTCGCCGGCTCGTTCGCCTTCACGAGCATCCTCATCACCAAGGCCATGGGCGTTGGGCTGGCCGTCGCCATCGCGCTCGATGCGAGCATCATCCGCATCCTGCTGGTGCCGGCCACCATGCGTATCCTGGGCTGGGTCAACTGGTGGATGCCGAAGTGGCTCGACCGCATCCTGCCGCGCATCGGCGAGATCGAGCCGGGTGGGCCCGGGCACGCGCCGGCGAACAGGCCGGTGAGGGCCTGACTGAGTCGGGTCTAGTGGGCGTCGGCGGGTAGGCCGTAAAGTGCGAGCAGCCTGCGTAGGCGTCCCCCGTGAGCCCGCAGCCGCCGCTTGAGCTCGCGGCGCAAGGCGGCAAGCTGTGCCAGGTCGTCGTCGGTCGCCGTGCGGCCGCCGAACAGCACCGCCTGGACGCGCCCCGCCAGCACGGTGGCGTCGAGGCCGAAGCGGTCGTTCAGCAAGCGCGCAGTCTCTTCGAGCGTCTGCGACGGCGACACGTCGACTCCGTGGTCCTCGAGCTCGGCGCGGGTCAGCGCCAGGAGGGCTTGCAAGCGACGGCCGACGTCGCCGCGGCGCAGGCCGCGCCGCCGAAGCAGGGCCTTTACCAGGGCCCGCCCCATCGGCCAGGCGAGGAGCAAGGCCGCCAAAGCGCCGCTCCACGGCAACCATCGCGGGCTCCTCGGAGGCTCGGGCAGAGGCGTACCGCCGCCGTCGTGGTTGGCCTTCGGGTCCTTCTGGCGGTTTGCGGCAGCGGCGGTGAGGTCGGCCTGCCGGCCGCCGGCGCCGCCGGCGGCGCCCACGAAGGGGTCGGTGAAGCCGGCGCTCGTGGACGAGGCGCCGGGGCCGGGGATACTGCGGCCGGGCGTGGGGTCGAAGGGCGCCCAACCGACGGAGGGGAAGAAGGCCTCGACCCAAGCGTGGGCGTCGGTGCGGCTCACCACGAAGGTGTCGTTCTTGCCGGGTCGCCCGGTCGCGAAGCCCACCGCGACCCGCGACGGTATGCCGTTGAAACGAAGCAGCACCGCCATGGCGCCGGCGAACTGCTGACAGTAGCCCGCCCGCGTCTTGAAGAGGAACGCCGCGTACGGCGACTGGAACGAGGTGGCAGGCGGCGTCAGCGAGTAGCTGTAGGTGGCGCGCAGGTACTCCTCGATGCGGAGGGCGATCTCGTAGGGGTCGGTCGCCTGCCCGACGATCGCGCGGCTGAGCTTGTACAGCCCGCGCCATTCTTGACGGCTGGGGTCGCCGGCCAGGGTGCTGCGCCACGCCGACTCCGAGGCGCTCTCGCCCATCTGCGCCGGTGTGGGGAACGGCAGGGTCGTCTCGGCGAGGGCCTCGGGGGGATAGTCGCGTCCTCGGCCGATGAGGTCGGTCGGCCGCAACTGCGGCACAACGGCCTGGAGCGTGTACTCGAGCTCGGGCCCGAGCAGGTGTTGCCCGGCGAGCGTGTGGGTGGCGAGCGTGTGCATGGGCGCCTCTCGGCCGAACAGCAGCGTCGTGGGAGTGCCTCCCGTGAAGAAGTAGTCGCTGGTGAAGGACTTGAGCTGGAAGACCTCGGTGACCGGCTTGCCGGGGGGGTCGGGCCCCAGCGAGGGGACCCGATAGGTGCCCGCCGCGCTGCCCGGCTCGGCTGCGAGCGGGCTGCTGGGCGAGCTGCCCGTGAACCAGCTGATGCCGTTGAAGCAGTCGAGGGCGTTGGCCCGCCAGTACGACGGCAGGGGTGATCTGACGACCATGACCTGTGCGTCGCTCGCCGGGTCGAGGAGAGCGGGGTAGTCGATCATCCAGTTGAAGACGAGGTGCGTCGCGGCGCTCTTGGCGCCGATCGGGCCCCAGGCGCGCCAGTCCTGCCACGGCTTGCCGGCCGCCACCGGCGTCGTCCCCAGTAGGAACAGGGCGAGCAGCGACGCGCTCACCGCGGTGGCGACACCCGCCAGGGCGTCGCCCGACCTCCACCGCTGGCGTTGCAGCGAGCGCGACAGCATCAGCAGGCAGCCGGCCAGCAGGAGGAAGGCGAGCGGCAGCCAGACGATCCTCTCGACCTGGTCGGTGGTGAGGCCGAACCCGAGCAGCACGAGGACGACGACGATGGCGGGCAACGCCTTGCGGAGGCTCAACGCGGCGAAGGCGGCGACGCCTGTGGCCGCGTAGACGACCAGCGAGAGGAGCAGCCTGAGCTCGGCCGCGGCGCTGAAGTCGAACGGCAGAGGGCGCGTCGTGTAGATCGCGCCGCCGGCGCGCAACTGCGCCAGGTAGAAGTAGAGTTGCCCTCCCAGCCCATGCACGTCTGACGGGATGGCCATCTGCGTGCGCATGACGAGGTAGGCCCCCAGAGGGAGCAGTGCCACGGCCGCCGGCCAGGCGCGGCGATGGACGAGTCCGGGGGCGCCCGCCAGGGTCGCCACGATGACGGCCCAGAGCAGCAGGGGAGCCATGGACGGCCGGCCGATGCGGTCGATGGCCAGCGCTGCGGTGCCGGCAAGGCCGGCGAAGCTCAGCAGGTAGAGGAGCTTGCGCGAGGCCTTCATCGCGAGACCGCCCTGAGGTCGTCTGAGCGCCACAGCGACAGGGACGCGCGCAGGTCGTCGTGGCGACTGAGCGTGAGGCAGCGTATGCCGGCCGCCGCCAGCGAGAGGAGGAGCGCTCGGTCTTCGGGAGTGGGGCCGGCCGAAGCGGCGGAGACGCCCGAGCCGAAGGAGGCGCTCGCGACGTGGATGACCGAGACCTGCAGGCCCTCGTGGCGCAGCTCGATGAGCGAGTGCGCGAGCGGGCGGTCGAGCGCCAGGACCACGAGGGTCAGCGTCTGTGCGCGCGCGGCCGAGCCGACGCCGGCGAGCAGCGCCTTGAGCGAGCGCCCGAGCTGCGAGGCCGTGTGGGGTGTCACCCTGGCCAGGCTCTCGAGCAGGCGGTGGTGGCCGTTCGTGTCGGGCGAGAGGCGCGCGGGCCGCCAGTCGTTCTCGTGCAGGAGCAGGGTGACGGGGCGCCCGGCCCGGAGCGCGAAGCCGGCCACCGAACCGGCGGCCCGGACGGCGAGCTCGAAGCTCGTCTCGGGAGGCTCGCCGACGACGTGCGCAGCCGCCCCGTCGAGCAGGAGCGTAATGTCGCCGCCCCCCGTGTCGTCCATCTCGCGCAGCATGAGCACGCCGGTCTTCGCGGTCGACTTCCAGTCGACGTGGTTCAGGGGCTCGCCGGGGTGATGCGGCCGGACGCTGCGGAACTCGGAGCCTCCCAGCGTGGGCAGCCCTCGCCGGCCCCGCTCGCGACGCCTGCCCGTGTCGGCGACCAGCGCGCAGGAAGGCAGCTCGACGAGCCGCGGGTAGACGACGAGCTCGAGAGGCTCGCCCAGCCTGCGGCGGACGTGCATGAGCCCCAACGGGTCGCCGGCGTCGGCCAGCATCGCGGGCAGACGATGGACGCCGCGCCGCGCCGGCAGCGGCTCCGTCGTGACGACGCGCTCTGCGCGCCACCCCAGGCTCTCGACGTGGATCTCGCGGTCAGGCGCGCCCAGATCGCCCGTCGCCTGGCGCAGCGTGACTTGCAGTCCCGGAAGAAGAGAGCGGTTCGTCACGACGAACGAGAGCGTCAGGGCGTCGCCGGCGACCGGCCGCTCGGGCGTCGCGGTGCGCGTCGCCGCGAGCTTGCGCCCGCTGAGCAGCGCGAGAAGCCAGGAGACGAGCAGCGCTCCCAGGAACGCGAACGACAGCAGGTAGAGCTCCCAGGTGCCCAGGGTCCGCGCGGCGATGTAGGTGGCGCACGCCACCAGGAACAGACCGACGCCGCGGGCGGTGGGCCGGACCATGGCTACGACATCGGGACCGGGACGGCCTCGAGCAGCGCGGCGATCGCCCCTTCTTCGGTGTGCCCGCGTACCTTGGCGTCGGGAGAGAGGATGACGCGATGCGCCAGCACGCGGCCGGCGAGGTCTTTGATGTCTTGCGGCACGACGAAGTCGCGTCCGCGCAGCACGGCCAGCGCCTTGGCGGCGCGTACCAAGGCGATGCCGGCACGCGTGCTGGCGCCGAGGTAGATGTCTCTGCTCGTGCGGGTGGCCGCCAGCACGTCGACGACGTAGCGGCGCAGCGCCGGCGTGACGTGCACGCGGCTGAGGGCCTCCTGCATGGCCAGCACTTCGGCGGCTCCGAGCACGGGGTCGAGCTCGGCGAAGGGATCGCCGGTGGTCTGGGCCTGAAGGATGGCCTCTTCGGCGCCGGCCGAGGGGTATCCGAGGCCGAGACGCATCATGAACCGGTCGAGCTGCGCCTCGGGCAGCGGGTAGGTGCCCTCGTACTCGATGGGGTTCTGCGTGGCGATGACCATGAACGGCGCGGCGATGGGATGGGTGACGTTGTCGATGGTCGCCTGCCGTTCCTCCATGCACTCGAGCAGGCTCGCCTGGGTCTTGGGGGACGAGCGGTTGATCTCGTCGGCGAGGACGATGTTGGCGAAGATCGGCCCCGGACGGAACTCGAACACGGCCGTCTTCTGGTTGAAGACGCTCACCCCGGTGACGTCGCTGGGCAGCAGGTCGGGCGTGAACTGGATGCGGGCGAACCGGCAGCTCACGGAGCGCGCCAGGGCCTTGGCGAGCAGGGTCTTGCCCACCCCGGGGTAGTCTTCGATGATGATGTGCCCGCCGGCGAGCAGGGCCACCACGCAAGCCTGGATCACCTCTTCCTTGCCGAGGATCACCGTGGCGATGTTGGCGGCTATGCGGCCGGCCCGAGCGGCGACCTCCTGCATCTGCTCGTCCTGTAAGGCGGTGCTGCCGCGCGTGTCTGCCCGCATCTGCTTCTCCCGGTCTCGCTTTGCCGGCACGTCGGACGACGCTCACCGGAGTACCCCCAACGGTGTGAGGGCATCGTCGGCGTTCGCCTTCACCAGTGTGAGGGCATCGTCGCCGTTTGACCAGACGGCGGGGGCCGGCGTTGAGCACGGCACGAATCGCCGCAGATGCTCACCCGGGAAGCCTCGCCGCGGATGACGACGCCGACATCGCCTTTGAGGAGGCGCACTACGCGGAGGAGCTGACGACTGCGGGCTCAGGCTAGCCAGCCCTTGGTGTAGCGGCAGTAGTTGTACTCGTCGATGCGCTTGAGGAGGTCGGAGGAGCAGAGGCCGGCCCTGACCGATTCCCGGCACTGCGTCTGGCAGAGGCGCATGAGGGTGAGGCGAGCTACCCGAACGAGCCCAACGCCATCGAGGCCAAGTTCCGCATCGCCGAGCTGCTCGACGTGCCCATCGCCTGCGTGGAGCGCTTCAGCCAGAGCGCGCGCGTAACGAGTCTGCCTTGGAGGAGCTGTTGAAGACGTGACTCCAGCGGAGTAGCCCCGTCTGGCGTTGGCGGTCGAACCAGATGCAGTCGAAGAGATACCAAGAAGATGCTTGTAATACCTTGAGGGCCGATGCTAACGTCTAAGTAGGCGGTTGATAAATCGGCCTTGGAGGCAGCGTGCAGTCGCAGTAACCAGGGGGAACTGCGCCGGGGCTTGCTGCTGCGTGGAGCGGGCCACAGAGCTCGGCTGGCGCACGCCGAGGACGGATGCGTGGGGCGGGGCGGTGGGCTTTGTGGTGGCGTTCCTCCTCCTGAGCTTGATGCCGGTTCCCCATGGACGTGGCGCGGTGTCCACTGCGCAGGCCTACTGCGTTCTGTCCCGGCGAGAGGAGAGGGAGAGATGAGCGCTTCCCAGATTAGAGACGAGAAGGAGTTCGAGGGCCTCATCAGCGAGGTCGCGCACGGGCGCATCAGCAGGCGCCAGTTCATCGAGAGGGCCGTCGGACTTGGGCTGTCGGCGACGGCGATCGGCGCCGTACTCGCCGCCTGCGGCACAACGGCCTCGCCCGGCGGCTCGGCTTCCCCAGCCGCCATCGACACCACCTTGCCCGACAAGCTGCTGCTCTACAACTGGTCCGAGTACATGTCGCCCGACGTAAAGAAGGGCTTCCAGCGCAAGTACGGCATCAAGGTGGTCGAGACGTTCTTCGACGACAACGAGGCGCTACTCGCCAAGCTGAAGAGCGGAGCGCGAGGGTGGGACCTCATCGTGCCCTCGGACTACATGGTCCACATCATGCTGAAGACGGGGCTGCTGCAACCCCTGGACATGCGCTACATCCCCAACTTCAAGTACGTGGCGGCGCAGTTCCACAACCCGCCGTACGACAAGAAGGAGGAGAACGGCGGCAAGAAGTACAGCATCCCCTACCAGTGGGGCACCACCGGCATCGGCCACCGCAAGGACATCGTCACCGACCCCATCACCAAGTGGGCCGACCTCTGGAACCCCAAGTACAAGCGCCGGATCGTGATGCTGAACGACGAGCGCGAGGTGCTGGGCTCGACGCTCATCATGCTCGGCTATCCGCTGAACACCACCGACCAGAAGCAGCTCGATGAGGCAGTGGCGAAGGATATCGAGCAGAAGCCCCTGGTCCTCGCCTACGACTCGATCACCACGCGCCGCGAGATCCTCAGCGGCGTGCCGCTGGTCCAGGGCTGGACCGGCTTCGTGCTCATGGCCTACGACGCACTGGGGCCACAGAAGCTCGAGTACGTGCTCCCGCAGGAGGGCTTCCCGGTCTACTGCGACAATATGGCCATCCCGGTGGGTGCGCACAGTCCCTACGCCGCGCACCTATTCATGAACTACATCCTCGACCCCAAAGTCGCGGGCCAACTGGTGAACTTCACCTGGTACCACTCGCCGGTGCCGGATTCGAGGCCCTACGCAGACAAGATAGTCCTGAGCTTCATCCCCAGCGAGGACGACATGAAGCGCGGCCAGTGGTACAGCGACGTGGGCGCCTTCGCGCGCCAGTGGACGGCGGCCTGGGCGAAGATCAAGAGCGCCTGAGGCTCGCCTCGCAAGCGGCCTTGTCGTCTTCTCGTCGTCGCAGACCGTTTGTCTGGCGGGAGACCGACTGCGCCTGGCGGATAGCGTACGGGGCCGGAAATGAGCCTCCTTTCGCGCACAGCCAGAGGAGGCCGATCACGTTTGCGCTCGCATGCAAAGACCTCGGGACGGCGACCGGTGGTTTCCTCTCGCAAGTAAAGAAGGTCACCTCACAGGTCACGTCACGATCTTCGTGCCGCAGGGTGCGCCGGTGAGGACATCGAGGAGCAACGTGTGTCCGATGCGCCCGTCGATGGTGTACGGACTCGCTACGCCGGCGTCCGATGCGCGCCGCACGGCGGCGACCTCGGGGAGCATACCGCCCGACATGCCTCCCTGCAGACCGCCGACTGCTGGAGGTTCGCGTGACGTGCGCGGCCCTCTGAAGTGGCACACGTGCAGCGACTTCCTCTCAGCCGCCGACGCGACGCCGACGTGATATCGGCAGCGTTGCGTTCCCGCATTCGCCATTTATCGCCACGCATTGCTACCTATGACCAGCCCTCGGCCTGGCGCTGCGGCAACTGCGGGCAGGTCGCGCGCGACTGAAGCCTAGTCGCACTGATGGTCGATGAGCTTGGCGCGCGTGTCGGATTCGCACAGAACTGCTGGGGCCCCCACTGCCATGTCGTCATTCTATGGCAGTCGTAAAGCCCGCGCTTTGAGAGTGCTCCAATGCGGAGGCGAGCCGCTTCGTGCCTCGCGACTTCATAGTCGTGTTCGAGAAGAGGGATGCGCACGCGGTTCAGGGCACGAGTCTGGGCAGCCCCGCTCTTACGCTCAGGGTCACGATTCATTGCGTGTAAGCCGGAAGAGCCGGCGGCTACACCGGCAGCCCGGTCTCTTCCCACTCCTCGTAGAGTCGCCAGTACTCGCCGCGCTGCCGCAACAGCTCTTCGTGGGTGCCGCGCTCGGCGATGCGCCCGCCGAGCACGACGAGGATCTGGTCGGCGTGCCGTACGGTGCTCAGGCGGTGGGCGACGATCACCGAGGTGCGGCCGTTGAAGAGCAGGTCCATGGCGCGCTCGATGCGCCGCTCGCTCTCGGCGTCGACGCTCGAGGTCGCCTCGTCGAGGATGAGGATGCGCGGGTCGGCGAGCAACGCGCGCGCGAACGAGATCAACTGGCGCTGACCGGTCGAGAGGCCGCCGCCGCGCTCCTGCACGTCGGTCTCGTAGCCGTCGGGCAGCGCCTCGATGAAGTCGTGCGCACCGACGATGCGCGCCACGCGCTTGATCTCGTCGGGCGAGGCCTCGGGCCGTGGGAAGCGGATGTTGTCGAGGATCGAGCCCGAGAAGAGGAACGCCTCCTGCGGCACGACCGCCATCTGCTCGCGCAACGACTTCATGGTCGTCTCACGCAGGTCGTGGCCGTCGATCAGCACGCGCCCGACGCGCGGGTCGTAGAAGCGCGCCAGGAGCTTGACGATCGTGGACTTGCCCGCGCCGGTGGGGCCGACGAGCGCCAGCGTCGACCCCGCCGGGATGGCGAAGTCGATGTCGTGCAGCACGTCGGCCGAATCGTCGTCGTGGGCCCTTGCCGCGGCGGCGCGGTAGTCGGTCGTGCCGGCGACGGTCTCGCCGGCGCCGCCGTAGGCGAAGCTCACGTGCTCGAAGCGCACCTCGCCGCGCACGTCGGGCAGCGCTCGCGCGCCGGGCGCGTCGCGCAAGTCGGGCTCGGTGTCGAGCACGGTGTAGACCTTCTTCACGGCCGCCATCGAGGCCTGGAAGGTGTTGTAGAGCTGCGAGAGCTGCTGGACGGGGTCGAAGAAGCTCGCCAGGTAACCCACGAAGGCGACCAGCACGCCGATCTCGAGTGCGCCGCGCACGGCCAGGAGGCCGCCATACCAGAGCACGATGACGATGCCGGCGGCCGACATCAGCTCGATGAAGGGGAAGAAGTAGCCGCTCTGCACGACCGTCTCCCAGTTGGCCTGGCGGTAGTCGGCGTTGGCCTGCGCGAAGCGCGCGTAGTCGCGCGCTTCGCGCCGGAACGCCTGCACGACGCGCACCCCGGCGATCGACTCCTGCAGATGGGCCGACACGCCGGCGATCTTGTCGCGCACCTTGGCGTAGGAGCGCGCCGAGTGCGAGCGGAAGACCATCGTGGCGACGACCACGGGCGGCAGGATGACCAGGGTCGCCAGCGCCAGACGCGCGTCGAGGTAGAAGAGGAACGCGACGGCGCCGACGAGCGTGAGGCTGTTCGTCACCAGCGTCGTCACCCCGTCGGTGACGAGCTGGTCGAGGGCGTCGATGTCGTTGGTCAGGCGCGAGACGATCCAGCCGGTCTTCTGCCGGCTGAAGAAGTCGAGCGAGAGCTTCTGGATGTGCGCGAACAGCGTACGCCGCAGGTCGAGGATGACGCGCTCGCCCACCCAGTTGACGAGGTAGGTCTCGATGTAGCTTGCCGCGAGGTTGGTCAGCGCCAGCGCGAGGAAGGCGACGATGACCCACTCGACGACGCGCAGGTCGTGTTTGGCGATGCCCGAGTCGATGGCGATCTTCACCAGATAGGGGACCGCCAGCGTGCTGAGCGTGACGACGACCATGGCGACGAGGCCGGCCGCCGCGCGCGCCCGGTACGGGCGCACGAGCGCGGCCAGCCGCACGAGCTTGAGCTCGCGCACCGGGTGCAAGAGCGCGCGCCAGCCCTGGATGTCTTCGAGCGACGGGCCCTCGCCATGCGGGCCGTGTTGCCTAGCGGCCATCGTGCGCTCCTCGCTGCGCCTCGGTCTGCGGAAAACCGTCGCCGTTCCCGGCGACGTCGAGCGTCCGTCCCTCGGCCTCGGCCGCGCCGAACATGCGCGCGTACAGGCCGCCGCCGGCCATCAGCTCCTCATGGGCGCCGCGCTCGACGATGCGGCCCTGGTCGAGCACGATCACGTCTTTGGCGAGGGCGATCGTCGAGGGCCGGTGGGCGATGATGAAGGTCGTCCGGTCTTTCATGACGTCGAGCAGCGCCTCGCGGATCTTGAACTCGGTCGCCGTGTCGACGCTCGAGGTGGCGTCGTCGAGGATGAGGATGCGCGGGTTCATCGCCAGCGCCCGCGCGATGGCGATACGCTGCCGCTGCCCGCCCGAGAGCGTGTAGCCGCGCTCGCCGATGACCGTCTCGAAGCCGTCGGGGAGCTCTTCGATGAACTCCTCGGCCTGCGCTCGTCGGGCCGCCCGGCGGACCTGGTCGTCGCTCGCCTCAGGTCGCCCGAAGCGGATGTTGTCGGCCACGCTCGTCGAGAAGAGATAAGGGTCCTGGTTGACGATGCCGATGTGCCGGCGCAGGCTCTCGCGCGTGACGTCGCGCACGTCGTGGCCGTCGACCAGCACCCGTCCGCCCGACACGTCGTAGAAGCGCGGGATGAGGTCGGTCAGCGTCGTCTTGCCGCAGCCGGTGTGGCCGACGAGCGCGATGGGCGCCCCGCAGGGCACGTCGAGGTCGACGCCGGCGAGCACCTCGCGCCCGCCATAGCCGAAGCGCACGTCCTCGAAGGTCACCCGGCCACAGACCTCGGTGAGCTCCACAGCGTCGGGCTTGTCGGTCATCTCGAGCGGCGTGTCGAGGATCTCGTAGACGCGCTCCCCCGAGGCGATGGCGCGCTGCATCAGGCCGGTGAGCCAGCCCAGCACCTGGGCCGGGTAGACGAGCATCATGAGGTAGGTGTAGAAGGCGACCAGCGAGCCCAGGCTGAGCGAGCCGTCGATGACCTCGCGCCCGCCCCAGAAGAGGAGCACGGCGACGGCGATGCTGGGCAGGAAGCCGATGAGGGGCACGTAGAGCGCGCGCAGCCGGGCGGCGCTGATGCTGGCGTCGAACACCGCCCGGCTGCGCGCGCTGAACTTCGCGAGCTCGTCGTCTTCGCGGGCGAAGATCTTGACGATGCGCGAGCCGGTCACGTTCTCCTCGGCCGCCGTGGTCACGTCGGCGATCTTTTGCTGCACGTCGCGCAGCACCGGGTGCAGCTTGCTGCTGAAGCGCAGCGCGACGACGAGCAGCGCCGGGAAGAAGAGCAGCGTGAGCAGCGCCAGCGACCAGTTGAGCACGAAGAGCAGCACGGTCACGGCGACCAGTGTGAAGACGTTGGCGGTGAAGAAGATGAGGCCGTAACCCAAGAACATGCGCACGTTCTGGACGTCGCTCATGGCGCGGCTCATGAGCTGGCCGGTCTGCCAGCGGTCGAAGTAGCCGGCGGGCTGCGCCAGCAAGTGCTCGTACATGCGGTTGCGCAGGCTGTACTCGATGCCCAGGCTCACCTTGCCGGTCGTCAGGCGCCGCGCGACGGCGAAGACGAATCGCGCGGCGCCCACGCCGAGGATCGCCAAGCCGAGCGGCACCAGCAGGCGGTGACGCCCGGCGAGCAGGGCGTCGTTGATCACGGCGCGCGTGAGCAGCGGGATGACGAGGCTCATGGCCATCTGTGCCAGCGCGGTGGCGAAAGCGATGACCACGAGCAGCTTGTAGTCGGCGAGGAACTTGCTGATGCGCCAGAAGGTTCTCATCCCGAACAGGATACCCTGCGGGAAACCCTGTGGCGGCCGAACGTCCGGTCAGGTCGTTCAAGGACGCTCCGTCGGCGCCGATACTGACGGCGACGGAGCGGGCTATCGACGGAGGCCACCGTGAACCGCTCGCCAGCGCGCGCACTTGCGTGCGCCTTTGCGCTTGTGCTCGTGCTCGCGGTCTGTGCGCTGCCACTCGCGAGCTGCGGGGGGTCTACCTCGACGCCGACCAGCCAGGTCGACGCGGCCAGGGACGCAGCCGTGAGAGTCGACCTGCTCAGTCTCGCGATCGGCCTGAAGAGCTGTCGGGCCATGACCGGCTCGTATCCCGCGACGCTGTCGCAGGAGACGCTCGGCGCCTACGTGACCCCCTGGCCGACGAACCCCTGGACCGGCGCTCCCATGCGCGCAGGGACCGGCGAGGGCGACTTCACCTACACCGCGTCGGGCGGCGGCTACAGCCTCGTCGCCCACGGGTCGAACGGGCAAGCGATCTCGGCGCAGTAGGGAGGCCCGACGGAGCGGCGACCGCGCGGCGTGGGGTCGCGGTGCACCCCACCGCTCGCGCTCGCTCGCGTTCGCCCTGATGTACACTGGGTCGAGACGAGGGCTCGCCGGAGGCGAGCCCGAAACGAGGCCTCCTGACGCATGCCGATCCGCCATGCTCACAGCGACGATCGCGGCACGCCGTCGACCAGCGCCGGCGTGCCGTCGTGGCTCCTGCAACGGGGGCCGGTCGCCGAACGGCGCCCCGAGCCGGCGCCGACGGGGCGCCGCCGACCGCGGGCGGGCTTCCTTGAGAAGACCCTGCAGCATCTCGGTCACGCCGTCGAAGCCGCGTTCACCTCCGACGAGCTGAGCGCGCGCCCCGGGTTGCTGCAGCGTCTCGACCCGCGGGTGAAGGTGGTCTCGATGGCCGCCTTCATCGTCGTGGCCGTCTTCGCGACGCACCTCGTCACACTCGGCTGCCTCGTGGGGCTCGCACTCGCGCTGGCGCTGCTGTCGCGCATCGGGCTGCGGCGGTTCATCCTTCGCGCCTGGGTCGTCATCCCGCTCTTCACCGCCGTGGTCGCACTGCCGGCGATCACCGGCGCGGTGACGCCCGGCCACGCCCTGCTGACGCTCTGGCGCGACCAACAGGTCGGGCTCGGGCCTCTGCGTCTGCCCGAGACGCTCACCGTCACGGGCGCCGGCCTGACGGTCGCCGCCCGGCTGGTGCTGCGCGTCGCGGCCGCGGTGTCGTTCGCCGCGTTGCTCACGCTCACGACGCGCTGGACCGAGCTGCTCAGGGCCTTGCGCGTCGTCGGTGTGCCGCGTGTCTTCGTGTTCATCCTCACGATGGCGTACCGGTACGTCCACCTGCTGCTGCGCCTCGCGCAGGAGATGATGGTCGCGCGCCGCAGCCGTGCGGTCGGCCCGGTGTCGAACGCCGAGAACAGGCGCTTCGTGGGCGCCGCGGCGGGGGCGCTGTTCGGCAAGTCGCAGGCGATGGGCGAGCAGGTCTACAGCTCGATGGTGTCGCGCGGTTACAGGGGCGAGGTGCATACGCTGGCTCGGTTCAGGCTCGGGCGCCCTGACGCCATCTGGATCCCGCTGGCGGCGACGGCCGTCGCCGGCCTGGTCGTGCTCGAGCTGCTCGCCGGGAAGGTCGTGTAGAGGATGGCCGAGCCGACGATGGGCGGTCCGGTGTCGGGCGCCGCCGCCGACCGCGATGGGGCGGGCCTCGACGCGGGCACGGAGCGTGCTCACGACGGCACTGAGGTCTTTCAGCTGTCCGGCGTCTCCTACGAATACGGGCCGGGCGTCGTCGCGCTGCGCGACGTGAGCCTCACGATCGCGCAGGGCGAGCGCGTCGCGCTGCTGGGCGCCAACGGCACGGGCAAGTCGACGCTGCTCAAGATCCTCGCCGGTCTGGTCGAGCCGGGCGGCGGCGAGGTCGTCGCCTTCGGCGAGCCCCTCACCGCCGCCCGGCTCCGCGACGACGCCGTCGCGCATGCCTTTCGGCGGCGCGTCGGCATCGTCTTCCAGAGCTCCGACGCGCAGCTCTTCAGCCCGACCGTGCGCGAAGAGGTCGCCTTCGGGCCGCTGCACCTGCGCCTGTCGGCCGACGAGGTGCTGCGGCGCGTCGAAGACACGCTGCGCATGCTGGGCTTGGTCGAGCTCGCCGAGCGGGCGCCGTACAACCTGAGCGGCGGCGAGAAGAAGAAGGTGGCGCTGGCCTCGGTGCTGTCGAGCAACCCCGAGGTCCTCATGCTCGACGAGCCGACGAACGGCCTCGACCCGCGCACGCAGCAGTGGCTCATCGAGCTGCTGGCCGCGCTGCACGAGGTCGGCAAGACCATCATGGTGGCGACGCATCACCTCGACGTGCTCGAGCTGCTGGCCGATCGCGCCGTCGTGCTGGGCGAAGACCACGGCGTGGTCGCGGTCGGCCCGGTCGCCGACATCCTCGCCCAGCGCGACCTGCTGTTGCGCGTGAACCTGATCCACGAGCACGCCCATCGTCACGGCAGCCTCATGCACACACACCCGCACGCCCACGAGGGCGAGCACGAGCACCCGCACCCGGGCGAGCACGCCCACGAGAGCGACCACGGGCACCCACACCCCGGTGGCTCGGACGAAGGTTCTCACCGGCCCGACCGCCGATAGCGCTTGCCGATAGCGCTGATAGACTGCTCATCCGACTCGTCCATCCGACCGGAAGCCGCGCCGATCCATGCAACTTCTTGCGACATGACCACGTCTAACTTCGAAAGGTCCGGATCCCTCTCCGCCGCTCCCGCAAGCGGCGGCGCCGTTCCGCAGAGCGCCGAGACGCCCGTCGGCGGGCCGAGTGAGCTCGTCGAGCGCGACGTCGCCAAGGCCCAAGGCGGCGACAAGGAGGCGTTCGGCAGGCTCGTGGAGCGCTACCAGGGGATGGTCTACACGCTGGCTTACAACGCGACCGGCAACCACGTCGACGCTGAAGACGCGGCCCAAGAGGTCTTCCTGCGCGCCTATCGCAAGTTGCCGGGCTTCAAGGGCGCTGCGGCCTTCTCGACCTGGCTCTTCCGCCTTGCGGTCAACGCGATCGTCGACTACCAGCGTCGCGAGCGTCGCAGCGCCGGGGCGCCCGGCGCCCGCGACGCTCTCGATTCGGGCGACGTGCCCGAGGTCGTGGGCGATCTCGAGGCCGAGGTTCTCGAGCGCGTCGGCTACAGACGCCTCATGCAGGCGCTCGCCGACCTTCCCACCGACTACCGCACGCCGCTCGTGCTGCGCGACATCTACGGGCTCGAGTACGAAGAGATCTCGCGCCGGCTCGATCGACCGCTGGGCACCGTCAAGGCGTGCGTGCATCGCGGGCGCAACTCCCTGCGCCTGCGGCTGCGCGGCAGCGGCGTGCTCGGCGAGGAGCGCTGATGGACTGCGCGCGCTACCACGAGGCGATCCACGGGTACATCGACGGCGACCTGAGCGACCACGAGGTCGTCGGCTTCCGCCACCATCTCGCCTTCTGTCCCGACTGCGCGGCCGCGCTCACCGAGCTCTCCGCCGTGCGCTCGGCGCTGGGCGCCGCCCGGCACGTCGAACTCCAGGTGCCGGGCGGCTTCGCCGAGCGCGTCCTGACCGCGGTCGGCGACGCGCCCGTCGAGAGCCTCGAAGACAGGATCACGGGACTGCTGTCCCGGCTGCGCGTGCCGCGGCGTTTCGACGCGCCCGTGCGCGCCGCCATCTATTCCGGGCTCGCCGTGGTCGGTTACCTCGCCTTCCGCGCCCAACAGCAACACGCGCGCAGGGCGCGGGAGGTCAAGGCATGACGGAGCCCCTCAGGCTCGACCGGTCACAGATCGAGCAGATCATCCCGCACCGCGACCCCTTCCTCCTGCTCGACGAGGTGGTCGAGCTGGTCCCCGGCGAGCGCTGCCACGCGCGACGCACGCTGCGGCCCGACGAGTTCTGGTTCAAGGGGCACTTCCCGAAGAATCCGCTGATGCCCGGCGTGCTCATCGTCGAGGCCCTGGCCCAGGCCGGCGTCGTCACCGCGCTCTCGCACCCCGCGAACGCCGGCAAACTCGTGCTCTTCGCCGGCATCGACAAGGTGCGTTTCAAGCGCGTCGTGCGGCCGGGCGAGACGCTCGACCTCTACGCCGAGGTCACCACGGCGCGCGCCGTGGCCGGGCGAGCCGCCGTGGTCGCCAAGGTCGATAGGCAGCTCGTTTGCCGGGGCGAGCTGATGATGATGCTGGTCGGCGCGCCGCCCGGAGGCGCGGGGTGAACGGTCGCGGCATGGTGAAGGGCGCTTACATCTCTGCCCTCGGCGTGTACCTTCCCGAGCGCGTCGTCACCAACAGCGAGGTCGCGGCGATGCCCGGGCTCGAGACCTCCGACGAGTGGATCTCGACCCGCACCGGCATCCGCGAACGGCGGGTGGCACGTGCCGAGCAGGCGTCGTCCGATCTCGGCATCGAGGCCGCCCGTGCCTGTCTTGCCGACGGAAGCCTCGATCCCGGCGATCTCGACCTGGTCATCAGCGCCAGTCTCGTTCCCGACATGATCTTCCCCGCCACGGCCTCGCTGGTGGCCGAAGGCGTGGGCGCGAAGAACGCCGGCGCCTTCGATGTGCAGGCCGGCTGCGTAGGCTACATGTACGGTCTTGCCGGCGCGATCGGTTTCGTCAGCGCCGGCATGGCCGAGCACGTGCTCGTGGTCGGCACCGAGGCCGTGTCTCGGGCGCTCGACTGGCGGGATCGGTCCACCTGCATCCTCTTCGGCGACGGCGCCGGAGCGACGTTGGTGAGCGCCTCCGACAACGGCACGCTGTTCCACTTCGACCTCGGCAACGACGGCTCGGGTGCCCCGTTCCTCAACCTGCCGGCCGGCGGCACGCGCTTGCCGGCGAGCCACGAGACCGTCGATCAGCGGCTGCACTTCCTCAAGATGGACGGCCGGCAGGTGTACAAGTTCGCCACGCGCAAGGTCGTCGAGTCATGCACGAACGTGCTCGACAAGGCCGGCCTCACGGCCGCCGACGTCGATCTGTTCGTACCTCACCAGGCCAACCTGCGCATCATCGACTACGCCGCCGATCGCCTGGGCTTCGACGAGCGGCAGGTCTTTTACAACCTCGACCGCTACGGCAACACGTCGAACGCCTCGATCCCGCTGTGCCTTCACGATGCCGTACAGGGGGGCCGTCTGAAGAAGGGCGACACGGTCTTGCTGGTGGGCTTCGGCGCCGGTCTTACCTGGGGCACCTGTCTGACGACGTGGGAGCTGTAGGTCGCGCCGGTCGCGCTCCGTCGGTTCCCTTGGATCTTGCCGTCGCATGAGCGGACAACGAAGATCGACCCCGTCGTGAACAGGCTTGCCGTCGTCTTCCCCGGGCAGGGGTCGCAGATCGTGGGCATGGGCCGCGACCTCTGCGAGGCTTCGCCGCCGGCGCGCGCGACCTACGAAGAGGCCAACGACGCCTTGGGCTACGACCTCGCGCGCGTGTGCTTCGAGGGGCCGGCAGAGCTGCTCTCGCGCACCGACGTGACCCAGCCGGCCTTGCTGACGACCTCGATTGCTCTGCTGCGCGCGCTGGCCGAGAAAGGGCTGTCGTTCGCCGTCGCGCTGGGGCACAGCCTGGGCGAATACACGGCGCTGGTCGCGACGGGGTCGCTCGATTTCGCCGAGGCCGTCGCGCTGGTGCGCACTCGCGGAGAGGCGATGCTCGCCGCCGCCGAGGCGTCGCCCGGCGGCATGGCGGCCGTCATCGGTCTCGAGGCGAGCGCGGTCGAAGAGCTGTGCAGCGCGATCGGGGGCGTCTGGCCGGCCAACTTCAACTCGCCCGGACAGGTGGTCGTGAGCGGTACCGAGCGCGCCATCGACGAGCTCAGCAGGCGGGCGCCCGGGGCGGGCGCGCGCAGGGTGGTGCGGCTGGCGGTGAGCGGCGCCTTCCACTCGCCGCTCGTGGCGCCGGCCGCAGAGGCCATGCGCGCGCCCCTCGCGGGCGCCCGCTTCGCCACGCCGCGGCCGGCGTTCTTCTCGACCTGTTCGGTATCGTTCGAGCCGCAGGGGCGGCAGCCCGAGATCATCGGACGGTCGCAGCCCGAGACCTCCGGACGGTCGCAGCCCGAGCCGCCCGACGAGCTCGGCGGCGGCCTCGCGGGGCTCATGCTGCGCCAGATCATCTCGCCGGTGCGCTGGGAGCAATCCGTGCGCGCCCTCGTTGAGGCGGGGTACGATGCGTTCCTCGAAGTCGGTCCGGGGAACGTGCTCACTGGGCTGATCAAACGCATCGACAACGGCGTCACGACCGGCAACGTGGCCGACGTCGCCACGCTGCAGGCCGCACTCGCGGCGTCGTGGACAGGGGGGAAGAGATGACGCTGACCATCGATTTGAGCGGCAAGGTGGCCCTCGTGACCGGCGCCGGCCGCGGCATCGGTCGCGAGATCGCCACCGTGCTGGCGGCGGCCGGCGCCGACGTGGCCATCAACGACTTCGCCGACGAGCCGGCGTGCTCGGCGGTCGTGGGCGAGATCGAGGGGCTAGGCCGGCGCAGCCTGTGCGTGATGGCCGACGTGGGCGACGAAGAGGCCGTCAACGGCATGGTCGAGCGCGTCGAGAGCGAGCTCGGGCGCCTCGACATCCTCGTGAACAACGCCGGCATCACGCGCGACAACGTCGTCATGCGCATCGACGCCGCCGACTGGGATGCGGTGCTGCGCACGCACCTGCGCGGCAGCTTCCTCACCTGCAAGGCGGTCTCGCGGCGCATGCTGCGCCGTCGCGAGGGCTGTATCGTCAACATCTCCAGCGTGGTCGGCCGCCGTGGCAACGCCGGCCAGGCCAACTACTCGGCCGCCAAGGCGGGTATCATCGGCCTCACCAAGTCGCTGGCCAAAGAGCTCGGGGGGCGCGCCATCCGCGTCAACGCGGTGGCGCCGGGTTACATCGACACCCCCATGACGCAAGCGCTGCCCGACGACGCGAAGAAGGCGATCCGCGACAACACGCCGCTCGGCGCGATAGGCGCGCCGCGCGACGTGGCCGACGCCGTGCTCTTCCTCGCCTCCCCGCTGGCGCGATACATTACGGGATGCGTGCTGCCGGTCGACGGCGGCTTGGGCATCTGAGCGAGCAGGAGACGCAGGGTATGACCGAACCATCCAGGCGCGTAGTGGTGACCGGCATCGGTCTGGTGACGCCCCTGGGTTGCGAGGTCGAGAAGGTGTGGGACAGGCTCATCGCCGGCGACTCGGGCGTGGCCGAGATCACGCAGTTCGACCACTCGGGCCACCCCGTGCACTTCGCCGCCGAGGTCAAGGACTTCGTTGCCGGCGACTACATCGACAAACGCGCGGCGCGGCGCATGGACCCGTTCGCCCACTATGCCGTTGCCGCGGCCAAGCTCGCCCGCGACGACGCCGATCTCGACGTGAGCGCAGAACCCGAGCGCATCGGCGCCGTGGTCTCCACGGGTGTCGGCGGGCTGAAGACGTTCGAGGCGCAGCTCGACGACCTGCGCGACAACAACAAGGGATGGGACAGGATGAACCCCCTGTTCATCCCCATGATGATCCCCAACATGGGTGCGGCCCAGGTGTCGCTCGAGCTGGGCACCAAGGGTCCGCTGAGCACCGTCTCGACCGCCTGTGCGGCCAGCTCGATGGGCGTCGGCGACGCCTTCGAGCTGATCCGCCGCGGCGTTGCCGACGTCATGTTCGCCGGCGGCACCGAGGCGCCGATCACGCCGGTCGGCATCGCGGCGTTCGCGGCGATGCGCGCCCTCTCACGACGCAACGACGACCCGCAGCGCGCCTCGCGGCCCTTCGACGCCGAGCGTGACGGGTTCGTCATGGGCGAGGGTGGCGGCATCCTCATCCTTGAGGAGCTCGCGCACGCGCTGCGTCGCGACGCGAAGATCTACGCCGAGCTCGTCGGCTACGGGATGAGCTCCGACTCGTTCCACATGACCGCTCCCGACGAGAGTGGTGAGCCGCAGGCGCGTGCCATGACGCAGGCGATGGTCGAGGGCGACATCGAGGCATCCGCGATCGACTACATCAACGCCCACGGCACGGCGACCGACACGGGCGATCTTGCCGAGAGCAGAGCGATCAAGCTTGCCCTGGGTGAGCACGCCTACCGGGTCGCCGTCTCGTCGACCAAGTCGATGATCGGGCACTGTCTCGGCGCCGCGGGCGCCATCGAGGCGGCCATCTGTGTGCTGACCATCGGCCGCGGCGTGATCCCGCCGACCATCAACCTGACGGTTCCCGACCCTCGTTGCGACCTCGACTACGTGCCCAACATCGCGCGCCCGGCCATCGTCGACGTCGCCGCCTCGAACTCGTTCGGGTTCGGCGGGCACAACGCGACGTTGATCTTCCGCCGCTTCTCGTGATGAACGTGACCGTCGAGATCGCCCGGCGATCCGACGCCGGGGGGCCTCGCGAGTGGGAGTGCCCCGCTTGCGGGGCGAAGAGCGACCCGGCCGCCGTGCGCGCCAACCTGATGGTCTGCCCTTCGTGCGGCTTCCACCTGCGCATCGGCGCGCGCGAGCGCATCGCTCAGCTCGCCGACCCGGGCTCGTTCGCCGAACGCTGGACCGACCTGCGCACGCTCGACCCGCTCGAGTTCGTCGACCTCGAGACCTATCCGGAGCGCATCCGCGAGGCCCAGGCGCGCAGTGGGTTGACCGAGGCGATCGTGGCCGGGACGGCCACGATCGCCGGCGAGGCCTGCATCCTCACCGTGCTCGACTTCGGCTTCATGGGCGGTTCGATGGGCAGCGTGGTGGGCGAGAAGCTCTGGCGCGCCGCCGAAGCGGCCGCCGAGACCAGGCTGCCCCTGGTCTCGGTGTGCAGCTCGGGCGGCGCGCGCATGCAGGAGGGCATCCTCTCCCTCATGCAGATGGCCAAGACGACGTGTGCCGTCGACATGGTGAACGAGGCGCGCGTGCCGTTCGTGGCCGTCTTGGCCGACCCCTGCACCGGCGGCGTCCTGGCCAGCTTCGCCACGCTGGCCGACATCTGCGTGGCCGAGCCCGGTGCGCTGCTGGCCTTCTCCGGTCGGCGCGTGATCGCCGAGACGACGCGCGAGAAGCTGCCGCCCGGCTTCGGCAGCGCCGAGCGTAACCTTGAGCTGGGGCACATCGATGCGGTGATCCCGCGCGCGCAGCTGCGTGAGCGCGTCGCCGCCTATCTGCGACTGCTGAAGGGGGGTGACACCGGTGACGGATACCCAAGAGCACGACAACGAGGCGGCCGCGCGCGCAGGATGGCTGCGGCAGCGGCTGGCCGAGTTGCGTCGGCTGCCGCTGCTGCCCGGCGTGCATTTGTCGGAGGAGATCGAGAAGCTCCAGGCGAGGCTGAAGATCCTTCAGCATGAGAAGCGTCGCAAAGACACCTGGACCACCTATCAGATCGCCAAGAACAGGGAGCGGCCGCGCACGCGCGACTACATCGCCCAGTTCATCGAGGGCTTCGAGGAGCTGAAGGGCGACCGCCTGCGGGCCGAAGACCCCGCCATGGTCGGCGGCATGGGCTGGTTCGAGGGTCGCGCCGTGACGATCGTCGGCCACCAGAAGGGGCGCACGCTGAGCGAGCAGACCGTGCACAACTTCGGCATGGCCAAGCCCGAGGGCTATCGCAAGGCGCAGCGGCTGTTCGCGCTGGCCGAGCAGCACCGCCTGCCGGTGCTGACCTTCGTCGACACTCCCGGCGCTTACCCCGGCGTCGCCGCCGAAGAAGGCGGGCAGGGGCGTGCCATCGCCGAGACGATGCTGGTGATGGCGCGCCTGACCGTGCCCGTGGTCGTGACCATCATCGGCGAGGGCGGCTCCGGCGGGGCGCTGGCGCTCGCCGTGGGCGACCGCATCCTCATGCAAGAGAACGCGACGTACTCGGTCATCTCGCCCGAAGGCTGCGCCGCCATCCTCTGGCGCGACGCCGCCTTTGCTCCCCAGGCGGCCGAGGCGTTGCGCCCCACGGCGTCGCAACTGCTGTCGCTCGGCGTCATCGACAAGGTCGTCGAAGAGCCGCGAGGCGGGGCGCACAGCCACCCCGAGCACGCCGCCCGACAGGTACGTCTCGCGGTCTCCGAGGCGCTCAAGGAGCTCGACCAGATCGCGCCGGGCGAGCGGCGCCGGCAGCGGCGCGACCGTTTCCGCCGTATGGGTGTGTGGCGCGAGACCGGCATCGCTGGGGTTCTTTCCCCGCTCCCGCCCGTCGGTCCCTGAGAGGCACCTCCCGTGAGGTACGCCTTCGGGCTGGTCCTGCTGGCGGCCTTCTGGGTCTTCGTGATCGCCGTCATCTCGCCGTCGGCTTTGGCGCCGCTGCTGGGGGGGCGCCTGTTGCGCGGCCGGCTGCTCGTGATCGCCGTCATCTCGCTCGGCGTGCTCATCGTGGTCGCCGCCCTGGTCGACCCGCTGCTCCGCCGCGCTCTCGGCCTCGGCATCCTGACCGGACCGCGATGAGGGGGTTGGAGCGTCACGGCTCGACCGCCGGGGTCAGGCGCCGAGACGCGCGGGGCTGTAGGCGTCGAGAGGCACCGCCGGCTCGGCGCCGAGGACCACGTCGGCGATGACCCGGCCCGTCATGGGGGCGCAGAGGATGCCGTTGGGGCAGAAGCCGAACGCGCAGACCAGGTTGTCGAAGCGGCTCGAGCGCCCGAGCACCGGTAGGCCGTCGGGCGTGAAACCCATCATGCCGCCCCACCAGCGGATCACGTTGACGTTCCCCAGGTCGGGATGCACCCGGGCGGTCATGTCGACGATCGTCTTCTGGATGTCGAGCGTGGTGGTTGCCGAGGGGCCGCCCAGGAGCCAGTCGCCGTGGCGGTCGATCGGCCGGCAGCCGCCGATGGTCAGTCCGCCGTGCTTGGTCTGGCGCCAGTAGATGTGGGGGTTCACGCCGTAGAGCATGGCGGCCTGCGTCAGCGGCGGCAGCGGCTCGGTGACGAAGATCTGGCCCCCCTGGGGCTCGACGTGCACGTCGAGCCCCAGGGGGGCCAGGAACGGTCGCGACCAGGGCTCGAGCGCGACGACCACCTGACCGCAGCGCACGGGATAGCCGCGCTCCCGGTGACCGCGGAACTCCTCGTCGATCGCGGCCACTTCGGCAGGGTCGTCGCCTGCGAGGACGTCTGCAGAGAACCCGACTGCAGGTACTCGATGTCGAGGGGCAGCTCATCGGCCAAGACGGGGTACAGCTTCGCCGAGCCGTAGTAGTAGTCAACGAGGGGCGAGCCGGGGGCGACGGCCGTGTCGAGCAGGCCGCCGTTGCGCCCGCTGGCGCCCACGGCGATATCGCCGGCTTCGAGAAGGAGCACGTCGGCGCCGCGCGTGGCGAGCTGGTAGGCGATCGACGTACCGCCGGCGCCGCCCCCTAAGACGACGACGTCGCGGGCATCGGGCAGCGGAGCGTGCAGGTCGGCCATACACACATCATACCAAGGGCGCCGTAGGCTGCACAGCACCCAGCCTGATCGCCGGCGCCCTTGCGGGGTATCGCTTGCCTCCGGCGTGACGGGCTGCGGCCGGCCGGAGCCCAAGGCGGCAGCGCGCGCTAGAGCCGGGCCAGCGCTTCCTGGATACGCCGGTTCACGGCCGGGGCAAGGCGCAGCAGCGCGACGTCGCCGGCCTCGGCCAACACCTCGATGCCCTCGGCCGCGAGTGCTTCTTTCAGCCGGCGGAGGGCGTCTTGGGGGGGGTCGGCGACCTGCTTGACCGTGCGGAAGCGGCCGCTCTCCTCGTGCCGGGCGCGGTCTTCGGGGTCGGCGGTGCCGCCGTACGTGTCGTTGAGGTAGTCGACGATGCGACGCGAGTCGGCCGCGACGCGGTCGCCCTCCTTGATCACCGGCACGGCTCGCCGGCCGGTCTTGTTCTCACGGCAACTATTCCAGGCCGCAAACCCCTGGCGGCGCTGGAGGCGAGCCGGCTGCGGCACGGCAGCGCCGAGCTTCAGCCGGCGGCCAGTCGCGCGATGTCGGCGGGCTCGCGAGTGGGCGGCAGGCAGGTACCGGACTGGCAGACGTATGCGGCGGGGTGTTGCTCTATGGAGTAGCCCGCCCGCAGGATGTGCTCCACGTCGAGCGAAGGATCGAGGAGCTGGACGGCGCGCAGCGGCCGTGCGACCCTGATCGCCGCGTCGAGCAGCTCGCGGGCCCGCGAGTCGTTGCGTCGGCCCACCACGACGATGTGTGGGGGGTCGTCGAGGTAGCGGCACACGGCCACGGCGTACGCGGCGGCGGCGCTGCCGAACGTCGCGCAGGTACTCGCGAAAGCCTGCAGCGCCGCCGCCGCGGAGGCGCGGTACGCGGGTCGGCCGCTGTAGAGCGTCAGGCGAAGGAGAGCGTCGGCCATGGCGGCGCCGTCGTCGATCGGCGCCTGCGCGACGCCCAAGAGGCCGGGCGCCTCGGCCGTCTGCGCACGATCGAGGAACCGGCCCGCGGGCCGCTGGAGATGCTCGATCGCCCAGTGCCCCAGGACCTCGGCGCGCGCCAGGTACGCGCTGTCGCCGGTGACCTCGTAGGCGTCGAGCAGGGCCGCGGTCATGGCGGCCTGGTCGCCGAGCAGTCCATCGACGGTGCCGCCCAGGTAGTGCGCCATGCCGCGACGACCGCGGCCCTGCTCCCACAGCGCGTCGATCGCGGCCAGCGCCTCGCCGCGCAGCCGTCGCCGGTCGAGCAGGTACGAAGCCTTGAGCAGCGCTCGCGCGGCGCGCGCGTTGGAGTCGACGTAGACGGACTCGTCGAGCTTGGGCGTCGGGCGCCGCCGCCGCTCGGCGGCGTCGAGCGCGTAGTAGCTCTCGTCGGCGTCCTGGCTGCCGGCGAAGAGCGGGCCGTCGGGGAGTCGCAAGGTCTCGACCATGTAGCCGACGACCTCGGCGGCCGTCTCAAGGAGCGACGCCTCCCCGGTCAGAGCGCCGGTGTCGAGGTACAGTGCGGCGAGCCGGGCGTTGTCGTCGAGCATCTTCTCGTAGTGCGGCTGCGACCAGTCGCGCCGCGTCGCGTAGCGGAAGAAGCCGCCTTCGACGCCGTCGTGCACGCCCCCCGCAGCCATCGCGCGCAAGCTCGTCGTGACGACGTCGAGGCAGCTCGGGTCGTCGAGGTAGACGCCGCAGACGAGGAGTGCCGACAGCGCCTCTGCCTGCGGGAACTTGGGCTCGGCGCCCAGGCCGCCGTAGTCCGGGTCGTACAGCTCGGAGAGGGTGTCGCAGACGAGCACCATGGTCTCTCGCGAAAGCTCGCCGCGGGCCGTCGCCTCGGCATCGGCCTCGCGGATCTCTTTAGCCAGGTCCATCTCGGGGCGTCGCGGCGGCTGCGTCGGATGCTCGCGGTAGTACTCCTGCACCTGGTCGAGCGCACTCAGCATGCGGTCGGGCGGCAGGTACGTGGCACCGGCGAGGATGTCGCCCTGCGGCGTCAGGAAGACCGTCGACGGCCAGCCCCCGGCATTGTAGCGCCGGTTGACGTCGGGGCGTCGGTCGGTGTCGACACGCACGGGCACGAAGCGTTCGTTGACCGCCTCGATGACCTCTCGGTCGGAGTAGCTGGTCTCGTCCATCACGTGGCACCAGTGGCACCAGACGGCGGAGATCGACAGCAGGATGGGCTTGCCGGCAGCGGCAGCCTCGCGGAACGCGTCGTCACCCCATGGCCGCCAGCGGACGTCGGCCGCCCTATTGGGATTGGGAGAGAAACGGAACTCTTGCGACAGGCTCGCAGCGCGCGAGCTCGGCGGTCGCATCGCTCTACCCGAGCCCGTCGAGGCCGGGTCGGTGTCGTTCAACCCCTGGCATGGGCCTTGGATACCCCTGGCGTACGTGCCACAAACAGCGCCGGGTGAGCGTGATTCCACTATGACCCTAATGTTTACCCGCGCCATGGCGCCGGGAATCGAGTGGTTGAAAGGGATCTGTCTCCTCCGGCTCGTGCAGGGCGCGGAGGCGTTCAGGGAGGAAGCCATGGCCCGTCACGTGCCTTCGCGGTTCATCGAGAAGGTCCACCAGGTGCAGGCGCTCGTCGACGAGCGTTCGCGCGAGACCGGAGGCAGCCCCTTGGAGTACGGGCTGGAGGCCGTGCCCGGCGTACGCCTTGTCAGCGTGCGGTTCGACGGGACGCCCTTGGTGCTGTCCCTCTGGACCGACCCGGTCGACGTCGCCGAACTTTGCGGTGACGGATCGTTCCCGGCCACGGCCGGCGCCCTCGTCGTCCACAAGGACGACGCTCGGCGTTTGGCCGCGCGCGGGATGCTGCTCGACCTCTCGCAGTTCGTGCGCAGCCAGCCCTACCCGGGCTACTACTACGCGCTGTTCGACTATGTGAGCCCGTTGCAGATCCGCCGCGTGCTGAGTCGGCTCGCACTCGGGTTCGATGCGGGCGTGAGGGCCGCTGCCTGACCGCTCAGGCGATGTTGGGCATGGTTCCTGCTCTCGGCCATGGTGCGCCCGCGGTGTCGCTTGCGATCGCGCGACGTAGCGTCGGCCGCGCCCCGCCCGGTCGGGGCGGCTGATACGATGACCGCGTAAACGAAGACGATGACCACGTGCCGTGTAACCGATTCTTGCCGGCGGCGGGGCGGCCCTGCCGCAGCCGGTCGAGGAAGGAGGTCCTCCAGATGACAGAGGAGTTCGTGCAGACGCCACCGCAACCCGAGAAGCTCGGCGCCATGACCAGGGAGAACCTGGCCGCGGCCTTCGCCGGCGAGAGCCAGGCCTCGCAGAAGTACCTCGCGTTCTCGGCCAAGGCCGACGCTGACGGTAAGCCGAACGTTGCGCGCCTGTTCCGTGCCGCCGCCTTCGCTGAGAGCACGCACGCACGCAACCATCTGAGCGTGATGGGCGGCATCGGCGGCACCCTTGACAACATCGCCGCCGCGCACGGCGGAGAGACGTTCGAGATTGACGAGATGTACCCCGCCTATCGCGAGGTCGCCGAGATGCAAGACAACAAGCAAGCGGCGACCTCGGTGCGCTATGCCTTCACGGCCGAGAAAGACCACCAGTCGCTCTACGCGGCCGCCAAGGAGAAGGTCTCCGGTGGCGCCGACCTCGACGTCGCGCCGATCCGCGTGTGCCCCGTCTGCGGGCACACGATCCAAGGAGACGCTCCCGACGAGTGCCCGGTCTGCGGCACGTCGGGCTCACTGTTCCGCGAGTTCTGACACGCGGCGGGCGGCGCCACCGGCCGTTCACGGCCGGCGCCGCCGCCCTTTCCGCCGACGTGGGGCGCCGCGCGGCGCGCATGACTGCCTCTCCCATCCTGTACAATCGGCTACGCTATGCGGCTTGCAGTCGCCCGCGTGCGTCCGACGCGCGGTAGCCGCCGACGAGACCGCCGGCGGCCACCGCGCGGCCGGTCGCAGCGACCATGGGCGGCGGTCGCTTGCAGGGTGTGCCCGATCTCGAGGCGCGACGAGCGCCGGACGTTGCAGGAGGTTCCCATGGGATATGACTTCGGCGTAGGCAGGGAGGCTCCCCTGTTCACGTTGCCGGCGCACGACGGCAGCGCGGTCGCTCTCTCTCGGTATCGCGGCGACTGGTTCCCGGTCCTCGTGTTCTTCGATCCGGCGACGCCCGGCATCGACGGTTACCTGCGCGAGCTGAGCGCGGCGGCCGATGAGCTGTGGGGCTACCGCGGCCAGCTCATCGCCCTCGCTCAGGCCGACCGCGACACACTGCGCGCGCTGGCCGACCGCGCCGGCAGCCTCTCGTTCCCGCTGGTCGCCGACGAGGATGCCGACGTTGCGAAGGCCTACGGGGCGTGGGACAGGGACGAGGGCCGAGTCTCGCCCGTGGCCTACATCGCCGACCGCGCGCACAAGCTGGTGTGGTCGGGCGAAGGCGCGAACGGCCTGCCGCCGCGCGTCGCCGGCCTGCGCGCGGCCTTCCTCGAGGTCGTGCGCTGAGGCGCCGACAGACGGCTTCCCGAGGGGCGGCGCCCCGCAGGTTGAACGTGTTTGTGAAGGGTATAAAGGGCCAGAAGCACTATGCGATGGGGAGTTTGCCGTCATGATCGTGGGCCAGACGATCTTCAGCGTTCGGACGGGCACCGAGCACCGGGCCGAGAAGGCTCTCGCCAAGCTCGACGGGATGCTGGAGCATACCGCCGGGCACTACGGCCATCGCATCCTGCGCTCTTTCGGCATGTCGCCGCTCGCCAGCGCGCTGCGCGACGAGACCGGCGAGGCGACGCTCGGCGATGTCCATTTCGTCGTGCAGACCGAGTGGGAGTCACTTGAGCAACACGACGCCTTTTATGGCTCCGAGGGGCTTCGGCAAGCCTACTCGGTGCTCTCTTCCATCCTCACCAGCGGTCCGTACGAAGTGTTGTACGAAGAGGTCGTGGGGCACCGGGACCACAGCGGTGTGGCCGTCTAGGCGCAGATACGCCGAGGTCACGGCGCACAATGCGGCAAGGCTCCCCTGAGCACCCGAACAGCGCTGCACCTCTTCCCCGCTGCGCGGTTCTTCACCTCGGCGTTCGCATGACCACCACCGGCCCCACCGTTCGACTCGCTGTTCGGCGTCTGGCATCCTTGCAGCGCCGCCCGTTCGCCCGCGACCTGTTCTCTCGCGAACTGCTGCGCTACCTCGGCCCGGGCTTCATCGTCACCATCGGGTTCATCGACCCCGGCAACTGGGCCACCAATATCGCCGGCGGCAGCCAGTTCGGCTACCGGCTGCTGTGGGTCATCTCGCTGAGCACGCTCATGCTGATCTTTCTGCAGCACCTCGCGGCGCGGCTGGGCATCGTCACCGGACGCTCGCTGGCGGTGAACGTGCGCGCGCACTTTCCCCGTCCGTTGCTCTGGCTACTGGGTCTGACCATGGTCCCCGCGCTCATCGCCACGAGCCTGGCCGAGAACCTCGGCGCGGCGCTCGGGTTCTCGATCCTCTTCCACATCCCCATCTGGACCGGGGCGCCCTTGACGCTGGTCATCGTCACGCTGGCCATCCTCGGCCAGCGTTACGACTCGCTTGAGCGCATGGTCATGTTCTTCCTGGCGTTCATCGCGGCGGCCTACATCATCGAGCTTCTCCTCGTACATCCCGACTGGGGCGCGGCGGCGCCGGGCTGGGTCGTGCCCAGCGTCGGTGGCGGGAGCATCTACGTCGCCATGGGCATGCTGGGCGCCATCGTCATGCCCCACAACATCTACCTGCACTCCAACACCATCCAGTCGCGCGACTGGGAGGTCGGCGCGCGCAGCCACCAGACGCTCATGCGCTTCGAGCTCATCGACACCGCGCTCTCGATGGGGATGGGCTGGCTGGTCAACTCGGCGATGATCCTCGTCGCCGCGGCCGTCTTCTACCGGCACGGCGTCACGGTGACCGGCATCACGCAAGCCTCGGAGACCCTGAAACCGCTCGTCGGCCCCGTGGCACAGCTCCTCTTCGGGCTCGCGTTGCTGGTCGCGGGCCTCTCGTCGTCGATGACCTCGGCACTGGCGGCGACGAACGTCGTGACCGGCTACCTCGGTAAGCCCGAGGACCCGCACAGCCGTGCCTACAAGATCGGCCTGGTGGCTATGTCGGTCCCCGCGGTGGGCATCATCATGACCGGCATCGACCCGTACAAAGCGCTCATCCTCAGCCAGGTCGTGTTGAGCGTGCAGCTGCCCTTCACCATCGTCCCCCTGCTCTGGCTCTCGAGGAGCCGGCGCGTGATGGGGAAGATGCGCACGGGGCCACTGATGACCGCCGTCGGCGGGCTCGTTGCCGCGCTGATCAGCGGCTTGAACGTCTTCTTGCTGAGCCAGATCCTGGGGGGTGGATGACCATGGCTCTGTACAAGCGCATCCTGGTGCCGCTCGACGGCACCGATGTCGACCATGCCGTCCTGCGTCACGTCGCGGAGCTGGCGGCCCTCACCGGCGCCGAGGTCGTGCTCCTGCGCGTGGCGCACTATCACACGCGCGACACGATGGCGCACGAGGTCGAGGATGCGCAGGTCCAGCTCGCGCACACGGCCGGCGAGCTGCGCGGGCACGGCTTCGCGGTGCGTACGATCGTCGGGCGCGGCGAGCCGGCGCAGGTGATCGTCGAGCAGGCCGAGGCGGTCGGCGCCGACCTCATCGCCATGGCCACCCACGGGCACGGCCGTGTGCCCCGTATGGTGTACGGCAGCGTCGCCGACAAGGTGCGGCACGGCGCCTCGATCCCGCTGCTGCTGGTCAAGGCGCACCACGGCGGTGACGCGGCGTCACCGTCGGACAACAAGAGTTGACACTCTCTGGCAGAGCGGCGGCGGAACCGCCGGGTACGTCGGCTCGTACGACGAGCACGACGGTGCCTCGCGCCACACCGGGAAGGTCTCGTCCGGAGACTGAACGGGCTCTGCCGAGAGGGTATGCGGCGTAGGGTACAGTGGGCCCAAGGTGACGGAAGGAGGCTGGTCGGGAGCGTGGGTCCGTAGGATTTGGGGCCGGCGGTACGGGAGAGCGCTGTTCGGCGCCGTCGTCCTCGCGGTCTTGCTGGTCGGCAGCATGTTCGCCGCCGCCAGCTTCACCGAGAGCAAGCGGTTCTGCGGCACGGACTGTCACGAGATGTGGCCCTACCGCGACACGTGGCAGGCGTCGGCACACAAGGACCTCGACTGCGTGCGCTGCCACATCCCACCGGGCCCGGTCAGCTTCCTCGAGACCAAGTTCTACGCGCTCCGTGAGGTGTGGGTGCACTTCACCGGCCAGGTGAAGGCGCCCATCGCGGTCACGCGCAGGATCCCCAACGGCGTCTGCACGAGCTGCCACGCGCAGGGGCGGCTGCAGACGGTGCAGCTCTTCACGAGCTCCTTCTCGCACGCGGGCCACGCCAAGGTGCCGCACTGCATCGACTGTCACGACCAGCTCGTGCACGAGCCCTTGCCGGGCGTGCCCTACATCCCGCCGCAGTCGATGAGCAAGTGCTTCGCCTGCCACGACGGCAAGCGGCAGCCCAACGACTGCGCCTACTGCCACAAGGCGCCGCATGCCGACCGGGGTCCATGTGAGAAGTGCCACAACATGCAGAGCTGGGTGCCGGGCGCCTTCCATCATCCGGTGCCGCTCGTCGGCCCGCACGCGCAGATCATGTGCGAGCAGTGCCACACGCAGGCCTCCGGGTCCACCATGGGCTTCGCGGCGGGTTGCGTGAACTGCCACGGCAACCATCACAACGACGCGCAGATCACCCTGTGCGCCAAGTGCCATACCACGACCGGCTTCATCCCATCGACGTTCAAGCATCCTCAGGAGGGGCCGCACGTGCCGCGCGGCGACGAGCCGCTGCAGTGCGACCAGTGCCACCTGAAGGGCTTCTCCACGACGAGCTGCCCCTGCCACGGCGGCAACCCGCCCACGGGCGGCGACTGAACGCGAGCGGCCACTGACCGCAGGCGGCCGCATGGTCGCTATACTGTTCTGTGACACCGGCTCCACGGCGGTCGCCGTTCCGCCGCCGGCGACCGCTTCACAGAGGAGCACCACATGCAGCACGCGCAGCGCCTCGCCCTCTTCGATGTCGACTGTACCCTCATCGACGCTCACGGCGCCGGCGGCCGCGCCATCTACCGCGCCATCTTCGAGACCTACGGCGTCAGTGGGGGCCTCGACGGCTACAGTTTCCACGGCCGCACCGACCCCGCGATCGTGGTCGACCTGGCGACGCGCTGGGGCACGCCCGAGGCGCTCGCCCGCGAGCGCCTGGCGGCGTGCCTCGAGCGCTACGTGGAGTCGCTGCGCGATGAGGTCGGCGGCGGCGTGATCGAGGTGCTGCCCGGCGTCAGGGAGCTTGTGACGGCTTTGGCGGCCGACCGGCGCGTCGTGCTGGGACTGCTCACCGGCAACGTGACCGACGGAGCTAAGGTGAAGCTGGCGCCCACCGGCCTGGCTGGGCTCTTCAAAGTGATCGCCGACGGATCGGACTCGGGCCACAGGCCCGACCTGCCGGCGATCGCCCTACAGCGCGCCGAAGAGTTCACCGGGCGCCGGTTCGCCGGCAAGGAGATCGTCATCATCGGCGACACGCCGGCCGACATCCTTTGCGGCGCCGACCACGCCGTGAAGACCATCGCCGTCGCGACCGGCAAGCACTCGCTCGATGAGCTCGCCGAGCACCATCCCGACTTCCTCTTCCCCGACTTCAGCGACTGGCGGCGCGCCTACGACGCCATCCTGGCTTGAGCGGCGCTTGTGCAGGGCGATCAGCACGACGGCGTACGATGCGCTTCTGCTGCTGCGCGTCTCGGCGGCTTAACGGTCCGCTAACAGAGCGGGGGTAGAGTTGCCGCGGACACCCGCACTCAAGGAGAAGCCGTGACGCGGCACCAGATCATGGTGGTCGACGACGAGCGCGATATCCGTGAGCTGCTCGAGTACAACCTGTCGAAGGAAGGCTACGCAGTGACGGCCGTCTCGACGGGGGAGGACGCGCTGGCGGTGGCCCGGCGCAAGCACCCCGACCTGATCGTGCTCGATCTCATGCTGCCCGGCCTCGACGGCCTCGGCGTCTGCCGTGCCCTCAAGAAAGACCCCGGCACACAGCAGATCCCGGTCGTGATGCTCACGGCAAAGGGCGAAGAGGCCGATGTCGTCGCCGGGCTCGAGCTGGGCGCCGACGACTACGTCACGAAGCCCTTCAGCCCACGCGTGCTGCTTGCCCGCGTGCGCGCCGTCTTGCGCCGCCGCTCCGGCGAGCAGGCCGACGAGACCGCCGTGCTGACCGTGGGCGACCTGCGGGTCGACACCGCGCGGCACGAGGTGGTCGTGCGCGGGCACGAGGTCGACCTCACGGCCTCCGAGTTCCGCATCCTCGTGTTCCTCGCCCGGCGTCCCGGCTGGGTGTTCACGCGCCAACAGATCGTCGACGCGGCACAGGGAGACGACTACGCGGGCGAGCGCTTCGTGACCGACCGCTCGATCGACGTCCACATGGTCGGCCTGCGCCGCAAGCTGGGCGATTGCGGGCACTATGTCCAGACGGTGCGCGGTGTCGGCTACCGCCTCAAGCCGAACGACGCCGAAGCGGCCGGGTAGCGCGCGCCGGCAGTGAAGCGAGCTTTCGAGGCGTACACTGGCGTCGGGACGCGGTCAGGTTCGCGTGACGTTCCCTCACGAAGGGCGGTTGTCATGTCCCGACGCCGTTCGCGGCTAGTCTGGAAGCTCTATCCGACGTATCTGCTCGTCATCGTCCTGTGCGTCGCGGCGATCACCGTGTACGCGGAGGGGCGAACGCACGATTTCTACATCTCGCAGACGGCCAAAGACCTGGCGGCGCGTGCTTGGTTGATCGAGGATCGACTCGCGCAGCCCGGGGCATTGGGCGACCTCGCGCGGCTCGAGGCGCGCATCGTCGCGCTTGGCCGGGTGTCGGGCACGCGGATCACCGTCATCGCGCCTTCGGGTCTGGTGCTCGCCGATTCCGAGAACGACCCGGCGACCATGGAGAACCACGCCGACCGCCCCGAGTTCGGGGTGGCGATGAGCGGGCGCGTCGGGGAGTCGATCCGTCACAGCCCGACGCAGAACCGGCAGGAGATGTACGTCGCCGTCCCGCTGCGCGAAGGGTCGCGGGTCACGGCCGTCGTACGCACCGCGTTGCCGCTCACCGCGATCGACGCGGCCCTCTCGTCGCTGCGCTGGCGTATCGCCGTGAGCGCCGTCATCGTGGCGCTGATCGCCGGCGTCATCGGATTGTTCGTCTCTCGTCGCCTTGCCAGGCCCCTGCAGGAGATGCGGCAGGGCGCCGCTCGCATGGCGGCAGGCGATTTCACCGAGAAGGTGCCTGTGCAGGGGTCGGAGGAGATGGCCGCGTTGGCCGACGCGCTCAACACCATGTCGGCCGAGCTCGACGCGCGTATGCGGCAGATCACGCGGCAGAAGAACGAACAGGAGGCCGTCCTCGGGAGCATGATCGAGGGAGTCCTCGCGGTCGACCGGTCGGAGCGCGTGATCACGATGAACGAGGCCGCCGCGCGGCTTCTCGGCGCCGACACCCGTGAGGCGCGCGGCCGCACGATCCAGGAGGTCGCCCGCATCCCGGAGCTGCAGCGGTTCCTGCGGCGCACGGCAACGGCCGGCGAGCCGATTGAGGGCGAGATCGCGCTTCGCCACGAGGGCGAGCGCCACCTGCAGGCGCACGGCGCGGTGCTGCGCGGATCGAAGGGTGGGGTCATCGGCGTGCTGGTGGTCTTGAACGACGTGACCCGCCTCAAGCGACTCGAGAGGGTCCGCAAGGAGTTCGTGGCCAACGTCTCACACGAGTTCAAGACGCCGGTGACCTCCATCAAGGGCTTCGCCGAGACGTTGCTCGACGGAGCGCTACAAGACCCCGACGACGCGCGACGATTCGTGAGCATCATCGCCGCGCAGAGCGATCGACTGAACGCCATCCTCGAGGACCTCCTGAGCCTCTCCCGCCTGGAGCAAGAGGACGACTCCGCCGCGCTGCCCCTTGCTCCGGGCTCCGTGGGCGATGTGCTCGACGCGGCGGTCGCGACCTGCGCTGCGTTGGCACTCGACAAGGACGTTGCGGTGACCACGTCCTGCGCAGGCGATCTCCAGGCGCCGATGAGCGCGCCGCTGCTGGAGCAGGCGGTCGTGAACCTGCTCGAGAACGCCATCAAGTACAGCGAGCCCGGCGCCCGGGTCGAGGTGAGGGGGGAGCGCGCCGACGGTGAGGTGAGGATCTCCGTACACGACACAGGGCCGGGGATCGGGCGGGAGCAACTGCCGCGCCTCTTCGAGCGCTTCTATCGCATCGACAAGGCGCGCAGCCGCGACCTCGGCGGCACCGGCCTCGGTCTGGCCATCGTCAAGCACATCGCCCAGGTGCACGGCGGCTCGGTCTCGGTTGAGAGTGCCGTCGGCAAGGGTAGCACGTTCATCATCACCCTGCCGATCTCCTGAGGGCGACGGCGCGCGGCGCGGCCCTCGCACGAAGCTCGCCCCCCGCTCATCGTTTCGAAGCGCCCCTGCGGTAGGCAGAGAGACCTGCAGCGAGGCGACCCACGACGGTCGAGATCCCTCGCCCGAGGCTCCCTCGTCCCGGGGCTCCCTCGCCGATCTCTGCGTCGATTTCACAGACCTCTCACGTTGCGCTCATCGAACGCTCACAAAGCCCGGGTAGCGTAACTGGCGGAACAAGGCCCGTTGGGCCGCGAAGGGCGGCGCGTTGGGCCACAGAAGGTCGACGAGACGGAGGAACAGGTAGATGACAAAGGTTCGGCACATGAGAAACGCGGCATTGGTCGCGCTGGTCATCGTGGCGTTGTCGGTGCTGCTCGCGGCCTGCGGCGGCAGCTCGAACTCGGCGGCCACGACGAGCGGCTCTCCCGCGGCTGCCGGCGCCACCTTCACGCCCCAGGCGCTGAGCGGCGACACCATCGTCGGCGCCGGAGCTACCTTCCCTTACCCGCTGTACTCGAAATGGGCGAGCGACTATCAGGGCCTCGCCGGCGTCAAGCTCAACTACCAAGCCATCGGCTCCGGTGGCGGCATCGCCCAGATCGAGGCCAAGACGGTCGATTTCGGCGCTTCCGACGCGCCTCTCACGCCGTCCGACCTGCAAGCCAACAACCTCGTCCAGTTCCCCGCCACGGTCGGCGGCGACGTGCCGGTCATCAACGTCGGCGGCATCGGCGCCGGGCAGCTCAAGCTCACCGGCGATGTGCTCGCCAAGATCTTCCTGGGTCGGATCACGACCTGGAACGATCCGGCGATCGCCGCGCTGAACCCCGGCATGAACCTGCCCGCGACGCAGATCACCGTCGTGCATCGCTCCGACGGTTCGGGTACAAGCTGGATCTTCACCAACTACCTCTCCGCCGTGTCGTCGGACTGGAAGAGCAAGGTCGGGGCCGGCACCGAGGTCAGCTGGCCGACGGGCGTCGGCGGCAAGGGCAACTCCGGCGTGGCCGCCTACGTGCAGCAGATCAACGGCTCGATCGGCTATGTCGAGTATGCCTACGCCGTGCAGAACTCCATGAACTACGCGCAGCTGCGAAACAAGGCCGGTAGCTTCGTTAAGCCGAGGCTGGCCACGTTTGCGGCAGCGGCCGAGCACGCCCACTGGGCCAAGGCGCCCGGCTTCTCTCTTACGCTTGTCGACCAGCAAGGTGCTGCCAGCTGGCCGATCACCGGCGCGTCGTTCATCTTGATGCAGAAGGACCAGACCGACGCCGCGCGCGCCAAGATGGTCCTCAAGTTCTTCGACTGGGCCTTCAAGAACGGCCAGGCGACCTCGCAGAGCCTCGACTACGTGCCGCTTCCGGCTTCGGCGGTGGGCCTCATCGAGAAGACTTGGAGCAAGGACCTGACCGCGAACGGTTCACCCGTCTGGCCATGATGGCGGAGACGGTCGACTCGCGCGGCAGCGGTAGGGAGAACCGATCGTGAGCACGCTCGAGGCAGAAGTCCCGCCGACCGGGCCGCGAGGCGTCGCCAAGGCGACGCCTCGCGGCCTCGGGCGTTTCGGAGACCCGGTCTTCCGTGCGGTCGTTCGCATCTCCGCCGTGATCGTGGCGGCACTCGTGGTCGCCATCCTCGTCGCGCTTGTCCTCGACTCGCGCGCGTCGCTGCAAGCTTTTGGCCTGCACTTCCTGTGGTCCAAGACGTGGGATCCTACGCAGCACCGGTTCGGCGCTCTCGCGGCCATCTACGGCACGGTCGTCTCGACGGTCATCGCCATGGTGGTGGCCACGCCGCTGGCGCTGGTGATCGCGCTGCTCCTGGTGGAGCTGCTGCCGCCGTCCGTCAGTCGCGTGATCGGCACGGCCATCGAGCTGCTGGCGGCCATCCCCAGCATCATCTACGGCATGTGGGGACTGTTCGTGCTGGCGCCGTTCATGGCCGCTCACGTCGAGCCCTGGCTCGGCACGCACTTGGGGTTCATCCCGATCTTCTCCGGTCCGCCGGCCGGCTTGGGGATGCTCACGGTGGGCATGATCCTGGCGCTCATGATCCTGCCCTTCATCACCGCGGTGGCGCGCGACGTGCTGCGCATGGTGCCCGCGGTGATCAAGGAGGCGAGCTACGGCATGGGCTCTACCACCTGGGAAGTGACCCGCAAGGTGAGCCTGCGCTACGGCCTGCAGGGCGTCATCGGGGCCGTGTTCCTCGGCCTTGGCCGGGCGCTCGGTGAGACGATGGCCGTCGCCTTCGTCGCCGGCCAGGTCATGGAGGTTCACGCGGGCTGGTTCTGGCCGATGAGCACGATTACTTCGACGGTCGCCAACTCGTTCGGTGAGGCGTCCGACAAGCTCCTGCTGAGCACCCTGATCGAACTCGGCCTCATCCTCTTCGTCATCACCGTCATCATTCAGCTCGTGGCACACTTCTGGCTGCGCCGCGTGCGCGCGTCGGTCGGGGTCCACCTGTGAACGGGGGTCCACCTGTGAACGGCCGGCGGCAACGGGCGCTCGCCGCACCGCGCCCGCGACCGGCGCGCGGTCGCAAGACGGCCGACGTCGTGCTGAAGGTGGTCGCCTGGGTCGCTGCCTCGATCGGCATCGTGCTGCTGGCGCTCATCTTGTACACGGTGGTCGCGCGCGGCCTGAGCGCGTGGAGCCTGAGCTTCTTCACGCAGCCCACGCCGGCCGATCCGATGCGGAAGGGCGGCGGGGTGGCGAACGCCGTCCTCGGCACGCTCATGATTACCGGCTTCGCGGCGGGTCTCGGCATTCCCGCCGGCTTCTTGGCCGGCGTCTATCTCGCCGAGATCGGCCGCACCAACCGCTGGGCTACGACCGTGCGGCTGGTCGCCAACGTGCTGGTGGGGGTGCCGTCGATCATCATCGGCATCTTCGCCTACGCCCTGCTGGTCAAGCCGCTCGGCCATTTCTCCGGCTACGCCGGCGGGTTCGCGCTCGGGGTGATCATGTTGCCGGTGATGGCGCGGACGGCCGAGGACATCCTCAACCTCGTACCCAACGAATTGCGTGAGTCGGCGCTCGCCCTGGGCGCGCCGCGCTGGCGCGCGACCTTCGGTGTTGTCGTGCGCGCCGCGCGCAGCGGCCTCGTCACCGGCGCGCTGCTCGCCTTGGTCCGCGTCAGCGGCGAGACGGCGCCGCTGCTCTTCACGGCGCTCAACAGCCCATTCTGGACGAAGAACCTGGGCGGGCCGACCCCCAATCTCACCGTCACCATCTTCAACTTCGCGCTCTCGCCCTTCAAGAACTGGCAGGAGATCGCCTGGGGGGCTGCGTTGCTCATCATCGTCGCCGTGCTGGGGCTGAACATCGTCGCACGGCTGCTCTTCGAGAGAGGGAAGGAATGGTAGGGACAGTGGCTGAGAGACCGCAGACGACGGGGAGGATCGTCACGCCGCGCCTCGAGGTCTCCGGGCAGCGCACGCCGGAGAGTCGGGCGACGGCCGAGAGACCGGTGAAGCTGTCGGTGCGCGACCTGGACTTCTTCTACGGCAAACACCAGGCGCTCTTCCGCAACTCCATCGACATCCTGGAGCGCAGAGTGACGGCCATCATCGGACCGTCGGGGTGCGGCAAGTCGACCCACATCCGTGCCTACAACCGCATCTACGAGCTGTATCGCAACCAGCGCGCCGAGGGCGAGATCCGACTCGACGGGACCAACATACTGACCCCCGAGACCGACGTGCTGCAGCTTCGCAAGCGCATCGGCATGATCTTCCAGAAGCCGAGCCCGTTCCCGATGAGCGTGTTCGAGAACACCGCCTACGGCCTGCGGCTGCATTACAGGATGGGCCGCTCGGAACTCGCCGACCGCGTCGAGGATGCGCTCCGCCGCGCGGCGCTGTGGGAGGAGGTCAAGGACAAGCTCGACGAGCCCGGCACGGCGCTGTCGGGCGGCCAGCAGCAACGGCTGTGTATCGCCCGGGCGATCGCAGCAGAACCGGAGATCCTCCTCATGGACGAGCCCTCGTCGGCGATCGACCCGGTGGCGACGGCGAAGATCGAAGAGCTCATCGACGTCCTCAAGAAGAACTACACGATCGTCATCGTGACGCACAACATGCAGCAGGCGGCAAGAGTCTCCGACTACACGGCGTTCTTCTTCGAGGGCTACGTCGTCGAGTACGGCGACACGCGCCAGATCTTCGAGAACCCTGCAGAGAAGAAGACGGAGGACTACATCACCGGCCGGTTCGGCTGAAGACGGCGGCCGAAGGCCGAAGGGAGATCACCACATGGCAAGCCACATGCAGCGAGAGATCGACAAGCTCAAGAAGAAGATCCTCGCCCTCAGCGCCGTCGTCGAAGACACCCTGCGTGAATCGATGAAGGCGGTCGAAGACCGCGACGCTCGTCTCGCCGATGAGATCATCGCCAAGGACCACGAGATCGACGAGATCGAAGTCGACGTCGAGGAGGATTGCCTCAAGATCCTCGCGCTCTACCAGCCCGTTGCCCGCGACCTGAGGTTCCTCATCGCCGTCGTCAAGATCGACAACGAGCTCGAGCGCATCGGCGACATGGCGGCCAATATCGCCGAACGCGCGCAGGCGCTCGCGAGCATGACGCCGGTGCCGATCCCGGGCGACCTGCTCGTGATGGCCGAGAAGACGCAGGCGATGCTGGAGCGGGCGCTCGACGCGCTGGTCAAGACCGACACGACGCTCGCCAAGCTTGTTCTCGTGGCCGACGACGAGGTCGACGACCTGTACGTCGACGTGCTCGAGCGGCTCAAGGACGAGATCCGCGCGAACCTCGGCTCACTCGATGCGCTGGTGAACATCTTCGCCGTGGCGCGCTACCTCGAGCGCCTCGCCGACCACGCGACGAACATCGCCGAAGACGTCATCTACATGAACGAGGGCGAGATCGCCCGGCACAAGAGGGGCGTCTTCGAGTTCGACTCGGCCGCGGAGCCGCGCGGAGACGGCGAAGCGCGCTAGGAAGCGTCGTGCCGGGCAGCGCTCCCTGCCTGCTCGGGCGGCGGGACGGCGGGGCGATGGGCGTGGCGTCTAGCGCTCCCCGACGGGGAAGAAGAGGCCGAGGAGCACCGCGAAGGCGACCAGTACGATGAGGGGTACTACCGCGAAGCTCGGCGTGTAGCCCTTGGCCACCCAGAGCCTGTAGGCGATGCCGAGCGCTCCCAACACCTCGAACGTGAGCTGCGTGACGACCAGAGGTCGGTGCCGCCGGGGCTGTCCGGAGGCGAGCAGCGAGCCGACTCCGAGCGCGACCAGCGCGGCGCCGAGCACTTTCCAGCTCGTGTAGTCGCGGGCATACCAGTGCACCCATCCCGCCGCGCGCCCGGCGAAGAACAGCAGTGGGATGCCGAACACCAGAGCGACGACGAAGTGCAGGCGAAGGACCCAGCGCGTGACGGTGCTGCGAGTAGACATGGACCTCTCCAGTCTCGAGCTTGCAAGAGCGGGCAAGAATCACCTTCGCGGGCGAGGGACCGAATCCTCGCCCGTCCGCCTACTGCACGGTGACGACGACCACCGGGCTCGTGCCGGCGGCGAGGCCGGACCCGGCCGGCAGGCGCATACGCAGGCTCTGGTCGCCGCTCAGGTCCGAGGGCACGGTCCAGTCGACGGCATAGTGGCTCGCGGCGTCGAGCTTCACGCCGGCGACGTTCGACCAGGTCCCGTTCGTCTTGAGCTGCAGGTAGATCGTGCGTCCGGCCAAAGCGGGCTTCACGTCGCCGCTGAAGCGGATCGTGTCGCCCGCGGTCGCCGAGGTGGCCGATGGCGTGACCGTGATGGCGGGTTTGACCGAGATGACGGTGTGCGGCGAGGTCGACGTTCCCCAGGCGAAGTAGTACTCGGTCGTCTTGCCGGGCCTTGCGTTGAACGAGTAGTCGGAGTAGGCGGCCGTGCCGCCGTTGGGCAACGGCGTCGCGCCGCGGGCCGTAGCCACGTTGAGGGTGCGCCAGGAGCCGTCGCGGTAGTAGTGCAGGGTCACCTTCGCGCCGCTGGCCAGGGCAGGGTAGGTACGGCCGGTGAGCCTCGCGCTCTCGCCGAAGGTGATGGTCTTCTTCGTCGACTGCGACGGGCTGACGGACAACGTGCGGATGTACACCCAGGTGTCGCGCAGCCCGAGACGCACGCGGAGCGTGCTGCCGGAGATGAGGTGCGATCCGCCATCGCCCACCACGTAGGCCTGGATCACGCGCGGCGAGGTGCCGCGCTTGACCACGCAGATCGTGCGCAGGATGCCGTCGACGCCGCTGGGGTTGCTCGTCGTGTAGATGCCCAGCGCGCTGGCGACCTCGGCGCCGGTCTTGGTGAACGGTTTCCAGATATGGTATGGGCTGGCGTCGTCGTAGGGGTCGGTCACGCCTTTGAGATAGGGGACGGGGGCGGCGCTCGTCCAAACGTTCTCGATGTTCTCGGTGTGCCCGCCCGAGGTGGAGAAGAAGTAGGCCGTGATGACCTTGCCGGCGTACGTGCCGACGACGCCCTTGGTGTCGTTCACGGCTTCGGTCGAGCGGTCGGATTCGCCGACCAGCCCGACGCCGACGCCGTTGTAGACCTGGCTCCAGGCCGTGCAGTAGACGTCGAACAGCCCGCCCGACTTGCGCGTCGCCATGGCGTAGGAGCGGGCCGCGACCGCCTGCACCTTGAGGGCCGTCAGCGGCCACGACGCCGGCGACTCGCGCGGCACGACGCCGTAGAGGTAGCTCTCCAGCGGCACGCGGTTGACCACCGTGAACCCGGCGGTCAGGTGGATCACGCGCAGCTGGCCGCGGAACAGCACGCCGGAGTAGCCGAGCTGGGTGGCGTTGACCAGCTTGAGATGCGCGCCGCCCGGCTTGAAGACGACCGGTGCGGCGAAGTCGAACGAGGCCGAACCCCAGGCGACGCGGTACTTGCTGCCGGTCCAGGTGACCTTCGCCGTGAGGCCGCCGCCGATCCTCCTGGACGACGTGCCGTCGGTGGCCGTGAAGCGGCTGGTCGACGTGACGCCCACCGAGGTCAACCCCTGGTTCAGCATGACGCGGATCGGGTCGTTGGCGACCGTGCCGAACGAGATGCCCGTGTAGTAGTGCTTCAGGATCGCCTTGTAGGAGAGCGTCGTGTGGGTCGCGTAGCCGTAGGCGCCGTACTGGCTCATGCCGATGCCGTGGCCCCAGCCGCGGCCGGTGAAGTTGAACATGGTCGCGCTGGCGCTGTGCGCGGTCGCGGGCGCGACGGCGCCCGCGACCGCGCACAGCGCCAGCGCCACAGACAGCGCCACACACCGAAGCCGTCTCGAGCACGGGGAGGAAGCAATCGGGGAGGGACTGGTCGGGGAGTCGTCCATCGGCTGTAGCTTCACCCTTTCCGCATCGGCCGGGTCCAACCTTATGGCCCCGAGCCGCACATCGCAATCTCTTCGGCTATCGGCAGCACCTTTCCTTCCCATGAGTGTTGGGGAGACCCGCGCGGCCGGGGCGCGGCGGGACCCCCGCGGTCGGGGCACGGCGGGACCCCCACGGTCGGGGCACGGCGGCGATTCCCAAGGACCGTCGCCGTCGCCGGAAGGGTTGACCTGTCACGGCGCTCAAGACATCGTTGCGCGCAGCCGATAGCCACAGCAGGCGCACGGGGCGAGTCGTTGAGCCTCCGCGGGAGTGCAGATCAGGCGCGCGGCGAGCCGCTGGACCTGCTCCCTGCGCGCGCGATGAGGACCCTGCGACGGAGGTCGCGATGAAGTCCCCTTCACCGATACGGCAGGCGGCAGCGGCGGCCATCGGTGCCGCGGCGCTCGGCGCCTTGCTCCTCCTGGCCGCCCTCGCGGCGCTTGCCGCGCCGATCGCCCGGGCGCAGACCTATAGCGACGTCCCCAAGGGCCAGTGGGCTCGCTCGGCGATCGACTGGGTGACGGACTACGGTCCCGACGGCAACAAGCTCCTCGACGACTACCACGGCGTAGCGTTCAAGCCGGACCAGGCGATCACGAGGGCGCAGCTTGCCCGGGCCCTCGTGATCGCCTGTGGGCGCCAGAGCGACGACGTGCCCGTGCCCGTGACGCTCGCCGACGTGCCACCCGAGCACCCCTACTGGCTCGACATCCAGGTGGCCATCAAGCTCAGACTGCTGAGCGCCACCAAGGGCGAGTTCCACCCCGACCAGGCGGCTATGGCGTGGCAGGTCGACAGGGCGGTCATGCGCACGCTGAAGGTGATCCACCCCGAGAAGGACTGGACGATGCTGACGGCTCTCTACCCCAAGACCTGGGAGCCCGACACGGGTTGGAAGACCGGGGCGCCGCGGTATCTGTCGTCGGAGGCGGCGGCGCGCTTCCTCGGGCTACGCTTCAACCACCCCGCGACGGCCGATGCCCAAGAGCTCTCGCCGCGCGACGCGATGGGCCGCGATGAGGTGGCCTACATCCTCAGGGCGGCGCTGAGCCTGCCGACGTGGCGGCTGGACGGGCTGAAGCGCTTCAACGCGGTCACTCTTCCGGCACTCAGCGATCGCCAGAAGCAGATCGTCGCCTTCGCCCTCAAGTACGTGGGCTACCCCTACGTCTGGGCCGGCGAGTACCCGACGCCCGACTCGCCCTACGGTGCGCAGGCGCACGGCGGCTTCGACTGCTCGGGCTTTGTGTGGTGGGTCATGAAGATCGGCATGCGCTATCCCATCCCCGACGCGCAGCGCACGGCCGCGCACATGGCCGGCGCGGCGAAGCCGCGCATCACGCGCGCCAAGTTGGTGCCCGGCGACCTCATCTTCTTCGGCTCGAGCGGTCCCACATCGACCGTCGCCTCGATCTACCACGCCGGCCTCTACCTGGGGAACGGGTGGTTCATCCACTCCACGGGCTCGGCCGACGGCGTATCGCTCTCGTCGCTCAACTGGACCGACTGGACTTGGCACCACGACTTCGCCTGGGGCCGCCGTGTGCTGAAGAGCGGCGAGTTCACCGCCCCGTGACCGGGCCGTGAGCGCTCTCGGTCGGGCGTGACGTCGGGCCGGCCGTGAGCAACCTCCGGGCAGGATTCGTCCTTCTTTCACGGTACACTAGTGGCAGTCCCATGAAGCGCCTCACGTTCGTCACAGCCCTGCTCGTCGCGGCCATCGTCGCCGCTCCTACCGTCGCTCTCGTCGCGGCCACGCAGGCCCGCTCGGCCGACCCCATCGCCGACGCTACGCCGCCGTTCGGGTCGGTGCAGGTGCCGAAGGCCGTCAACACGACCGCCGTCGCCCTCGTGCTCAAACTGTACGACCCCGCTTCGGGCGTTGTCGCGGTGCGCGCGAGCAACGACGGCGCGACCTTCGGCGACTGGACGGCGATGCCCAGCCCCGCGCCGGGCACGAGCTACTCGAGGCTGCCCTGGACGCTCAGCGACGGCGACGGTCCCAAGACGGTGACGGTCGAGGCGCGCAACGGCAGCGGGCTGATGGGCGCCTTCACGGCGAGCACGGTGCTCGATACCGTGGCGCCCGCGTTCGTGAGCAGCGAGCCGGCGGGCGGCGCGGCCCTGGCCGCGCCGCCCGCCGGCCTCACCCTGCACTTCTCCGAGCCGATCGCGCCCTCGCCGCTGCCGGTCGCGAGCATGCCCGGTGGCCCGGGTCTGCTGGTGACGGTCGCCGGCGCCGACGTCGCCGTGAAGCCGCGCGCGCCCATCGTCCCGGGCGCCGCCTACAGTCTCACGGTGAGTGGCGCGCGCGACCCCGCCGGCAATACGGCCGAGCCGGTCACGGTCGAGTTCACGGTCGATCCGGGAACGCCGACACTCAAGGTGGCCGCCACACCGGCGACGATCCTGTACGGCGCGTCCACGCTCATCTCGGGTTCGCTGAACCTACCGGGCGCCTCGGTGACCCTGTACAGGATGACGGCCGGCGAGTCGGCGTTCACGCAGATCGCCACGGCGACCGTGTCGGCGAAGGGGCGGTTCAGCTTCCATCTCCAGCCCTTGGCCAACACCCGGTACGGCGTCGAGTACGCCGGCAACGAGCACTGGCTGGCGGCAGCCGCCGAGGTCGGGGTGAAGGTGAAGCCGCGCGTCAGGCTGGCGGCGAGTCCGGCCGAGTTCCTCTTGAAGGGCCAGACCGTCTTGAAGGGCAGGGTGACGCCGGCACATCCCGGCGCGACCGTGATCGTGCAGCGTAAGGTCGACGGCCGCTGGACGGATTGGCAGACGCTGAGCGCCGACGCCGACAGCCGTTTCAGCTTCACCTGGAAGCCGACAAGCTACGGCATCCGCCACTTCCGCGCCTGGGTGGGCGCCGACGCCGACCACGCGGCGGGGCTGAGCCCGAGCACGCGCGTCGTCGTCGACAACCCCAACCCGCACCACATCTCGGTGCTCTTCAGGCACTTCATCGTCATCGACATCAGCGAGTGCCACCTCTACTACTACGAGTCGGGCCGCGTCGTGCGCATCTTCGACGTGGTCCTCGGCAAGCCGTCGACGCCCACGCCGCGAGGTCAGTGGGCCGTCTACTCCAAGTCGGTGAACCCCGGCGGTCCCTTCGGCGCCTACGCGATGTTCTACTACCGCGGCTACGGCATCCACGGGACCAACCAGGAGTATCTGCTCTCGCTCTGGCCGCGCTACTTCTCGCACGGCTGTTGCCGGCTCTACAACTGGGCCATCACCTGGCTCTACCCGCACTGCCCGATCGGCACGCCGGTGCGCAACGTGTACTGAAGGAAGGCGAACGGGCTGGGGCGGGGCTGCGGAACGCAGCCCCGCCCCAGCCCGTTCCGGCTCGGTGACCGTCAGCGCGGGGCTCTGCAGCGCACGAGCTCTCCGGCGGCCAGCACCGCGACGTCGACGTCTTCGCCGCTCACGACCTGCCGGCAGGCTTGCCTGACGACGGTGTCGGCGAATCGCCGGCGCTCGGCCCGCTGCAGCACGAGAGGCGTCGTCGCCTCGTCGTCTCCCGGTGACGGCTGCGGCAACGCCTGAAGCATCATCGTGACTCCCCCCGTGCGTGATCCGTGACGCGCCCGATTGTTCCCATCGGCTCGGGGGGCTGACAAGATTAGGGTTATGAGGGTAGTGGGCCTCGTTTGGTCTGCGGCTACCCTTGCCTCGGCAGTGCGGTGTCGATGGGGCGACCGCCGGAGAGGGCGTAGTGCAGCGATGGGCGGGCGTCCTGAACGTACGTCGGCACGCTCCCGACGCCCAACGCGACATCGGCGTGTACCGGGTGCGTTGCCCGGTCTGCGAACGCTTCTTCGCACGTGGCGGCTCGCGGGAGGTTCGCCGTGCGTCCCGAGACTGCGTCGGCGAAAGCGGTCCATTGCGCTCTCACGTGCGCGACATGACCGGCCGGCCAGGTCTTTCACCACCGGCCGGCCAGGTCTCACACCAGGCCCTTGTACTGCTCGGCATAGTAGCGCCTGTACTCGCCCGACTTGATCTTCTCCCACCACCAGCGGTTGTCGCGGTACCACTCCACGGTGCGCGCGAGGCCGTCTGCGAACGCCACCTCGGGCTGCCAACCGAGGGCGCGCAGCTTCGTGCAGTCGACGGCGTAGCGTCGGTCGTGGCCGGGCCGGTCGGGGACGAAGCGCAGCAGTTCCTTGCCCAGGCCGAGGAGCTCGAGCACGGCGCGCGTGAGGTCGAGGTTGGTGCGCTCGTTGCCGCCGCCGACGTTGTAGACCTCGCCCGGCACGCCCTCGCGCAGCACCAGGTCGAGGGCGGCGCAGTTGTCGTCGACGTGGATCCAGTCGCGCACGTTGAGGCCGTCGCCGTACACCGGCAGCGGCCGGCCATCGAGTGCGTTCGTGGCGAAGAGCGGGATGATCTTCTCGGGATACTGATAGGGGCCGTAGTTGTTGGAGCTACGCGTGATCATGACCGGCAGCCCGTAGGTCGTGCGGTAGGCGAGCACGAGCAGGTCGCCGCCGGCCTTGCTGGCCGAGTAAGGGCTCGACGGTCGTAGCGGCGACTCCTCGGTGAAGGCGCCACGCGCGATCGAGCCGTAGACCTCGTCGGTGGAGACCTGCAGGTAGCGCGGGATCGCACGCTCGCGTAGGGCTTCCAGGAGCACCTGAGTGCCCAGCACGTCGGTGCGGATGAAGTCCTGCGGGCCCGAGATCGAGCGGTCGACGTGCGTCTCGGCGGCGAAGTTGACGATGGCGTCGACTTCGCCGCCGAGACGCACGATCGCCTTCTCGACGGCTTCAGGGTCGCAGATGTCGCCTTTGACGAACGCGTAGCGCGGGGAAGCTTCCACGTCGCGCAGGTTGTCGAGGTTGCCGGCGTAGGTCAGCTTGTCGAGGTTGACCACGGTGTCGTCGGGATGCTCGCGCAAGAGGCGGCGTATGAAGTTGGAGCCGATGAACCCGGCCCCTCCGGTCACCAAGATCCTCATCCAGTCCTCCTTGCCCGCCCCCTGCCGGTCGCGCGCCGGCCGATCGCGCGCCGGCCGATCACGCGCCGGCCGATCGCCGGCCGTGTCCGTGTGACTATCCTACGTTCAGTCGGCCAGCAGCTCGTCCATCACGCTGCGCAGACCTTCGCGCCAGTGCGGCAGCTCCGGGATCGCGCGTTCGCTCGCCAGTGCCGAGTAGGGCGGCCGTGGCGCCAGGCGCCCCGCTTCGGCGGTCGTGATCGGCTCGACCGCGACCTCGAGGCCGGCCAGCGCGACCACTTCGCGCGCCAGCTCGCACCACGAGCAGCTGCCGGCGCCGGCCATGTGGAAGACGCCCGGCCCCAGGCCCAGGCGCAGCGCTTCGTGCACCGCCTCGGCCAAGTCGGCTGCGGAGGTCGGTGAGCCGATCTGGTCGTCGACGACTCTCAGCGGCTCGCGCGAGCGCAGCTTCACGCGCTCGCGCGCCGCCTTGAGGATCGTCTTCACGAAGTTCGTGCCGGTCGCGGAGTAGAGCCATGCCGTGCGCACCACGGTGCCGCGCACCCAGGCCAGCGTCTCGCGCTCGCCGGCGAGCTTGGTGCGGCCGTAGGCGTTGATCGGGTTGGGCTCGTCGTGCTCGTAGTACGGGGTGCCTTTGCGCCCGTCGAAGACGTAGTCGGTGGAGAAGGAGACGACCTGCGCGCGCGCGCCGCGGACGGCCTCGATCAGGTTGCGCGTTCCCAGCGCGTTCACCGCGAAGGCCGTCTCTTCGTCGCGCTCGGCGCCGTCGACGTCGGTGTAGGCGGCCGTGTGCAAGACGACGTCGGGAGCGAAGCCGCGCACGGCCGTCGCCAGCGCCCGGGCGTCGCGGATGTCGAGAGTCGCCTCGCGGGCGATGAAGGTCTCGCCCTCGAGGCGGCGCTCGAACTCGGTGGCCAGCTGCCCGCCGCCGCCCGTCACGAACCACCGCGTCATCGCCGGCGCTTCCGCTCCCATGAGCGCGCGCACACCGGCGACGTCGCCCGGCGGGAGCTGTCCGCCGCCGTCGCCATCAGCGCAGCTTCACTCCCCAGTCGTAGGGGATGCGCGGCGTATCGTGCGGGAGCTCCTCCTGGTCGGGCTTCTCGTAGACGTAGACCTCGGTGGGCGCGTTGACGATGTAGGCCTCCTCGGTGCTGATGCATTTCCAGCCGTGGTACACGCTCGCCGGGATCTGCACCAGCAGCGGCCGCAGCTCACCGAGGAAGAACTCGTCGATCTGCCCGAAGGTGGGCGACTGTTGCCGCGCATCGAAGAGGACGAGCTTGATCATGCCCTTCACGCAGACCACGTTGTCGAGCTGCTTGCGGTGCAGGTGCCAGCCCTTCACCACGCCCGGGTAGGTGGTGGTCATGTACATCTGCCCGAACTTGACGAACAGGTCGTCGTCGGCGCGCAGCATCTCCATGAGATGCCCACGCTCGTCGGGGATGACGCGCAGCTGCTTGGTCTTGACGCCCTCGATCACGCTCGCCTTCCTTCGTCGAAGTGGTACCGCCGTACGCATCTCCGCCAACCGTGTCCGCGGTCGACCTCTGTGCAACGCGGCGCGCTGGCGTCGTGCCGCGGCGCCACGGCTCTCGACTCGCGCACGCCCTTACAGCACGCCGATCTGACTTGAGTCGCCGACCATGAAGCGATAGGCGACCGGGCGGGCGTCGGAGCGGCCGATCATGACGTTCTTGCCGATGAGGCTGTCGGTCATGCGCGCGTTGAGATGGCGGATGCTCGAGTGGTCGAGCACGATGGAGTGCTCGACCTCGGCGTGCTCGATGGTGACGTCGTGGGAGATGGCGGTGTACGGGCCGATGAAGGCGTCGGTCAGCGTGCAGTCATCGCCGATTATGACCGGGCCGCGAACGGTGCACCGGCGGAGCACCGTTCGCGGCCCGACCACGACTGGCCCCTCGAGGTGCGTTTCGATGACCTCGCCCTGCACGTCGCGCTCGATCGTGCTCAGGATGAGGCGGTTGGCCTCGAGCATGTCTTCGAGCTTACCCGTGTCTTTCCACCAACCCTCGACGATGTGCGGCTCGACGCGCAAGCCGCGATCGACCATGTGCTGGATGGCGTCGGTGATCTCGAGCTCGCCGCGCGCGGACGGCGTGATGGCCTTGACGCTGTCGAACACGGCCGCCGTGAACAGGTACACGCCGACGAGCGCCAGGTCGCTCTTCGGCTGCGCCGGCTTCTCGACCAGGCGCTTGACCGTGCCGTCGAACACCTCGGCCACGCCGTACGCCTCGGGGTTGGGGACCCTCTGCAACAGGATCAGGGCGTCGGGCGCGCTCTCGCTGAAGCGCTCCACGAAGGGTACGATGCCGTCGCGCAGCAGGTTGTCGCCGAGGTACATGACGAAGGGCTCGTCGCCCAGGTAGCTCTCGGCGATGAGCACCGCGTGCGCCAAGCCGAGCGGCGCCTGCTGGGGGATGTAGGTGACGCGGGCTCCCCAGCGGCTGCCGTCGCCGACGGCGGCCTCGATCTCGGCGTGCGTGTCGCCCACGACGATGCCGATGTCGGTGATGCCGGCCGAGACGAGCGCCTCGAGGCCGTAGAAGAGGACGGGCTTGTTGGCGACGGGGACGAGCTGCTTGGCCGAGGTATGCGTGATCGGGCGCAAGCGCGTGCCGGCGCCGCCGCTCAGGATGAGACCCTTCACGCTCCCGCCACCCCGCTTCGAAGCTCCCCTTGATGAGCGCTGCCGTGGAGGCCGACGTTCAGCCGGCCCGGCGGCGCCTAGATCGACTCGTAGTCGTCGAGCTCGTCGTCGCTCTCGGTCGAGATCAGGTCGAGC
>Ga0315282_10001002_pt1 | contig 54578 bp, 61 predicted proteins | sample YL17G07_20_MG_FD_203693 | JGI IMG/M metagenome (GOLD analysis project Ga0315282, IMG submission 203693) | Sediment microbial communities from Yellowstone Lake, YNP, Wyoming, USA - YL17G07_20 | ecosystem: Environmental > Aquatic > Freshwater > Lake > Sediment | place: USA: Wyoming | collected...
TTTTGCGGTACGAGTTTTGTTTGTCAACAACCTTATACCACAAGAGGAGCCCCATTTTTCGCGGATTTCCACTGATCGCGTCAACTTTCATGCTAACCAATCCGTCAACCCTTGCGTAATTCGGGTTTATTGTCCGTACCTTCTCGCAAGAACAAGATGATCCACAAATTCGACACATAGCTCAACTGATACCGTATATCTTCCCGACGGATAGAGGCATATATCATCCCCCGCGACTGGTTACCGATCAAGCCGAGATCAATGATGTCCTTCAGGGTGCCCGCGGAACATCCTTCATCGGTGAGGTTAGAAAGAAGGAGGTCCTCTTTAAGCCCCTGACACCGATTCCTGATCTGAAGTACATATACGTTCCCTTCCTGTTTTCGCCACAAATCAACACTATGATCGCTATCTGTGAAACGATGGTGAAACAGAAGGCAACGGGCTTGGTATTGGATATTAACTTGGTGCCGACAAACCTCACTGACTATGAAATGGACGTATTGAAGAAAGCGGTAATTAACTATGATAAGTTGAAGCGCGATCAGAAGATCCAGGTGCCTGCAGCCGAAGCCTACATCGCTGGTCAGTCGTCTATGTTAGAGGCTCCGGCAGATCCGATCGTCCAACTTGCGTTCGAGACTTTTCGCTCTAGTCTTAATGCGTACGCTACAGGAAGTTTGTTTTTGCAAAGTGTCAGGGCTCTGTCAAACAGCGCGGCCGCGGTCGAAGCCGTCGTTGTGACGATGGCGCGGAACGCCTCGCGAGAATACAACTATGAGCTCTTGAGCAGTGACCAGAAAGACGAATTTGTACCTGCGACCATAGCGTTCCAGCATTGCAATATCTCATCTCGTACTCGTGATAACGCGATTTGGGACCGCCCAGATGCGCCGACCCCATTTCGACGCTTGCATAGGCTTGTCGGCTCCGCCGAGGCCAGTTCCTTTTTCCGCATGCCAATACCGACAGATGAAGGTGTCCCTGGATTTCGAACTATGAACTCCCGGAAGGAGACAGGCCCATCTGCTCTCAGGCGCGACGATGCCGCAGCAAGCGTCGACATTGGACGAATCATGCTCCGTGGCATCCCCCTACCCGAAGAAACTGTATTGATTCCGGTAAAGCAGTTCTGTAAGCATTCATTGATCGTAGGAGTCCCAGGGAGCGGTAAGACGACATGTGTGTTCAATATTCTGTGGCAACTTTGGACTCGGTTTCGAATTCCGTTCTTAGTTCTTGAACTCGCCAAGACTGAATATCGGAAACTGCTTGCACTGCCAGAGATGCAGGATCTGCTGGTCTTTTCACTCGGCAATCACCAGATCTCGCCATTCATTTTCAATCCGCTAAACGTTTTGCCTGGCATAACGCTTGAACGCCACTTTTCCGGATTAGAGGAATGCTTCCGCAGTGCACTCCGAGGATTAGAGGGGCCTGCGCCGTTTATTTTGCGCGAAGCACTTGAGCAGGCTTACAGGAGCAAAGGTTGGGCGATGGAAGATGTCGGCGAGAGACACTCAGCAAAGGATACTCCCACCATTCATGATGTGAAACAGGCATTGGAGGAAATCATTCCTCAGAAGGGATACAAGGGGGAAATCGAAAGCAATATTAAGGCAGCGTTGACCCTACGGATGGAGTACTTCGCCAATCGACGCATGTCGATTGGCCGTATGCTCAACAATGCAGGCACGATTCCTGCGGACGTCCTGTTTACCAGGCCCGTTATTTTGGAATTGGAGTCGTTGAACGAAGAAACCAAAGCCTTAATGGCAATGTTTATCTTGAACTTGCTTCGTGAGTACAGTAGTGTGCGCTCCCCTCAATCAAATGATTACGGCCTCCGCCATTTGGTCGTTTTGGAGGAAGCCCATAATCTTCTTGGCCATGTGCCTTGGGCGGAAGCTGGCGAAGGGAATCCGAAGGTCCAAGCAGTAAAATACTTTGTTCGTATGCTGGCGGAAATGCGGGCTTTGGGTGAGGGTATTCTGATCGCCGATCAGCTACCCTCGGCCCTCGCAACCGAGGTAATCAAGAACACCAGCATAAAGATAATGCACCGCCTCACGAGTGAAGATGATCGCAAGATCCTCGGAAGCACCATGGTCTTAAACTCTGAACAATATGTCCGTGCTGTTACCCTGGATCCAGGCGAGTCATTTCTGTTTCGTGAAGGCTGGGAGAGGCCATTCCATGTGCTTGAGAACGATGTCGGCCTGGAGTTTCAGTCGCGTGGCGTAAATTTAGACAACGATGTCACCGACACAGAGGTGGCAGCACGTATGAAATCCAAATGGGATTCGTCAGCGATTATGATTGAGTACGATCCCATTCTTGAAATGATTACCAACCCTTGCTGCCTAAGTATTTACGTCCGAGCAAAAGAACTTTCGCAAAACGACCAGTTCAAGCTTCGCGCAAATCATGTTCTGAGTTCGTGGTTGGCGAGCGAGCGTGCCACGCATGCCAGTGGTGGGGACGGCGCAGTGTCCCAAATAAGACCGCATCGCCAAATAAGAGAGCTCAAATGCGTGTGTGCTGGAGTATTGGCGTCTATCGCAGAGCAGGAAATAAGCAAGCAGCAGAACCAAATGTCGGAAAAGGATATTGCAGAAACTCTGGCGATGGGATTGTGTCTTTTGAATTCCGTATATAAGCAAGTACTGCAAAATAAGTCATGTAATGCCTGTTCCTGCGATGCCTCAGTCAAGGGTGCCAAAATCAGCGACTTCATCCGAACGCTTCAATCGACAGTTAAAACTCACGTCAGCACCGAGGCCTAACGAAGCGCTCGTTGTTTGGCGTCTGCAGCCATTTTAGCGATAGCCTGTAATTCCATGATGCTACCGTGAAGAGCAGCCAATACATTAGCCCCTTCCGGGTTATTCGTTGCGATCGCAAGCGCTTCCTCATCGCGCTGACGCTGCTTCTCGCACATTTCCGCAACCTTGTCGAGTTGCTCGTTTTGTACCTCGATTTCTTGTTCATGCGTGGCAAGCGCTTCTCGTTTCTGCTGCAGCCTCGCCTCAACGTCCTGCCGAATTTCCTCTAAACGCTCTTCATCAATGACTTCGCCCTGCAGTTTTTCCTGAATTTCATCGTATTGCGACTCCAATTCCTCGATACCTTTGGCTAAGGTGTCCCGTTCTTCACACAATCGGTCGACGTTTTTCGAGAGATCAGAGCATTCTGCCATTAAATCCTTGATCTCGATTCCCTCAGTTATCTCAACCATACGCCCCTCGGATTAGAAAGTTCGCTTGCCGCCGATAATAACCTTCATTGGCAGGGTGGAAATACCCAGTTGCTTGGCCAGGTGAATGCGATGTCGGCCATTTGTCACGCTGTAGCTTTCGCCTACTTGTTCAACGCGAATGCCGTCAGTTCCGTAAAACGCCTCGTAGATTCGCTGATACCCATGTTCATAGTCCAATCCCATTTGACTATCTTTCATTGCCCAGTAATCTCGATTTGCGCCGGGTCCTTTCTCTACCTCCGGGAGAATATCTTGCAGTAACAGCAAACCGCGGCGCATGTCCGTTTCAGATACTTTTCGGAAGGAAGACGAATCAATCTCATCTGGTTCTCGGATTTCGGAGAGTGGAACATTGATTATGCCCATGTCAGTCCATTCGGTCGCGCCGATTTCGCGGGATTTAGCAGATTCGCCCTTGGGCGATGGATTAAACAAATCTCTCGTACTCGGATACGGCGAATAGTAGATCGATGGTAAGCGACCGAATCGAGCTATATAGGCGGCTTCATATTTATCGCTTTGTTGCTTGTGTATGTCTATTAGCGCTTGGTCTGTTTCTTCCAATGATTGGGGCTTGCGGTCAACGATAATATCGTTGACGAAATCGACATAATCAAAGCGGACTGAACTGCCATCGGGTTGTTCGAGGATGTATTCAATCGCGTAATCTCGGCCTTCGGTGCGGCCCCGGGCTTCCTCGACTCGACGAACCTCGGCCTGCCAATCCTTGTGTTCTTCTATCCCAAACACGCGCGCAAATTCGGCGCGATCCTTAGGCCTTTGCTTCCACTCTGTTGCAGCTTCGGAATATCGGCGTTCAAGCTCTTTCTCTATTTTCGCGGCATTGACAGTAAGGCTGTCGCGCCGCGACGTTTCTGCATCACGACCGGTAACCGGCGGAGATGAGTGACGGCAGGCAAGCGACTGCAAAGTTGACCCACACAAATCGGCATTCAAATCCGCAATGCCGATGAGCGACTTTGCTTGGGATACTATGGACGTCAACTCGAGCATGCTCTGATTGAGCGCACAAATGACCTGAAAACCTTCTGGATTGTGAGCGGCTAATTGCAGCGCTTCGGAGTCATGCTGAAGCTGGCGTTCGGCAAGATCGACGATGATCTCCAGCTGCTCAATATCACGTTTGATGGAGGTTGCGCTTTCCTGCAATTCCATTTCACGGGCATGAAACGCGGCCTCCATTTCGGCCCGTACTTGGGAGACAAGACGGCTGTCAATGATTGGACCGTTCATTCGGTCGTTTATTCTGTCGAGATTATCTGTCAGTGTGCGCACTTCCTGACACAAGCGAGTGTCCTTTTCATTAAGAACGGAAAGATCGGCAGTGATATCGCCGAGTTCCTGCTTCAGGACGGCTAATTCGACGCCCTCTGAGAGCAATTCGCGCATATCTCATGCCCGATGCTGAATTATTGGCAAGGCAACTCTGAACGTACAAGATTGTAGCTCCATCCAAGAATCAATTCATCTGAAAAGTGGTTTGTGAAGCCGGCAGAAATCGAATCTTAATTCTTGGCGCTTCCGGGTTTTGAGTGGGTGACCCCAAGATGATGTGGTTGCGGGTTAACTTCGCGTCAGCATTGCAGATACGTACCGCAGCAGCCGCTGTGCGAGCTGTGGGAATCGCGCAGCGATTTCCAAGAGCCTGTGGAATTCCGCAGGAATTCCAAGCGATTGTGGGTCCCGCAAAGCGGGATCCACATGAGCGGCAGGCTCGGCAGCTTCCACAGCGCGAGGCCGACCCGTCGAGCCAGCAGAATCCCGAATCGGGTTTTGTCAAACCGGGCCCTTGCAGGTCGTCGACCACAAGATATAGCTGTCACCCACTCAAAACCCGGAAGAACCTAATTCTTAGGTTGTCGGCGGCATGACAAAAAGGGTTGCCAGCAAATAAGTTGGTCTCGTGGTTTCCTTCGCAGCGCCCTAGCACGACGAGGATGATCAGGCGGGAACGAAACCTCTCCTAGATATGCTCCGATGCGAGCAGGCTCCGAAATCAACCAGCTGCTGATTGGCGAAGCTTTGTCTGACGAATTCGACGGAAAAATCCTCAATCCTCATGGCATCGAGATCGACCTCTCCTTCGTGAGCTCGGCTGCACGAAAAAAAGGCGCAGATCGACTTGACAAACAGAACAGCCAGCAAATACGGTGATAGTGCGGTACTTGGGCAGTTGAACTAGGCAATCGGCACCGCACCAGCAGCAGCGGACAATGTCACCAACTTCCTGATTATCCGGTTTGCCCCGCATCACAGGTCGGACTAAGGGGCGGGTAGACCGACACAAAACAATTCCACGGCGGCCCGGAGCCACCAAAACCGGAAGCCAAGAGGCGCGATGGGCGAAGCCTTGCACGGCGGACACGAGATGCTGAACCATCTTGGAAGGGTGATCCGCGTGACACGGCGGACCATCCGCGCCCTCGACATGCGCCATTATCTGCGGCGCGATCACAGGAGCGGTTTGCTCCAGTTGCGTCCTGAGTTCTATCCCTTGTTCAAGGAACTGGAACGCGGGGATCGTCGTGGCGGGGTTCTGAGGGAACTGGGTGACGATTGCTCGGGCCCGAACATTCCCATCTGCCATTGCCGGCAATGCTCCAGCCAAGCGGCTGATCTGGATCACACGCGCCTCTCGGACGAGTACCGCCAGATGAAGACCGATGAAGTGATCAAAGCGGTGAAATCCAAAAGGCGCGGGCGCTGAGCGTGGCGAATCAGGACTGGCGCAACGTCTACCGCGAGGAAAAGCGGCGCCCGGAATACGTGCTTGAAAACGGCAAATCCTCTGTCAATTCAAACCGCGAGTCGGCTGCAAGACTTGAAGTGAAACCTCCCAGCTCGCACAAGAGGAAAGCGGCGTGAGCCCATTCGCGCCGCAGCATCCGTGCACTTACCCGGGCTGTTCGACTCTCGTAGCTTCGCGCAGTAGCAGGTGCGAGAAGCACCAGGCGCAGGATCGCAACACACAGGAAAATCGACGCGGCTCGGCCAACTCGAGAGGCTACGGCTCCAGATGGCGGGCTGCAAGGAAGCACTTTCTCGAACTAAATCCCCTGTGCGCCGAGTGCAATCGCATGGGCCGGCTGACCGCGGCGACCGTTGTCGACCACATCGTCCCCCACAAGGGCGATGCCGGACTCTTCTGGAAGCAATCGAACTGGCAGGCGCTCTGCAGGCGCTGCCATAACCGCAAGACCGCCGCAAGCGACGGCAGGTGGTGATAGATGCGAGTGATTTCTGCAGTCCTTGAAAAACTCCTGCGCTGTCAGGCCAGGATTCTCAGTAACCAAATCCTACTAATCGAAAGGGTGGAAGATATGTCAGAAGTACTTGATCAGGTGAAAGCTTTTGCGGCGAAGATCGACGATGCGACCAACGCCATCGCCGCCAGGATTCAGACGCTGATCGACAAGATCAATGCCGGCACGGCGACGCCCGAGGAAATCGCGGCAGTTCTGCAGCCCGAGGTCGACCGGCTGACGGAACTAGGGAAGGATCCGTCCAATCCTGTGTAGCCAACGGGGGTATGGGGGCCCGAATCTCTGGGCCCTCGTGCCGTAGACCGGGCGCGCGGGGATTTTTTTATGCCGTCAAAATTGATGGGGGGGGGTAGCCGAAGCATGACGCAAAGGCCCAGGAAAAAGAACTCGCCACGGGCTGCCGTGGAGCAAACGGGAGCCGTTTCTGCGAGCCTCCGGATCGAATACCGGCCCCTGGATTCGCTGATTCCGTACGAAAGGAACCCCCGGACGCATACCGAGGAGCAAATCGCCCAGATCGCGGCCAGTATCAAGGAGTTCGGGTTCACGAATCCGGTCCTTTTGGACGGCGAAAACGGCGTAATCGCCGGCCACGGGCGGCTCGCTGCAGCCCGGAGTCTTGGCTTGAAGACAATCCCGTGCATCGAGCTCGGCCACCTGACGCCGGAACAGAAGCGCGGCTACCTCATTGCCGACAACAAAATCGCTCAAAATGGCCTCTGGAACGAGGATTTTTTGCGTCTGGAATTGACGGAATTGAAGGAATTGGGCGCAAATCTTGAGCTTTTGGGCTTCAATCCGATGGAAATCGCTGACATCACGCTCGGGAAGGATGTCGAGTTCAAGGAATACGACGAATCCGCTGCCGATGATGTCGAAAAGGTCACTTGCCCGAAATGCGGACACACCTTTCCAAAATAGAAGACTACCCGGCGTTCCTCGAAGCGTGTTGGCAGGAGCACCTGAAGCCCCGGGAGCCCGATGCGCCGACTGTGATCTCGCTTTTCGCCGGCTGCGGCGGCTCTTCGCTCGGCTACAGCATGGCCGGCTACCGGGAACTGCTCGCGGTCGAGTGGGACGACCACGCCGTGGAGACTTTCAAGCTCAATTTCCCCGACGTTCCGGTCTGGCATGGCGACATCGCCGAGCTTTCGGCTGAGGAATGCCTTCGGATCACAGGGCTGGAGCCGGGAAGACTCGACGTTCTGGACGGCTCGCCGCCCTGCCAGGGCTTCTCTACCGCCGGAAAGCGCAAGATGGACGACGGCCGCAACCAGCTTTTCCGCGAATACGTCCGCCTGTTACGCGGCTTGAGACCGAAAGTTTTCGTCATGGAGAACGTGAGCGGCATGGTGAAGGGCAAAATGAAGTTGATCTTTGCCGAAATCATGCGCGAACTGAAGGCCTCGGGCTATAAAGTCTCGGCCAGGTTGATGAACGCCATGTACTTCGGCGTCCCCCAGTCTCGCGAGCGCATGATTTTCATCGGAATCCGGGAGGACCTTTGCTGATTCCCTGCCACCCTGCCGCGCAAACGGCTCCCATACCGGCGGGGGAATCGCTCGCCGGCTGCTCCACGCCTCCGGAGCAGCTGGCGGCGCTGTTTGAGGCGGCGAGAAAGTACCGCTCGTTCAAGTACTGGGACAAGATCAAGGTAGGATCGTCCGAGAGCCGCATCACTGGCCAGGGATTCAACGCGGTGAAGTTCGATCCGAAGAAACCGGCTCGCACTATTCGACGAAATGACGGCAACCTCGGAATGCATGGCGCCATGTGCTGGAGCGAACGGCGCCGGTTCTCCCTCCCGGAGTTCAAGCGCTTCGGTTCCTTCCCCGATAAATTCGCATTCGCAGGCGCATTCGAAGAGGGGATCCGGCAGATCGGCAACTGCGTCCCGCCGCTCTTCATGAGGGCAATCGCGCGCCACATAAGGGAGAAGGTCCTGGCTTCAGTCGCGGGTTCGGAGCGTGCGGCATGAACTTGCACCCGCAACCGTGGACGGAGCCGGTGACAGCGAGGCAGGCAATCGGACACCTTGAAGCATCCATCCAGTCGCGCATGGGCCACCGGCGGCAGGCACTTATCGATGCCTGGCGCAAATGCCCGCCGGGTAAGTCGCTGCGAAAGACGGTCCCGAATGTTTCCTCTTTCGAGTCGGTGAGACTCGATCCCGACAAGCCGAGCACGACGCAGACGAATCATTCCAACTGGCACTACGCGGCGCCGCGGTATCTGACGCTTGAGGAAACGGCTCTGATCGGCAGCTTCGATCCGGGTTTCCGCTGGCCGGCAAAGCAGGGGCACTCCAAAAGGCAGATCGGCAACAGCGTTCCTCCGCTTTTTATGAGGGCGATCGCGCGACATATCAGAGCGAAGATCCTTGATCAGATTCCCAGGAGAGAGGAAGCGGCTTGAGCCTCCATCCAAATCCGCTCTATCAGCCGATCCCGGTCAAAGCAGTCATTCTCCGGGCGCTCGGCACGAGATCCCAGCGGATTAATCCATGGATTCCCGCAGCCGAGCCCGCGGCGACGATCTGCAAGACCGAGGCCGGCTATCAGCTGAAGGAATGCGAGATCCGGACTACCTGGCAGATGTATCGGGTCCTCACGGGGCAGGAAAGAAAGAACCACTTCGGGCTCATCAAACTGGATCCTGAAAAGCCGTCCCCGACCATTCTCAGCGGAGTGGGAGGGACAACCACGGGACTCGTCCACCCCTGGGAAATCCGCAAGCTGACGATAGATGAAGCGAAGGCGCTGGCCTCCTACCCGAAGGCATTCGAGATCAGGGGCGGCTACAACGCCAGGTGGTCAAGGATCGGTAACAGCGTTCCCCCGCTCTTCATGCGGGCGATTGCGCATCATGTGCGGAATGTGGTGCTGAAGGGGGAGACACACGAATCCCTCAGGACCGTGTGTCTCCCGAATCGGGAGGAAGCAAGGAGAGAGGCTTGTTAGGGGAGGGAACTCGGATTGTCCGCGAGCATTCCGGCATCGGCGAAAGAAAAAAATTCGGTATCTCCGCAGACGATGTGGTCAAGGATGCGAATGCCGAGAAATCTGCCGGCCTGAAACAGTCTGGCCGTGCACTCGCGATCCTCTCTGCTCGGCGTGGGATCGCCGCTAGGATGCAGATGCAGACATATGATCGCCGCGCAGTTGGCGATTATGGCGGCCTTGAAGACCTCGGGGGCCGCTACCACGGCAGAGTTCAGGCTCCCCTGGGAAACGAAGTTGACGCCGATCAGGCGGTGCTTGCTGTCCAACATCAGAACGTGGAATTGCTCGCGATCGGCATCGGCATAGAGCTGCTCGCGCGCGAATTCGAATGCCTGCCGCGAATTGCTGAAGCATTTCCAGCTGCTGCGAAGCGAGCCGTCGCGCACCAAGGATACACGCTGTCTCGGAATGCGGTAGTTGATTGGATCCGGCATGATGCGTCCTATGTGTGATCCTGATGACCCTGTCAGTCAATCGGCGGTTTTGGGCTGCTTCCTTCCCATGGGCGCGATCGTGATGGCCGCGCCCGTCAGCAATCCCTTGCGCGCCTGCGAGCGGTACCAGGCTGCGTGCCGTCCATCGAACGCGGACTTCGGGAACTCCGCTTTGACGGCCGCGATCATCTCGTCGTTGGTTGCCGCGCTGTTCTTGGCAATTGTCTCGATGATCACCTGCTTGATGGTGCGCTTGGGTTCGGATTCCGGCTTTTGGGCTTTCAGGGCAGGGGCGGCGGCCACGGGCTTTTTGCCATTCTTTGGCAGCTTTGACGTTTTCTGTTCTTTCTTGCTCTTCATATTGGATCTCCTGAATCAATTCGGGAGGGGCTTGATTGCCCGTCTCCGAGGATTCCAATCGTGTCGGGGTTGGTCTTGAAAGCCCAGAAGAAAACAGCGCGGTTTTGAATAGAAATGAACGCCGGAAGAAAGCCGAAACCCACGGCCCTGAAAGTCATCCAGGGGACGTACAGGCCCGACCGGGCCAACCTCTCCGAGCCCCGTCCGCGTCCCGGGATTCCTCCCTGCCCCAAGTTCCTGCAGGGGGATGCGCGCGAGGCCTACCGGAAGACGGCGAAGAAACTCGCGCGCATCGGGTTACTTACGGAACTTGACGACATGGCGCTCTCGATGCTCTGCCAGTCCTGGGCGGAGTACCTCGAAGCCACCGACCAGGTGCGAAAGACCGGCATGCTGGTCAAATCGCCGAACGGATTTCCCGTGTTCAATCCCTATCTCGTTATCGCGAACCAGGCGGTCAAGAAGGTCCGCTCGCTTCTCGCCGAGTTCGGCATGTCGCCGAGTTCCCGCAGCAGGATCGCGGCCGCCGGCGCCGGGCATGAATCTGAAAGCGGCGAGTGGATGGAACTCCTCGACGACTGATGGATGACCAAGGGCGGGAAGGATTATGCGGCCATCGCGAGAGCCTACGCCGAAGGCGTGCTGTCGGGGCACATTCCGGCTTGCGAGTGGGTAAAGAAGGCATGCCGCAGGCAGATCGCCGACCTCGAGCGGAAGGACTTCGCTCACCGCTACGACGAGAAGAAGGCGGCGCGCGTCTGCAGATTTATCGAGAAGCTGCCGCACATCAAAGGCAAATGGGCGAAGGCGGGTGGAAGGATCGAGCTTCAGCCCTGGCAGATATTCATCCTGACGGCGGTCTTCGGCTGGGTGTCGTGCAACACCGGCTTGCGGCGCTTCAAGACAGTCTATTTGGAGATGCCCCGCAAGAATGGCAAGAGCTCGATGTCGAGCGGCGTCGGGATCTACTGCTGCTGCGCCGACGGCGAGGAGGGCGGGGAGATCTACTCGGCCGCGACGACGCGCGATCAGGCGAAGATCGTCTGGCAGGACGCCTGGCACATGGTCGAGCGGTCGCCCGGGCTGAAGGCGGCATTCGGCGTCTCGACGACGGCGCATGCGATCAGCCAGGTGAGGACGGCGAGCCGGTTCCAGGCGCTCTCGGCCGAGGGGAACAGCCTGGACGGCCTGAACATCCACTGCGCGATCGTGGACGAACTCCACGCCCACAGGACGCGCAAGGTGTTCGACGTGCTGGAAACGGCGACCGGCGCGCGCTCCCAGCCGCTGCTCTGGCTGATCACGACGGCCGGCTCGGACATGAGCGGGATCTGCTACGAGCAGAGGACGTACCTGATCAAGATCCTCGACGGGGTCGTGAAGGACGACACCTATTTCGGGGTGATTTACACGATCGACGACGGGGACGACTGGAGTTCCCCGAAGGTATGGGCCAAAGCGAATCCCAACTATGGCGTCTCGGTCTTTCCGGAGGACATCGAGCGGCTGTGCGTGAAGGCGCTCAAGATGCCGAGCGCCCAGAACAACTTTCTCACCAAGAGGCTTTCGGTCTGGGTCAACGCGGACTGCGCATTCTTCAACATGGTCGAGCTTGCGAAGTGCGCCGATCCGAAGCTGAAAGCGGAGGACTTCCTGGGGGAGCCGTGCTGGATCGGGATCGACCTTGCCACCCGGCGTGACATCGCCCCGAGGATTCAGCTTTTCCGGCGCGAGGATCACTACTACTGCTTCGGGCGCTACTACCTGCCCGAGTCCGAGATCGAGGGCTCAAAGAATTCGCAGTACTCGGGCTGGGTCAAGGCGGGCTGGATTACCTCAACGCCAGGGAACATCATCGACTTCGGCTATATCGAGGAAGACCTCATCGGACTTGCCTCCAAGTACCAGATCCTGGAGGTGGACTACGATCCCTTCCAGGCGAATCAGTTTACGACACGGATGATGAAGGAAGGGTTTCCCATGGTCGAGATGAGGCAGCTGGTAAAAACCTTCTCGGAACCCATGAAGCACCTGGACGCGCTGATATCAGCAGGCAAGTTCCACTATAACGGCGATCCCGTCCTGAGCTGGATGTTTTCGAATGTCGTCGCCCATTTCGACAACAAGGACAACGTGTATCCGAAAAAGCAACGCCCCGAGAACAAGATCGACGGGGTCGTGGCCCTTTTGATGTGCCTGGGAAGGGCGATGGCGGCCGATGCGGAGCCGGGATCGATCTACGAAAAGAGAGGTCCGATATTCGTATGAAGGAACACGCGCGGGAAATCCTCGGCTGGGCGGGGGCGGCAATCGCGAGTCTCGGGCTCGGGTGGATTTATCCGCCGCTTACTCCGATCTCGATCGGCTGTTTCCTGATCTTCGTAGCGGTAAGGAGCCGCTGATGGGACTGCTCATGAAGGCTTTCGAACGGAGATCGAATCTCGCGAATCCCGATCCCTGGCTGGTTTCACTCATGGGCGGTCCCACGACCGCGGCGGGCATGCGGGTGAATCCAGACACCGCCATGCGGTTCACGGCAGTCTACGGCGCCGTGAGGATCCTTGCCGAAACGGTCGCGACCTTGCCGCTCATTGTCTATCGCCGGCTTCCGAATGAAGGCAAGGAACGAGCAACGGACTATTTTCTTTACCGGCTGCTTCACGATCAGCCGAACGAGGAGCAGACGCGGACGGAGTTCGTCGAGATGCTCCAGGGGCATCTCGCGCTTCGGGGCAACGCATACGCCCAGATCGACAGGAAGGCGGGACAGCCCGCGCGCCTTGTGCCCCTTCATCCGGACCGGGTGGAGGTGGATCGCGACCGCATGGGCGGGCTTGTTTACAAAGTGACTCCCGATTCTGGTCGGCAGTACCAGCTTCGCAGGCAAGCCGGCGAGATCATGCACATCCGCGGGTTGTCCTCGGACGGAGTAACCGGCCTGAACCCGATCGAGCTCTTTCGGGAATCTGTTGCGTTGGGCCTGGCCTACGAGGAGTACTCGGCAAGGCTCTTCGGCAATGGCGCGAACCTGCAGGGGGTGCTGGAAACGCCGCAGGCGATGAGCGACACGGCGCTGAAGCGTTTCCGGGAGATGTGGCAGCAGAACTATGGGGGACTCGCTAACTCCGGGAAGACCGCGATCCTGGAAAACGGGATGAAGTGGCAGGCGATCGGGATGCGGCCGGCCGACGCCGAGTTCATCGCTTCGCGAAAGTTCCAGGTAACGGAGATCGCGCGGATTTTCCGGGTGCCGCCGCACATGCTGGCCGACTTGGAGCGGGCGACCTTCTCGAACATCGAGCACCAGTCGCTCGAGTTCATCCGGGACACCATCCGGCCCTGGCTCGTGCGCTGGGAGCAGGCGCTGACGCGCGACCTGATTCCCGCGGAGGACCGCGACAAATACTTTGTCGAGTTTCTGATCGACGGCCTGATGCGCGGAGACCTCAAGTCGAGGTACGACTCTTACGCGATCGGCCGCAACAATGGGTGGCTCTCGGCCAACGACATCCGGCGACTGGAGAACATGAATCCCCTGCCTCCCGAGCAGGGGGACGTCTACCTGATCCCGCTCAACATGGTGCAGGCGGGAACAGCGCCGGCCGGATCAACAACGACCGGCAAAACAAACGAAGGCGGCAACTAATAGCCGGCCTGCAATGCAATCAGAAGAGGACAGGGGCTGCTTGCGCGGCCCTTTTTCATTTCCGGGAGTGTTCATGAACAGAAACAGGGAGCGGCGTTTCACCGGCAACTGCGAGCTGCGCGCGATCGTTCCGGAATCGGGCGGGCGCGCCAAGATCGCAGGCCACGCGGCGGTCTTCAACTCGCTTTCCGAGGACCTCTGGGGATTCCGGGAGAAGATCGCACCGGGAGCGTTTGCGTCGGCGCTCGGGAAATCCGACATCCGCGCTCTCCTGAACCACGATCCCAACTTCGTGCTCGGACGAACTAAGAGCGGCACCCTGCGTGTCCAGGAAGACGAAACGGGGCTTGCCGTCGAGATCGATCCGCCTGAGGCCAGATGGGCTGACGACCTGCTCGTTTCGATCGGCCGCGGCGACATCAGCCAGATGAGCTTCGCATTCAGGGTGGGCGAGGAGTCCTGGGAGACGGTGGACGGCATCGATATCCGCACGATTCTCAGCTTTGACGAGATCTTCGACGTGTCGCCCGTGACCTACCCGGCATACCCGGACACGGATGTGGCCCTTCGGGAAGGGCTCGATCCCAGGGAACTCGACGCCGCAATCGTCCGCGCCGGCAGTCGCATGAAACTGCAGCCGGAGGACACGGCGATCATGCGGGAGTACCTCCGCATCTTGCGCTTTTTGATCGACGGCCCCGTTCAACCGAACGGGGAAAGTGAAGTTCCGCAAGACGGCCCGCGCGCGCGGAGCCTGAACCAAATCATGCGCCGGCTCCACATCCTGGAGCTGGAGCATTCAATCGAGGAGACAATCCAATGAAGGACCTGAACGAGCTCCGCAGACGGCGGGGCGCAATCATCAAGGACATGCGGGCGCTGACGGACAAGGCCGACGCGGAGAAGCGCGAGCTCACCGCCGAGGAAAACGACCAGTACTCCCGCATGGAAGACGACCAGGAAAAGCTCCGGGTCGAGATCGAGCGCGAGGAACGGCAGCAGAAGCTCGACCGGGAACTCGAATCGTTCGATCGCGAGCCTGGTCGCATGCCCGAGCCGGCGGCTGCAGGCGAGCGAAACGGCAACCCGCGTTCCACGGAGGAATACCGGTCGCAGTTCACCGACATGCTCTGCCGCGGCTACCGCCCGGGCGAGCACCGGGCGCTGCAGGCCGACAGCCAGGTCGGCGGCGGCTACCTCGTCGCCCCCGAGCAGTTCGTCAACAAGCTGATCGAGGCACTGCGTGACCAGGTCTTCATCCGTCCGCTCTCGACCGTGATCCCGGTCCAGAGCGCCATGAGCCTCGGCGTGCCCGTCCTCCAGACGAGGCCGGATGACGCCGACTGGACCGTGGAACTGAAGACCGGAACCCCGGACACGGCGATGGCCTTCGCCAGGCGCGAGCTTCATCCGCATCCGGCAGCAAAGAGGATCCTGGTGTCGACCTTCCTGCTCAACAACTCCGTGCTCCCGGCCGACCAGATCGTTCGCGACCAGCTGGCCTACAAGTTCGGAATCACGCAGGAGAAGGCGTTCATGACCGGTTCCGGCGCGGGCCAGCCCCTTGGCGTCTTTACGGCCAGCCCGAACGGAATCAACACCGACCGCGATATCGCAACGGGAAACGGCGCGACTGCGATCGGAGCCGACGGTCTGATCAACGCAAAGTATGCCCTGAAGGCCCAGTACCAGAAGACCGCGCGCTGGATCTTCCACCGCGACGCGATCAGCGGCATCCGGAAACTGAAGGACAAGAACGACCAGTACCTGTGGCAGCCGGGCTTGGTCGGCGACAAACCGGACACGATTCTGGAGCTGCCGTTTTACATGTCCGAATATGCCCCGAACACGTTCACGACGGGACTGTACGTCGGCATCATCGGTGATTTTTCGTTCTACTGGATCGCGGACTCGATGGAGTTCTCCATCCAGGTGCTCAAGGAGCTCTACGCCGAGTCGAACCAGGTCGGATACATCGGCCGCATGGAGTGCGATGCGCAGCCGGTGCTCTCGGAAGCCTTCGTCCGAGTGAAGCTCGGATAACCAGATGCATGAATAGGGGCCGGGATAATCCACCCGGCCCCGGACAAACCATCATAGGAGACAGACATGAATCTCAGCAAAGCGGTAAAGGTGGCTCGCGTTCTCAATGGCGTGGCCGCAGGCACGACCGATCAGAATGGGTCGGTGGTCGACATGCAGGGTTTCGAGGGGGTGCAGTTCGTGGCGCTCTTCGGCGCGCTCACGGCGACACAGGTAACGAACCTGAAGGTCCAGCAGGGCAGCCTCGTGGACGGCTCCGACATGGCCGACCTGGCCGGGAGCCTGCACACGGCGCTGGCCGATGCGGATGGCAACAAGTGCCTGGTGACGGATGTATTCCGCCCCCAGAAACGCTATGTCCGGTGCGTCGTGAAACGCGGGACGGCGAACGCCGTGATTGACGGCGTGCTTGCGCTTCTATACAGCGCGCGCATCGAGCCGGTGGCGACCGACGCCACCGTCAAATCGACGAAGCTTCTTGTTTCCCCCGACGAAGGGACGGCATAGGCGATGAAAATCCGCCTGATTACTTTGATGGCGGGGCCGGAGGGCGTCTTCCCGCCGGGATCGGTGATCGAGGTTTCCCCCGAGGAAGCCCGGGCGCTGATCGCCGGCGGTTATGCCGAGCCCGTTGCCCGCCCGGCCTCGCTGCCAAAGGTTGAGCCGTCCGCTGTTGAAACGGCTGCGGTTCAGCCGGGCAGCCGGGCCGTGCGGCCGGAAGCCAAGGCCCGCAAGACGCCTTAACCGTCGTCTTGATACGGATCATTGTGCCGATGGAAATCCAGCAGGGCCGCGGCGTGCGGCCTATCAAACCGCTGCTTTCCTGGGAATTGCAGGCCGGCATGACGCTCGCGCTTCCTGCCGAGTTTGAATCCATCCTGATCCGCGAGGGGTTTGCGGAGCAGATCGAAGCCCTGGTCAGCAGCCAGGTCGAGGGCAAATAATGGGACTGAAACTCATCACGCCTCCCGAGGTCGAGCCAGTTACGCTCGAGGAAGCGAAAGCCCACTTGCGGCTGAATGACGATTCGGACGACGCATATGTGTCGGCTCTGATCACGGCCGCGCGGGAGCGAGTCGAGCTCTTCCTGCGGCGCGCGCTGATCACTCAGACTTTCGAGTACACGCTTGACGGCTTTCCTGCAAGCCAGGTGATCGATCTGCCGAGGCCTCCGCTTCAGTCGGTTGAGTCGATCCAGTACGTCGACACCGCCGGTACCGTTCAGACCCTGGCGCCGGACGACTACGTGGTCGACGCCTCGTCGAGCGAGATCGGGCGCGTGGCGCTTGCATGGAACCGGTTCTGGCCCATCACGCGCTCTTCGATCAACAGCATCCTTATCCAGTTCACTGCCGGATACGGCGACGCAGCCGAGGACGTCCCGCAGACGATCAGGCAGGGGATCCTGATCGAGATCTCGAACCTGTACGAAAACCGAGAGGACGTCGTTGTCGGCCAGAACATATCCATGCTCTCCCTTTCCGAACGGCTGCTCTGGCCGTATCGGGCCTTGTCGGTGGAATGATGCGCGCGGGGCCGCTGCGCTGCCGGATCACGATTGAAGCGCCGATTGAAACCCAGGCCGGGGATGGCTCAATGACCACGACCTGGGAAACATTCGCAACTGCCTGGGCGTCAATCGAGCCGCTGATCGGTAAGGAATACTTCGCGCAGCAACGCGAGCAGGCCACAGTGAGCCACAAGATCCGTATGCGGCACCAGCCCGGGATCACCCACAAGATGCGCATCACCTGGGGAACGAGGCTCTTTGAGATCGAATCGGTCCTCAATGTCGGCGAACGCAACCGCGAGGTTGTCCTGATGTGCAGCGAGGCGATATGACCGCAACCCTGGACGAAGGAATCTTCGATCACCTGACGCATCACGCCGGCTTGGCCGCGCTCATCGGGACGCGGATCCATCCGGACTATTTCTCGGAAGACGAGGAACTGCCCGCAATCGCCTACTCCCTCGAAGACGACCGTTCGATGCCTACCCAGCAGGGGCCGTCGGCGTTGCGCCAGGCAATCTATCGGTTCGATATCTGGGCGGACACGGCGGCCGAGGCCATGGCTGTCATGAAGCAGATGTGCGCGGCGCTTGACGGCTACCGCGGCTCGTTCAAGGGCGTTCCCATCGTGGGTGTGTTCTTCGACGGCGCCGGGCGCAGCCGCGACCCGGACACGCAGACCTTCAACGTTTCAATGCGATTCACGATTCATTACCAGGAGAAAGAGACATGAGCGATGGAGTAATCGGTTTGGGGACCTTGCTTAAGATCGGCGACGGCGCGAGCCCTGAGGTGTTCACGGCGATCGCCGAAGTCAAGGACATCAACGGCCCCGTGCTGAGCCGCGAGTTCGCGGAGTTCACGCACCAGCAGTCGGCAAGCGGCTACCGCGAGTACAAACCCACGTTCAAGAATTCGGGCGACGTGACCTTCAAGTGCAACTTCCTGCCCGACGACACGACACAGGGTTTTTCGACCAAAGGCCTCCTGAAGGACTACGAGGACGGAGAGTTGCGCAATTTCGAGCTGCTCTTCCCCGACTCGGGCGCCACCAAGGCCGCGTTTGCCGCCTATGTGGCGAACATCAGCCCGGGTGCGCCGATCGCGGGGGCACTCGAACTCAATGTGACTTTGCGGGTCACCGGGCCCGTGACCTGGAGCTGATTCTCAGCTCTCAGCCGTAAGTCCAATAGAATCCGCTATGGATAATTTATCCATGGTGTTCGCCGGCGTTTCATAGGAGATAAATCATGATCCTCAGCAAGCAGCAGATTCTCGCAACTGCGCCGCGCCTGAAGGAAGTGGATGTCCCCGAGTGGGGCGGGTCCGTTTTCATCCGCCCCCTCACGATCCACGAGCAGGCGAAGCTCGCCGACCTCGGCACCAAGTATGAAAAAAGCTCAGTGGTCGACCGCATGAAAAACTGCACGCTGCGCCTCGTGCAGTGGTCCGTGTGCGACGAGCAGGGCAATCCCCTGTTCGAGGCCGGCGACCTCGAGCCGCTGATGAGCAAGGCCGCAAGTGCCTTCCTACGCCTCCAGGATGCCATCCTCGCCCTCTCGGGTCTCACCGAAGAGTCGCGCAAGGAATTGGAAAAAAACTTGCTGAGCGCCCCGAGCGACGGGCCAGATTCCGATTAGCCGAGACGCTCGGGCGCACCGTCGCCGAACTCGAGCAGACGCTTTCCTACCCGGAGTTCTTGGAATGGATCGCGTACTTCCGGCTTGAGTCCGGCGGATCCCCGCCGGTTTCCCACTGGCAGAAGATGATGCAGTCGATGCGCCTCGTGACCGAGCTTCAGAAGGCAAAGCCATAAATGGCCGGCGTTGAGATCCAGGGATTCGAGGAGCTCAGGCGTAACACCGAACACATCTGCAAGGACGTACTCGACCGCGCGATCCAGGCAGCGGAGGATGCCGCCGCCCAGGTAATCAGGCGGGCGGTGGAAGCATCCGCCCCGCGACGCACCGGGCAGCTCGCAAGGAGCGTGATCGTTTATGAAAGCGTGAACCGCAAAGCGCTCACGGGATCCGCGCGCCGCCGGCTGCTCGTCGGCCCCGAAAAGCGCAGGGGATTCTACGGGTACTTCTACGACTTCGGCCGTAAGGGGCAGCCTGCCAGACCGTGGTTTGAGACGGCTTCGGCAAGCGTCGAATCGCAGGCCATGGAGGCGGGAATCGCGGCATTCCAACAAGTGATCGGGCAGGAGCTGGGAAGATAGATGCCGGTTATCGGACGGCTGTTTTATGAGATCGGCGGCGACACCGACCGGCTCCAGGCCGACTTGCGCAAGGCCGTGGACCTGGCCAAGAACGCCGGCCTTGACGTCAAGCGCGCCGGGCAGTCCTTCCTTGCCTCCTTCAACGAGGCTCTCAATCCCACGGGCCTTCTGACGGACAAACTCAAGCTTCTGGAAGCCGCCGGCAAATCGAGCGGCGAGATCATGGCCGTCATGGGCAGCCAGATCAAATTGGCCGCCGAAACCGCCCGGGCGCATGGCCAGGCGATCGATCCCCTGGTGCAGAAGTACGCGGACCTCGCCAGTGCGGCCAAGGGCGGCGGCTTTTCCATCGAAAGCCTGGGCAAAACCCTGACTGACTTCGCCCGGAATCCCGTTTCAGCCGCAAAGGAAGGGATCGGCGGATTCGCGGAGAAGCTCGGGCCGGCCGCGGTCGGCCTTGCCGGGATCGCCACGGCTGCCATTGCCGCGGGCGCCGCGATCTTCAAACTCGCCGAAAGCGCCGCCAACGAAGCCGAGCAGATTACGAACCTGTCCTTGCGCACCGGGATCGGCGTCGAACGCATCCAGAGCCTTCAGAAGGCCGCGGAACTGATGGGAGTGAGCGGCGAGACGGTCGTCTCCGCTGTCTCCAAGATCAACCTGGAACTCGGCAAGTTCGGCACCGGCGGCGAGTTCACGAAGGGGATCACGGCTCTCGGCATCTCGCTGGAGGACGCATCCGGGAAGGCAAAACCGGCCATTGACCTCCTCGGGGAGCTCCGCACGAAGCTCCTCGAAATCGAGGACCCATCCGAGCGCGCCCAGGTCGCCACGGCGGTTCTCGGCCGTCGCAACCAGGAGCTGGCGCCGCTGCTATTGAACTCTAAGGAAAACCTGTTCGACCTGGCGAAGCAGCTCGAAGATACCGGCGCCATCATGGACAAGGTCGCGATCGACCAGGCCATGAAGCTCGACGAGAAGCTGGATGTCCTATCGGCCCGTTTCGCCAAGGTCAAGACCATCGCCAAGGAAGCCGCGGTCGAGACCGCCCTGGCGGTAAGCGACGTCTTCACGGGCGATTTCTGGAAGCTGCTGGCCGCGAACCTCGCCAAGGGCGCCGGCATGCAGAGCGCCGCGCTCGCCTCCATGCAAATGAGGATTAAGGAGGCCGCCGATGCCGCGGCCGAGGCATCCAACAAGCAGGCAGAAGCCGGCAAGAAAGCGGCCGACGCGGCAGGCCTCGCGCGCATGAAAGAGGAGGAACTCTACAACGAGCGACTGAAGCTCCTCTCCCAGGGCAAGGAGAACGTCGACCTCCTCCTGAAGCTCCAGGAGGCGCAGGAGAAGTTCAACGCCGCGATCGAGAAGGGCCTGAGTCACAAGGAAAAGGAAAGGGCACTCAACGCAGTCCTCTCAATTCGGGACCAGATCAAAGCCCGCGAGGATGAGGCGCGCGCTTACGAAAAGGCGCTCGACGCGGTCGACAGGCTGCAGCGGGAGCGCTACGAAGCCGCTGAGAAGCTCAGGCAGAAGGAAGCCGAAGAGGAGGAAAAACGGCTTAAAGACCAAGCTGCCTTCCAAGCCAAGCTACAGGCCCAGATAAACAAAGCCGCGGCCGAACTCGACAAAATCAAGCCCAGGGATCCGCTGAAAGAACTTATCCCCACCGAGAAGGACATTCGCGACATGGAGCGCCGATCGGCCGATCTCACCCGGATGACCACTGACTGGGGCAAGAAGACCATATCGATCGGCGAGGAGATGCGGGAACAGATCAGCACGGTGGTGACGGATTTCGGGCGGAAGGTGGCCGATTCGATCGTGCACTGGAAGGGCCTCGGCAACGCGGTCAAGGAGTTCTTTTCGAGCCTTGCGGAATCTACGTTGCGGATCGTGGTGGAACGGCTCTTCAGCCCGTTGCAGAAACTTCTGGGCAAGGTCGTCGACTCTTTCACCGAGAACCTGTTCGGGGGCGGGCGCCAGCCGGCAAGCATCTCCGCGGCAAGCGTATCGCCCGGCTCCTGGGGAAACCTCCTGGGCACAGCCGGCGCCGGATTGCCCGACTGGCTCAAGGCGGCAACGACTCCGGCTGAAGCAGGGCCGAGCATCTCGGACATCCTTGCGGAGGGAAATCCGCTCCTTCAGGTCTATGCGCCTGTCGAGTACTCACCGGCCCAGGCCTCGCCGGACTTTGTCGGCCCGACGCTCGACATGGTGAAGTGCGGAGGCACGGGCGGCATATTCGGGGTGGGCGGTACCGCGGGTTCCCTGATCCAGGGCGGCCTCATGGCCGGCGGCACGGCGGCATTCCTCGACTCGTTCAGCCAGAAAGGTGTCCGGGGCTGGGCAGAGGCCATCGGCGGCGGCGCGGCAATCGGCGCCGCAATCGGATCCGTGGTTCCGGTCATCGGAACCGCCATCGGGGCAGCGATCGGGGCGGCTGCCGGCGCCCTGGCCAAGGGGATCCAGTCTCTCGTCAACGCGATCAAAGGGAAGAACGCCTATCAGGCGGGGGCAATGGAGCTCGGGCGTGACTTCGGCGGCACTACCATGTCGTCGGATGATTTCAAGCAGTGGCTCGAAGGGGTGGGAATCTCCGAGGGCCAGGCTTACCCGATTCGAAAGGACATCCTGTCGAGTTCAAAGTTCCTGGCCGAAGTGGCCGGTCCCTTGGCCGCCGCGCAGGGCAAGACCCAGGAATTCCTGAAATCCCTCGAGGCCGTGAAGACCGCCTGGGGAACCTTTGACTTCCGGAAGCAGTACGAGCTGGGCGAGCTGACGGGCGACTGGACGGCCCTTGACGAGGCCTTCAAGGCCGCATTCAAGGACTCGCAGGCCCTGAACCAGAATGTCCCGGATTGGCAGTCGAAGCTCACGATGCTTGGGGACGCGACAAAGAAAACCGCCGGCGAGTTCCAGAATCTCTACAAGCAGTTCGAGGAAACCAAAACCGTCTGGGACGAGTTCGCGGATTTCCTGAAGAAGAATGCAGACGCGCTCGACGAGGCAGCGAAATCCTCCTCGGCCTTCGCGGATGAACTCGCGATCGCCAGGAAAGCCCTGGAGATCAAGCCCCTATTGGACGGCCTCAAGAGCCTCCGGGACGGGATCTCCGGCATGGTGCCTGCGGTTGAGACGATGTACGACCGTTTCCTCAAGACCGGCGACATCACGGACGAATTTGCGGCCAAGATCACCGAACTCGGCGGCGACATCGCAAAATTCACGGAGGTGTCCGGCCTGGTCAAGCTCAATAGCTACTTCGCGGAGATGGTCCAGCATTTCCGGGACACGGGCGAGATCCTCCCCGATCTGCGCGATCTATTCCAGCAGTTCGGCGGCGACCTGTCGGCATTGGACCGGGCGGCGGAGCTCCCGGGCTTGAAATCATCGCTCGGGTTCATCCAGCAGCTGTCGGACGAACTGGCGAGCTTCCTGCCGGAGCAGACGGCCATCCAGAAGCTGATGTCGGGAGTCATGGACCAGTCCGTTATGGACGCACTGACCGGCGCCGGGGTCGCTCCGGGGAGCCTGGCGAATATCACGGGCCTCCTGAAGATGGAGACTGGATGGGATGAGGCGGTCAGGCAGTTCCAGCAGTCGGGCAAACTGCTTCAGGGCGGCCTGCTCGAACAGGCACTCCTGCAGTATGGCGGCAGCGCCGGCCAGACCGCGGTCTTCCGATACGGCCAGGGCTTCAACACCATCACCGACCAACTGCTCGCCGGGACCAAGGCCGCGATGGATGCTGCCTTCCGCGCCGAGAGGGCCGGCGTGCTCGACATCCTTAAGCAGGCCGCCGTGGACATCACGAAGCAGGTCGGCGACATCACCAGGCCGATTGAGGACCAGTTCACGGTCGTGAGCACAAACATCCAAGCCGCTTTCCAGACCGCAGCGGCAGCGGCGATCGCCGAGCTCGACAAGATCCTCGCCAAGATCGAGGAGATCAAGATCGCCACCAAGGATATCGTGCCGGTTCCGGAAACGCCCGGCGGCGATAGCGTGCCCGAGGAGCCCGGATCTGGCGAAACCATTCCCAACATGATCGAGGCGCAGGGGACGACGGGCGCTTACATCGACCTGCGCGGCGCCACGATTTTCGGATATGACGAGTTCGCAAGGCGCGTCGCGGAGGCCCAGGCCCAAAACGCCCGCCGCGCTGGTGTTCGCGCCGTCGCATGACAAGGAGAAATCACGTGAGGAGATTTATTGCAGTCAGTATCTGTCTGCTTGCTCTGGCCCTTGTATTTGCCGCACCCGTTCGCGGCACCGTGGTCCAGGGAACATCCGGCAATACGGTCACGCTGGCCTGGGACGCAAACAGCGAACCCGACCTGGCAGGATACAAGGTCTACTGGGGCCGCGCATCGCGCCAGTACGACAACTCGCCGGTGCCGACGGTCGCTCCGAGCGCGAATCCCACGTATACGACTCCCGCCCTCGCGAACGGGACGTGGTATTTCGCTGTCACGGCATACAACACTGCCGGGCTTGAAAGCGGGTACTCGAACGAAGTGTCAACGACGATCGCCACCCCGCCCGAGCCTCCCAAGAACCTGCGCATCTGGATCGCCCAGGCGATCGCCTGGATCCTTCGTCACCTGAAGTTCTGGGGATGAGTTGAATTTTCCGGCCCGCCCTCAAATGCCGAAATGGGGCGGAGATCGCTCTCCTGCGGGGTTGAGCCACGCCGCGGCGGGCCGGCAATTCGAATAGACAATGATCACCGCAACCTACCGCTACTACCTCGACTGGAACGGGGATGGGGATTTCTCCGATGCGAACGAGAACATCTCCACGTTCGTGTTCGAGGCCTCCTGGGAGTACGGGCGCGACTACGCCTCGCAGCTCAATGGGCGCAGCAAGGCCGGCAGCTGCCGCCTGAGCCTCGACAACTCCGACAGCCGTTTCTCCCCCTTCAATGTTTCGAGCCCGATCTATGGCCAGATGCTGCCCGGGCGCCGCATTCGCATCACGATGCAGATCGGGGGCGGCTCGGAAGTGACGATGTGGCAGGGGTATCTGGAATCGGTCAACCCGACAGTGGGCGCGGTGGTGGGGATTTCGACGGCGGAACTCCTGGCCTATGGGGCCCTTGCTCACCGGTCGCTTCAGGGCCAAGTGTCGGTCCCCATGCAAACCGATATCAAGACCGGCGACGCCGTCACGGAGGTCCTTGACCAGGCGCAGTTCCCGGAAGGTGAGAGGGTCATCGACGCCGGCCAGGGGACCATGTCGCGGTGGTGGGACTCGGGTACGGCCATCCAGGCGCTCCGCGACCTCGAGGAAACCGAGGCCGGATTCCTGCGCGAGACGAAGGACGGGAAAATCGCCTTCGAGGACCGCGCGCACCGGCTGTCTGCCCCGCACACGGTCTCCCAGGCCACCTTCGGCGGCAGCAGCCTGGTCCTCTGGAACCCGCAGCAAGGGGATTCCTCGAAGGGCATCTTCAACCACATCGAGGCCTCGGTCCGCAGCTTCGACGTTTCTGAGGAGATGGTCCTGTGGACGCTATCCGGAACGCCGCCTTCGATCGCTCCCGGTGCCACGCTGGCGATCAAAGGCCAGTTTCCCAATCCGACCGGCATGAGCGGATATATCGCCGTCTCGGAATGGACGATGACCGATTACCAAGCCAACAGCCAGGCCGACGGCGGCGGGGACGACCTCACCGAGTTTGTCGATGCCGTCGCCACGAAAAGCGCAACCGAGATCCTTCTTGAGTTCACGAACAACGGCGCGTCCACGGCCTATCTGACTCTCTGCCGCTGCCACGGCATCGCCATCGTCGAAAGCGACCCGGTCAAAGTCTGGGCCGAGGATCAGGAAAGCAGGGACCGGTTCAGCTACCTGCCTTACACCAACGTCGGCAAGTTTCTGACCAATATCCAGGAGGCCCAGGACCGCTGCGACCACTTCCTTGCAATCTACAAGGATCCGGTCCCGATCATCTCGCTCGATCTCAAGGCGAACTACGATTCGGCGTATCTCGCCGAAGCCCAGGTCCGGGACGTCAGTGACCGGATTACCATCCAGGCAGGCGCCCCCTATGGCCTCTACATCGACGAGGACTTCTTCGTCGAGTGGATCCGCCACAGCGTCGGCAGGGACAAGCTCCACGTCGTGACCCTGCTCTGCTCCGCGGTCGTCTCTCACCACTGGCCGGCGAGCGGCACTCCTTACGAGCCCAAGGTCATCCCGCCACCCACGACCGGGGGATCGCCGCACGTTCCGGACGACCTCTGGACGAACGCGATCGCCTCGGGCCTGCGCCTGGCGATCGGCGCCGTGGCCGACAAGTGGAACGTGGACGTCGACGAAGCCGAAATGCGAGCGCAACTCTTCGCCGAGGGCTTTTCCGCGCCGAGCGTGGACCTGCGCACGCCGGCCGAGGGCGGCACGCTCGTGCACAACGGCACGGACAAGTGGGTAGTCACGGGCCTTGCGGCAAGCAAGTTCGGCATCGCCAAGCGGCTCATGGTGGACACGCCGGGACGCCTGTACTTTGCTTTCAAGCTTCACAACACAGCCGGCTGGAGCGTCTGGACCGACGGCAACGATACGCCCGAAGTTGTACTCGATTACCTCGACACGGAAGATCCGGATGCCGCGGACATAGGGCCGCCGGAGGATTGGGCGGTGGAGGTGATCAAAGGCTCCTCGCCGAACTCCTGCCGCGTCGTTGCCTCTCGCCCGAAGGTCAACGGCCACAAGATCCTCTTTGCGGCCTTCCAAATCAAGGATTCATCAGTCGGCCAGTGGCACGGTATTGCCGACGATTCGGGCGTTCTCGGAAGCTCGGAGGTCTGGTACGACGGCAGCGCCCAGGCCCACATATTCGACCCAGTCAACTTCACCATCACGATCGGCGCCGGAGGCCCCTCGGACTATGGGGCGGACGCGATCGCCAACGGCGGCCTGCTCCTCATGGATGTGCGCTGCGGCCAGTTCCACCACGACTGGGTCATCTGGAACGGGCTTGCGGCCTCGCAGGTGGATGGAAATGTCCTTCGCGGCTGCGGCGTCGAGCCGGCCGTGGGCGATCCCGACGAAAACGGCCTGTACCAGGACGTGCGCATCATGATCGTGAAGCCCCACTGGACCTGGAACGGCGAAGGCTACCAGGGAGACCAGCCCGGGATGGGCTGCTTCGGCGGCGAGTACTGGAAAAACGGCGGCGATAAGGATACGCAGACGTTCGAAAGCGGCGACATCCTGTACGACCCGGCAGTGAGCTTCGAGGATCTCCAGGGGCGGGTGTGGTTCGGAAACGCTCTCTGCTTTTCTGACGACGACACCTACTCGCCCTGCCCGAAGGACCCGGGCGACCCTACCGACCCGGGTGTGATCATCATCAAGTGGAGCTCGCACATCGTGATCGACTGCAACCTGGGCAGCATCTTCTATTTGCTGCTCACGGCCGACGCGATTCTCGATCCCCTGGTGAACGCGAAACACTGTAAGCCGATCATCCTCATCGTTCAGCAGGACAGCGTCGGCGGCCACAGGCTGACGCTCGACGACATCTACAACACCGGCATCGACATTGACGACGTAGCGCTCTCCGGAGAGCCGGACGGGCGCGACTACTTCGGGCTCATGCACAACGCGGATTACGAGGAGACGGACGTGGTCGCCTTCGTGAGGGGCTACTGATGGCCGTTCCGACCTTCCTCAACGCGCCTTTCCGGTCGCTGAAGATCACGATCACGGACGTTGCGGACATCGTCACAAACCTCCGCAGCGAGCTCCTGGCTTTGGACGATCCCTGGACGGAGCCGGTCGCCGGCACGTTCAAGTCGCCGGCGCGTGCCGACGGGGCGTTCTTCACGATTACCGTGGCGGCAATCTCGGTGACGCGCATCAGCTATGTCGTCAAGGACCACCAGGGCCTCCAGGTCAATAACGACACCGACACGCGACAGGACATCAAGGTGTCCGGCACTACCGATGTCTACATCTACACGAGTCCCTTTTACGTGATCATCGACTCCGCGGGGGCGACGGCCGGGGTCCCGGAATGCTGGGGCGCCGGCATTGCCTGCCGCGAGCCGGAGCCGCTGGCCGTTCCCCGCCCGTGCTACTGGGCGTCGCGCGGCCCCCGGCACGCCTCGGGCTCGTACGCGCTGACTTACAACGGCTGGTGGTACACCTGGTACCTGAACGTCGGGGCGACCGCATACGCAACCGACAGCTACGGCATCCTCAACCTTCGTTCGAAGGCGGTTAACTACTACATCGACCGCTTCTCGATGTGCGGCACCCTGATGTTCATCTCGATGGAAATGGCCGCCGGGGTTTACCTCCTGGGGCGCAGGTTCAATACGCTGATATCCGACGGCATCCAGCCGGACCAGAGCGAGTGGACGGTGCCCCTTGACTCGGAAATCCTGGGCACCTTCCGCGTCCTGGGCTGGGGAGTGCTCGGGCTCGGCTCTTTCATCCATTACGAACAGAAAGTCTACATAAGGATCGCGTGATGGCGGTGCCTTCCTACCTGAACACGGCCTTCCGCTATTTCGAGCGGACGGGCGTGACGGACGTCCAGCAGATCATCGACGACGTCGAGGACGAAGTGCTGGCAAGCTCCGGCCTGGGGGACGTTGCATGGTCGCCCTGGACGAATCCGGGCGCGGGGCTCTACCAATCCCCGGTCGACGCCTGGAACCGTTTCATGGACGTTCTTTTGACCAGGGTCACGCAGCAGAAGCTCGAGATGAGGCTGCGAAACCAAGGCGCGGAAACGATCATGACCCGCCGGATCGTCCTGTCCTCGACCTACACGTGGACGGTGCGGATCTACAGCGGCCCGTACTACCTGCTCATCGATGTCTACATGGGAGGAGCCGTCAGCCAGGGTTTCAGCGCCGGCATCCTGGACCTGAGCCCGAATCCCCAGGACAGCCACAGCCTTTACGTATACGGGACCGGCCCTTACGACACCTCGGACTTCAACGACAACACCGACAACGCCGACAGCGCCTTCATCAAGGCGGGCACGAGCGCGGCCGCGCACACCAACTGCGTGGCGCTCTATGGCGTGGTCGGCAGCGGCGTCGGGTTCGGGTACCGGACGCTGAGCGGCGGGCGCGTCTACCGCACCAGGGAGTACTGGACGCAGCAGATCGGCGCATCCGGGATGTACGGCTACTACCACCACGCTGGAATCGCCTACCAGCAGCTGTGGTGCCCGGCGGTGATGTGCAAGGAGGGCAGCAAGCAGTACGTGCCGATCGATACCGGAAAGCTTGGAGTCTTTCGCGTAATCGGCGGCGCGCCGCGGCCGGACTCCTACTGGGCGGTTTGCGCGAGGATGGGATAGATGAGCGTTCTGCCCTGTTACAACACCCCCTACCGCTACCTGAACACCCCCGGGGTGACCGATGTCCAGACGATCATCGACACCCTGTACGCGGAACTGGTGACCAATGGCGGCTGGCCCTGCACGGTGGGCGGCATCGGGTTGTCACCGACGGAGTTCAGGTCGCCGGCTCGGGCTGACGGGGCCTTTTTCACGGTCAATCTCACTCGTACGTCCGCCACGAGGCTCTCCTGGATCGTCAGGGACCAGTACGGAATCCTGGTAAATAACCAGACCTCGACCAAGCAGGATATCGATGCGGGGGGCACGGCGATCGACTATTTCACCGGCCCGATGCACGTGTGCGTGAATGCGCTGCGGGCGACGCAAGAAACCATGCACTGCGGCATGGCCGAGCAGTCGCCTGAGGGAAGCGATTCCATCCCCTACGCGGTCATCTGGGCGCATAAGGGTCCCAGGAACGATGCGGGCACGCTGCAGGCGGACCGCTATTGGGGCAACGTCTTCCTGAGGCTCAATGGCGGGACGACATACTACGCGTCTTCAACGAACTCGATAGTGCGAGGCAGGCTGACCACCGCGCGCACCCGAAGCCAGACAATTGCAGGAACGTGGCAGTTCTTCCCCCTGGAGTTCGTGGACTACTCGAATTACACGTGGATGGGGCGCGCTGCTCAGTGCGTGGTTGTGGACCAGTCGCAGTTTCCCGCCGGCGCCGAGATCACGGTGCCTCTCGGCGGTGCAGTCACCGGGGTTTTCAAGGTGGACGGGGGTCTCACGACTTCCGGGCTGAGAACGGCGTGGAGGAAAGGATAGATGGCGGCTCCGGCCTTCCTTTCGTCGAGCTTCGCCTACTTCGAACGGCAGGGCGTAAGCGACGTCCAGGCGATCATCGACGACATCGGCGACCAGGTGATGAACCACGCATCCCCGGCATGGACGAATCCGAGTGTCGGCCTCTACAAGTCGCCGGTGGATGCGGTCGGGCGCTTCTTCGACGTGCTCCTGACCAGGGTCACTCAGCAAAAGCTCGAGTGGCGGGTACGAGACTACCTCGGCAACACGATCTGCACGCGCCGCATCAACCTGCCGTCGGCCAACCTGTGGGTGATCCACCTCTGGTTCGGCGAGAACCACATCGAGATCGGCGTCGAATGCGGGTCGACGGCCCCGGAGTTCCTGACCGCGGGGCTGCTCGATTGCTGCCCGGACGCGCAGAACTCGCACACCCATAACGTTTACGGCCACGGCACGAGAACGGTTGCGGATGTAGCGGACAGCTACGCCACCGTCGCATATGCCGTCATGTGGGACAACAACGCCGCCGGGGCTGTCAGCACTGTGCGTGTGCAGACCTTCTGCCCCCAGTCTTACGCTCAAGCTGCCGTCCTGACCATGAACGGCGCCCGGATGTACCGGGAGGCGGCCTACTTCGCGCTGGGGACGGGCGAGGCCACAAACTACAAGATCGCCGGCAGGCGCTATCAGACGCTCATCTGTGACGCCAACCTACCGCATTTTTCCCGGGTCGTGGTGCCGGTCGACTCCGGCGTGTCGGGCACCTTCATGGTGACGGGGCAGGCCTCAGCCGGCGGCCAGCGGCTCTGCATGAGGATCGCCTAGCCGTGAGAATGCAGATCAAGAAGCTCTCGGGCACGCATCACGGCGAGGCGATGGCGCAGCCCGGCAATGCCGTGAGCGGGTCGAACATGATGGCCGAGTTTGCGGCGATCGCAAGAGACGGATTCATGACCGAGTTCGCCTCCCTGAACAAGCTCGAACACAGCATTGATCTCTGGAATCTGCGCGTGCGTACGTTCGACACCGAGCCCGAGCACTGGGGCGCGAGCAAGCCGCCGGAGGACTTCCCGGCGCCGGAATGCGTCATGCAAATCAACGAGGAGACGCAGTGGCACGAGGTCACGCAGATCGGAGCAGCCAGCAAGGCGAACTGCGACATCACGGCCAGCGCCACGAGCGTCACCGTGTACGACGGCCTGAACGGCCCCCCGCCGGGGAACGTCTCGCCCCCCGGTGGCGGCGTGATCATGATCATGGTCGAACAGGAAAAGGCGCATTACGGCAGCCGCTCTGCGACGAACTACAGCCAACTCGTGCGCGGCTGGGACGATACAGTCCCCTCCCCTCATTACGGCCACGACATGGGGGCGCAGAATCCGGGGCCGCCGCCGGTGCCCCCGGACACGATCCACGACGCGGTCCTGATAAAAAAGTTCAGCACCGCGCTGACCCACTTCCTGGCGACAGCGAGCGAGCAGACGGTGATGCTGCCGCGGCCGGTCAACTACTCGCCCGAAGGATCGCGCAACGGCATCTTCATGCCGATCATGCTCCGCTACCTTGCGGACCTTCGGATGACGAGGACCGTGAGCACCCTGCTGCGGCGGACCATTAAAGGTATCGGCTGAGGCGGAGCGACTGAAGTGGGAGATATGGGAAAACTGATACTCGAAAGCGCCGCTGAGGCGCTGGTCGAACTTGCGATCCTGGTCGTGACCGGCGTGGTCCTCCTGGACCGCGTAAAAAACCTGACCCGGGATCTCAAGTCCAGGGTCGACGCCCTTGAGGAATGGCGCGATGGTCACATCTCGAGCACCCAGCCGCATGCTGTCTGCATCCTCGAGGAGCGCCGGCAGTTCGACGAGAAGGAGCGGCTGGAGCGGATCGAACGCAAGATCGACAGGCTCGAGGAGCGCATCGACGCCCTGACGGGGAAGTTCCACGACTGAATCTGAAGCCCTGAGGTTCATCAGGGACACCTATGGCGGGATGATCGCCGAATCCGCCGCGAAGCACCGCCACCGGCCCGAGGTCCTCGCCGGGATAGTCATGCGTGAAACCCGGGGCGGCTTATCGCCCCTGCTTGACCGCCCCGGGCCCGAAGGCCGCGGAGACCGCGACAAGCAAGGCCGGTATCACGGCCACGGCTTATGCCAGGTCGACGACCGCTCTTTCCCCGAGTTCTGCGCCGGCCCGGACTGGAAGGATCCCGCGAAAAACATAGAAATGGGCGCCTGGGTGCTTGCCCGGAAGCGCGCCTTCCTCGCGGCGAGGACGCTCAGCTCCCCGCTCACAGTCGCTGACCTCGAAAGGGCTGCGATTGCCGCCTACAACGCCGGCGAAGGCCGTGTGCTCAAGGCCATCGAGAAGGGCCTGGATATCGATAGCCATACGGCGCACGGCGACTACTCAGTCGCGGTACTGCGTTTCGCGGATCTGTATCTGAGACTGGAGGTTTGAGACATGGACTGGCACTGGCTGCGCAACGACAAAATCCTGCTGGCTCTTCTGATGCTTGCGTTCCTCGGCGTCTGGTGCTTCACACGATACGAAAAGCTATTCGATGTCGTCATCACCTTCCAGGGCGCCCTCATCGCCCTGATCACGGGCGAAGTGCTCAAGCGGCGCAACGGCAGCAACAGGAATGGAAACAACCCGCGGAAATGAAAAACATCATTCCCATCCTGAAGTCCCTCTGCCTGCTGGCCGCGATCTTTGCGCTTGTTGAAGCCGGCCTGGCGCTCCGAGACATCGCAAAACTCTCGAAAGCGGCCTCCATGACTGTGACGGAAGCTGGCGGTGCGGCAACAGAGCTGAGAAAAGCCGCAACCGCCATTTCAGAATACACGCAGCACCAGACAAAGCAGCTGATGGATCCCCGCAACCAAAAAGCGCTCGATGCCGGAATCCAGGCTCTTGCCGTCTTCAACGGCACCGGCAGGCTAATCAATCGTGAGGTGATTCCCCGGGCGATGGAGGTTCTATACAACCTCTCCAATGCTGCGGTTTCCCTCAACCAGGCAATTCAGTCGACAGACCGATCCGTAAACGGCGATCTCCTACCCGAATCGAAGCGGCTGCTTGCCGGAACGACGGATGCCGTCGCGTCCGCGCGGAACTCGGTCGACGCTGCTTCAGATCAGATTTTCCAGGCCGGCAACGATATCCACACGATCCTCGCGGATCCCGCACTGAAATCGATCCTGGCCGAAACAAATGCGATCGCGTCACATGCCGACGGCATCGCGGGCAACCTCGAGGATGCATCCAAGCAGCTGCCTCTGATCGCCGCCGATCTCGAACGCATCGCCGCGACCAGTTCCCGCTACAGGAAGGCAATTCTATTGAGTCAAATCCTGTCCGCCCTCGCGCGGGCATTTTTCTGAGGTGACAAAATGACGAATCTATTGAAACGCATCGGCGGCGCCCTGAGGGACGCCGTTTTTCAGATGTTCGGGCTGCAGGCTGTTTTCGGCCCCGGAACCGGAGAGACCAAGAAGGCGGCTATCATGGATTTCCTGAAAAACGCGATCGGCATTGGCGAGCTGGCCCTCGGGAAAGACATCATGGACGAAGCCGAATTTGTGGCAGGCCTCGACCAGGCCGCTGAGGGTGTCCTACGCGCCCTTAAAGCCACGAACCTGTGGCAAAAAAACTTTGGCGCATCCAAGACAGCATAAGCCCAGGGAGGGGAACAGATGCGGAAAATGCCGCCACATTGTGACACTCATTCCACCTTGGTGTGCTATCCTCGCCTGCACCATGAACAAGGCAAAGCTTGCGAAATGCGTCGGGCAGTTTGTGAGACTCCGTCCCATGGCTGTTCGCCATGATGGTGTATGCGGACTACCCCAGATCGACGATGATTGGCGTGTTGACCAGGTGGAAGACGAAGGCGTGTGGATCCAGAATATCAGGACTGGCCATAGAGTTCTCTTGGGATACGATCACATACACAGTTACATAAGCGATCCCGCTCGCCGCCTTGGTCAACAAAGACACGGCCTCCTCCAATTGAATGTTCGCATCATAATGCATGGTGTCCATGCTGACATCGAGCCTATCGACCCACGTGAAAAGGCAAAGGCAAGCCAGGTTGCCGATAAGTGGGTCTGCACCCCGTACATTGAAAAGACCGGCATCGCCAAGGATTTGCGAACGCAAGGATTTGAACTATGCTGGAGTACCGCGAATGATGAGACTACAAAAACCGACACCGAAGGTTGGGGGCCGGTCCTGATCTGCGAACCTGACGGAACACTGGTATGCCTCAAAGTCCGCGACCATCCGATCGTTGGCGGTTACTTGATCCTCTTAAAAAGGGCCAAACACGCGACATAAGTCGGATGAAGACAAATCATCGCCATTTCCTCTTCACTTTCGTCCCACGTATCAAAATGCTCCAGAGGCATCTCTCGGCCTGCTTGACAATCATCTGCACTGCCTTTGCTGCACAACTCTCAGGAACAGCCGCTCATGCGGCCTTTTTCGGGGATACTACTGCTGAGGCTGGGCTCTGATCGCTTCGCCACGGCCATCCTAGCGCAGTTTGTTAGCGCCCTTTCGGGCGCCGCATGAGCGAAATCCCGGTTTTCGAGCGTTCCATACCTCGCCGGCCGATACTGCCTCCGCGGCACAACTGAGGCGCCATTTGCGGCACAAGCAAGGGCCAATGGATCGCGAAATTCTCGCTCTGAATAAGCTCATTTTGGGGTCACTTTTTTGTTGCGCGCTTTACGTCACTTACGTTACTCTAATCACATGGCACACGGAGACTCAGGACGGATTGTGATCGACGTCGAGCTGGATTTAAAGCGCCAGCTCTATGCTGCGCTCTCGCTGAAGGGCAGTACCCTAAAGGACTGGTTTAGGAAATCCGCCGAGGCGTTCTGCGCGGAGACAATGCGACCATCCCGGTTCAGAGATGCGAGGGTATCAGAAACGCAGAGCCCATATTTGCCTTGGCCCAAGCCGAGGAACGATATGACGCTTGAGCCGCGGAAGGCCGAGACCGCCTACACGCTGGTGTCCATGTTTTCTGGCTGCGGCGGTATGGACCTCGGCTTCATTGGAGGGTTTGAGGTTTTCGGCCGGACCTACGCACCCTTGCCTTTCAGAATCGTCTGGGCTAATGACAACAATCAGGCCGCCTGCAAGACATACAAGGAAAATCTCGGCCACGATATCAAGGACGGAAGCGTATGGGATGTTTTGGACTCGTTGCCCGAAAAAGCTGATGTCCTAGTCGGAGGTTTTCCGTGCCAGGATGTCTCGGTCAACGGCAAACGGCGTGGCCTCAACGGCTCCCGAACCAGTCTCTACAAGGCGATGGTCAAGGCTATCGAGAAGGTGAAGCCGAAGGTGTTCGTCGCGGAGAATGTGAAGGGATTGCTGATGGGCGAGAACCAAGGCTGGGCGAAGCAAGTACTGGATGACTTCAAGGCATTGGGTTACGAGGTGCAGAAACCGAAGATTTACAGAGCTGCCGATTATGGAGTTCCGCAGACTCGGGAACGGATCTTCTTCGTAGGCACCGCGGCCGGCGTGAAGCCGTTCGAGCCTCCTCCCGCTGAGCGCAACGCAGCTACGTGGATGACGGCCAAGGAGGCTTTGGCAGACCTGGAAAGCATTGAGGAGTCGCCGGAGATCAACCACATCTGGAGCCGGGCGAATAAGAGCCCCGAACAGGGCAATCGACGGCTGATCCCGGGAAGGCCCGCGTACACAATCAGAGCCGAGTGCCACGGCAACATCCAGTACCACTACAGCCTTCCGCGTCGCATCTCGATGCGCGAGGCAGCGCGGATTCAGTCCTTCCCTGACTCGTTCATCTTCCATGCGAAGCTGAGGGAGACCGAGCGGCAGGTGGGGAACGCGGTCCCTCCGGTCTTGGCATGGCACATGGCAAAGGCGGTTCTGGCCTGCCTTGAGTGACGCGTCATCATCTAAACAGCACTTCGGATGGTTTCCAGGTCGTGGCGAAATCATCCGCGCGTCTGAGCCACTCCTTTATGCGTTGGCCAGGGGGGACATCCGCGCCCCAATATTCCACGAACAGAGCGGAGTCAAGGGTCGCGGCCGCCTTCCGCATCTCGTCCTCAATATCAAGCAGCGCGCGCATTACATAGTTGCCGCCGCGCTTCGAGCTCCCGCGGAGGGCTACGCTCCCGGCAGAGAAGAGGTCGCGGGCCTGGCTCACGAGAACGCCACGGTAGGTGATCAGATACATCGCGACATCGTCGTACTTGTGTTTGGAACGGGAGGTCTTGACGATCTGCGGACACAACAGCGCAGCCTCCGCTCGTAGCCTGCGCTTTTCCTCTTGGTCCAAGCCCATATATAACCGAGCCTGGATCGGAAGTGAGTGGCCCTGGTCCGGCCGGTCCTCAAGCCACCAGAGACGCTCGCCCTTTTTCAGGCGGCTTCGCGCATACTTGCGAATGTGCTCCATCCGCTGGTGAATCGACAACTGACAGAAGTCCTTGTACGAGATGCCGAATTTCTTGAACAGCGACTCCTTCGGATCGGCGCCCTCGCGCGGGATCTCGACCTCAAACCGCGGCACGTGTGATGTTCTGACATGCATCACGCATTCCTCGTAACGCCCCCAAGCCACCTCCGGGTCTCCACCCATCTTGCCGAAGACCACGTAGATGTGCTCCACCTCAGTCTTGCGCATGCTCTCTAAAACGCTGTTCGCCACGCTCCTCCACGTGTCGTTCTCGGTGAACTTCACCTCGATTCCGAACTTGCCGAGGACGATATCTGGGAATGCGTAAGGATGCGGCTCGAAGTCAACGGCGAGTTTATATTCGGCGACCAGGTCCTGCGTTACCTGCCTCACTCTGTTCTCGAACTCGGCCGACTTCCTGTACTCGCGACGCGACCGGCATTCATCCGTGAGCATTTCACAGAGGCGGTGCAGCACTCCCTCGAATTCGCGCATGGTCAAATCAGCTTTTGGCATCCGAGCGCACCTGTAAGGAATTTGATAAGAGAATGTGGAGTCGTGAGACGACCAAACGAGGCGTGTCGAGGGAGTGCTCCCAAATGCGGTAGACCTGCCAGCCTTTTTGGTGCAGCAGCCTTTTGACCTCAAGATCGCGCGCCCTGTTGCGGGCGATCTTGAGCTGCCAATAATCAAGCCGGCTCTTCGGCATCCGGCAGTGTTTCGGGCATCCGTGCCAGAAACAGCCATCGATGAAAAGCGCGATGCGCTCGCGCCGGAACGAAAAATCAGGACGACCAGGCAGTGTGGATACGTGGCGCCGCCACCCTGTGATACCGGCCTCTCTGAGGATCATAGCCAGCTTTGCCTCGGTGTCCCGGTTGCCGCGTGAGCGGACCGCGGCCATCATCCGGGAACGTGTCTGTTTGTCATACTTATCTGTCACAGCGGAGGCAGTATAAACCTCTCGACCCGTAGAGGTCGAGTGGAGTATCCGCACGGCCCCTTCTGAGCATCATTCCAGCCATTGTTCTCCGGATTCCGACGAAAATGGCTCCTTGCGAATATCAGTCCCGCCACCATTCACTGCCGCAGACTCGCCAGTCTTGTGCATGACGGTCTCCAACACTCCGTCATGCGAAATTCCTGAGGTGAAGAAGGATCTGCTTGACAAGATTGTTGCCCGTGATGTATCTGCTTTATCTCTTTGAGGTTGAAGCGGCATTACGCGGTTCAACTGCTCGAAGCAATCCCCGCGCAAGTAGGAAGACTTCACCTGGAAAAGAGGAGGCAAGGTCTGGCTGGCTGCGCGCCGCCTTCGTGATTTGTCGGAATGAGGATGGGATGGGGCACATCAGGTTAGGAAGACTGCCCAGAACACGAAAGTGGAATCAGGTCCTTGGCCTGATAGGCGGAGGCGCGGACGCCCCGGAAGTTGCGGCCTCTGCAATGGAGGCTTCCCAAGGAGGACTGGTCAAAGCTGCAAAAGATCCGGGCCTCATCCACACAGTCTGGCTTCTCACCCAGATTCCGCTGGCCGCGCGGAGCGAACATTTCGCGGACGGCCTCCGGCAGCTCGGACTCGAGGTATCAAACGCCCCAAGCCTCCTGGAGGTTGCCGGAGCCTTCACTGGCGCGGTGGATGCCCACCTGCGCCGCGGCGGCGGACGCACCGACCTCGGCGAGATGGCAGAGATGGCAGCCGCCGAGACCCTCACGCGCCTCGGTAATGTCAAGACTGCCAGCCTCTTCGGCGCCACCGCGGCAGACGTCCAGCAGGCATTCGGAAGCTTCTCGACAACGAAGCAGTTCGGCACACTCGCCCGGGAATTCTTCACACGCCTCTCGAAAAAGTACCTGACCTATTTTCTCAGCCGGGAACTTTCGAATTACGTCGATGGCGGGGGCGGCAGCCGTTTCTCCAACATCGACGAACACGCAGAGTTCAACGAAGCGCTGGACCTCCACTGCCGCCAGGCCTCGCGCATCGTCGAGGAATTCTCCGGAGGCTGGTTCTCCAAGGCCAATTTCGAGGGAGGGATCACTCCGGAGAAGGCAGCCGGATTCGTCCATGTCGCCCTGAAAAAGCTGCGGGCTGAGCTCGCGAAGGGAGGCACGCCGCATGAGCAATGAGCGTGTCATCCTTTGCGGAGGGCTGCCCGCTCCGGCCAAGGTTGCGAAGAAGGCCATAGTCCCGCTGCAGCTATGGGGCAGGGATCCAAACGTCAATCTCACAATCGCCGACATCAGCCGGAAGATGGTGGCCAACCTTAATCCTGTGTTCATCGATCTTCTGGAAATAGCCGCGTACATCTACTGCGCCGATCAGGCAACCACCCGGGGCGGGGATACCTGGAAGAGTTGTGGCGCGAGGTGGAGGCGCCATTTCCAATTCCACATCCCGGTCCGTGAACCCGGGATATGGTCATCGGAGGACGTTCTCACACCCCTGCGCGACACATTGGCATTTCTCTCAGACGACGAATATGAATTCACTTTCGAGAGGCTTTCCGAGCCACACCCTGTAGAGCAGTATCTCGATTTCACCACTGGAGAAAATACCGGATTTGCGCCAGAGGAAGTCATCCTCTTTTCTGGAGGCCTCGACTCATTGTCAGGCGCGATACAGGAGGCTGTTGCCGGAAAGGCGGTCGCATTGGTCAGCCACCGGTCCTCACCGAAGATTGACAAGCGGCTAAGGGGACTCGTGGAGGATCTCAGGGAGCGCTCTCCGAAAGAGCATCTCCACGTGCCGGTCTGGGTTAATAAGGATAAGAATCTGGGCAGGGAATATACGCAGCGGACACGATCATTTCTTTATGCCTCGCTGGCAGCCGTGGTAGCGCGAATCTTTGGCCTCTCAGGAGTCCGCTTCTATGAAAACGGGGTCATAAGCATTAACCTCCCGATTTCATCCCAGGTGGTGGGCGGTCGCGCGACAAGGACTACGCACCCCCAGGTTCTTAATGGTTTCTCCGACATCTTCACGGCCCTTTTCCGGAAGCCGTTCATCGTCGAGAACCCTTTTATGTGGATGACCAAAGCGGAGGTGGTGCGGTCCATCCGCGAAGCGGGCTTTAACGGCCTTATCAAGCACTCTGTCAGCTGCACCCATGTCTGGGAGACAACGAAACTGAAGACACACTGCGGCACTTGCTCGCAGTGCATCGACCGGCGCTTCGCCACGCTGTCGGCCGGATGCCCGGACCAAGAGGATCCTGAGGAGATGTACGCCGTCGATCTGCTAAAGGGAGCGCGCGAACCCGGCGAATCCCGAACGATGTTGGAGTCATACGTTCGAACCGCGAAGCGGGTCAAGGACATGTCCGACAACGCCTTCTTCTCGGAGTTCGGCGAGGTTCACCGGGTAACCAGGCACATCCGCGGCAGGAGCGTGGATGATGCAGCCTCCAGAATCCTGGATCTCTATAAGCGCCATGCGGCAGAAGTGTGCGACGTAATAACTGCAGGATACCGCGAGCACGCCCAAGACATCAGCGACGGCAGCCTTCCCAGCTCGAGTCTTCTGATCTTGGCCTTGCCCGAACCGTACAAGAAGCCGGCAACGCATGACAATCCGCCGCCGGCAGCGTTATTGGCTCTTGATGAAATCCGCGACGGCGAAACCAACCAGGGATTGCTCGCGCGAATAGTGGGGAGCGGCCGGTTCGACGGAGTGAACAAGAAGATCGGCTCACGAGAGCTCTTCTTTATCTATCTGCTTTTCGGGTCCACCCGCTCCTATCACGTGGATGGAGAGCACCTGACTGTCGTAACGGAAGAGGAAGCCGCGCGAGAGTTAGTCAAGTGGAGCGATGGTGGCCACCTCCAATTCTCGGGGAAGGATGAAGACAATCCGGCCCACCGGATCAAGAAGATGTGGGGCGAGTTCGTCCGCCAGATCGAAAAGGAGAAGAATCTCAAAGGCCTCTTCACCAACCATCATAAGGATCCGAACGGGGAGAAGCTCTACGGACTGCGCCTCCGCCCGGATGAAAAGCAGATCCGCGTACAAAGCATCGCGGCGCTCTTCCGGAAGACGGCTGAGCAGGCACAAGCAGCGCCCTCCACAGCCCGCAAAAGCTAAGGGCAGCGACCTCACTTAACTTTCGAACCATCGTTTTTTTCCTTTCGAATAGGGGGGTGTGAATTTTTCACACCCCCCTGTTTCCTCAGCTCATTGTCCCCCAAGCACTTACGGTGCGCGATTTTTTTCAATTCACACCCTTCTGTGAATTCTCCTATTTGAAGACAATCAGCTCGAAATAAGGCGTGCAGCGATGTTCGGCGGAAATCCAAGCGAATCGCTCGGAGAAAAGGGCATGACCTACGAAACCAGGATCGGCATCGAGATCGCAGGCATCCGGCGTTCGATTCGGGTCGAGTTCAAGTATCGGATAAAGGCCGTAAAGAGCAAGCCGGTGGCAATTCATGAATCGGCAACCGTCTGCTGCTGGGGAGAACGGTCTTCTGGCGAATGGATCTATGACGCGATGGGGACCCGCCAGCTCGAGGAGTTGGACAGCAGGCTGATCGAGTGCTGGAAATCAGAAAAAGGCAAGGCTGCATGAAAATCGCGGACATCAGGATCGGCAGGCGGTCGCGCAAGGACCCAGGGGACATCGGATCCCTGGCCCGCAGCATCGAAACGACCGGACTCATCCATCCGATCGCAGTCAGCCCAGATGGAAGTCTCATCGCCGGTTTCAGACGCATTCAGGCTTTCAAACTGCTTGGGCGCGACGAGATCCCCCACCGGGTGATCGACTCCCTCGATGACGCCCTCAAGATCCTCCAGGCCGAGCGCGATGAAAACACTGAGCGCAAACAGCTCAATCCATCCGAAGCCCTCGAACTGGCAGAGCGACTGGAGCCCCTGGAGCGGGAAGCCGCAAGAGAGCGGAGGGGAAAAGCGGGCTTCCGTAAAGACGCCGTAAGTCCAATGAAATCTGCTGTGGATAATTTATCCACACCGTCCTGCGGCGGCCGCGCTTCGGACAAGATAGCTTCAGCCGTCGGCCTCTCCCGTCACACACTCGCCAAAATCAAAGCCGTCACCGAAGCAGCAAAGCAGAATCCCGAACGCTATCAGCCTCTCGTTGAAGAGATGGACCGCACCGGGAAGGTGGATCGGGTGTCAAAGCAGCTCGGCCGCATGAAGGCGGAGGATGCAGGCCCCATTCCGGCGGAGGTCTCCCGGCACAACCCGGAATGGCGATGGACTATGGCTCTTCACGATCTCTACAAATTCATGAATTCAACCCGGGACGCCGGCGGCATCGAAAAACTCGTGACCTCATGGTCTGGGAAAGCCCGGGCGCAGTACATGGAAGAAATCCGGATGGTCATCGCGGTATTGCAGCGATGGGCGTCCTATCTGGAAAGGAGCGACAATGAAGTCTAAAGAGCGGAACGAAGAAACGAATCTGCAGCGTTTTGTCGGCTGTCTGGACGGCATGAATCGGTGGGCAACCATTGATGAATTTATGGACGCTCTGGATGAAGCCAATTTCTGGGATGAGGCTTTCTATTCGAAGGTGGAAGCGCACGCCAAGAAGCAGTTTATCCGGCAGATGATCCGGCGGGCGAAAGATGAGACAGATTGGCCTGTCTGGGCGAACGTCAAAGTGCTGGATGCCAAGACCGGCGTCGAAACCCGCGTCTATAAACAGGAATCACTTTTTGAAATCTCCGATTATGTCCAGGTGTGCGGCTACCACCGTCAGGCAGGGCTCCACCACCTCGACATGGCCAAAGGTTACAAGGAACGCGCTGAGCGCCGCTTCGGAAAGCAGATCTCTTTCGCATTCGAAAACAGCGCGGCCTAAACAGCCAGGAGACTTTATTCGGAGACAATCATGGGGAAATTCGTGAAGGCGAAGAGCGAGCAGGCATTTTTCAAGGGCGTGGTGTACGGCAAGCCGGGAAGCGGTAAGACGCTGACATCTCTTATGTGGGCCGAAGGCCTGGCTGCACGAGATGGAAAGCGCGTCGCGCTGATCGACACGGAGAGAGGATCGGATTTTTACGTCCTCGACATTCCCGAAAGGACAGTCCATCCCAAGGCCTTCGACTTCGATCGTCTGATAACGCGCAGCCTGATGGAAACCCTGGAAGCCATCGAAGAACTTAATCCGAAGATCTACGGCGTTCTCATCATCGACAGCATTACCCACACCTGGGAAGCGGCACGCGCCGCCTACAACGGTAAGTTGCTTCCGAATGGCGGAATCCCCATCCAGGCCTGGCAGCTGATCAAAAAGCCCTACAAGAAGCTCATGTCGCTGCTGCTCGACGGCTCCTTTCACGTGATTATCTGCGGCCGGGAGGGCGTCGTCATGGAGCAGGACGAAGACGGCGAGATGCGCGTCACCGGCACCAAACTCAAGGCCGAGGGCGAAACTCCGCACGAGCCTCATCTCCTTGGACACATGTGCCCCGAACGGGACGAAAAGGGCGGATACATCATCAAGATCTTCTTCGAGAAGGACCGTTCCGGGGTCCTAACCGGCAAAGAGTTCCGATGGCCTACCTACGAGACCATCGCTCCCGTCGTCAACTATCTCTGCGGGAGCGAGCAGGGCCGCATCGGCACGCAGGAGGAGGCTGCCGAGCGCGACATCTCCGCGCAGGAAGCCGAGAAAGAGAAGGCGGAACGCGAGCGCAAGGAGCTTTACGACCAGATCCGGACCGCGCTCCTCGGGGCCAAGAAGATGGCGCAGCTACAGACGGCATGGAGCCTCACCAACGGGAAAAAGACGCGCCTCGGCGACGAGCTCTTCACGCAGCTGCAGGCAATCAAGGACAGCCGCAAGGCTGAACTTTTGGAGGTCGCATGAGCATCAAGGCCGACACCAAGTACAACGGCGTCGTGGGACCGGGATCGCAGCTGTACGAGTCGCAGACCGGAAGCCTCGGCTACCAGGTCATGCTCGAATGCGCGGACGGCTCTACTTCGTTCGTCATCTGGCTGACTCAGAAAAACCGGGAGCGCTCGAAAAAGTACTTCGAAGTCCTCGGCGTCGATGCCGAGCTTCTGAAGGATCCCGGCTACATCGAGTACCAGCTTGGAATGGACATCGAGGGCCGCGAGGTTTCCTTCGGCACAAAGGACGAAGAGTACAACGGCAGGCACAGCGTCAAGGTAGTCTGGATCGGGAAGAAATCGGACCCAAACCTGTCGCGGAGCGCCGCCCGTTTTTTCGGATCTACCACCATCGATTCCGGAATTCCTGGTGAGGGCACTCCATTCTGATCCGAGAACCAATGAGCGACCTTGAGGCCCTTCTCGAACAGCATATCAGGCTCACGGGCCTGCCGGCGCCTGCGCGGGAATATCGCTTCCACCCCCGCCGGAGGTGGCGGTTCGATTTCGCATGGCCGCGGTACATGGTCGCGGTGGAAGTGGACGGCGGGATCTACTGCCGGGGCCGCCACGTCCGCGGGGCAGGGTTCGAGCGGGACGCCGAGAAAAGGAATGCGGCCGTTCTGGCCGGCTGGCGAGTGCTTCATTTCACGCCGCGAATGGTCAGGTCCGGAGCGGCGTTGCAGGCGATTGAAAGCCTGATGAGGACGTGCAGGTAAATGGCAAGACGAGGCGGGGATAAGAACATCCAAGAGATTCGCAGAGCCGGCGGCATCGTGCGTCTCGTGCGAGCCTCCCTGTGCGTCAACTGCGAGCATATCAGCGAGGCAGAAGGCGAGCGCTGCCCGAGATGCGGATCGCCTTCCCTCCTCAGCCTGGCGCGGATCCTCAACAAGCAGGCGCAGGCATAAGAGAGCGTAAACGTGGGCATTGGCCTCACAACACGACATATTGGAGCGGAGTTCCAGGATGAAACCGATGGGCGCAACGGCAATTTCGAACGAACCGCGCGCGGTCTCGGAAACCGACGATTACATCACCGTGCGGGACATCGCCCGGCGGGCGTCGATGTCCGAGAAAAGCATCCGGGACATCATCAGGAACGACGCTCTGCCCCATTATCGAAGAAGCGCGTCCGGGAAGATTCTCGTCCGCTGGAGCGACTTCGAGGCGTGGATGGAGCGCCGCAGGATCGAACTCAAACACGACGATTGTCTTCTCGGCATCCTGAGGGACATGAAGTCAAGGGGCAGGCGATAATGGGCGTGCAAGTCAGGCAGATTTACCCGGGCAGCTGGTACCTGAGGATCACATATCAGGGCATCAGGAAGACGAAGGCGGTCGGCTCAAAGCAGCGCGCGACAGAACTGGCGAGAAAACTGAACACCGCGCTCGAGCTGTACGGGCTCGATGCGCTGAAGGTGATCGAAGAGGACCACGAGAGCGAAATCCGGAAGACTGAGGAGCCGACGATTCCGACGATTGATGAGTATCAGACCAAGTGGCTCGATGAACTCGATAAAACGGACCTCAAGAGATCGACGAAGCAGAGTTACTCTTTTCTGGTCACCAAGCACATTGTGCCGGCATTCGGAGACTGCGCCCTCGACACGCTTGACTACCCGCGCCTGAAGGCCTGGGTGATCGAGCAGGCCGGGAAGTATTCGAAGGACACGGTCCGGCTGATGGTCGCGGTCCTGCGGTCGATGTTGCAGGAAGCGGTAAACGAGGGCATCCTGTCGGGGAATCCCGTGATGAAGCTCGGCAAGTTCTACCGGTCGGCACGAAGGATCAAGGAGAAGGTCGATCCGTTCACGATGGAGGAGCTGCACCTGATCGAGTCTACGTGCCGGGAGCGGTTCCCCGAGCACTACGTCTTCATCCTCTGCATGGCGCGCACCGGGATGCGGATCGGCGAGGCGACGGCGCTTCAGTGGCACGACCTGGATTTCGCGAAGAATTACATCATCGTGCGGCGGAACATTCCGCACCACCGCCACGTGGAGACGACGAAGACAGAAGCGTCACAGCGGAAGGTGGACATGAGCCCCGAGCTCGCCGCGGAGTTGAAGCGCCGACTTCTCGAACGGAAAAAGCAGGCGTTGGCCGACGGGAAACCTTTTGACATGGAAGAGTGGGTGTTCCCGACGGAGGACGGCACGCCGGTCCACTACACGAATTTCCTGCGGCGGGTGTGGCACAAGGTCCAGGACGTCGCTAAGATCCGGCGGCGGACCCCGCATGACTTGAGACATTCGTGGGCGAGTCACATGCTCACGGCCGGCGCAGACCTGGCCTATGTTTCGGCGCAGCTCGGTCACGCGAATCCGTCGATTACCTTGAGGATTTATTCGCACTGGGTCCCCCGCACGCGCCGGGTGACGACGTCGGTGCTCGATACGGCATCGGCAAACAATCGGCAAATGTTGGAGGAAAACGGTCAAGAGGAAGGAGCGGAAACGACCGTAACTCGTTGATTTTAATGGTGGAGCTGACGGGGATCGAACCCGTGACCTCCTGACTGCCAGTCAGGCACTCTCCCAGCTGAGCTACAGCCCCACGGCGCATAACTCTACACGCGCACACTACATGAGTCAAGGAAGCTCCTCCCGTGGCCTCTCGGCGCGAGTGAGCCGTTGCGCGCCCATTTCAGAAAAATGGGAGCGGGTGGGCCGTTTCTGCTACAATCGTGCGCAAGCGGAGGTGAATCTGGCCTGGTGGCTGGCCTGGACTTCAAATCCAGTGGGATCTGCCGGAAGGTAGGTTCGGTGGGTTCGATTCCCATGCGCCTCCGCCATGTTCTTTCCCTGGAGGACAGCGGCCATGAACCCAAATCCTGAAATCGCGCCCCCTCTGCCGCCTGCCGCGCCTCGCATGGGCCTCGCCATCGCCAGTCTGGTGTTGGGCATTCTGGCGTGCGTGCTGAGTCTGTTTCTCGTGGGCGCAGTGTGCGGACTGGTCGGCCAGATCCTGGGTCTGGTTCATGTCGTCCGAAAGCGTGGCCCGAATGCCCTGGCCTGGTGGGGAATGGGCCTCTCTGTAGCCGGCATTCTGGCCAGCGTGGCGCTGGGCGCAGTTTACTACCACTTGGCAATGCAAATCCGCAACCAGGCCGCGTCCTCCCTAGGCGCCGAATCATGGACAAAGTGGGAAGGACTTCCGGCTCCGGACGTTTCACTGACCACTCTCGACGGCAGGACGATTCAGCTCGATCAGCTCAAGGGCAAGAGGGTCGTGCTCGATTTCTGGGCGACGTGGTGCGGGCCGTGTGTCAGAGAGATTCCACACCTTAACAAGCTCTACAACGAAACCTCCCGTGACGATCTGATGATCATTGGCATCAGCGATGAAAACGTGGCCACTCTAAAATCCTTTGTCGCAAGCAACGGCGTGAACTATCCCGTCGCCAGTGAGAAGAATCTGCCCTCGCCCTACAAAGATGTTCACGCCATCCCGACCACGTTTTTCATCGATCGGAATGGTGTGATTCAGTCTGTCGTTGTCGGTTATCACGAGTTTAATCAGTTGAAGGAGCACGCCCTGACCAAGGATTTTTAAGGGGAACCGAGATGAGCGAACCGTCCAGCCCTCCTATATCCGTTGAGTACAAGGATCAGCGCCCTGGGCTCGTTGCCTTTGGCATCGTGGAGATCGTGCTTGGAGGCTTGTGCGCGCTGATGGCGCTTCTGGTCGTTGTGGCTGTGGTCCTTGAATCGCGAACAGGAGTTGGCCTGGAATGGAGGGCAGCCGTCCCCGGCGTGGCGGCCTATGCCGCTCTGAGCGTGATTCTCGCGTGGCTCGGAATAGGTTCTATCCTCTGTCGTCGCTGGGCCCGTGCATTGTTGCTGATCGTCTCGTGGAGCGTGCTTCTGGCGGGCGTGATTATGATGTGCTTCCTCGTCATATTCGTTCGTGCGCTTGCCATAGGAAGGGGCGCCGATTCCCAGGCAGTGTTGGTCGTCCTGGCCGTGCTGGAAATCCTTATGGCAATCTTCACCGTCGTTCTGCCTGGTGCCATGGTCATCTTCTACCAACGTAGGCACGTGAAGGCCACATGCGAGGCGCGCGACCCGGTGGTTCGCTGGACGGACGCGTGCCCGCTGCCGGTGCTGGCAACTTCATTGTGGTTTGGCGTCGGCGCTCTCTGGATTCTTGCGATGCCTTTGATGTATGGGAGTGTCGTGCCGCTGTTTGGCGTCCTGGTGTCCGGAACTAAAGCGACCATGATGATTCTGGCCGGCTCGGCGCTCTGGATCTATCTTGCATGGGCGACGTACCGGCTGAAGATCGCGGGTTGGTGGACGGCGCTCGTCGCATTCGCTCTCTTCAGCGTGTCTGCGACCATCACCTTTTTGAGGGTCGATGTGATGGAGATTTACCGGCGGTTAGGCTACCCGGAGGAGCAAATCGCGCAGATCCAGAGCCTGGGTGTTTTCACAAGCAAGACCGCGATGTGGTGGACGATCGCCTTCTTCTTGCTGTTCCTCATGTATCTGCTCTGGATCAAGAAATACTTTCGTGCCGCAACAAAAACACAGTAGCCTGCGCCGCCCTTTCAGGGCTGGTTTCTTATTCCGGATTCGGTTCCCAGGGCTTGCGCCCTGGGCTCTGCTAGAACCCCTTCAGGGTCCACTTGAAATCCTTATCTAAGCGCCATTCAAGCCTGTCGCCCTATTCATTTGGCTGTCTCAAAGACGGTCCATGCGCAGGCGGGCATGTCCCGCAGGTATTCCTTTTGCCAGTTGAATTCAGGGTGGGCCTTCAGATGTTCGGTGGCCTTGAAGTCGATGCCGCAGGCATGGCCTGCGGCTGCGGTAAATGACATGCGCTCTGCCATCACCGCGTCGGCGACCTTGTTCTGAATGGCCCCGGCGGCACCGTAGGGCGGCACCCAGGATCCCATACCGCGCGGCGACAGCTCAATGTGCCCGCAGAGGGTCCGTTCGTTCGGGTCGATCTTTTTCTGGTAGGTATCGTAATGATCGGCCAGGAAGCGCTGTGCAGCGGCCAGGTCGATCTTTCCTTTGTTTTCGGCCATCAATTGATCCCAGCGCACGTGGCGGGCGTTCTCGCTGCGGCTCATGTCTTTCACGTCGAACTTCGTCTCCTCGCTCGCCAGCTTGGGGTCGACCGGAAAGTTGGAGCCCACGAAGTAGCCGTCTCTCGTGCGCTCGAGCGTCACGTTCTTCAAGCCCAGTTCCAGTCTGGCAATCTCGTTGGTCTTCCGGTCCGCAATCAGCCAGTCGTTCGCGTAGCCCCCGTTGTTCCCCTCCTTCATGAAGCGCGCGTAGTCATCGATCGAAGCCGAGTACTGCATCGCCTTGCGCGCCCGGACGAACTCGGGAATCCCTTTGGGATCGTAACCCGAGAAATCGCTGATCGTGGTCTCCGTGATCATGATGCCGGAGGCGTTGATGCCGAAATCGTCGTCGCTGCAGATGAAGCCGGGGAGCCCGTCCATAAGAATTCGATAGCCGCTGGCCGGCGCGATGTCGAAGACAATGGTCCAGCGCGTGCCCTCCAGGTAGCTCGTCCAGGCGTTGTGGGCTATGATCACCCGGCCGTCTTTGGTGTAGCTGCCGGTGGCGACGAAGGCGCTGCAGTGATCGCCTGTGGCCAGAAACTCGGGGGAGGGTATCTTGTGCTGCTTGTCGTACTCCTTGACGTAGTAGCTCCACTCAAGCAGCCCGTTCATCGCGACAATGTCCCAAAGGTCCAGCTTCACCGAGCGCGCGTTGACGCCCTCCGTGATGCCCTGGAGTTCGTCGCGATACTGCTGCTCGATCTGCGGCCACATCATGTCGCGAGCCGCATTGCGGAAAAACACCCAGTCCTTCTTGGTCTCGTGCTTCAGCTCGAGCTCGGCGACCTTTTTGAAATCGAGGACTTCAGGCGCCAACAGATATCCGTGCTGGTAGCCGATTTCGGACGGAGTCCCTTCCAGGTGAACGAACGTCCAGCCGTCGACCGCAGGGCGCCGGAAGGCGTCTTTCAGGCGCACATCCGTTTTTTGGTCCTTCGAACTCAGGGAAAGGGAAACGGCTGCAACAAGCAGGCAGAGCAGAATGGCCGATCTCAAACGCATATCATCCTCCAAGGGGCAATCGGTTTTGAGGGCTGCAGGCCGCGCGAGGATCGCACACGAGCATCGATTATAGCGGAAGCAGATTGGATCTGCCACGCTTGCCAGGTGCCAGAAGTGACTCAGACACTGCGATCCTGGAGGCCAGCCCCTGGGGTTTATAGATTCGGGCAAGGACCGGTCTGTAGCCGCCCATATGAATCGAGCGCCGAAGGCGCGGCCTCATACCGGCCTGGGGTAACGCCCCAGGTTGGCGCAATCCCGCCTCATCCCCCGCACGCAATTCCTCATAAGGGCTGAAAGCCCGGGCCGCGTAGCGGCCATATGAGTTTAGGCCGGCTGCCAGACGCGCTGTTCAATATCGGGAACGATCCATCGGATTCGATTCTTGGTGCTAAAGATCAGGTGACAATAACGGGATGTGTAGGTGTTTGCCATTTCCACTCCACTCTGTGATGGTCTTCAACCGCCGCTACGCGACGGGAAAACAGGTCGGCCGGTTGCCCCGGCCTTGAAAAGGCCGGGCTAAAGTCACTCGGCCGCTGACGCGGCCGTCAATTAGGTTGCGGCGACGTTGCCCCAGGCTGGTATGAAACGTGCCTTCGGCTTTTCAATCCCGATTTTGTCTCTTACTGGGGGCATTAAACATGAAGCACATGCATGTACATGCGCACAGCGGTGTCTATGATAATCAAGATGCGTCTATAAAGGAGGTCAAGCTGGCGCACAAAAGCCTCGGCCTCATTTTCGAAGCACTGATAAATGAAACCGAGAAGCTCACCGGAGGCGCGACTGCCTTTCGGAAATCTGATCCATTTTGTGGGCCTGGGGCTGCGGATTTCACGGAGGCGCGCAGCGAGAGTCCAGGATTGACCAGCGATTCCACCATCTGTTCGTGAACGTCCTGGTCGAGCAGGTAGAAAAGCTTGCCGTCTTCATTCACTTGGGCTGCATGTCCTTTGGAGACGAGAAGAAGGCAGAGCTGCCGCTCGCCCGGGTTCAAACCGGACGAGTCGACCCGGGCGATTCCCTGCGAGCTTGGGATCAGCTTGCGCAGGAAGTTCCTGGTGAAGACCTGATCGTCGCTGGAATCCATCGCCGCGCCGGCCGAGGTCCAGCGCTCCTGCGGCGCACAAAAGAAATACGGGCCCGAAGAGTAGGCCAGCAGGAACACGATCAAATCGATGAAAGCTGCCAGTGCAAGGGCGAACACGTGTCGGCTGCCTGGAGCGGACACCAGCTCATTGAAGGCTATCAGCAGGTCTTCCTGCCCGCTTGCCGAACGATCCACGAAGTCCGCAAAAATTGCGCATTTTCATTCGCTGTGGTGAGCCATAGGCTCACGGCGACTTCGCGGTTCAGTTTAGAAGATGTTATTGTACTTCGACCACAGAAACTCGCCCAGCTTCCAGTAGTCCTCCACGGCCTTGTTGGCGATGCCGTGACAGTACGTTGTGAGGAACTCCTCCGCCTTTTTCGGATCGGTTTGGTAGAGACGCAGCGCTTCTTCCTCCGTCGCCTTCTGCTTGTCGAAAGCCTCCTCTTCGATCGGCTTCCAGACCTTTGCCAGGTCCTCCTTCATTGTCTGGTACCGGATGTAAGACAGCTTGCTTGCCTGCCGGAAGGCCCACCAGGCGCAGTCGCGCCGGTACTTCTCCCTGCCGTCCACCATGAAGGAATCCGGCATCTGCGAGATCCCGAGATAGAAGGGCATATGGGGAGTGGTTGCGGGATTGTCGTAACCCAGCCATACCAGCCCGCCGATCGGCCCGGGCAGCCAGGCGCGGGATTGTGTGATCTGCAGATATGTGGCGGTAGGAGAGCTAATGGTCCTTTCCCGCTGGATGTGGAACAGCTCTCTCATGTCATTGCTCATGAATGGATTGGCCAGCGGGCTCTTGACGGCCTGCCCCTTCTGGTTGACAACCGTGAGGTATCGGGTCATGTCGAAGGCGGTGCCCTCGTACGTGTCTCGAAAGATCGCGAGCAAGTCCTGGACTGAAACCTTCTTGTCCGGTTTGACCGACAAGGGGTAGTTTTCAGCGTTCGGATCAAGCTTAAGCGAGGGCGCAAGGAGGCTCAACACCCGCCACTCGCGCCGGCGGCAGTAAAGGCTCGTTCTGTCGGCGTAGGCGTAACAGAACTCGAACGGCACACCGCTCTTCGGGTCCCACCATCCCATCTCCTGGGCCAGCGAAAAGACGTTGTCGGAAGCCATGTAGTAGTCTTTGTTCTTGAGATCGAGCTGCCGGATTCTGTTGGCGTTCGCCGACACCCCGATCTGATCGTCTGGGATGCGCACGGCCGCCCAAACTGCGCCGACTTTGCCTCTGCCGGGACCGAGGATTTCGAAATGCCAGACCTCGTTCGGGTCGGCGAAGGTGAAGCACTCGCCCGCGTCGTCGTATCCATACTTCTTGGTGAGTTCATCCGCGATCTTGATTGCCTCGCGAGCAGTTCTGGCGCGTTCCAGGACCAGGCGATACAGTTCCGGCGCGTCGATCATCCCTTGCGAACTCATGAGTTCGCGTTTGCCTCCGGTGGTCGTCTCGCCGATTGCGACCTGGTACTCGTTCATGATGGGATAGGCGGCATTGAGGTACTTGTAGGTTTCCGAAACCTGGGGGATCTGTCCCTTTTCGATGCGATCCGTGTCGTCCGGGCCTTTGGTCTGCTTGGGCTCCAGCCAGACGCTCGCCTTGTCGCCCGGATTGTGCTTCTGATGGGGCACGATGTTCATCCACGTCCTGTCGCTGTTGCTGTCGCAGGAATGGGAAGTCATGGTGGAACCGTCAACCGATGCGAGCTTGCCGACCAGGATGCTGGTGCAGCTTTCGGGCTCCAATCTCGGAGCCTTCGAGGTTACGGACAGCGAAAGCGAAACCAGCAGGAGAACTGCGAGTGCGGCCGGGAACCAGCGTCGCATTCCGCGATCCAGATGTGTCAGCCCTTTCATTTGGCTCTCCTTGTTGCGATTGGGATATTCGAACTGCAGCGCCTGCATGATACCCCAGGGGCAGACGCAAAAACCACGAAATATAAAGAAAACGAGCGCGTAAACAGAAATTAGTACTATAATATTGGTGATTGTAATTTTTTTAGAACTTTTTGCCGTTCTGCGGCGTCTAATGGGTGAATCGTTCTAACAGATCGGACGCAGTGCACCTTCTCCGCAGCGGCGCACTGCCTCAATGAGCAGCAACCAACGGCCGCATTCCGCTAAGGAGTGTATGGACGCAGCTCCTGCAAGCTCCCATCGACCCGGCGCCGCAAGTCCCAGGCGATCAACAGAAAGCCCGAATTTCCAACGCGCATACCGCTTGTCCCAGACAACGTCGACCCGCATTGTGCTTCCGGCGCTGGCATGCTGCGCGCTTCTGGTCTTGGCTGCCTGCGCCAGGTTTGCCCCGCAAGCCGCGCAGGGATCAAGCGGGGATAACGCTGTCTCCAACACCGTAAAGGTCGAACGCCGCAACTTCCGCCGCACCGTGCGCCTTCACGGCACGGTGCAGGCGGTCGAATCGTACAGCGTGATCGCGCCGCGGCTCGCCGGCCAGACGGCCATGACCATGGTCATGACCAAGCTCGTCCGCAACGGCACCCGTGTTCGGAAGGGTGACGTTCTTGTGGAGTTCGACCGTCAGACTCAGATGCAAAATGTTCTGGACCGTGAGGCGGACTACAACAACCTGCTCGCGCAGATCAGGAAGAAGCAGGCGGACCAGGCCTCCGCGAAAGCTCGGGACGATACAGAGTTGAAAGCAGCACAGGTCGACGTGCAAGCCGCGCGCGTGGATATGCGCAAGAATGAACTGGTGTCGATCATCGAGGCGGAGATCAACATACAAAACCTTGCGCAGGCCGAGGCGAAACTCAAGCAACTTCAGGAAACTTACGCGCTCAAACGGCAGGCCGAGGCTGCAGATCTTCGCATCCTCGAAATCCAGCGCGACCGCGCGCGCAAAGCCATGGTTTACGCCCAGACCAACATCGAAAAAATGGCGATTCATTCGCCCCTGGACGGGCTGGTGGTCCTGACGCCGGTCTATAGAGGCTCGCGCTACGTGGATCCCCAGGAAGGGGACGAGGTTCGAGCCGGATATCCCGTCATGCTGGTCGTGGACCCCCTGTCGATGCAGGTGCGGGCTCGCGTCAACCAGGTGGACTTGCCGTGCCTGCAACTTGGTCAAACCACCGAGGTGCGGCTCGATGCCTATCCGGATATGGTCTTCCATGGCAGTCTGGACCGCCTTGGGGCTATCGGCAGCGCCAGCTATTATTCGCCCCAAATACGCTATTTTGGCGCCACCGTGACGATCGCAGGCAGCAATCCCAAATTGGTGCCGGACCTCACTGCAGCCGCAGACGTGGTGGTCGAAAGCCTCGATAGCGTCCTGGTTCTTCCCAGAGAGGCGATCGTGCACCACAAGGGCCAAGCCATGGTCGAGGTCTGGCTCGCTGGCCGGTCGGAGTTGCGTCCGGTCAAGATCGGCGCAATGAATGATTGCGAAGTGGTGATCACGTCGGGAGTCGAAGAAGGGACGACTGTGATTCGCAACGTGCATCTCAAGGGCGATGCCGCCCGGCAGCTGCCGGAATAACAAGAGATAGGAAGGACTGCGATGCCTAAGACCTCATTCTTCCGACGCCTGGTGGCGAGCATCGTCGTGCTGGGGTTGATTGGAGCAGGGATCGTCTTCCTGGTTCCATGGAAAACCAGGAGTGCTCCCGCGGTTCCCACGGCGGAGGTCAAGCTGGGCGAGTTTGTGGGTTACGTCCAACTCCGGGGAGAAATCAGGGCCCGCATATCGACGTTTATCATCGCCCCTTTCAACGCCGGAGATCTGCAGATCCTCAAACTCACCCGCGACGGCACTCTGGTCAAGAAGGGGGATGTCATCGTCCAATTGGATCCTACCAGCCTTCAACGCAGCTCGGAGCAGTACCGCTCGACTCTGAGGCAAACGGAGGCCGAGATCGATCGGATGAAAGCACAGCAACGCCTGGGTGAGGAGCAGAGCCTTACCGACAAGATGCGTGCGGAGTTCGACGTGGAGCGCGCCCGGCTCGATGCAAGCAGGGGAGAAGTGGTCCCCGCGATCGAAAACGAGAAAAGCCAATTGGCGCTGGGCAAGGCCGAACAGAGGGTGAAAGAGGTCGACCAGAAGATCGCATCCGACCGCGTCGGGGCGGAAGCTGACCTTGCAGCGAACATCCGCAAGCGCGACAAGGCGAACGCAGATCTGGAGCGAGCCCAGCGGAATCTGGCTGCCCTGACCCTTGTTACTCCTGTGGATG
>Ga0315282_10001003_pt1 | contig 54547 bp, 56 predicted proteins | sample YL17G07_20_MG_FD_203693 | JGI IMG/M metagenome (GOLD analysis project Ga0315282, IMG submission 203693) | Sediment microbial communities from Yellowstone Lake, YNP, Wyoming, USA - YL17G07_20 | ecosystem: Environmental > Aquatic > Freshwater > Lake > Sediment | place: USA: Wyoming | collected...
TTGGCCCGGCCGTCGGTGACCAGCACCAGTAGAAAGACGTCCTGGGGATGCCGGGCCTTCTCCTGCTTGAGCACCTCCAGGGCCAGCTTCAGGGCGTGGGGCAGCGGGGTTTTGCCGCCGGTGGGAAGCTGCGTCAGATGCCGCTGGGCCATCTCCACGCTGTGGGTGAAGGGCAGGGTCAGCCGGGCCTCCCGGCCTCGGAAGACGATGAGTCCCACCCGCTCCCGTCTTTGATAGGCGTCGATGAGGAGTGACAGGATCGCCCCCTTGGTCTCCGCCATACGCACGTCGGCGCCCATGGAGCCGGAGGCGTCCACCACAAAGAGGATGTGGCGGCCTATGCGGCGCTCCCGCACCTTGTAGCGCAGGTCCGGCTCACTGATGGCCAGGGCCAGGTTGCCTTTCTGCCGCACCATTTGAAACGGCGCCGCGGCCCGGATGGTGGCGTCGAGGGCCAGATCCGGCGGCCCGCTCTGGTGCAGGGTGGGTCGCACGTAGCGCCCGGTGCGGTCATCGCTCTTAGCCCGGGTGCGGCGGCCCGGGGCCTTTTGGGTCTGGCGATCCGGGGCCATCTCCAGGGGCTTCACCGGAAAGGTGGCCCCCGGCGCCACCGTCGCCTCGCCGATGAGCTGCACTTCATCCGGGTCGCCGGCCGTGGCCCCGGGCTCGGGCTGGGGCTGCGACAGGCGCCGTTGCTCCATTTCTTCCTGGTGCTTGCGGAAGGTCTCCTCCAGCTTATTCTCATCCATCTCGGAGTCGCTGAAGGGCTGGCGCCGCAGCCGGTGGGGCAGTACCAGCTCCGCGGCCTCGCGCACGTCGGGGTTCGCCACTTCCACCCGGCCCCGGTAGGCCGCCAGGGTCCGGGCGACCTTGAGCATATAGATGTCGGCCCGGTGGCCGTCCACCCCCTGGTCCAGGCAGATGGCGGTGATGAGTCGCAGGATGTCGGCGCCGTAACCCACCCGGGGGAGCAGCTCCCGGGCGGTGAGGATTGCCTGGCGCAGGGCTTCCTGCTCCTGGAGCCAGCGGGCCACGAACTCTTCCGGGTCCGCCTCGAAGGCGAGACGCCTCTGCACCACGTCCATGCGGGCCTGGAGGTTGTGCAGCCCCGTCACCTCGACGCAGAGGCCGAAACGGTCCAAAAGCTGGGGCCTGAGCTCCCCTTCCTCGGGGTTCATGGTGCCCACCAGGATAAAGCGGGCCGGGTGGATAAACGAAATACCCTCCCGCTCCACCACGTTGACCCCCATGGCCGCGGCGTCCAGGAGCACGTCCACCAGGTGGTCATCCAGGAGATTCACTTCATCGACGTATAAGATGCCCCGGTTGGCCGCGGCCAGCAGACCCGGCTCGAAATGCTTCTCGCCGCTCTTGATGGCGCGCTCGATGTCAATGGTGCCCAGGAGCCGGTCCTCGGTGGTCCCCAGGGGCAGGTCCACCACCGGCATGGGCCGGTCGCGCCGGGGCAGCACCTCGCCCTCCATCTGGCGCCGGCGGCAGGCGTCGCACATCAGCTCGCTTTTCTCGGGATCGCAGTGAAACGGGCAACCCGCCACCATGGGGATGGGAGGTAAGAGCTCCGCCAGGCCCCGGGCCGCGGTGGACTTGGCCGTGCCCTTCTCGCCGCGGATCAACACCCCGCCGATGAGGGGATTGACGGCATTGAGGATCAGGGCCTTTTTTAGGCGCTCCTGCCCCACCAGGGCGGCGAAGGGATAAACGGGGCGTTTAGGGGTCATGGTGGAATATTATAAGGTTTTGAAAGTGTTGGCAAGGGCTTAACCCCTGGCCATTGCCATGCAGACCATTGACAACGCCATTGATTAGCGCTAAATTTAAAATATCACAAGGGAACAAAGGGGGCCGCGAAATGGACATCAAAGAATACTGCGACTCCATGTATGCGGAATTGACCTGGATGAAAGCCCGTCTTTACGACATCCTTCAGGTCATCGACCGGATGCCCGTGGAAGCCAGGGCCAAGATCAGACCCCAGACCGACGAACTCCAGATCCTGGTGGGAGATCTGAGCCGGAGAATCGACCGGCTCATGCGGGAATGCCCGGCCGACTGGAGCAAGGCCAAGGTGGAAATCGAAGAAGGGCTTAGGTAAAGGATGGACCGGCGGGATGGCGGCCACCGCGCCGGGAGCTACGCCGGCGGATGAATTAATCTGCCCGAATTATTATGATGCCAAACCAAAAGAGGCAGGGGTCTTCCCCTGCCTCTTTCATTTTCTTTAAGTAAAAATGGAACCGGACCCGAGATGCAAGCAATTTTACTGTAGGGGCACGGTGTGCCGTGCCCAGCGCAGGCTAAAGCCTGCGGCTACATTGACCGCAACCTGGGCTTATTTGGCGGCCGGTAGTGCGGGTTTGGGACCTGGTGGTTTAGGCTGCACCTTGGGCTCAGGAGCTGCCTGCGGCTCTGGAGTCGCTTTGGCCCCAGGCGGCTTTTGCTCTTGAGGCGCCTTGGGCTGCTGTTCTTGCACCGCCTGCTTGAAGGCAGTCATCAGCTCCATATTGATCCCGCCAAAGACCTCGTTCCTATAGGCGCCCCCTTTCTGGAGAATGCCTTGGCCCTCCGGGGTGCGGTAGAAGGCGGTCATGGCCTTTATTTCATTGACGTTATAGTGTTTCACCAGGGCCTTCAAGACAATCTGGTTGGCGGCATCCTGCATGGCTTGGCTGGATATGACCGTCATAAAGGGTTTTCGGAGTTGCTCCGGCAGTTTCTCTGTCACCCCTGAGGTTATATCTTGCAGCAGGTTCTTGGGTGGGGCGATCTTCAGGTATTCTTTGGCCGCGGCCAGACGATTCTCTTCGTTGTCGGGCACCGGCGCCCCGGTCTGGGTCGCTTTTTGTTCCGTGCAGGCCGCCGTCAGGACCAGAATGAGCAGAAGTAACAGAGATTTCATTTTTATCATCAAAAAACCCCCGGATAACGAGATTGAACTCTCTAAATGGAGTTCTGACAATCTGGTCAACCCTACTAAATCCGCCTTCAAAGCGCAAGTGCCGCCGGGCTTCGTGCGGGGGAAATCGGCGCGCCGGTCTTCTAAGCGCGCGCTCCCCGCTGCTTAGGTCCAGGGGGAATTGCAGGGAAAGTGCGGACAGATCAGGTCGGCTCAGGCATTCCAAAGAGCAATCTCATTTTCCCGGCGGTTGACCAACCCCGGTACTACGGCGCCGCTGCAATGGACCCAGCGGCGCAACTGGGCCGGCACTTCCTCATAGCCGCCTTGATTGAGGCGTCTCAAGAGAGTGCTGTTTTTGAAGGCCGTGGCTCCCACGTTAAAGCAAAAGGAAACCAGGGCATCAAACTGGTTCTGTTTCAGCTCAACCTCAACACCCTCATTGACGACGTTTTCCGCCCCCTCCAGGTCTTGAGCCAATAAATCCAAAATCTGCCTGTCGGTCAGGCCGGCAGCATAACGCACCGCCTCCCCCTGAATCCAGATCTTCCCTGATGACAGCTCGCTGCGGGTCAGCAGATGGCCGACGCCGATGGTGAGCTTACCGGCCGCGTCATGATAGGCCCGGGTCTTAAAGCCTTCCCAATCGGCCAGCTTTCTCTGCCCATTTTCGCTCATTTGCATTTCTCTGCCTCTCCTTGGATTAGGCCTTGAAGGCAACGGGATCATTATTGATAACCCTTCTCGCTTTCTTTTAAAGAACGGTTAAAGCGAATGGCAGGCTTTCGGGAATGGCAGAAATTTCCCGGACCTTAGGGGGAAATTTTTTTATAAGAACAGCAGGGTAGGGGGCTGGCGGCATCATTGAGCAAGTTGCCGCCAGCCATGGGAAGGAGGGCGAACCCAAGATTCGCCCTAAGGGATCAAATCTTCAGCTTGATGAATTCAACCTCTAGCGAATCACCCGTCACCCGAAGGAGGGCCAGGGTCACCGGCAGGGTGAAGCGATGCGGCCCGGCGGAGCCGGGGTTGAGGTAGAGGACCCCATTTTTGCGCTCCGAGTGGGGGCGGTGGGAGTGGCCGTAAATCACCGCGGCCAGGCCGGCTGCTCCGGGGTTGAGGTCCAACTCGTAGAGGTTGTGCAAGACATAGAGCTGCACCCCGTCCACTGCCACCACCCGGTTCCGGGGCAGTGACCGGGCCCAGTCGCCCTTATCGGTGTTGCCCCGCACCGCCTGGACCGGGGCGATCGCCGTAAGCCGCGCCAGCACCTCCGGACCGCCGAGGTCTCCGGCGTGGACGATGAGCTCCACGCCGCGCAGGGCCTTAACCGCCTGGGGCCGCATTAGCCCGTGAGTGTCGGAGATGACGCCGATGAGATGTTCAGGCATGCATTATAAAAAGGCAGGGGGAAAAGGGGAAAGGGTTAAAAGGGGAAAAGGATCAACCACTGCTGGTTAGGTGTGCTTTACCTTTTCCCCATTTCCCCTTTTAACCTTTTACCCCGATTTTATTCCCTTTCACAGACCACCGGCTGCCCCTCCAACGGCCCCGGGGCGCAGAGATCCTCTTCGAAGCAGGTCTTGGAGAAATCGCCCTCCAGGAGCACGGGGTAGTCCCCGGAGAAGCAGGAGAGGCAAAAATTATCATGGTCCATCTGGGTGGCGGCCACCATGCCGTCCAGGCTCAAGTACCCGAGGTAGTCCAGGCCCAGAAAGTCCCGGATCTGGTCGATCTCCTGCTGGGCGGCGATGAGCTCCCCCTTTTGGGAGAAGTCAATGCCGTAGAAGCAGGGGAAGCGGTGCGGCGGACAGCTCACCAGCATGCTCACTTCTTTGGCGCCGGCCTCCCGCAGGGACTTGACCCGGGAGCGGGTGGTGGTGCCCCGGATGATGGAGTCTTCGATGACGATGACCCGCTGGCCTTTGAGGATCTCCCGCACCGGGTTGAGCTTGACCCGCACCGAAAAATCCCGCATGGTCTGGGTGGGTTGGATGAAGGTGCGGCCCACGTAATGGTTGCGGATCACCCCCATCTCAAAGGGGATGCCGGTGGCCGCGGCGTAGCCCAGGGCGGCGTAGGTGCCGGAGTCGGGGAAGGGCATCACCAGGTCGCCCTTGAGAGGATGCTCCCGGGCCAGGGCGGCCCCCAGGCGCTTGCGCACCAGATAGACGCTCTGGCCGAAGATCTGGCTGTCCGGCCGGGCGAAGTAGATAAACTCGAAGATGCAATGTTTCGGAGGCGCCGGCGCGAAAGGCTTGTGGGAATGGAGGCCGCCTGCGTCCATGACCACGATCTCGCCGGGCTCCACTTCCCGCCAATAGTCGGCCTGCACCAGATCCAGGGCGCAGGTTTCCGAGGTGGCCAACCAGGAGCCGTTCAGTTGCCCGAGGCACAGGGGCCGGAAGCCATAGGGGTCCCGGGCGGCGATGACCTTGTCCGCCGTGGCCAGCACCAGCGAATAGGAGCCCTTGACGTGCTCCAGGGCGTTGATCAGCGATTCCACCACGTTGGCGCCCCGGTGCCGGGCCATCAGGTGGACGATGATCTCGGTGTCCATGGTGGACTGGAAGATGGAGCCGGCGTCCTCCAGGCGGCAGCGGATCTCCCGGGCGTTGGTCAGGGTGCCATTATGGGCGATGGCAATAGACTGGCCGCCGTGCTGCACCAAGAAGGGCTGGGCGTTGATCAGCACGGTGGAGCCGGTGGTGGAGTAGCGCACGTGGCCGATGCCCAGGTGCCCCGGCAGGCGCTCCAGGATGTCCTTATTGAAGACCTCGGGCACCAGACCGAGACCTCGGTGCTGGCTGACGCGCTGGCCGTCGCCGGTGACGATGCCGCAGGACTCCTGGCCCCGGTGCTGCAAGGCGTAGAGGCCAAAATAGGTGAGCCGCGCCGCCTCGGGGTGCCCATAGATGCCGAAGATGCCGCAGTGTTCGCGGGGTTTTCGGTCATCCTGAAGGATGACCGGGTTTACTGTTTTCTGTTTTCTGTTTTCTGTTTTCAACGCCTTGCCCTTCGCCGCCTTGGCATTGATTGATGGTAGCCGCAGGCTTTAGCCTGCGATTTTTGCCGATACATAAATTATAGCATACTTGGTGGCACAAGCTTCCAGCCTGTGCTTGAATCGGCTCTCCATGCTTTTTTAAGCTCGCAAGATAGCCGGCGATCGCTTCTTTGATATTGGCCTGAGCTTCCTCCCGGGTCGCCCCTTGGGAAAGGCAACCCAACAAGGCCGGACATTGGGCCACAAAGACGCCGTCTTCATCCTGCTCGATGATGACCCGGAATTTCATCAGAACTTCCGCGGCGTTAATGCTGTCCATTAATGTAGTGAGAGCACGGCCCTTCATTATTGGTATGCCGGGCGCATACTACAATTATTTAAAAACTAAATGCTTTCAAAAAAGTAAAATTATCGCTATTAAATTGAATCTTATTTAAAAAATCATAAACAGGTTGTGAATCTAAACACTTTTCTTTATTTTCTATGAATCTTTTAATTTTATTGGCAATATCAATTATCACTAGTTCTTCAACTATATCACTCGGAGATGGTGGGTAAAAATTAAAAGATTTAACCCTCACTTTTGACATAATACCTTTTTTGTCACCAACCGAGGCTATAATAATTCCATAAGTGAATCCCAATTTATCTTCATAGGCTTTAAAATTTACCCTTGAGATAATACTCTCTTTTCTGCAATTATTAATAAATATAATTGCATTTCTAGATAAATTATAAGGGAAATCAACATCTATTGAACCATCCTTCAAAAATGGCTTCATAACAAAGTTATAGTCAAATGGCTCATCTTTGGGAATAAAGCCCTGCTCCTGCTGTTTGAAAAATTCTTGTCCAAAAAACCATACTTCAATAACCCAGGATAAAAGAGAAAGATTATTAATTTTTTTCGTTAAGAAATCTGCATTTATTCTAAGTAATGGAAATATTAATTTTTCACAAATATTATTCTTTAAAATATCCTTTTTAATGACATTTGCATCATTTTCATGGAATGGTCCATCGAATTCTACCGCAAATAATGGATAATTTCCATTATCATATATTACAAAATCATAATGTGCTTGTAAGGCATAACGATATTCTTCATCACTTAACCCACTTGCTTTTATATTTAAAACATCTGCTATACGCATCTTATTCTCTACTTTTGCACTAAATTGACTGGCATTTTTAGACAGATGAATATAAGAAGCTTCTTCGTGCAGATTAAATAATTTCTTCCTTCTATCGATCATTTGTATTATTACCCCTTAGTAAAAGCACAGGCTGGAAGCCTGCGCTACCTTTCTTGGTTATCCCTTAACCGCCCGCAATTGCGCCACGGATTTTTTCACCATGGCGTGATATTCTTGCAGGCTCTTCACTTCCAGTTTGCCCCGTTTCATGGCCCGGATGGCGTCCAGGGTGGCCCTCGCCGCGGCCACGGTGGTGGTGTAGGGGATGTTGTATTCCAGGGCGGCCCGCCGGATGGAGTAGGAGTCGGCCGGGGTGTAGCGGCCTTCCGGGGTGTTGACCAGCAGGTGAATCTCCTGGTTCTTGATGTGGTCGATGATATGGGGCCGGCCTTCCCGAATTTTATGAACGCTGGTGACCGGCAGGCCGTGCTTCTCGAGGTAAGCGGCGGTGCCGGCGGTGGCGTAGAGGCGGAAGCCCTTGGCCTGGAAGCCCTTGGCCAGTTCCAGCGTGGCAGCCTTGTCAGCGTCCTTGACGCTGAACAGCACCCCGCCGGAAAGCGGCAGCACCTGCCCGGCGGCCAGTTGCGACTTGGCAAAGGCGAAGCCGAAATCCTCATCGATCCCCATGACTTCGCCGGTGGAGCGCATCTCCGGGCCTAAGAGCGGGTCCACCCCGGGAAAGCGCCGGAAGGGGAAGACTGACTCCTTCACGGCAAAATAGGGCGGCTCGATCTCCTGGGTGAAACCCAACTCTTCCAGGCTGTGGCCCAGCATCACCTTGGTGGCCAGCTTGGCCAAAGACACCCCGGTGGCCTTGCTGACGAAGGGCACGGTGCGAGAGGCCCGGGGGTTGACCTCCAGGACATAGACCTGGCCGTCCTTGACGGCGAACTGGATGTTGATCAGGCCCACCACCCCCAACTCCGCGGCCATAGCCCGGGTCTGGGCCTTAATCTCTTCCTGAATCTCCCGGGACAGCGAATAGGGCGGCAAGACGCAGGCCGAATCGCCGGAATGGATGCCGGCCTCCTCGATGTGCTCCATGATGCCGCCGATGACGGTCTGCCGGCCGTCGCAGATGGCGTCCACGTCCACTTCGATGGCGTCCTCCAGGAACTTGTCGATGAGGATGGGGTGATCGGGGGATGCCTCCAGGGCCCAATTCATGAAGTTCACCAGCCCCGCATCATCGGCGACGATCTGCATGGCCCGGCCCCCCAAAACATAAGACGGCCGCACCAGCACCGGATAGGTGATCTCATGGGCGATCTCCAGGGCCCGTTCCACCGTGGTGGCGGTGTCGTTGGGCGGCTGCTTCAGATTCAGCTTGGCCAGGAGCTGTTTGAAGAGTTTGCGGTCCTCAGCCCGGTCGATGGCCGCGGCGGAAGTGCCCATGATGCGCACCCCGGCCTTACCCAGGGGCACCGCCAGGTTTAGGGGGGTCTGGCCGCCGAATTGCAGGATCAGGCCCTTGGGGTTTTCCGCGGCCACGATGTTGAGAACGTCCTCCCGGGTCAGGGGCTCGAAATAGAGCTTGTCCGAGGTGTCGTAGTCGGTGGATACGGTCTCCGGGTTGGAGTTGACCATGATGGACTCCACCCCCATTTCCTTAAGGGCGAAGGAGGCCTGGCAGCAGCAGTAGTCGAACTCGATGCCCTGGCCGATGCGGTTGGGGCCGCCGCCCAGGATGGCCACCTTCTCCCGGTCGGTCTTCCGGGCCTCGTCCTCCCATTCGTAGGTGGAATAGAAGTACGGGGTGTAGGCCTCGAACTCGGCGGCGCAGGTGTCCACCAGCTTATAGACCGGGGTGACGCCTAATTCCCGGCGCATCTGGGCGATTTTCTCCTCGCCGCCGCCCCAGAGATGGCCCAACTGCACATCGGAGAAGCCATATTCCTTGGCCCGCCGCAGCATATCCTCCAGTTGGTCCTGCCCTCGCCCTTTACGCAGCAGATCCCCGAACAGGGCCAGTTCATCGGAGAAGGCCACCACGTCCCGAATCTGGTACAGAAACCAGGGATCGATGGCGGTGAGGTCATAGACCTCGTCGACACTCAGGCCATTCCTAAAGGCCTGGCGCAGGTAGAAAAGACGCTGGGAGTTGGGGACCCGGAGTTTGGCCCGCAGCTCATCGGGGCCCACCTCCGGCAGGTCCTTGCCGTCCCCGCCCAGGCCGAAGCGGCCGATTTCCAGGGAGCGGATGCCCTTTTGCAGGGCCTCTTTGAAGGTGCGGCCAATGGCCATGACTTCGCCCACCGATTTCATGGCGGTGGTGAGGAAGTCCACGGCGCCGGGGAATTTTTCGAAGGCCCAACGGGGGATCTTGACCACGCAGTAGTCTATGGTGGGTTCGAAGGAGGCGTAGGTCTCCCGGGTGATGTCGTTGTGGATTTCATCCAAGGTGAAGCCCACCGCCAGCTTGGCGGCGATCTTGGCGATGGGGAAGCCCGTGGCCTTGGAGGCCAGGGCCGAGGAGCGGGAGACCCGGGGGTTCATTTCGATGACCACCATCTCGCCGGTCTGCGGGTGGATGGCGAACTGGATGTTGGAGCCGCCGGTCTCGACCCCGATCTCCCGGATGATGGCGATGGCCGCGTCCCGCATGGCCTGGTATTCCCGGTCCGTCAGAGTTTGGGCCGGGGCCACGGTAATGGAATCCCCGGTGTGCACTCCCATGGGATCCAGGTTTTCGATGGAGCAGATAATGACCACGTTGTCCCGGAAGTCCCGCATCACTTCCAACTCGAATTCCTTCCAGCCCAGGACCGACTCTTCCAGCATCACCTCGCTGATCATGCTGGCGCCCAGACCTTCGGCGGCCATAACCTTCAAATCCTCCAGGTTGTAAGCGATGCCGCCGCCGGTGCCGCCTAAGGTGAAGCTGGGGCGGACAATCACCGGGTAGCCGAGCTCCGGCGCCGCGGCCACGGCCTCATCCAGGGTGCGGACGATGGCGCTTTTGGGCACCCGCAGGTTGATGTTGGCCATGGCGTCCCGGAAGAGCTCCCGGTCTTCGGCCTTCTTGATGACGTCGGGGTTGGCCCCGATCATCTCCACCCCTAACCTCTCCAGGATGCCGGTCTCGGCCACGCCGATGGCGCAATTGAGGCCGGTCTGGCCGCCCAGGGTGGGGAGTATGGCGTCGGGGCGCTCCCGTTCGATCACCTGGCAGACCATCTCCGGGGTGATGGGCTCGATGTAGGTACGGTCCGCCATCTCCGGGTCAGTCATGATGGTGGCGGGATTGGAGTTGATCAGCACCACTTCGTAGCCTTCTTCCCGGAGGGCCTTGCAGGCCTGGGTGCCGGAATAGTCGAACTCGCAGGCCTGGCTGATGATGATGGGCCCGGAGCCGATAATCAGGATTTTCTTGAGGTCAGTCCGTTTCGGCATAATTATCTATGATTAACCTGTGAAGGAATGGACGGAAATCAGCCCTTTAAAGCAAACTAAGGCGGCACCCGCCGTCTCCGGCAGCGGGCCCTCCGCCTGAAAGGCATGCATCAGCAATATTATTATTTTGATGACTTTTAGGCCAGCAGTTTTTCTTCCCGGACCCCGGCGCCTCACTCCAGGGGAGCATCGTGTCCTAAGAAAATAATAACATAGAATAAACCGGTTTGCAGCCTTTCAGCCCCACCGTTACCTAGGTGGGGGCTGGTTCTGGTTTAATTAATCGGGCCAGGGGTGATGCCGGGGCTGGGGCTGGGTGTTGGCCCGCGCTGGGGTTGCGCCGGAGTGGGAGCGACCTGCGGCACCAGCTTGGGCGGGATGGCCGGCAACTCCGGGCCTCCCGGGAAACCGAGTATATCGAAGATTTGCTTCCCGCTCCCCAGGCCCGCCCCGCCCCCGACGCCCCAAAAGGCGCTGTCCTTGAGGCCGGTGTCCATCAGGACTTTCAGCATCTCCTTCATTGGCGGAGTGATCTTTTGTATCCGCCCGAGGGGTTGGTTCAGAGGGACCATGATGAACTCATCAGCCCCGAGCCTGGCCTTTTCCGGGATTTGCCGGTTATTGGAACTCACCTCCCAAAGGCCGCTCATCGAATACGCCCCGGTGACGTTGGGCATCTGCACGGTATAGGCCTCGGAGCCCCGCACCCCCAACACCGCGGTGTGGGTCTCCATGAGGAAATCCGGCTGCTGCACCTGCTGGACGCGAGTCACCAAGGTGTGCATCACCCCTTTGAAGAAGCGCAGCACGGCGCGGCGCTCGCCGTTGGCGGCATCATAGGTGAAGTCCGCCACGGCGATGCGGCTTTCCGGCGCCATGGTGACGAAGGAGTCGTCCACGAATTTCACCTGGGCCTTGGACTTGGACTTGGTGCGGATCACGTCCCCGGGCTCCACCCCGTCGTTGAGCCTGGCTGCGGCAGCCGGGATCTTGCCCTGCTTCAAGAGGTCCACCTGACCCTCCACCAGGGTGAAGCGGCCCACCGCCGCGGCGTGGGCGGCAGCGGAAATTAATAGAGTCACCAATAATAATGCGACAAAGGCCCGCAGATATTTAGGTTTCATGGCCAACGCTCCTTCGGTTAAGGTTGAAACATCCAATAGCCCCAGGCCCAACAGCCCGAGCCGCGGAACATTCATTTGACTCTGGTGGCACAGGTTTCCAACCTGTGCTTTATGGCTATAAGCCTGTGTTAATTTGTCATTCTGAGCAGAACGAAGAATCCCTTTACTTTTTCATGTCGTTATAAACCACCCGATAAATCACCCCGGCCTTATCATCGGAAATAAATATCACGCCGTCGTCCTTGATCAAAACATCCACCGGGCGGCCCAGGGCTCCCTGGGGCGTCAGCCAGCCGGAGATGAAGTCTTCTGCCCCCAGGACATTGCCGGCTTCGTCCAGCTTGTAGCGCACCACCTTGTAGCCCGTGGGCGTGGTGCGGTTCCAGGAGCCGTGGTAGGCCACCAGCAGGTTATAACGGTACTCCTTGGGCCACTCTTCGGGAAAGAAGGCCAGGCCCAACGGCGCCGAATGGGCCGGAATGTCGATGTAGGAGGGCACCGTGTCCTTGCAAAAGTCCCGCTTCAGGCCCTGGGGATCGAACTTGTCGTCATGGATCCTCTTGCCGTAGCAGTAAGGCCAGCCGTAATCCTGACCTTCCAGGATGATGTTGATCTCATCCGGCGGCAGGTCGTCGCCCAGGTAATCCCGGCCCATCTCCGTGGCCCAGATGTGCCCGGTCACGGGGTGGGTCGCCAGGAACACCGAGTTGCGCAGGCCCGCGGCAAAGGTTTTAAGATTGCTGCCATCAGGCTCGGCCACCAGGATCTTGGCATAGCGCCAGTCCTTCTCCACGCAGACGTCGCAGTCGGAGCCCACGGCAATCAGCAGCCGCGGCCTGGGTGGCGGCGACATAAAGCGCAGGGTCCGGGTGAAATGGCGCCCCCCCGGCGGCAGATCGATGATCTTCTTTTTTTTGGTGGCCTTCAATTTCTCGGCGTCATAATCGTACACCGCCACTTCCGGGGTTTCGGCCACGTAGAACTTCGGCTCGGTCCCGGGTCCGAAGGCCAGGCCGTGGGGCCCCTTGAGGCCGCTGACCACCGTCACCACCTCAGCGGCCACCCCTGTGCCGCGCCTGTCCGGCAGGGCCACCACCCGGCCCTCAGCCGGAATGCTCACCAGCAGCGTGCCTTCCCGGTCCAGGCACAAGACCCGGGGGTTGCCCAATTTCTGGGCGAAGACGGAGATGGCGAACCCCGGCGGCAATTTCAGGGCGTCGGAGGGATCGTCAATTAGCTGCGGCGGGGAAGGGGAGGGCGCGGTTTCAAGCAGTTTGGCGATATCCTCGGGCGGAGGTTTTAGAGCCGGGCCGGCCCCCCGCAGGTTTTGCCAGTAGAAATGCCCGGCCCAGAGGAGGCCGGCTGCGACAGCCAGCAGAAGGCCGATTACTAGGGGCTTTTTCATCTTTACAACGGTTGAGCTGAGCCACTACCTCAGGTTGTCGGCTGGAGCAGATATTTAGGTTGCGATAGTTATAGTTTCCCTTTGAACCATTTAGTTTCATAAAAATTAACAGCTTCATCAATTATCTCAATAATGTTTTGACCATCAACAAAGTAATTTGAAGGTGGTCCAAGGTCAAAGATTCTCACCGCATCAACCTCAGGCCAATCATCAAATGGTATTCCATATTCTGAAGAGGTAGTTAAATCCATTTTTGCAAGATGTTTAGTGCCATTACAAATAGAATTTATTATCTGAAAAGATTTATTATCCCATATATCTTGATAGAAAACTTCTCCAGGATTCTTTGGGGTATTTTTAGGGTTATAACCAGGAGCAATCCATTCCCTCAAATGATTTAGCCCCATTATAACGTATAAAAGATACTCTATCTCTTTTGCAACGCTCGATTTATAACGTTTAATAATTCTGCAAATAGAATCCAAGAATTCCTGTGCTGTATTTAAGTCGAAAATTCCATCCATAAAAGTAACGTTTGATACCGGTCTCTTGCCGTAGGGGCGGAACTATGTGTCCGCCCTGTTAGAGGGCACATTCGCAGGTGCGCCTCTTCAAAACTATGTCAAGCCCGCTCCATCATTTCCAAGAACTGTTCAAACAAATAATTGGCGTCATGCGGCCCCGGCGAAGCTTCCGGGTGGTACTGCACCGAAAAGGCCTTGAGGCCCGGATGGCGCAGGCCCTCCAGGGTGTTGTCGTTGAGGTTGATGTGGGTCAGTTCCACCGCCGGGTCGGGAATGGACGCCAAATCCACCGCGAAGCCGTGATTCTGGGAGGTGATCTCCACCCGGCCGCTTACAAAATTCTTCACCGGCTGGTTGGCGCCCCGGTGGCCGAACTTGAGCTTGAAGGTGCGCCCCCCCAGGGCCAGCCCCAGGAGCTGGTGCCCCAGGCAGATGCCGAACATGGGGGCCGCGCCCAGGCACTGGCGGACGTTGTCCACCGCATAGGTGACCGCGGCCGGATCGCCCGGGCCGTTGCTGAGGATGATGCCGTCCGGCTTGAGGTTGAGCACCGCCGCCGCCGGGGTGGTGGCCGGGACCACCAGGACCGCAAGGCCGCGCTTGATTAAGCTCCTGATTATATTGAACTTTACGCCGTAGTCGTAGAGCACCGCCTTCTTGCCGGAACGCTCGGCCCACAGGGTTTCCAGGTCGGTGTCGTCGGTGTCCGCCGGAAATTGCGGCCACCAGTAGGGGCGTTTACAGGTGACCAGGGGCACGAGGTCCTGGCCCTCCATGCTGGGGAGCTCCCGGGCCCGGCGCACCAGGGACTCCGGGTCCAGGTCCACGGTGGAGATGAGGCCCCGCATGGCCCCCACTTCCCGCAATCTCTTGGTGATGGCCCGGGTGTCGAAGCCCTCCACCCCCAGTTTGCCCGCGGCCTTGAGATAATCGGCCAGCCGGCCCTGGGAGCGCCAGTTGGAAGGGTAGGGGTGGTACTCCTTGACGATGAAGCCCTCCACCTGCACCCCCCGGGATTCGATGTCTTCGGGATTGATACCGTAGTTGCCGATCAGGGGATAAGTCATGGTGACGATCTGGCCCTTATAAGAGGGGTCGGTGAGGATCTCCTGATAACCGGTCATGGCGGTGTTGAACACCACCTCGCCGGCGGATTCGCCCTCGCCGGTAAAGGACCGCCCCTTAAGCACCAAGCCGTCTTCCAGCGCCAATAATGCCTTCAAAGTGCCAACCTCAAAATGCTGAATTTTCGTTGAAGTATAACATATCCGGCCGCGGCCGCGGCCCAATTTTTTGGATCAGCTTTATTGCGGCCAGGCCGCCTAGCGCAATCCAAAGGTAGGTCGGCCGTCCTTGACCGCGGAAATTAAAGGCGGCATGGAGGCCCGGCCTAACATTTCTTTTAAAGCCTTTCGATCTTAATCCGCACCGCCCCAAAAGCGACTTCATATAACGTCCGTGGCGGGGCGATTTCGAGGCAGGCAAGGGTTTAACCTTGCCTCGATTTGGTGGTGATCTAAAAAACCGCCGAGGGCGGCGGTTCTACAGGTTTTTCCTTGGCCGTCATGGCATCCTGGCGTGAGATATTTACTTGCTGCCGCCTTGCTTTCGCCAAAGTTTGGCGATCAACTCCGCCTGACGCCGCGCGGCGCCCTGGTGGGGGGTCAGGGCCGCCCGGGCTTGGGCCCCCAGTCGGCGGCGACGCTCCGGGTGGGCCAGGAGGTCGGCAGCCGCGGCGGCCAGGGAGGCGGCGTCCGAAACCTTGAGGCCAGCCCCGGCCTCCTCGAGAATGGCCTGAGCCCAGCGGAAGTTTTCCAGGTGAGGCCCATAGAGAGGAGATACACCCCAGGCGGCGGGCTCCAGGATGTTTTGGCCGCCGTGGGGGACGAGGCTGCCGCCCACGAAGGCCAGGTCCGCGGCGCCGTAAAGGCTGAAGAGGTCGCCGATGGTGTCGACCAGCACCACGGAATGGCGGCGGGCTTCTGAGCCGGCCTTGAGCCGGCTCCAGAAATGGAAGGGGAGGGCGCTTTTAGCCAGCGATTCTCCCAGGCCCGGGGCGCGCTCCGGGTGCCGGGGCGCCAGGACCAGCAGCAGAGCAGGGTAGGGGCCCCGGAGTTCCTGATAGGCCGCCAGCACCGCTTCTTCTTCCCCCGGATGGGTGGAGGCGGCCAGAAAGACCGGTTCAGCCTCGGGAGGCACCTCTACGCCGCCTTGCAGCAGCCGCTGAAATTCCCGGGCCCGGGCCTCATCCCGGTCCTGCAGCAGGCGGTCGATTTTCAGGTTGCCGCTGAGATGTAGCTTGGACGAGTCTAATCCCATTTCCCGCAGGCGTTGAAAATCTTGAGTAGTTCCAGCGGCAATAAGGTCATAATTGCTAATAATATTATCGGCATACCATCTATTTCTAAGATATCTTCTGAAGCTTTGGTCAGAGACCCGGGCATTGGCCAGGGCCAAAAGGACGCCGCGCTCATGGGCTAACTCCAGGAAATTAGGCCAGATTTCCGATTCGAGGGTAACGGCCAGATGAGGCCGCAGTCGCTCCAGATAACGGCGCACTGTCCAGGGGATGTCCAGGGGAAAGTAGCAGACCAAGGCCCCCAGGGGTAAGAAGTGCTTGCGGGCCAGGGCCTGGCCGGTTTCGGTGCCGGTGGTGACTATCAGCGCCGACTGGGGCAGCAGTTTTTTGAGCTCCCGGGCCAGGGGCACCGCGGCCAGAATTTCCCCCACAGAGACCCCATGCAGCCAGATCCGTGGATACCCCGGCGGAGGACCGGCCGGAAGCTGTAAACCCATACGGGGCCGAAAGCTTTCTCCCCGGCCCCGGGATTTGAGGTGCCAATAGAACCAGGGCCAGCCCACCAGACCGGCCAGGTTGCTCAAGCTGCGATATGCCAATAATAATAGGCTTTTGCGAGACAATTCTATCAAGTCTTCTTAAGTTTTGCAAGCCACTGGTCCCGAACCTTGAGGTAGTCCGCCAAAATCCGGCCGTGGTCAAAGGCCAAGGCCGGCGGCAGGTCTCCGGGGCGGAAGATCTGCAGGCTCCGGGCGTCGTCCGCGGCCCGGGGGGTGCCGTAAGCCTCGGCCACAAACACAGTGCTGATGTTGTGCTGCCTGGGGTCCCGCCCAGGGTCGGAATAAGTGTGCAACTGCCCCAGAAGTTGCACTTCCAGGCTCGTTTCTTCCCGGGCCTCCCGCCGCGCCGCGTCCTCCAATGATTCGCCGTAATCCACGTAGCCCCCGGGCAAGGCCCAACCCAAAGGCGGATTGGCTCGCCGGATCAGCACCAGGCCTTGCTCGGGTATTTCGATGATAATGTCCACGGTCGGCACCGGATTACGGTGAGGCCGGAAGACATAGCCACATTTCGGACATTTTTCTTCGCTGGACATATGTTAGTTTACATAATATATATTATCAGACGTTCTCGATAGGGCCCCTAAAAACCGCGTTTGGAAAATTTTTTAAGATCCTGATAATTTACCGCCACAATTTGCCAGGTTCCCGTCTCCCGCTGCCGCCTCATTTGGAAACGAAACGGCTCCTTGCTTTTGGGATCCACCAGGGTCACCCGGGCTTCCTCCCCTTGGACCTCGATTTGCGCCGTGGTGGCCGCCGCCGCCACCGCCAGGATTTGCTTATTATCCAAATCTTTCAGGTACTTCTCCATCATGGCCCGGAGGTCTTTTTCAAAGCTTTCGAAGAGTTTGGGCAGGAAAATTCGGGCGAACTTGCTCCCCATTTGCCGGCTTAACCGGTCCCATTCTTCTTCTTTTTTGTCCTTTTGATCTTTCGGTTTATCCAGATCTTGGCTGGCGGACTCCACAAAATCATTAAAAATTGCCTTTAAATCTAGATAGTTAAAGAATTGCTGCATGTCCTTGGTCTTGAGGGCCAGGGACATGCGCTGCAAGGCGTACCGTGGCGAGGTGGACCAGTGCCAATAGAGGCCGCCGGCCAGGGCCGCCCCCAACACCGCGGCGACCAAAATAATTATCCATGTCCGGCGGCGCATGCGGCCTCCCTGTGGTGAACTTGGCTTTATCATCGTTTTAAGGTAGATATACTATATCCTGAAACTGGAATCGAGACATGACACCGGAAAAATTATTCTCCCGACACCCCCTGGATAACGGCTTAACCTTGGAATTTTGGGATTTATCACGCCCAATGATTGGCGACCGCTGGATCGTGGTCCTGGAAGCCCGCCTTGCTATTCCCGTGGGCGCAGCGACCCTGCCTCCGGACCTTATGGGCCAGGAGGCTGAGATCAGCCGCACCTTGGGTCCGGAGGTCGTCTTTTCCCAGCGGGATGAGCGCAACTTCATCGCCGCCGAAGATTTGCCGGCGACCCTTAAAGAAATCGAGGCCCGCCTGCTGACTCTGGCGCCCTCTTATTTTGGGCACCAGGAATTTGCCGGCCGCTTCATTCGGAAGAGATTTGCTGAATTCCAGGAAGAGCAGCGTTGGCACAGTCGGCAAACCCAGCAATGACAAGGGTTTTAAAGGCAGACCGCATATAACGCCCGTAGAGCGTCGATTTCAGGGCAGCCAAGGTGTTTCTATATCCCAGTAAAACTCCTGACCCGGGGAACCTATGGAATATTGGTCAACAGGCGCGCAAGAACTGCCGGTGGTGCGGATAACCGGCAAAGGGATGCGCTGGCAGCGCACCGGCCACCCCTGGCTTTACCGGGACGACCTGGCCCATGATGCCAAACTGCCGCCGGGCGAGTTGGCCGCGGTGCTGGGTCCGGGAGACCGTTTTCTGGGCCAGGCCTTTTACAGCGCCGCCTCCCGCATCGCCCTGCGGTTCGTCACTTACGTAGAGGAACCGGTGGATACGGCCTTTTGGGAGCGCCGCCTCAATCGGGCCCTGGAGTACCGGCGCCGGGTGGTTGAGGCGGACGATGCCTTCCGCCTCATCTACGCCGAGGCTGACGGCTTCCCGGGATTGGTGGCGGACTCCTATGCCGGCCACCTGGTCCTGCAGGCCCACCATCCAGGCCTGGCGCGGCACTTACCGGAAATCATCGAAATGCTGGAGCAACACCTGCACCCGAATTCCATCACCCTGCGCCACGATGCTGAAGTCCGCCGGCTGGAGGAACTGCCCCTGGAAGTCAAGACGGTGTCCGGGGAACTGCCCGCCCGGGTGGCGGTGCGGGAAGGCGAGGTGCGCCTCTGGGTGGATATCCGGGGTGGCCAGAAGACCGGGATGTTCCTGGACCAGCGGGAAAATCGGGCCGCCGCGGCCTTCTGGGCCCGGGGCCGGGTGTTGGATGCCTTTTCCTACCAGGGGGCCTTTGCCATGCACCTGGCCCCCCGGGCCGAGCACGTCACCCTGGTGGAGAGTTCCGCCGCGGCCCTGGAGATGGCCCGGGAAAACGCCGCCCTCAATAATCTGGCTAATATCGAGCCGGTTAAGGAAAATGTCTTTGCCTACCTGAAAGCCGCGGTGGCCGCGGGGAAGCGCTTCGACTGCATCGTCCTGGACCCCCCGGCCTTTGCCAAAAGCCGGGGCGAGCGCGCCGCGGCCGTCAAGGGCTACCACGAAATCAACCGCCGGGCCTTCCAGCTTCTCAACCCCGGCGGGGTCCTGATCACCTGCTCCTGCTCCTACAACCTCAGCGAGCCCGATTTCCTGGGGATCGTTCGGGAGGCGGCGGCCGAGGCCCGGCGCCAGGCCAGGCTGGTGGAGCGTCGGGGCGCGGCCAAAGACCACCCTGCCCTGCTCTCACTACCCGAAAGTCTTTATCTGAAGTGCTTTATCCTGATGGCTGATTGAATTTTGAATTATAGGTGGGGGGCGTCTCTGACCGCCCAAATACAGGCGGGCACTGAGGCCCGCCCCACTTTTTTGCATTTCCCCGACCCTAACCCCTTCTCGCCGAATGTTTGGACCGCCATTTATAGCAAATTGCGCTTGACAGATCATACCGATTATACATATTATTACATATAATAATGCATATTAGAGGGTGATGGCATGAGAACAACCCTGAACATCGAAGACGAATTGCTGGCCAAGGCGGCGAAATTGACCGGTATCAAGGAAAAGACCTCTCTGGTCAGGCTCGGTCTGGAAGCCTTGGTAGCCAGGGAAAGCGCCAAGAGGCTCGCGGCTTTGGGGGGAAGCGAACCGAACCTGGAGATGATTCCCCGCAGAAGAATTGAAGAATCATAACATGGTCCTGGTTGATTCCTCGGTTTGGGTGGCGCATCTGCGGCAGGGGGCTATTGGACTGGACACCCTGCTGCACGAAGGCCGGGTGGTGTGCCACCCCTTCATCGTGGGCGAACTTGCCTGTGGTAACCTCCGGAACCGGAGAGAGATTATTTCTCTTCTTGAGACGCTTCCTGGGGCAATCCGGCCTGAACCTGAAGAAGTAATGCAGTTTATCGACAATTATCGCCTTATGGGAAAAGGTTTGGGCTACATTGATATGCACTTGCTGGCTGCGGCCAGATTGACCGGGGTTCCCCTCTGGACCCTCGACAAAAAGCTCCATGAGGTTGCCAAACAACTGCAATTAGTCCCCTGATTTTCTCTAGCAGGCTGTTTCTGCACTGCCTGACCCCCTCCCCTGCCGTTTCATTAACACCGCATTGACTGGACCGGCCACTTCCAATAGAATGAAGCATGCCCGCAAAGATTCCTGGCCGGAGCCTGATTCCGGCTCTGTTCCTGGGTTTATGCCTGGCGGGGGCCGCCCCGGCGCCCGCGGCCGCCCCCCCTACCCCGCCCCAGCCCCAGATCCTGGAAGCGTCTCTGGCCCCACGCACTACCAAGATCCTGCACCAGGTGGCCCTGACCTACACCCCGCAGATGTCACCGGCTGAGCGCGACCGTGACTGTCTCCAAAAGATCGCCCTGGCCAAACGCCTTTTGGGGGTGGCGCGGCCCAAGGAACTGCGCCAGCAAACCCTTGATTTGATCTTCCCGGGCCGCGAGGTCTCCTGGGAGGATCTGAGGATGCGCCGCTGGCCCGGCGGCGACCGGGTGGGCGTCACCCTGAGCGTGCCGGTCTGGGTGCCGTCCCGGGCCCAAAAGCTCCAGACCTACTGCGCCTTCGAGAAGAAATGGCAGACCGTGGCCCAGACCACGCCGCGCAAATCCGGCTACGTCTGGTTTGCCCCCAATCTGGCCGATATCAATAATAAGTCCCGATACCGGGCCGAGACCATCCAGTTCGAGGTGAACAGCAAGTTCGCTCCCCTGGCGGCCCTGCTCCTGGAGTGCATCTTCCGGGAGGGTTATTATGACCCGGCCAAGCGGCTGCCGCTCATGTCGGTGCGGGGCGGCGAAGACACCTACGCGGTGAGCGCCTGGACCGCACCGGTGACCGCGGAGTGCCTCAGCTTCCCGGACAATGACGGTGACTCCCTGGCGGCCACCGTGGCCCTATGCCACTACCAAAACCTTGCTGAAATCTACCACGGCCACCATGCCCCTGCTTCCAACCACCGTCTGGGTCTGGCCCTGGACCTCAATGACTCCAACTACCCCGGGGTGGTGGATGGCGTCCCCAACCCCATCAGCCGCGCCCTCCGCCAGTACAACCGGGATGCCATGCACAAACTCGACGCCCGGCAAAATCCGGCCTGGGTCTACCGGGCCGCCAAATGGCTGGGCCTGCGCCTGCCCCAGGAATGGACCTACGTCGGTTACAACACCGACTGGGAGCATGTGGACGTGGGGACGAAGTGAGGCAGTTGCCAGTAGCCAGTAGTCAGTAGTCAGTTTTTGGTAGCCGCAGGCTTTAGCCTGCGCCGCACAGGCTGACAAGCCTGTGCTACCGGAGATTTTTGATGTAGGGTGGGCACTGCCCACCATTTCCTCTCGTTCCCAAGCTGAGCTTGGGAACGCTGCTGATCTGCCCAAGCTGAGCTTGGGCTCCAAATTCGTTCCCAAGTGCAACTTGGGAACGAGTACAGAACACCGACTGGGAGCATGTGGACGTGGGGACGAAGTGAGAGTGGTTAGTTTCGAGTTTCGAGTTTTTAGTTTCGGAGAAACGGTGGCCGGGACGGCCGCCCTACGAAAAACATTTATGGGTAGGGCGGGCGTCCCGCCCGCCAACCTTATGGTTTTTTATAGCCGCAGGCTTTAGCCTGCGCCGCACAGGCTGGAAAGCCTGTGCTACCGGCGATTTTGATGTAGGGTGGGCACTGCCCACCATTTCCTCTCGTTCCCAAGCTGAGCCTGGGAACGCTGCTGATCTGCCCAAGCTGAGCTTGGGCTCCAAATTCGTTCCCAAGTGCAACTTGGGAACGAGTGCAAAATGGAAACCGTGTTAAAAGATTTCATCAATCAACTGAAAGAATCCGCCGATCATCGGGATATTCTGACGCATTATCGGTATTTACCCGAACAGCCGGCGGACTACGGGCCGGATGATGCCGGCCTGCCGACTGAGCTGGTGGAGGCCCTGGCGCGCCTGGGCATCCCCCGCCTTTACCGCCACCAGGCCGAGGCCCTGACCGCCATTCGGGCCGGCAAAAATCTGCTGGTGGCCACGCCCACCGCCAGCGGCAAGACCTTGATTTACAATTTGCCGGTGCTGGAATCTCTCTTGCAGGACGACTCCGGCCACGCCCTCTATCTCTTCCCCCTGAAGGCCCTGGAGCAGGACCAGCTCAAGGCCCTCAATGAACTAAACGCCGCCCTGCCCTCCCCTTTTCTCCGGGCCGCCATCTACGACGGCGACACGCCGCCCTCCCAGCGCCAGGCCATCAAGGCGAAGCCGCCCCACGTGCTCATCAGCAACCCGGACATGCTGCATATGGGCTTAATGCCGTTTCACGCCTCCTGGTCCGGATTTTTTGCCAGCCTCAAGTTCGTGGTCATCGACGAGGTCCACACCTATCGGGGCATCATGGGCAGCCACATGGCCCAGGTGCTCCGGCGTCTGAAGCGCATCTGCGCTTACTACGGCTCCCGGCCGCAATTTATCCTGTCCTCCGCCACCATCGCCCAGCCGGAGGCCTTTGTCCGGCATTTAACCGGCCTAGAAGTGGAGACGATTTCCGAAAGCGGCGCGCCCCAGCCCGGGCGCCATTTTCTCTTCCTCAACCCCCCGGCCGGGGCCCCAAGCGTGGCGGCCCAGATCTTTGCCCGGGCCGTGCGGGAGGGCCTCAACACCATCTGCTTCACCCAGTCCCGCAAGCTCACCGAACTGATCCACGTCTGGTCGCTCAGGATCGTGCCGGAGCTTAAACGCTACATCAGCTCCTATCGGGCCGGGTTTTTGCCGGAGGAGCGCCGGGAGATCGAGCAGGCCATGGCTTCCGGCAAGATGCGGGGGGTGATCTCCACCAGCGCCCTGGAGATGGGCATCGACATCGGCGGCCTGGACGTTTGCATCCTGGTGGGCTACCCCGGCACCATGGTCACCACCCGGCAGCGGGCCGGCCGGGTGGGCCGCCAGGGCCGGGATTCCCTCATCGTCCTGGTGGCCCAGGCCGACGCCCTGGACCAATACTTCATCAAATACCCGGACGAATTCTTCGGCCGCCCCCTGGAGACCGCGGTGGTGGACCCGGACAACCCTTACGTGGTCAAGGCCCACCTGCCCTGCGCCGCCCAGGAACTGCCCCTGCACCTCAAAAATGAGTCCTGCTTCGACCTCAAGGCCTTTGAGGCGGTCATCAATGAGCTGGCCCGGGAACGCCTGCTGCTGCACTCCGCCGCGGGCGACGCCTGGTTCGCCCGGGACCGGTTTCCCCAAAAGGAAGTAAACATCCGGGGCGTGGGCGACAGCTTCGCCATCTTCCAGACCGGCAAGAAGCGGCCCCTGGGCTCCGTCGACGGCCACCGGGCCTTGCGGGAATGCCACCCGGGCGCGGTCTATCTCCACAAGGCTCAGACCTGGGGGGTGGAACGCCTGGACCTGGAGCGCCGCAACGTCTGGGTCAACCCCATCGAGCCCAACTATTTCACCCGCATCCAGACGGACAAGGAGACGGAAATCCTGGAGATCCTGGAGACCCGGCAGGTGGCGGCCTTCACCGCCCGCACCGGGCGTCTCAAGGTCACCGAACATATCATGTCCTATGAGAAGCGGCGCCTGCCCGGCCAGGAGCTGCTCGGGATGGTGTCCCTGGATTTGCCGCCCCAGATCTTCGAAACCGTGGGCATGTGGCTGGAGATCCCGGACGCGGTCAAAAACGCCATCTACGCCGGCGGCGGCCATTTCATGGGCGGCATCCACGCCCTGGAGCACGTCCTCATCAGCATGTTTCCGCTCTTCGCCCTGGCGGACCGCTATGACATCGGCGGCATCTCCCACCCGGCGCACCCCCAGGTGGGCCGGGCCGCCATCTTCATCTACGACGGCTACCCCGGCGGCGTGGGTCTGTCGGCCCGGGCCTTTGAGATCCTGGAAGACCTGCTCCAGCGCTCCCGGGAGGTTACCTATGCCTGCCCCTGCGAGGACGGCTGCCCCTCCTGCATCCATTCCCCCAAATGCGGCTCGGGCAACAAACCCCTGGACAAGGAGGCGGCCGTAAGCATCGCCGCCATGCTCCTGGGGCTGGAGGAGCCTGAAGGGGAAGCCGAGGTCCCGTATGTGGAGGCCGCCATCGTTCCTGCCCTCACCGCCGACGAACCCATCACCGGCGGCACCTGGCTGACGCAGCGGAAGATAGGAATTATGGACCTGGAGACCCGCTGCTCCGCCGCCGACGTGGGCGGCTGGGGACAGTGCCACCTCATGGGGGTCTCCCTGGCGGTGCTGCACGAAACCCATACGGGGATCGCCACCACCTACCGGGAACACGACCTGGAACGCCTCGGTCAGCGCTTAAGTAAGCTGGACCTGGTGGTGGGCTTCAACATCAAGCGTTTCGACTACCGGGTGTTGCAGCCCTACACCAAGATCAGGCTGGCGGAGGTGCCCACCCTGGACATCCTGGAGGAGGTGAACGCCGTCCTGGGCCACCGGCTCTCGCTCAACCACCTGGCGGAAAAGACCCTTGGTGAGCAAAAGACCGGGGACGGTCTGATCGCCCTGGAGCTCTTCGCCGCGGGAAAATGGGAGGAACTGGACTCTTATTGCCGTCAGGATGTCGTCCTCACCCATCGCCTCTTCGAATACGGGGCGCAGCATGGCCACCTCCTTTACCAACACCGCCAGGGTTCCCTGGTGCAGGTGCCGGTGGACTGGCGGGAAGAGCGGTTTTTCGACGAGTCCGCATAATTATCCCCAGCTTCCTACTGTATAAGGCCAGTTCGGCAGGCCCAAATTCCAATTTAACTTAGATTGCCGGCGTATTTTAACCAAAATCTCATAACTTTAACCTCTCTTGCCCTTGCCCTTTGACTCAAGGTGCTTTATCATTTGGGAAAAATTCTCTCGATAAGGGGGCCGCAATGAAATTGAGAAATAAGAGCATAGCCCTGGGGTGTTGTTTGGCGCTGGCTATCTTCTTTTGCGCCTCGCCGCTGCTGGCTGCCGAGGCCGACCCCAAGGTGGGCCAACAGTTGGGTCCGGTGAAGTTTGCCAAACCCATTTCCGACGAGGATGCCAAATCCCTGGGTCTGGACAAGCCGGCCGAATTCACCCTCAAGGACGTCAAATCGCCTTATGTCTTCGTGGAGCAGTTCAACACCAGCTGCCCCCACTGCATGCATCAGGCCCCGATCTTGAACGACCTCTACAGCAAGGTGCAGCAGGACGCCGGCCTGAAGGACAAGCTGAAATTCATGTCCGTGGGCCAGGGCAATGACGAAACGGCCGTGAAGATGTGGAAGGCCTTTCACAAAGTGCCCTTCCCGGTGATCCCGGACCCCAGCAGCGGCCTGGGCAAGGCCCTGAATTTCAGCCCCTATCCGGTCTCCATGGTTCTGGATAAGAACGGCAAGATCCTTTGGGTGGAGATCGGCGCCTTTGAAAGCGCCGACGAGACCCTCAAGGTGGTCAAGGCCTTAGTAAAATAAGCGCCGCAGTAAAACTAAAATTAGAACAGCAATGGGGCAGGCCGCGGAGTTTCTCCGTGCGGCCTGTCTCTTGCTCTCGCCCATTTGACGTCTGCTTAATTCATCCTAAAATTGGCTTGAGAGCTCTGTTAAACCCGTCAAAATGTATTAAAGGACGCGAGACATGGATCTGCATGCCCTTTTGGTAGCCACGGATTTTTCCGAGTGCGCCGCGGCGGCCTTTCAGATGGCCAAGAAGCTGGCCCGGCGCTTTGGAGCCAAGATTATCCTGTTGCACGTCATCAATCAGCGGGTGGTGGAAGGTCTGGCCGAACATTTGCGGGAGGAGCCGGAGGCTCTCTTGCCCGAGTTCCGGGAGCGGGCCCAGCAGCAATTGGGCGAATTCCTCAAGCGGGTCAGGCCCGGGAAACTGAAGGTGGAGAGCATGGTGGTCGTGGGCCTGCCCTTCCAGGAGATCGCCGTGGTGGCCCGGGACCTGGCGGTGGATATGGTGGTCATGGGGGGCTACGGCCGGGGCGGCCGGGGGCCCATCGAAAAGGTCTTTTTCGGCTCCACCGCGGAAAAGGTGGTGCGCCTGTTGCCCTGCCCGGTGCTGTGCGTGCCGCCCGCAGTGAGCGGTGAGCAGTAGGGGCGACCCGCTGGGTCGCCCATTGACAATCTAATGCGACTCGTTACCGCGACTATCTGCTTAATCCTGTGCCTTTCCTTCCAGGCTCAGCCCGCCCGGGCGGACCTGGCGGTGGGCCAGCGCTTTCCCGACCTGACTTTCAGCGGCGCCTTGTCCGCCGCGGACCGGTCCTATCTGGGCCTGACCCGTCCCGGACCCTTCAGCCTGAGGGACATCCAGGCCCAATACGTCTTAATCGAAATCTTCTCCGACACCTGCCCTCACTGCATCCTGGCGGCTCCCCAGGTCAACCGGCTCTTTCGCTTGATTGAAGGGGAGCGCAAATTGCGGGGAGGCGACGGCCAGCCTGCGCTTCTGAAGATGATGGGGGTGGGGTTCTATGGCAAACGGGCCGCCATGGAGGTCTGGCGGATAAAATATGACCTGCCCTTCCCGCTCATCCCGGACCCCAAGGCCCAGGTGGGCCGGGCCCTGGACATCCCCGGCACCCCCACCTACGTGGTCCTGGACCGGCAGGGGCGGGTGGTCTTCGTGCATGCCGGTGAGATCGGCAGTCCGCGCCGGTTCCTGCGGAAGATTTTGGCCCATATGGCTTTTTAGCAGCTGCAAAAAAAAGGCGGGGGACGGGAGACGCGGAAACCACCGGTCCTCGGTCCCCGGTCCCCGGTCCTTTTTTAGACGGGAAAATCGACCTTGATCTTGAAGACTTCCTGGGCCGGCAGGCTCAGGACCGCCACCCCCGAGGCCTCGGAGATTTCCGTGAGTATCTGGTCCAGCCGCGCCAAGGATTCGGCGATGAGGGTGAACCAGACGTTGAAGTGGTGGCGCCGCAGGTAGTTGTGGGTCACGCCGGGGTAGCGGTTGACCACTTCCACGAAGCGCGAAAGCCTCTCCGGGGCCACGTGGGCGGCGCACAGGGTGCTGGTATAGCCCAGCTTGCGGGAGGTGAAGTTGGCCCCGAGGCGCCGGATGATACCGCGGTCCATCATGGCCTGCACCCGCCGGACCACTTCCGCCTCCGGCGCCCCTACCCTGCCGCCCACCTCCGCATACGGCCGGGAGACGATGGGGAAATGGGACTGGATTTCGTTCAGGATGGCCTTGTCCAGGTCGTCCAACACCTCGTTTTCCGTTTTCCGTTTTCCGTTATCCGTTGTCTTCATAAAGAAGTCTTGCGCCTTGGCGCCTTTTCGTGAACTTTATTACCCAACCGGCTCATAAGGACAAATGGGGTCTTCCGCCAGGACGTCGCCGCTCAGGGCATAGGCCCGGGCCCGGCAGCCGCCGCAGACCTGGCGGTATTGGCAGGTGTGGCACTTGCCCCGGTAGTCGTCCACCCTTCTCAATTGTTGAAACAGCTCGGAATTGGCCCAGATTTCCGCAAACGGGGTCTCCCGGATATTCCCGGCCAGCAACTCCAGGTAGCCGCAGGGCTGCACCTCACCCTTATAGGAGACAAAGGCGAAGCCCTGGCCCCCCAGGCAGCCCTTGGTCATGGCCTCCAGGCCGTGGCTGGCCGGGGTGATCTTCTCGCCTCGGGCGTGGGCGTCCTGGCGCCACAGGCGGTAGAACTGCGGGGCGCAGGTGGGCTTGATAAAGAGCCGGCCTTCCTTTTGCCGCTCCAAAAGCCAGCGCAGGGTCTCTTCGTATTCCTCGGGATTAATAACCTGGTCCCGGATCTCCTCGCCCCGGCCGGTGGGCACCAGGACGAAGACGTGATGGGCCGCGGCCCCGAGGCTAATGGCCAGTTCATGAATGGCCGGCAGCTCATGCCGGTTGGCCCGGGTGACGGTGGTGTTGATCTGGAAGGGCAGCCCGGCCTCCCGGCAGGCGGCGATGCCGGCCAGCGCCCCCTCATAAGCGCCGGGCACGGCCCGCAACTGATCATGGCTGGCCGCGCTGGCCCCGTCGATGGAGATGGAGAGCCGCTGGATGCCCACTTCTTTGAGGCGGGCGGCGATCTGGGGGGTCAGGAGCGTGCCGTTCACCGCCATGACCATGCGCAGGCCCTTGTTAGTGCCGTGGGCCGCCAGGTCATAGATGTCCTCCCGCAGCAAGGGCTCGCCGCCGGTCAGGATCACCACCGGCTGGCCCATGCCGGCCAGATCGTCCAGGAGGGTAATGCCTTCGTCCGTGGTCAACTCGCCGGGATAAGGCCCGGAGCCCGCCGCGGCCCGGCAATGGAGACAGGCCAGGTTGCAGCGCCGGGTGGTCTCCCAGGCCAGCAGGCGCAGGGGGGGGATTCTATTTGGTTCAGGCATTGATAGGTCCATGAATTGGTGGCACAGGTTTTCAACCTGTGCATCATCCGTCACTTTCATAAAGCCAGGGATATTCTTCGGGAGTTGAGGCCAGCGCCGCTTTCACCGGATTGTTTCTGATATACTGCCACTTTTCTAAAAATTCTGCTTCATCCCGCACAATTCGGTCAAAACGCTCCTCTTGCCATAAGGAGCCTTGCACTCCCCTTCCCTGATTGATCTTGCGAGCGCTGAAGCGCTTGATACTATGGATAATCTCGGCCAGACTAAAAGTCCCTTCTGCGGGCTGATTGAGGGGTTGCGCCAGGGCATGAACATGGTCAGGCATGACCACTGCCGCAAATATTTGCCATTTTATTCCATGCCAGTGTCGGATGGCACCGAGAGTAATGGTGCGCTCCTCATGACTCAAGGTTTGGCCTGTCAGGCAGCGCCAGGTAATAAAATAGACGCTTCCAGGCAGTTGCCAATGGGGCAGATTTCTCCTGGTGCAATGAAAATTTTGCACAGGTTGAAAACCTGTGCCACCTGGTCTTTTCTTTGGATGATTTATCTCCTTTTTATAGGTTACCATCAGGTAAACCCAATTTTAAAAGGACGGTTGAAAGTAGCTCATTGCTTGGTGGCACAGGTTTGTAACCTGTGCATATTTCTTCTCAAACCTATTTTGCCAAGATTCTGGCTGCCTGCTTGGCGAAATAAGTCAAAATCAAATCCGCCCCGGCCCGCTTGATGGCGGTGAGGGATTCCAGCATCACGGCGTTTTCATCCAGCCAGCCGTTTTGGGCCGCGGCCTTGATCATGCTGTATTCGCCGCTCACCTGGTAGGCCGCGATGGGCAGGTCGAACTCCGCCGCCACTTGCGCAATGATGTCCAGGTAAGGCAGAGCCGGCTTCACCATGAGGATGTCGGCCCCCTCCTCCACGTCCAGGGCCGCCTCGCGGAGGGCCTCCCGGGCGTTGGCCGGGTCCATCTGGTAGGCGCGGCGGTCGCCGAAGGCCGGGGCGGACTCCGCCGCCTCCCGGAAGGGTCCGTAAAAGCTGGAGGCGTACTTTACCGCGTAGCTCATGATGGGCACCATCTCGAAGCCCCGCTCGTCCAGGGCCTCCCGAATGGCGCCGACCCGGCCGTCCATCATGTCCGAGGGCGCCACCATATCGGCCCCGGCCTCGGCGTGGGACACGGCCACCTGGGCCAGCGCCTCCAGGGAAGCGTCGTTGTCCACTTCGCCCTGATGGATGAGGCCGCAGTGGCCGTGAGAGGTGTAGCCGCACAGGCAGACGTCGGTGATCACCAGCAGCTCCGGCGCCTCTTTTTTCAGGCGGCGCACCGCCTGCTGCACCGCGCCCTTGGGGGAGGCGGCCTCGGAGCCGGTTTCGTCTTTCTTTTGGGGCAGCCCGAAGAGGAGCACCGCGGGCAGGCCCAGGTCCTTGATCTCCCGGGCCTCCTTGACGAGCTGGTCCACAGAGAGGCGGAAGACCCCCGGCATGGAGTCCACCGCCTGGCGCACCCCCTGTCCCGGGGCCACAAACATAGGGTAGATGAAGTCTTCCCGGCGCAGATGGGTCTCCCGGACCATTTTTCTTATAGTTTCACTGCGCCGGAGCCGGCGGGGACGAAATACTAGTTCCATAACTTGTGCCTTCCTTGTCGATTAGCCATCCGTAGGGCGCCGCGCGCCGCGCCCCTGCACAACAGTCTTATATTATTAGCATATCACCGTCTCATGATTTTTCCAACTCGTAAGATACCGCCGACCGGTTTTTTACGCCGGTCCCAGCCATTAAACCGGCAGGTTAGGCCCAGCCCTTTCCAGCGCCTGCCGGAACCTGATTGGGGCCCTCATCTTACCAGGGCGACGGTTCAAAAAGAGGTTGACGCCTCTTACGGGTATGGGATACTAATGCCTGAAATCTACGGGGTGGGATGCAGGTTGCCTAAGGAAAAACTCTTAAGCCTTTTAGTGGCGGCAATGCTTTTGGGAGGCCTGGCGGGCTGCGCCTCGGCCCCGGTACAAATGGCGCCGGAGGCCCCGCCCCAGGCGCCGGTGCGGGGGGAAAATCCCGACCAGGCCAGGCTCAGGGACGCCCTCACCGGACAGCAATTGCCTCCGGGGGAAGTGGCTGATCTCAGCGACCGCCTCCTGACCGCCGGCAATGAAGTGAGCGACCAAGACATGGCCCGGCTGGAGCTGGTCCTCCTGAAGGCCATCAAGTCCTCGGATAAGACCTACCATGCCGTTCTCTGGCGCAACCTGGGCATCATCCATTATAATCAGAAGAAGTACAAGCAGGCCCGCCAGGAGCTCCAGGCCTCCAACGAGCTGAACCCCAAGAATGGCCGGACTCATTTCTACCTGGCCCGGCTTTCGGTCCAGCAGGGGGAGATCTACGAGCGCCAGGGGCAGAAAAGCAAAGCCCGGCAGCAATTCAAGCGGGCCGCCATCGAAATGGAATTGGCCCGCAAGTTGGAACCCAGCAATCCTCTGTATCGCCAGGACGTCAAGCAATCGAGCGGCCGGTAATAGGTAGCGCAAGGATGAAGGTTTCCTGTCCTTACTGCGGCAATGACGCAGACTTTTATGAAGTGGCGGAAGGCGTCACCATCACCACCTTTTACATTCAAAATGAGGACGGCAGCTTTTCCGCGGTGAGCGACGACTCCAAGATCCAGGGAGAGGTCCGCTTCTTTTGCGGCGAATGCCACAAGGAACTCCAAGACTACCACGAGCACTTCCTGGACATGCTGTTTTAGTTTCGAGTTTCGAGTTTTTTATTTTTAGCTTTACAGTTCGTCTTAAACCCAAGCGTTTTATGAGATGGAGGTCTCAACAAATCGCATAATCTTTGAGGTTGTTCTAATCACTAATGCCCCCGATCCCCGGTAAACTCAAAACTCAAAACTCAAAACTCGAAACTCATTATGCCTGAACTGCCCGAGGTAGAGGTCGTCCGCCTGGGTCTGGCTCCCCGGCTGGTGGAACGCCGCTTTGTCCGGGTGACGGTGGGGGAAAAGTCCCTGCGCCGGCAGTCGTCGCTTAAGGAGCTTGAACATTGGCTGCTGGGCCGGCGCCTTACGGACCTCAGCCGCCGGGGCAAATACCTGGTCTTTGCCCTGGAGGGCGGCGTCACCCTGCTGGTGCATCTGGGGATGACCGGTCATTTGCTCCTGGGCTCGGAGTCCAAGCCCCTGCCTCACCTGGAGCACATCCACCTAGTTTTCCACCTGGATAACGGCCTGGAACTCATCTATCAGGACGTCCGGCGCTTCGGCCAGGTGCTGGTTTTCCCGCCGGGGACGCCGCCATCCCCGCTTCAGGAGGTGGGCCGGGAGCCTTTCTCCCGAGACGTGACCGCCCGTTGGCTGGCGGATCAGGCCCGGGGCCGGAGCCGTCCCATCAAAAATTTCCTGCTGGACGGCCGGGTGCTGGCGGGCATCGGCAATATTTACGCCTGCGAAATCCTCTTTGCCGCGGGGCTCCACCCCGCCACCCCGGCTGGACGCCTCTCCCTCAAGGATTGGGGCCGGATCCTCAAGGAGACCCGGCGCATCCTGAAAGAGGCCATTCGCCAGGGCGGCACCACGGTGGCTAACTACCTCAACAGCCACGGCGAACCCGGGCTCTTCCAGGTCCAACTCCTGGTCTACGGCAGAGAAGGCGAGCCCTGCCGGCGCTGCGGCGCCCCCATCGCCCGCCTGGCCCAGGCCGGGCGCAGCAGCTTCTTCTGCCCGCACTGCCAGAAATTACCGGATTAATTTCTGGCAGAATCTCTCGCTTTCAGTTTTTTCCGTGGCATTTGCGCAATTTTAAGTTAAATTTCTATATTCAAGTAGAATCAATAGACGGAGTAGTGCTATGAAAACCGAAATTCATCCCAAATTTATCCAGACCACGGTGCGCTGCGCCTGCGGCAGCGAGTTCGCCACCGGCTCCACCAAAGACAAGATCCGGGTGGAGATCTGCTCCAAGTGCCATCCCTTCTTCACCGGCAAACAGAAGTTGGTGGACACCGCCGGCCGGGTGGAGCGCTTCCGGCGCAAGTACGCCCACCTGCAAAAACCGGTGGCCGAAAAACCCGAGACTGCCGAAAAGGCCGAATGAAGCCGGAAGAAGCCCATCTGGCGGTGGGTGGCCAGGCGGTGCTGGAGGGCGTCATGATGCGCTCTCCCCATGCCATGGCCATCGCCGTGCGCCGTCCCGACGGCTCCGTGATCCTCAAGGATGAGCCCTACGAGTCCCTGGCCGAGCGTTACCCACTCTTGAAGCGCCCGGTTCTGCGCGGTCCGCTGATCCTCATTGAGGCCATGGTGACCGGGGTCAAGGCCCTGACCTTTTCGGCCCAGGCCGTGCTGCAAGAGGATGAGGCGGACGAGCAACCTCTGGGCTGGGGCAGTATCACCCTGACCCTGGGGGGCGCCTTTCTACTGGCCTTCCTCTTCTTCGGCTTCCTGCCCCACTGGCTCAGCGGCCTCGCCGGCCGTCTGGCCGGGACTACCCTCACTCCCGCGGACCTCTCCTTTCACGTCATCGACGGCATCATCAAGACCTCTTTTATCCTGCTGTATATCTGGGGCATCTCCTTTTTCCCCGATATCCACCGGGTCTTCCAATATCACGGGGCCGAACACAAGTCCATCTGCACCTTTGAGGCGGGCCAACCCCTGGAAGTGGAGTACGCCCGGCGCCATCCCACGGCGCACCCCCGCTGCGGCACCTCTTTCATCCTGGTGGTGCTCCTGGTCAGCATCTTCATCTTCGCGGTCTTCTTCCCCCTGTTTCCCGGTTTGACCCGCACCGGCCTGGCCAACAACCTCTTCCAGGTGGTCATCAAGGTGGGCCTGATGTTCCCCATTGCCGCGGTGTCCTATGAGATCATCCGCTGGGGGGGCAAACACGGCGATAGCTTCGTGGCCCGGTTCCTCCTGTGGCCCGGTCTGGCCACCCAGCGCCTCACCGCCCTGGAGCCGGATGATTCCCAATTGGAAGTGGCCCTGGAAGCCTTGAAGGCCGTGCTGGTCCGCGAAAAGCTGCCGGAGGCCGGCGCGGAGCTGCCCCTGGTGACTTCCGTTTGCGCCCAATGTCAGAATTGATCCAGGATACCCACTCCTCCGAACCCGCTCACCGCAAACAGCAAACAAAAAACAGAAAACTCTATATCGGGCCGGCGGGCTGGGATTACCCGGATTGGCAGGGAGTGGTTTATCCTCCCTCGGTCAAGGGCGCCGGCCGCTTGGCCTTTCTGGCGACGCTCTTCAACGCGGTGGAGATCAACGTCACCTTCTACCGGCCCATCGCCCCCAGGGATGCGGCGCGCTGGCTGGAGGCGGTGGCGGGAGTACCAGATTTTCGCTTCACCGCCAAACTGTGGCAGGTCTTCACCCATGAACGGCGGCTGGCCGACCCGGAGTTGGCGCGATTCCGGGAGGGATTGGAGCCGTTGCTGGCCGCCGGGCGCCTGGGGGTGCTCCTGGCCCAGTTCCCTTATTCTTTCCATAACTCCGAAGAGAACCGCGGCTACCTGTTGCAGCTAAAATCCGGGCTGGCCGATTTTCCTTTGGCGGTGGAGGTGCGCCACCGTTCCTGGCAGCATCAGGCGATGCGGGAGTTTTTACGGGAGGCAGGCCTCGAGTTCGTGAACATCGACCAGCCCATGGTGTCCTACCCCATGGGGGCGACTCGTTGGGTCACGGGGACCAAGGGCTATCTGCGCTGCCACGGGCGGCGGAAGGATACCTGGTTCGAATTCGGAGAGGATCGGGGGGCCAGATATGACTATCTCTACGGCCCGGAGGAATTGGCGGACCTGGCAGGACGCACCGAAGAACTGCTGGAGAAGGCCGCCGAAACCTACGTCATCTTCAATAACCACCCCACCGGCCAGGCGCTGGCCAACGGCCTGGAATTGCTGCGTATCCTGAAAACGGACTACCGCCCTACCCTGCCCCCCGGCCTGTTAGGGGCCTTTCCGCGGCTAGCGAAATTGACGGAGGAATAGTAGGGCGCGTCTTACGCGCCAATATTGGTGCGTGAGACGCACCCTACTTCTATGCCGGGCCTGCCCCTTGTCGGCGGCCACAGGCCGCCCTATGGCTGAATTGCCCAAGCACAGCTTGGGCCGCAAGGCTGTTTCCAAATGCAACTTGGGAACGAGGAAAAAGAGTTCCCCCTCCCTTGAGGGGAGGGGTTTTGGGGGAGGGCGGCGGCCGCCTGTGGTATATTCACAGATGACGCCACCCCCTCCCCAACCCTCCCCCCTCAAGGGGGAGGGAGTTAAACCGATACGTTTGATGGGAGATCGGTTTTAGCGCGCTAGACTGTTTTAAAGCGGAAAAAAATTTAAGAATGTGGGGCGGCCGTCCCTGGCCGCCTGCCGTGGGTTCATAGTTCTGGCCGCGCCTATCTACCGCGTTCCGCAAATATCAGAATCCCGCATTGGTATTGGCGACATTGATAGTGGCGCCGCCGCCCGTAAAATGGCTAGCGGGGGTGTTGCCACTCACGGTGTTTTGGGTCACCAGGACGGGGTCGGGCGTAGCGATGTTAATCCCTTTTGGGGTGCCGCTCGTGGGGTTTACGACCGTATTGCCGATGATGCTACTCGCACCATAGCAGTATATGCCATTTTGTGAGCAATTATTCACCGAATTGCCGCTAATGGTCCCGGAGCCATAGATACCATGTCCACAATTAGTCACCGAATTGCCGCTAATGGTCCCGGGACCGGAGCCAGAGATACCATATCCACAATTAGTCAAAAAATTGCCGCTAATGGTCCCGTAGCCAGAGATACCAGTACCATTACAATTTGTGACTGCATTGCCGGTGGCCACTCCCCCGTTGATACTAATACCAATGTTGCCACCGTCCGCGCTGCAGCCCTTGACCAGGTTGCCGCCGCTGCTCTCAAAATCGATACCAACCCAGCAGTTTTCGGCGCGGAGATTAAAAGCCCGGTTGCATTCACCCGAACCATCATCTGAGACGCCAGCCAACCAGCCGTTCAGGCTGCCGTTGCGGACCTCCACATTTTTGTCACCAGCTATCATGATTGCGTAACTGCTGCCGCTGCCTCCACCTCCGGGGCCGCTAAGGCGGAACCCCATCAAGTCGATGGTGACTTGGTCGCTGCTGACGGTGATGCCGTTGCCGGCGCCGGAGTAGGAGAGGTTGCCGGTGAGGTAATAAAAACCCGCGTTCTTGATTTCCAGGGGCAGGCTGGTGATCTTGGTGCCCACCCCGCCGCCGCCGACAATCACGTAAAAACCGTCGTCCGCCAAAACCGGGGCGGCGCACAACAGCACCGCGCCCACCAAGGCCATAACCAACAATGTCCTTTTCATGACCCAAACCTCCTTTGAGTTCGCCTAAGTTCGGTGGTTATCCGGCAACGACGGCCAATCCTTCATCCGGTAAGGTCTAAAGGCATTGGGAGGAAAAAATTAAAGGCCTCCCTGGGGCGTTTAACCCCCCTGAGAGACCCAAATGAAGCGCCTTCCGGATCACGCTTCTCATGCTTCCTCCAGAAGGAGGTAACTATATTCAAAGATAGTTTACATCTTTAATTTTTTTCTTATTTTTTGTCAATACAATAAAATGTACCCCTCTCCTGCCCTGCCGCGAAGAATCTCGTAGGTTAATTTAGTTGAGAACCTGTTGCCAGTTCGATAAAATGTGCCAATTTAGTCTTTATGGAGGCTAACGCCTTTTATGCAACCAGTAACCTCAACCGTTTCCCCGCCCCCGGTTTCTCAACCGGAAGTATTAAAACCGCCCACCCCCCGAATTAAAGAAGGACTGAGCGCCGATCTCGCCATTAAGCTGCTGGTGTCCATCCTCCTGGCGGTCGCCTTCGTCTTGGCCTATAAGTGGGCTCGCTCAGCGCCTATTGGCATCTCCTGAGCAGCCGCGCCTACAGCTCCATGCTGCCGGCCCTGGCCGCCGGTTATACCGTACTGATACTGGCCTTCCAGTTACTCCGCACTATCCTCTGGGCCGGCTATAAGCCCTACCCGCTTTCGGACGGCCCGTTACCCAGCCTGACCGTGATCATCCCGGCCTATAACGAAGGGGCCATGGTGGAAAAGGCCATCTACTCCGCGGCGGCCGCCGACTATCCGGCCGAGAAGCTGGAGATCATCTGCATCGATGACGGTTCCAAAGACAATACCTGGCTTTACATCCAGCGGGCCCAGAAGCGCTTTCCCCGCCTGGTCAAGGCCATCCGCTTCCCCGAAAACCGGGGCAAAAAAGAGGGTCTCTATGCCGGCTTCACTAAAGGCCGGGGCGAGATCTTCGTCACTATTGACTCCGACAGCGTCATCGCACCGGAGGCCCTGCGCCATCTGGTCGCCCCCTTGCAGCAAGACGGGCAGATCGGGGCGGTGGCGGGCAATGTCAAAGTCTACAACCGCCACCGGAGCCTTATCGGCAAGATGCAGGACGTGCGCTTCGTCAATCTGGATTACCTGCGGGCCTCCCAGTCCCGCTATCGCACGGTGATCTGCACCCCCGGGTCCCTGTCGGCCTACCGGCGCGCCGCTCTCCTGCCGCACTTGGAAGCCTGGCGGCACCAGACCTTTCTGGGCGCCCCCTGCCCCCACAGCGAAGACCGGGCCCTGACCAACTTCATCCTGCGGGGCGGTTATTACACCTACTACCAGCGCACCGCCCTGGTTTACACCCTGGTGCCCGAGACTTACCGGGGCGTGTGCCACATGTACCTGCGCTGGGAGCGGGGCAACGTGCGGGAATCCATCGTGCAACTAAGCTACCTGTTTACCCGGTACCGCACTAAATACCGCCTCATGCCCATCGTGGAGTTTTTCCTGGCCCAACTGGAATACCCCCTTGACCTTGCTGTTTTTGGCCCTCCTGATGGCTTCGGTGGCGCTCTATCCCCCCTTGCTGTTTAAGTGTCTGGCCCTTTTGGGAGTCGGCTCCCTGCTGAACCTGATCTATTACCTCTGGCTGGAGCGGGACCTGGAGTTCGTCTATGGCTTCATTTATAGCTATTACGCCTTCTTCCTGCTCCAATGGATCTACCCTTACGCCCTTGTCACCGTCCGGGACCGCCACTGGCTGACGCGGTAGGACACTTTAGAGATGAAGTTTGGGGGAGGGGGCAAAGGGCGCGAGCCCTTACCCCCTCCCCCAAACCCCCACCCCCAATCCCTTATGTGAAAAAGTAGGGGCGACCCGCTGGGTCGCCCTTTTTGATAGGTAATTTATTACTTGTGCCGATTAATAGGTCATGAGCCCCTACTTCCCCTTAACATCAGCAGGATTCCATCGTCTAATCTATCAGAAAGAGCCAGGATCTATCCCATTTTACCTAGAAAGGCGACGACCATGAATCCCTCAACCATTGTTGTATTCTCCGGCTTATTTGCCCTGGCCTGCTGCGTTTTGAGCCTGGTGGACCATTCCAAAAAGGGGCAGGTGCTGTTCAGGCTGTGGAAATAACTGGCTATCCGGCTACCCTAAAGCCTTTCTGATCATTGTTTTTTAAGGCGACCTTACCCAAGCAAGCAAAGAGAGGGGCGACTCAGCGAGTCGCCCCTACGTTTATTTAACCCTGAAGTCCTGAATTAAAAAAATAACGCCCCAAAAGCCCGGGCCAGGAGCGCCAGGACCGTGGCCAGGGCCAGGGTGCTCACCACCGCGGTGGCCGCGCCTTTCCAGCCGATCTCCCGGCTCAAGGCGGCGATGGTGGCGGCGCACGGGATATAAAAAATGACGAAAACGGTGAAGGTGAGGAGCTGAGTGAGGGTAAGCGCCGCGGTGATATGGGTGGTGCCCAGGGCCTCGGTGAGCATGATGAGGGATAGCTCTTTGCGCATGATGCCGAACAGCAGGGTGACCCCCACCGCCGCCGGCAGTCCCAATAGCGCCGTGAAGGGACGGCAGGCCTCATTGACATAGGTCTCAAAGCCATAATATTTCAGCAGGCTCAGGACCAGGCTGCCGACGATGAGGATGGGCCAGGCCACCACGATGAATTCCTTCAGGCTGTGCCAGGACTTGCGGGCCACGTTTTGCCAGGCAGGCAGGCGGTACTCCGGGATCTCCATGAGCAGCCCCGGGGAGACCTCGGGCAACAGGAGGGTGGAGAGCCTTCCCAAGATGCCGATGACCAAAAGGTTAAAGAAATAGACCCCGAGGGCCCAATATGGCCCCAAGGCATAGGCCACCAGGGCAAAGATGATGACCGAGCGGGCCGAACACGGGATGAGGATGGCCAGCATGGCCACCACCAGGCGGTCCCTGGGGCTTTCCAGGATGCGGGTGGACATCACCGACGGCACGCTGCAGCCGTAGCCCAGGATGAAGGGAATGATGGACTTGCCGTGCAGGCCCAACAGGTGCATCAGGTTGTCCATCAGGAAGGCCACCCGGGGCAGGTAGCCGCTGTCCTCCAGGACGGCCAGGCCGATGAGAAAGGGCAGGAGGTAGGGCAGGACGATGGCCACCCCGCCGAAGATGCCCATGAGCAGGCCCTCGATCACGGTATAGGCCAGGGTTTGGCTCCCGAGCCAGGCCTGCCCCGCTTTCTGGGCCAGATCCAGGTAGGAGGTGAGAAAATTTTCGGCGTACTGCCCGAACCGGAAGACGCCCTGGAAAAAGAGGGCCAGGATCAGCACCAGCAGGACATAACCCCAAAATTTGTGGGTGGCGATGTGATCCAGGCGCTCTCGCCAACCGGGTTTGGCCGCGGGCTTGACCACCGCCACCTGTTCGAAGACATTGACGCTCAAGGCGTGGCGCTCCGAAGAGATAACGGTCTCCGGTGGGCGTCCGTGGGTCTCGGCCAGGATCTTCTGGTGATTCTTGACCATCGCCATGCAGTGAGGATGACGGCGGCCCGCCTCCTCCACCAGATGGGGGTCGTCTTCCAGAAGCTTGACCAACAGGAAGCGATGGGGCAGTCCCAGCTCACAGGCGCGGTCCTGGTCCAGGAGGTCGCTGAGCTCGGCAATCTCCTGCTCCACATCGGCGCTGAAGAGAATCTGGGCCGGACGCACTCCGGTGTGGCCGGCCCGCAGCGCGGTCTGCAACAGGTCGGTCAGACCCCGGCCCACGGCGGCCACCGTGGTCACAACCGGGACCCCCAAGAGTTTGGAGAGTTTTCCGGCGTCGATCACAATCCCTTTGCGGGCGGCTTCGTCCATCATGTTCAAGGCCACCACCAGGGGGCGCTCCAGGCTCATTAATTCCAGGGTGAGTTCCAGGCTGCGGCCCAGGAGCGAGGCGTCGATGACGTTGATGATGACGTCGGCCTGGCCGCTCAGCAGGTAGTGGCGGGATTCCAGCTCCGCCTGGTCGGTGGAGGTGAGGGAGTAGACCCCGGGCAGGTCGACACAGGTGATTTGCTCGCCTTCGAACACCACCTGGCTGACGGTATATTTTACCGTGGTGCCGGGAAAGTTCGAAACCGCGGCCTTGTAGCCGCTGAAATAATTAAAAATGGTGCTTTTGCCGCAGTTGGGTTGGCCGATGAGCGCAATTTTCATATCATATAAGAATGGGGCGCCAGTCGGCGCCCAAGGTTTTCCCTCCAAATTCTTGACACCCTGATATATTGCTTTATATTAAATGTTTTACGGCTCATGGCCAAGACTTATTTCGGCCGCGCCCCATCATGTTAAGATGAAGACCAAAAAGACCCTGCAAGTCTCCATCAAGTCCATTCCCGAGACCGGCAAGGAACTCAGTCTGGACCTGGGCCAGGAGTGGTTTGACCGCTGGCGGGAGGAAGACCCCGGCCTGGAGTTCTCGCAAGGGGCCATGCGCGGCACGGTGAGCCTGGCCAAACACGGCCGCGACATCCTGGTCCGGGGGCACCTGCAAGGCCAATTGGGGCTGGCCTGCGGCCGTTGCCTGGAGTCCTTTGCCGCCCCGCTGGAGGGTGCTTTCGACCTTCTCCTGGTGCCTGCCCCTGCGGGTGAGGCTCCGGAAGAAGAGGAATTATCCGCGGCGGAACTGGACCTAGATTTTTACGCCGGCGAGACCGTGGACCTGGAAGCCATCATCCGGGAACAGATCATCCTGATGGTGCCGTTGAAGCCCCTGTGCCAGGAGACCTGCCGGGGCTGGTGCCCTGCATGCGGGGCTAATCTCAACCGGGAAACCTGTTCCTGCCAGGTGGAAAAGAGCGATTCCCCCTTCGCCCAGCTGGCTAAGCTGAAAGAAAAATAGGGACACCTCCTATTTTTCTGGGCAAGAGCTAATAAGACGGGGATAAAAATAGTAAAAATAGGAAGTGTCCCTATTTTTCTTAAAGGAGAAGGCCATGCCTTTACCCAAACGGAAAAAATCCATCTCGAAGAAGAATACGCGGCGGTCCCATGATGCCCTGACCCCGCCGCAGTTGTCCAATTGCCCCAAATGCAATGAGCCTCGCCTGCCCCATCACGCCTGCCCCTCCTGCGGCTTTTACAAAGGCCGGCTGGTGGTGCCGAAAGCCGCGGAGTAAGGCGGACCATGGACTATCTGCTCACCGAGGAGCAACGGATGCTCCAGGATCTGGCCCGCCAGATCTCCCAGGAGCGCATCAAACCCATCCGGGCCCAATTGGACGAAGAAGAGCTCTTCCCTTGGGACATTCTGGCGGACCTGGCCCAGGCGGACCTCTGCGGCTCCATCATCCCCGAGGCTTACGGCGGCCTGGGCCTGGGGTGCCTGGAGAACTGCCTGGTCCTGGAGGCCCTGGCGGAAGGCTGCGTCGGGGTGGCCACCACCTATGCCGCCAGCTTCCTGGGGGCTTATCCACTGCTGCTCTTCGGCTCAGACGAACAAAAGGGCCGCTATCTGCCGCCCCTGGCCCGGGGCGAGGCCTTGGGCGCCTTTGCCCTCACCGAATCCCAGGCGGGCTCCGACGCCGGGGCCATCCAGGCCACCGCGGTGAAAGACGGCGACGCCTACGTCTTGAACGGCACCAAGCAGTGGATCACCAACGCCGGCGAGGCGGAGTTTTACACCATCATCTGCCTCACCGACCGCAATAAAGGGGCCCGGGGCGCCAGCGCCTTCCTGGTGGAAAAGAATGATCCGGGCATCTCCTTCGGCAAAAAAGAGAAAAAAATGGGCATCCGGGCCTCGGTCACCCGGGAGGTGGTTCTGGAAGACTGCCGCATCCCCAAAGACCGGCTCCTAAGCAAGGAAGGCCTGGGCTTCATCATCACCATGAAGACCCTGGACCTGGCCCGGCCCGGCGCCGGGGCCCTGGCGGTGGGTCTGGCCCAGGGCGCCCTGGACGAGGCCGGCAGTTTCGCCAAGGAACGCCATCAATTCGGCGCGGCCATCTTTTCCTTTCAGGCGGTGCAGCATATGCTGGCCGACATGGCCACCCGGATCGAGGCGGCCCGGGCCCTGGTCTACGCCGTGGCCCGCTACGTCGACACCAAGCCCAAGGACTACTCCAAGGAAGGCGCCATGGCCAAGCTCTTCCCCACCGACATGGCCATGCAGGTGACCATAGACGCGGTGCAGGTCATGGGCGGCCACGGCTACATGCGGGAATACCCGGTGGAAAAGATGATGCGGGACGCCAAGATCCTCCAGATCTTCGAAGGCACCAACCAGATCATGCGCAACATCATCGGCCTGGCGTTAAACAAAGAATATTCGAGGAAGAAATAGGGGTTAGGGGTTAGGGGTTAGGGGTTAGGGGTTAGGGGTTAGGGGTTGGCATTGCTCTAACTGGCCCCTGACCCCTAAATGTAGGGTGGGCACTGCCCACCGTTTCCTCTCTGGTTCCCAAGCTCCTGCTTTGGAACGTACCTTTTGTCCAAAGCTCCTGCTTTGGAAGGATTTCGAAGCGGAGCTTCGATTAAAATTGCGTTCCCAAGCAGGAGCTTGGGAACGAGAAAAAAAGATGATATGTAGGGTGGGCACTGCCCACCATTTCCTTGTTTTTTCTGGTTCCCAAGTTGAACTTGGGGACCCGTTTATTTGCAAAGCTGCGCTTTGCCGGCCAGGCGCAGCCTGGCCCCCAAGCCCATTCCCAAGCCCAGCTTGGGAATGAGGAGAACTGGCTACCGACCACTGACCACTGACCACTATTATGAACATCGTCGTCTGCATCAAACAGGTGCCCGAGACCCAGGAAGTGCGCCTGGACCCGGTGACCCATACCCTGAAGCGGGAAGGCGTCAAGGCCATCATCAATCCCTTCGACCTCTACGCCCTGGAGGAAGGGCTGCGGGTCAAGGACGCCCAGGGCGCCAAAGTGACGGTCCTCACCATGGGCCCGCCCCAGGCCGAGGAGGCCCTGCGGGAGGCGTTGGGGTACGGGGCTGACGCCGCGGTGCTCCTCTCTGATCGGGCCTTTGCCGGGGCTGACACCTGGGCCACCGCCCTGACCCTGGCGAAGGCCATCGAGAAATTGGGCCCGGTTGACCTGATCTTCACCGGCAAGCAGGCCATCGACGGCGACACCGCCCAGGTGGGGCCCATGCTGGCCGCCATCCTGGACATCCCTTACGCCGCCTGGGCCCGCAAGCTCACCTTCGGCGACGGCGGGGCACTCCAGGTGGAGCGCCTCCTGGACCACGGCTACGATGCGGTGGAAGTCAAGCTCCCGGCCCTGATCACCGTGGTCAAGGAGATCAACGAACCCCGGGTGCCCTCCTTCAAGGCCAAACTGAAGGCCAAGAAAGAGGCCATCCCGGTGTGGGGCCTCGGCGACCTGGGATTGGACGAACCGGAAGTGGGCCTGAGCGGCTCCTTCACCCAGGTGGTGAAGGTCTTTCCGCCGCCGGCCCGGGGGAAATCCGAGGTCTGGACCGGGGAGCCGGAAGAGTTGGCCGGCCGCCTTTGGCAGCGGCTGAAAGAGATGTCCCCGGGCGGAGCGTAGCTTACGCAAAGACACAACGGCGCAAAGACGCCTTAAAACTGTAGGGGCGAACCTTGTGTTCGCCCGACCGTTCCAGGGCGAACACAAGGTTCGCCCCTACGAAAATATGCCCCTACAAGAAGAGTTTGAAGACCTCGGCAACCGGTTTTTTCGCTGGCGCAGCTATCTGCCGCTCTTCATGGGCGCTTTATTTCTGGCGGCGTTATTGAGTTACCGCCATCCGGAGGCGGCCCCCCGCCCCGACCGCTGGTGGCAGCTGGGCTGCCTGCTGGTCTCCCTGGCCGGCCTGGGTATCCGCTTCTTTACCGTGGGCTATGCCCCCCGGGGCACCTCGGGGCGCAACACCCGGGGCCAGGTGGCGGAGGTTCTGAATACCACCGGGATGTATTCCGTAGTTCGGAACCCCCTTTACCTGGGTAACTTTATTATCTGGCTGGGGTTGGCCCTGTTCATTAAAATCTGGTGGGTGATTTTGATCGTTCTTTTAGCCTTCACCCTGTTCTATGAAAGAATCATCTTTGCCGAAGAAAAGTTTTTACGGGAAAAATTCGGAGAAGACTTCTTAAATTGGGCCGCCATGACCCCGGCCATTATGCCCCGGTGGAAAAATTGGCAGCCGCCGGAGTTGTCGTTTTCCTGGAAATCGGCAATTAAGCGGGAATATTCCTCCTGGTTTGCGGCCATCAGCTCCTTTACGGTTATCGCGATTATCAGGGACAGCCTTAGAGCCGGCACCCTTGAATTCAATAAAACCTGGTTAATGATTTTCGGCGTCAGCCTGATCGTCTATCTGATCATCCGGACGCTGAAGAAGAAGACCAAAATCCTGAGCACGGCGGATCGATAAATTGAAATGTAGAACCGCCGCCCCCGGCGGTTCCTGCGCCGGCGAGGGCGCCGGCGCTACATTTTCCTATAAAGAATATGGGCTAAAATGAGTCTGATCTTTTACTCTGAGAAATGTATCGCCTGCGGCCAGTGCGTGGAGGTCTGTCCCTTCGGGGTCCTGCGCCTGGAGGGGGAAACCATAATTATCGGCGAGGGCTGCAACCTCTGCGGCGCCTGCGTTGAGGTCTGCGAGGTTGAGGCCCTGGCCCTGCTCGAGACGACCGGCCCCGGCCTCCGGCCCGCAGTGCCGCCGGACGGCGTCTGGGTCTTCGCCGAGCAGCGGGGCGGCATTTTAGCCCCGGTGACCGCCGAGTTGTTGGGGGAAGGGCGGCGTCTGGCCGAGGAACTCCAGGTGCCGGTGGCCGCGGTGCTTTTTGGGGAAAAGGTGGCGCACCTCTCCCCTGCCCTGCTGGCTGCCGGGGCCCACAAGGTCTATTTGGCGGAACATCCCCGCCTCCAGGAATTTTTGGAGGAAAGCTATGCCGCGGCTCTGACGGAGCTGGCCCGGCAGTTTCGGCCGGAAATCATTCTGGCCGGGGCCACCTATGCCGGCCGCGCCTTCATACCCCGGGTGGCCGCGGCCTTGCATACCGGCCTCACCGCCGACTGCACCGCCTTCGCCATCGACATGGAGCCGCGCCTGCTGCTGCAGACCCGTCCGGCCTTCGGCGGCAACATCATGGCCACCATCATCACCCCCCGCTCCTTCCCGCAGATGGCCACCGCCCGGCCCGGGGTCTTCAAACCTCGCCCGGCGGAGGTCTCACCCGATGGGGAGGTTATCCGGATGGATACCGCTTTCCTGGACGCCCCCTCCCGCAGCCGCTTCGTCGCCACGGTGGAGGAGATCAAGGAGCGGGTGCCCTTGGGTGCGGCGGAGGTCATTGTGGCTGGCGGCCGGGGACTGAAGGAAGGCAAGAATTTTCGCCTGCTGGAGGAACTGGCGGACCTGCTGGGCGCGGCGGTGGGCGCCACCCGGGCGGCGGTGGACGCCGGCTGGATCTCCTACCCGCACCAGATCGGCCAGACGGGCAAGACCGTCGGCCCCAGGCTCTATCTGGCCTGCGGCATCAGCGGCGCGGCCCAGCACCTGGTGGGGATGCAGTCCTCCGACTTCATCGTAGCCATCAACAAGGACCCCAAGGCCCCCATCTTCCAGGTGGCCGACGTGGGCCTGGTAGGTGACCTGTTCGAGATCATCCCGGCCCTGATCCAAGAGATCAAACGGGACCGGGGCTGAGCCGTAGGGGCGGCTGTCCCAGGCAGCCCCAACTAGAGGCGGGCACGGAGGCCCGCCCTACCGGACAGTGATGGCCCGATTTAATAGGCCATACGTGAAAAAAAGTATAAGAAACCTCTTTCAATTTGGCGAAATTCGTTTTATTTAATTAACCCAGCAGAACCTTGTTCCCCGAGGCTAAGCCCCGGTGGGTGAAGTTTGGCTAAATTGCTGAATATGGTCGGATAACCTGACATGAACGATATCGCCACAGTAGCTCTGATAACCGGCGCCGCCCGGGGGATCGGCCGGGCCATCGCCCTGGCCCTGGCGCGGCCCGGCTTGACCATTTACCTGAACGACATATCCCTGGGGGAAGAGGCGGCCCGGACCCAAAAGGATGTGGCCGCCAAAGGCGCCGAGGCCAAGCTGATCGAATTCAACGTGGCTGATTTCGTCCAGGTGCAGCAAGGCATCGACGAGATCGTCAAGGAGAGCGGGCGCCTGGACCTGTTGGTGAACAACGCCGGCATCACCCGTGACAATCTCATCTTGCGCATGAAAGAGGAAGAATGGGACGCGGTCTTGGCCGTGAACCTCAAGGGCGCCTACAACTGCATCCGGGCCGTGAGCAAGACCATGGTCAAGCAGCGTTTCGGCCGCATCATCAACCTCAGCTCGGTGGTTGGGGTGATGGGCAACGCCGGCCAGGCCAATTATGTGGCCTCCAAGGCCGGCTTGATCGGCCTGACCAAATCGGTGGCCCGGGAGCTGGGCTCCCGCAATATTACGGTGAACGCCGTGGCTCCCGGTTTCATCCAGACCGAGATGACCGAGTCACTGCCGGAAAAGGTCAAGGCGGAGATGATGGCCCAGATCCCCCTGGGGCGCTTCGGTACCCCGGAGGAGGTAGCCCAGGTGGTGGTCTTCCTGGCCTCGGAGGCCGCGACTTATATTACCGGCCAGGTGATTCATATTAACGGCGGCATGCTGATGGTTTAAGAAAATAGGAGGTTTGGTCGATGGGTGCAATTGAAGAAAAGGTGATTGACATAATCGTGGACAAACTGGGCGTGGAGCGCTCTGAGGTCACCCCGGAGGCGGTCTTCGTGGATGACCTGGGGGCTGACTCCCTGGACCTGGTGGAATTGATCATGGCCATGGAAGAGGAATTCGGCATGGAAATCGCCGATGAGGAAGCGGAAAAGCTGAGGACCGTCCAGGATGTCATCAGTTTCGTCACAGCCCGGGCCGCTTGAGCCCGGAATCATCGCCATCGCCTGCGACCACGCCGGCTTCGGCCTGAAGAGAGAGATCGTCAAACTGCTGCACGAACTCAAGGTGCAGTTTGCCGATCTCGGCTGCGCCAATGCCGAAGAATCGGTACATTACCCGCTGTTTGGCAAAAAGGTGGTGGACGCCGTGCTGACGCACCCCGGGAGCCGGGGTATCTTGATCTGCGGCACCGGTCTAGGAATGAGCATCATGGCCAACCGCTTTGCCGGCATCAGGGCGGCGCTGTGCCATGACCTCTTTGCCACCATTATGTGCCGACGTCATAACAACGCTAATCTTCTGGTTATGGGCGGTCGGGTCATCGGCCCCGATCTCGGCAAAGAAATCGTCCGCACCTGGCTTAACACTCCCTTTGACGGCGGCCGCCACCAGGAACGTCTGGATCTGCTGGAACAGTTAGCCCGGGAATGGAACCAGGCGGGAGCGGCCCGATGATGGACAAGATGGAAGACCTGGCCCGCGTTGATCCCGCCATTTACGCCGTTATCGAACGGGAGCGGCAGCGGCAGCTAGACAAGCTGGAGATGATCGCCTCGGAGAACTTCGTCAGCAACGCCGTGCTCCAGGCCCAGGGCTCCATCCTGACCCACAAGTATGCCGAGGGCTACCCGGGGCGCCGCTTTTACGGCGGCTGCGAGTACGTGGACACCGCCGAGACCCTGGCCTTAAGCCGGGTAAAGGAGCTTTTCGGCGCGGCCTATGCCAACGTCCAGCCCCATTCCGGCACCCAGGCCAATATGGCCGTCTATTTTTCTTTTCTGAAACCAGGAGACACCATTCTGGGCATGGACCTGGCTCACGGCGGCCATCTGAGCCACGGGGCCTCGGTGAATTTTTCCGGGCGGCTCTATAAGGCGGTAACCTACGGGGTGGACCGGCAAACAGAAGAAGTCAACTTCGAGGCGGTACGGGAAGCCGCCCTGAAGCAGCGCCCCAAGATGATCATCGCCGGGGCTAGCGCCTACCCCAGGACCCTGGATTTTTCCCGCTTTGCCGAAATCGCCCGGGAAGTGGAGGCCTATCTCATGGTGGACATAGCCCATATCGCCGGGCTCATCGCCGTGGGCCTCCATCCCAGCCCGGTGCCCGTGGCCGATTTCATCACCTCCACCACCCACAAGACCCTGCGGGGGCCCCGGGGCGGCCTCATCCTAGCCCAGGCGAAATACGGCAAGGCCCTGGACAGCCAGATATTTCCAGGGATTCAGGGCGGTCCGCTGATGCATATCATTGCCGCCAAGGCCGTTTCCTTCAAGGAGGCTCTGGCTTCGTCCTTCAAGCGCTATCAGGCCCAGATTGTCGCCAACGCCCGCACCCTGGCCCAGGAATTCTTAAATAGGGGCTACCGCCTGGTCGCCGGCGGCACCGATACCCACCTCATCCTGGTGGATATGGGCGCCATGGGTCTAACCGGCCGCCAAGCGGAAGAGGCCCTGGACCGGGCCGGCATCACCGTCAATAAAAATTCCATCCCCTTCGACCAGCGGCCGCCCACCGTCACCAGTGGCATCCGGGTGGGCACCCCGGCTCTCACCACCCGGGGCATGAAGGAGAAGGAGATGGCCATTATTGCCGACTTCATGCATCAGGCCCTGATTGCGCCCTCTGACACCGAACTCCTGGCCAAACTGGAGGCCCAAGTTCGGGACTTCTGTTCCCACTATCCTCTTTTCGCCGAGGAATGGGGCGCGGCGTAAGACAGTTTTCTGTTTTCCGTAGGAACGGCATCAAAAATCGCATCATCCAGAAAATTTCGTAGGGGCGACCCGCTGGGTCGCCCTTTTTTATTCTTTCGGCCGCTGTCATGTTCGACAAAAATATTAGCCCTTTTCTCAAAACCTGGTATAAAATCAAATAGATATTCAAACCGAAAGTTTTTTTGAGTTTAACGGAAACCTGAAAACGGATAACTATCTCTCACATGCGCTGCCCTTACTGCCACAGCACCAACAATAAGGTCATCGACTCCCGCCCCAGCCGGGAGGCCAACGCCATCCGGCGCCGCCGGGAGTGCCTCCACTGCTTGCGGCGCTTCACCACCTACGAACAGGTGGAGGAGAACATGCCCCTGGTGGTGAAGAAAGACGGCCGGCGGGAGCCTTTCCTGCGCGCCAAACTGTACGAGGGCATCATGAAGGCCTGCGAGAAACGGCCGGTCTCCATCGACACCATCGAGAATTTTCTGGACGGTTTGGAACGAGAGATGCTGGAGAGCGGCCAGCGGGAGATCGCCTCCACCTGGATCGGCGAACGGGTCATGAACCAGTTGCGCCAGTGGGATGAGGTGGCCTACGTGCGCTTCGCTTCAGTCTACCGCCACTTCACCGACGCCACCGACTTTATGGAAGAAATTCGCCACCTCCTGGCCAGTAGGAAGGAAATTCCGGAAGGGAAATGACCGTTGCCGGCCGCCTCTATGACATCCGCTGCGGCTGGGATGGCGGCAGGGGCGCGTCCGGGGAGAAAATCTTATGAGCACGTCGAGATACGAGCGCGGTTGGGAGAAACTTAAGGAGATCGACGGCGAAGCGGGGGAACGGGTCATGGCCGCCTTGCAGGACATTGCGCCGGACCTGGCGCGCTATACCATTGAATTTCCTTTCGGTGATATCTACTGCCGTCCCGGCCTGGATCTCAAATCCCGGGAGATCGCCACGGTGGCTGCCCTCACCGCTCTGGGCCATGCCGCGCCCCAGTTGAAGGTGCATATCCACGCCGCGCTCAATGTGGGCTGCACCCGGACCGAGATTATTGAGGTCATCATCCAAATGGCGGTCTATGCCGGGTTTCCCGCGGCCCTCAATGGCATGTTTGCGGCTAAAGAGGTCTTCCAAGAGCGCGACGAGAAAGGCCTGGTTTGACCCCGGAGACCTCCTATATGAAACTGGCCCTTAAGCTGGCCGCCAAGGGCGCGGGTTGGGTCTCGCCCAATCCCATGGTGGGCGCGGTGGTGGTCAAGGACGGCCAAGTTGTGGGGCAAGGCTACCATCGCCGGGTGGGCGCGCCCCATGCCGAAGTGGAGGCCCTGCGGCAGGCCGGGGAGGCGTCCCGGGGCGCCGACCTCTACGTCACCCTGGAGCCCTGCAACCACCAGGGCCGCACCCCGCCCTGCACCCAGGCGATACTGGCGGCCGGAGTGGGCCGGGTCTGCATCGCCACCCCCGACCCGAATCCACAGGTGGCCGGGGGCGGCGCCGAATATCTCCGCTCCAAGGGCGTTGAGGTGGAGGTGGGCCTTTTGGAGAAAGAAGCCCGGAGCCTCAACGAAGCTTGGTTCCACTGGGTCAACACCAGCCGCCCCTGGGTCATCGCCAAAGCGGCCTGCTCCCTGGACGGCAAGATCGCCACCGCCAGCGGCGAGAGCCAGTGGCTCACCGGCGAGGCGGCCCGCGCCTACGGCCACCGCCTGCGCCACCGGGTGGACGCCATCCTGGTGGGCATCAACACCGCCTTATCCGACAACCCTCAGCTCACCACCCGGCTGCCCCGGGGCCGGGGCCGCGGACGAGACCCCATCCGGGTCGTCCTGGACAGCCGCCTGCGCCTGCCCCTGTCCGCCAAACTCCTCCGCCTCGACTCCCCGGCCCCCACCTGGGTGGCCTGCACCAGCGAAGCGCCGAAAGAAAAAATCAGGGCCATCAAAGAACTGGGCGCGGAGGTCCTGGTCTTCCCGCCGGAATCTGGCCGGGTCCCGCTAAAACCCTTGTTAGAACTCCTGGGCCGGCAGCAGGTGCAAAGCCTGCTGGTGGAAGGCGGCGCCGAGGTCCTGGGCGCCTGCTTCGATCAGAGATTAGTCAACCGATTTTACTTCTTCTACGCCCCCAAGATTTTAGGTGGGAGAGAGGCACCCGGGGTCCTGGGAGGCCGGGGCGTGTCCCTGCTGGCAGACGCCCATCTCGCAAGAAATGTCAGTGTGCGCCGCATTGAATTAGACCTATTGATTTCTGGCTACATACGATAGAAAAAGTTGTTGATTTTTTTTCAAAGTAAACTTAGTCTGAGAACTAATATATGAGCAAATCCATCTACAGCATCGGCCATTCGAATCATTCAATTGAAAAATTCCTGAATCTATTGAAGGATTTTCAAATTGAAGTCTTGGTTGATATTCGCTCCCATCCCTATTCAAAATATTCATCACAGTTTGACATGGATAATCTCAAGCAATCCGTTAAGAAAAGCGGCATGAAATATCTTTACATGGGAGATGAACTGGGAGGGAAACCGCAAGATACAAAATTTTATGATAGGCATGGAAATGTAATTTATTCGCTTATTGCCCAATCGCTACCATTTCTCGAAGGAATTTCAAGATTAGAAAAAGGGCTGAAATATCATCGGGTTGCAATAATGTGTAGTGAAGAAAATCCTGTGAAATGTCATCGATCGCTTTTAGTAGGTCAAGTACTAACGGAAAGATCTATAATAATTTTTCATATCCGCGGTGATGGAAGATTACAAACAGATGATGAATTAATACATGATGATGGCGATGTTTCTGGTCCAATACAACTTTCACTCTTTTAAATTATGAAATTATTTTCAATTGGATTTACGAAAAAAAGCGCCTCTGATTTCTTTGAATTAATAAGAAGAAACGGAATAAAACTACTTGTAGATATCAGATTAAATAACTCTTCTCAACTTGCAGGTTTTAGCAAAAAGAGTGATTTAAGATACTTTCTTCGAGAGATTTGTGGAACAGAATATATTCATGAACCATCTTTGGCACCTACAAAAGATATTCTTGATGAATATAAACGCTCTGGCGACTGGGCACAATATGAAAAAAGTTTTTTAGAACTTTTGACCATTCGAGAGATTGAGAATAGACTTGATCATAACCTTTTTAACACTCCAACGGTTTTCTTATGTAGCGAACCCGAGCCGGAGTATTGTCACCGCCGGCTTGTGTTGGAGTATCTAAAGAAGAAATGGGGGAATATAGAAATATCTCATTTATAGAAGGAGGGAGAAGTGCCAGAGGTAGAGATAATTTGCATGGCAAATTCTCGAAAGCATGGAGGGAGATGTGTTGCCGGATTGAGAGCAGACGGGAAAGGCTGGATTAGACCTGTCAGCCCATTAGAAGATGGCACATTATTAAGAAGACACTATCAATTAAATGATGGTTCGGAACCCAAACTCTTAGATATTCTAAGAATCGATCTTAAGCAGCATAAATCTGAGCCACACCAGCCAGAAAATTGGATTATCGGAAGCAGAACCTGGCAGTTAGTTTCAAGGCCGGCACAAAGTAAATTCTTAAACTTAATCAAAAAATATATTATTAGCGGACCTGATCTATTAAGTGATAATTCTGATAGATTAAATTATAAAAATTTATCTGAATCTCCAGTTAAATCATCTCTTGCTTTAATACTTCCAAGAAATTTGAAATGGCAAATAATGTCATTCGAGGGTAAGCGTAAAATCAGGGCGAATTTTAGACTTGGAAAGATTTGGTATAATTTAGGCATTACCGATCCAATTTGGGCAAAGCGTCTTGATTTTCTGGATGAAGGTTCGCATCCATCATCAAAGATCGGTATTGAAGATGATTCGAAAATTCTTCTAACTGTAAGCCTCGGAGAACCTTTTGAAAAAGATAACTGTTGCTATAAATTGGTTGCCGCAGTGATTGTCTTCCCCACTTCGCCATAAAATATTATAGAAGGGAAAGGACTTAACGCGAAGCCCTTCCCCTAATTTCTCATTTCACCCGCAACGGCGCCTTGAGGGCGGCGATGAAATCGCCCACTTCTTTGATCAATTCCTGACCCTTCAGTCGCGCCACCCGCTGGACGATGGCGCTGCCCACCACCACCCCGTCCACGTAGGGCGCCAGCCACTTCACCTGCTCCGGGGTGGAGATGCCGAAGCCCACGGCCAGGGGGCATTTCACCAGCGACCGCACTTCTTTTAGCGCCGTGACCAAATCCGGCGGCAGGGCGGTGCGGGCCCCGGTGATCCCGGTCACCGAAACATAATACAAAAACCCCTTGGTGAGCTGGCCCAGGTGTTTGATGCGTTCGGCGCCGCTGGTGGGCGCGGCCAGGAAGATGGCAGCCACCCCGGCCTTGGCCGCGGCCACCCGCCAGGGCCCGGCCTCCTCCGGCGGCAGGTCCGGGATGATGAAGCCGTCCACTCCCAGGACGGCGGCCTCCCGGGCGGTGCGCTCCAGACCATATTGCAAAATGGGATTGTAATAACCCATCAGGATCAACGGAATATCCGTTTCCCGGCGCACCTCTCCCGCCAGCTTCAGAACTTCCTGGAGGTGGATACCGCCCTGCACCGCCCGGTTGCTGGCCGCCTGGATGGTGGGGCCGTCCGCCAGGGGGTCGGAGAAGGGAATGCCCAGTTCCAGCAGGTCGGCGCCTTTGGCCGCCATCGTTAGGGCCAGGGCCTTGGTGGTGGCCAGGTCCGGGTCGCCGGCGGTGATGAAGGGAATGAGGGCCTTCTCCCCTTTGGCCTTGAGCCGCTTGAACACCTGGTCAATTCTAGTCACCGGACACCTCCAGGGCTTCGGCCACCGCGTCCATGTCTTTGTCGCCCCGGCCGGAAAGATTAACGATGATGATGTCGTCCGCAGAGTATTCGGGCGCCAGTTTTTTAAGATAAGCCACGGCGTGGGCGCTTTCCAGAGCCGGCAGGATGCCTTCGGTGCGGCTCAAGAGCTGAAACCCTTCCAGGGCTTCGGCGTCGCTCACCGCCACGTATTCAGCCCGGCCCGTGTCCTTGAAATACGAGTGCTCCGGGCCGACCCCGGGATAGTCCAGCCCCGGGGCCAGGGAATGGGCTTCCTGGATGTTGCCCCAGGGGTCTTGTAAGAGATAACTGAAGGCGCCGTGGAGGACGCCCACGGTCCCGACCACCAGGGTGGCGGAGTGCTGGCCGCTGGCCAGGCCGTGCCCGGCGGCCTCCACCCCCACGAAGCGCACCGGGTCCTTGATAAAGGGATGGAAGAGACCCATGGCGTTGCTGCCGCCGCCGACGCAGGCCACCAGGCATTGGGGCAGGCGGCCGGTAATTTTTCGTATTTGCGCCCTGGCCTCTTTGCCGATGACCGACTGGAAGTCCCGGACGATCATGGGGTAGGGGTGCGGCCCGCCCACGGAGCCCAGGACATAATGGGTGCGGCGCACGTTGGTGACCCAATCCCGGATGGCTTCGTTCATGGCGTCCTTCAGCGTCCGGCTGCCGGATTCCACCGGGATCACCTGCGCGCCCAACAGGCGCATGCGGATGACGTTGAGGCGCTGGCGCCGGATGTCCTCGGTGCCCATGTAGATGTCGCATTCCAGCCCCAACAGGGCCGCCACCGTGGCGGTGGCCACCCCGTGCTGGCCGGCGCCGGTCTCGGCAACGAGCCGGGTCTTGCCCATGCGCTGGGCCAGGAGCCCCTGTCCCATGGTGTTGTTGATTTTATGGGCCCCGGTGTGGGCCAGGTCTTCCCGCTTGATATAGATCTGCGGCCCCCCCAGGGCGGCGCTTAGATGCCGGGCAAAATACAGCGGCGTGGGCCGGCCCACGTAGTCCTTCAGATACCAGGCCAGCTCCTCTTTGAATTCCCGCTCGCGGCTGATCCTGCGATAGGCCTCTTCCAACTCCAACAGGGCCGGCATCAGGGTCTCCGGGACAAACCGGCCCCCATACCGCCCATACCTGCCATGTCGATCCGGTAACAAGGTTGCCTCCTTATGATGATAGCTGTCAGCTTTAAGCTTTAAGTTTCGAGTTTTTAGTTTTTAGTTTCGAGTTTCGGTTTTTAACTGACCACTGATTTTTTAACTGGCTACTGACTACTGACTACTGACTACTGCTCTAAAAAAGGCCCTCAGCTTCTTCGGGTCCTTCTTCCCCGGAGCGGCTTCCACGCCGCTGGCCAC